>Ga0233425_10000427_pt1 | contig 110975 bp, 97 predicted proteins | sample Watercolumn_Towu_2_FD_181712 | JGI IMG/M metagenome (GOLD analysis project Ga0233425, IMG submission 181712) | Freshwater microbial communities from Lake Towuti, South Sulawesi, Indonesia - Watercolumn_Towuti2014_140_MG | ecosystem: Environmental > Aquatic > Freshwater > Lake | place... | reverse complement strand
AGATGGCGTTCAGCTGCGTGCTGACGGCGGCATGGGACGGAACGGACACGGGCGACCTCCTTCACGACAAAGCGGGAAGGTCAGTCTGCCTCAACCAGCGCCAGCCCGCGCCCATGGGATCTTTTTTCCCGCCTCACCCCGCACCATCACAGGCGTTGTCGATCGCGCTGATCGACGCGACGGCGGTTGATTTTCCCCGCCGGCATTGCCATCTGCCAATCGGATCGATTTGATCCGATTTGAGAGCGGTTCGCAACAAGATGCGCCTTTCCAGCCTGACCGATTATGCCGTGGTGCTGCTTAGCGCCACCGCGCGGCATTGTGGCGGGCTGGCGCGGATGAATGCGACGCTGCTGGCGGAGGAAACCGGCGTGCCGTTGCCGACCGCGCAGAAGCTGGTCAGCCGGCTGGCGGCGGCGGGGCTGATCGACAGCGTGCGCGGCAGCGGCGGTGGCATCCGCCTTGCCCGTCCGCCCTCGACGATCACGCTCGCGGATATCATCGAGGCGGTCGAAGGGCCGATCGCGATGACCGCCTGCGCCGAGGCGGGGCATATCGATTGCGCGATCGAGGGCCATTGCCGCGTGAAGCCGCATTGGCATGCGGTCAATCGCGCGGTGCGGGGCGCGTTGGCGGGCATCACGCTCGCCTCGCTGGCGTCGGACGTGGGCGGGGCATCGCTCGCGGGGGAACAGGCAAGCGCCGAACAGATGAAGGTTGAGGCATAACGATGGCCACGAAGAACGCCGAGGCCCATGCGGTCGTCGCCAAGAAGTACGAATGGGGCTTCGCCACCGAGGTGGAGCAGGACTTCGCGCCGAAGGGGCTGAGCGAGGATACCGTCCGCTATATCAGCGCCAAGAAGGGCGAGCCGGGGTGGATGCTCGACTGGCGGCTGAAGGCGTTCCGGCTGTGGCAGACGATGGAGGCGCCCGACTGGGCAAAACTCAACGTGCCGCCGATCGATTATCAGGACGCCTATTATTACGCCGAGCCGAAGGCGAAGAAGACGATCGCGTCGCTGGACGAACTCGATCCCGAGATTCGCCGTACCTATGAGAAGCTGGGCATTCCGATCGCGGAGCAGGAAGTGCTCGCGGGGGTCGAGGGCGCGCGCAAGGTGGCGGTCGACGCGGTGTTCGACAGCGTCTCGGTCGCGACCACCTTCCGCAAGGAACTGGAGGAAGCAGGGGTCATCTTCCGCTCGATCAGCGAGGCGATCCGCGAATATCCCGATCTGGTCCGCAAGTGGCTAGGCAAGGTGGTGCCGCAGCGCGACAATTATTTCGCGACGCTCAACAGCGCGGTCTTCAGCGACGGCACCTTCGTCTACATTCCCGAGGGCGTTCGCTGCCCGATGGAATTGAGCACCTATTTCCGCATCAACGCGGAAAATACCGGCCAGTTCGAGCGCACGCTGATCGTCGCCGACAAGGGCGCCTATGTCAGCTATCTCGAAGGCTGTACCGCGCCGATGCGCGACGAAAACCAGCTGCACGCGGCGGTGGTGGAGCTGGTGGCGCTCGACGATGCCGAGATCAAATATTCGACCGTCCAGAACTGGTATCCCGGCGATGAGAATGGCGTCGGCGGCATATATAATTTCGTCACCAAGCGCGCGCTGTGTCAGGGACGGAACAGCAAGGTATCGTGGACGCAGGTGGAAACCGGCAGCGCGATCACCTGGAAATATCCCTCGTGCGTGCTGGCGGGCGACGGCTCGGTCGGCGAATTCTATTCGGTCGCGGTGACCAACAATCGTCAGCAGGCTGATACCGGCACCAAGATGATTCACCTCGGCAAGAATACGAAGTCGACGATCGTGTCGAAGGGGATCAGCGCCGGGCGCTCGGACAACACCTATCGTGGCCTGGTTCGCGTCGCGCCGACCGCGGAGGGCGTGCGCAACTTCACGCAGTGTGATTCCTTGCTGCTGTCGGATCAGTGCGGCGCGCACACCGTGCCCTATATCGAGGTGCGTAACCCCTCGGCGCAGATCGAGCATGAGGCGACCACCAGCAAGATCAGCGAGGACCAGCTGTTCTACGCCATGTCGCGCGGGCTGGATGCCGAGGCGGCGGTCGCGCTGATCGTCAACGGCTTCGCGCGCGAGGTGCTGCAGCAGCTGCCGATGGAGTTTGCGGTCGAGGCGCAGAAGCTGCTGGGGATCAGCCTTGAGGGTAGCGTAGGCTGAGGTCGTCGCTGCTCCTGCGAAGGCGGGGGCCCGTGGTCGTCGCCAGAAGCGACACGGCGTGTTGATAGAGAAACAGGCCCCTGCCTGCGCAGGGGCGACGGGTTGGGAAGCAATGCTCAAGATTGAAAACCTTCACGCCGAGATCGACGGCAAGGAAATCCTCAAGGGCCTGTGGCTCGAGGTGAACGCGGGCGAGATCCATGCGATCATGGGGCCGAACGGCGCGGGCAAGTCGACGCTCGGCTATGTGCTTGGCGGGCGGCCGGGCTATGAAGTGACCGGCGGATCGATCACTTTCAAGGACGAGGACCTGCTGGAGAAGGAGCCGCACGAGCGTGCCGCCGCCGGTGTGTTTTTGGGTTTTCAGTATCCGGTCGAAATTCCGGGCGTATCGAACGTCCAGTTCCTGCGCGAGTCGCTCAACGCGCAGCGCAGCGCGCGCGGGGAGAAGCCGCTGTCGGGCGCGGAATTCCTCAAGGTCGCGCGCGCGCAGGCCGATGCGCTCGGGTTGCAGCAGGACATGCTCAAGCGCCCGGTGAACGTCGGCTTTTCGGGCGGTGAGAAGAAGCGCAACGAAATGGTGCAGATGGGCATCATCGATCCCGTCTTCGCGATCCTCGACGAAACCGACAGCGGGCTCGACATCGACGCGCTGCGCATCGTCGGCGACGGGATCAACCGCATCATGCGCAAGCCTGACAAGGCGGTGCTGCTCATCACCCATTACCAGCGTCTGCTCGATTACGTGCAGCCCGATCGTGTCCACGTCCTCGCCGACGGCCGCATCACGCGGTCGGGCGGGCCGGAACTGGCGCACGAACTGGAGCGCGAGGGCTACGCGGGAGTGGCGGCGTGATGGGGACGATGGCGCACGGCGGCGCGATTTCGCGCGGCCCTCGGGATAGTGCGGCATGAGCGTGCTCGACCTGCCCTCGAACCGCGAGGAGGCGTGGCGCTGGGCTGATCTCGGGGGCGTCGCCGCTGCGGCGGCGCTGGCCCCGACGGCGGCGCCGGAGGTGGCGTTCCTCGATCTGCCGGGTGCGAAGCTGCTGTTCGTCGATGGTGTGCTGGACGAGGCGGTGAGCGAGCCGCATCGCGTCCGCCTTGGCGACGTCGCTCCGAGCGACCATCCGCTCGGGCGGCGCGCGACGCGGGGCTGGTCGTTGCACCTTGACGCCGATGCGGTGACCGATCCGATCCAGGTGGTGCATGTCGCGACCGGCGGCGACAATCATGTCGCGGCGGACGTCGTGCTCGGCGACGGCGCGTCCGCGCAACTCATTGAGAGCTTTGTCGGCGCCGGCTGGTCGAACCGCTTGACGCGCGTGCGGCTGGGGCAGGGTGCGAGATTGATGCGCGCGGTGCGGATGACGCAGACGGCCGGATTCGTCTCGTTGCGTGACGAGGCGACGCTGGGGCAGGCGGCAAGCTATGTCGGCACCGTGCTGGCGGCGGGCGATCAGGGCGCGCGCATCGATGCCGCGATCACGCTGGCGGGCGAGGGCGGCTATGCGGAGTTCGGCGGCGCGCTGCTGACGCGCGACGCGATCAGGCAGGAATGCGCGGTGCGCGTGCGTCACGCCGAGCCCAACGGCCAGTCGCATCAACTGTGGCGCGCGGTCGCGGCCGACACGTCACAGGCCAGCCTGGCGGCGGCGGTGGAGGTGGCGCGCCACGCGCAGAAGACCGACGGGGAACAATCGCTGCGCGGCTTGCTCCTGCATCGTACCGCGACGGTGAACCTGAAGCCCGAGCTGGAGATCTTCGCCGACGACGTGAAATGTGCGCATGGCGCGACCGTGGGCGAGCTGGATGCGCGCGCGCTGTTCTACATGCAGAGCCGCGGTATCCCCGCCGGACGCGCCAAGGCGCTGCTGACGCGCGCGTTCGTCGCCGACGCACTCGACCGGATCGCGGACGAGACGGTGCGCGCCGCCTTCGTCGCCGATGCGGATATGTGGCTGGAGGAGGCGTTGTGAGCGACGAGGAAGCGCCGCTAGACCTCGTCGCCGACTTCCCGGCGATCCCGTCCGGCTGGGCCTATCTCGACACCGCCGCGACCGCACAGAAGCCGCGCGCCGTGATCGACGCGATCACGCGCGGCTATGACGACACTTATGCCACGGTGCATCGCGGCGTGTATCAGCGCTCGGCGGACATGACGCTGGCGTATGAGGCTGCGCGGGCGACCGTCGCGCGCTTCATCGGGGGCTCGCCGGAAGAGATCGTGTTCGTCCGCGGCGCGACCGAGGCGATCAACCTCGTCGCGCAGTGCTGGGCCGGGACGCAATTGCGCGCGGGCGACCGCATTCTGCTGTCGCAGCTCGAACATCACAGCAATATCGTGCCGTGGCAGATGGTCGCGCAGCGCGTCGGCGCGGCGATCGACGTCGTGCCGTTGACCGACGATCACCGGATCGATCTGGACGCGATGGCGGCGATGATCCGGCCCGAGCACAAGCTGGTCGCGCTGTCGCATGTCTCCAACGTGCTGGGTTCCGTGCTGGACGTCCGGCGTGCGGCCGACATTGCGCACGGCGCCGGTGCGAAGATCCTGATCGACGGATGCCAGGCGGTGCCGCGCGTGCCGGTCGACGTCGCCGCGCTGGGGTGTGATTTCTACGTCTTCTCGGGGCACAAGCTGTACGGGCCGACCGGCATTGGCGCGCTATGGGCGCGGACGGCGCTGCTGGAGGCGATGCCACCCTATCAGGGTGGCGGGTCGATGATCGACCGTGTCTCGTTCGAGCGGACCACCTATGCTCCGCCGCCGACGCGGTTCGAGGCGGGCACGCCGCACATCGTCGGCGCGCTCGGGCTGGCGGCGGCGATCGACTATGTCACCGCGATTGGCCTGCCGCGGATCCATGCGCATGAAGCCGCGCTGGTGCGCGACGCCCGCGCGGCGCTGGCGCGGTTCAATTCGGTGCGGCTGTTCGGGCCGGAAGATTCAGCGGGGATCGTCTCCTTCGCGCTGGAGGGGGTGCATCCGCACGATATCGGCACCATCTTTGACGAACATCGCGTCGCGATCCGCGCTGGGCACCATTGCGCACAGCCGCTGATGGCGACGCTGGGCGTCGACGCCACGGCACGCGCCAGCTTCGGCGTGTACAATGGCGCGGACGATATCGCCGCGCTGGTCGCGGGTATGGAACGGGTAGTGAGGATTTTCGGATGAGCGATGCCATCAAGGTCGAGCACGTCGACGCGGTGCCGCCGCCCCCGCGCGCCAAGGTGGCGGATGCGGTCGAGGACGGCGCGACCGCGGTGGAGACGTTCGAGCGCAAGCGCGATTATCTCGCCGGTTTCCTGGCGCAGAAGCCCGCCGTCGACGCCGCCGCGCATGAGCCGGGCGGCGCGCTGTACGAAGGCGTGATCGATGCGCTGAAAGACATTTTCGATCCCGAAATTCCGGTCAACATCTATGATCTGGGCTTGATCTACGGCGTCGAGGTGACCGCCGAGGGGCAGGCGGTGGTGACGATGACGCTCACCACGCCGCACTGCCCGGTGGCGGAATCGATGCCGGGCGAGGTCGAAATGCGCGTGGCGGCGGTGCCGGGAATCGCATTCGCGGATGTGAATCTGGTATGGGATCCGCCGTGGGATCCGCAGAAGATGTCGGACGACGCGAAGCTCGAACTGGGGATGTTGTGATGGCCACCGTCACCCGTGAGCGCCCGGCGGCGCTGAACCTGACCGCCACCGCCGAGGGGCGGATCGCCGACCTGATGGCGCGCGCGCCGGAGGGGGCGATCGGCGTCAAGCTGTCGACTCCCCGGCGGGGTTGTTCGGGGCTGGCCTATTCGGTCGATTATGTCACCGAGGCGCTGCCGTTCGACGAGAAGATCGAGACGCCCGGCGGCACGCTGTACGTCGATGGTGCCTCGATCCTGTATCTGATCGGCTCGACGATGAACTGGGTCGAGGACGACTTCACCGCCGGGTTCGTGTTCGACAATCCCAACGCCAAGGGCGCGTGCGGGTGCGGAGAGAGCTTCACGGTATAATCGTGGATCATCCGGCCCGGCACGACCGTGGCGAGGTGCCGTCGGCCTGTTGCCGCATCGCCACAGCTCGCGTGCTTATCGACCGGACAGGCAACCCCAGGCATCGTGTCGCGTTGCCCGGACGATGCGGACAAGCCTTTCTTCGTCGGATCTATGGCGGGCGTTTCGGGGTGACTGGTGGGGCGCCCTGAAGCGTGCCTATGCCGCGTCGAACGATGATAACCTTGGGCTGATCGCGGCGGGAACCGCTTTCTACGCCTTTTCCTCGATTGCCCCGCTGCTGGCGGCGACGGTGTTGAGCTATGGCCTCTTCGCCGATCCGGCGACCGTACAGGCGAATATCCGCACGCTGTTCGAACTGTTGCCGGCGGATGCCGCACGCCTCGTCGGGCAACAGCTCGATACCGTGATCTCGGGCAGCGAGGGGAAGAAGGGGCTGGGGCTGATCGTCGCGCTGGCGATCGCCATCTATGGCGGCAGCCGCGCTGCGACATCATTGATGACCGCCTTGAACGTTGCCTATGAGGTGAAGGAAAAGCGCAATTACATCGTCTGGATGCTGACCGCGTTCGCGGTGGTGCTGGGCGGGGTGGTGCTGATGGTGCTGGGGATGAGCGCGAGCACGCTGACCGCGTTCCTCGGCAGTCTGATCCCATGGACGCCCGGCTTCGTCCGTGCGGTGATCGGCGTCCTCACTTATGCATTGATGGCGGCGGTGACGGTGACGGGGGCGTCGCTGCTGTTCCGGTTCGCTCCCTATCGCCCGCGCGCGCGGCTTCGCTGGGGGACGCCCGGGGCGGTATTGGCGACGATCGTGTGGCTGGCGGCAACCACCGGGTTCGGCGTGTATGTCGCCAATTTCGGCAATTACGGCGCCACATATGGCTCGCTGGGCGCGATCGTCGTTCTGCTGACGTGGCTTTGGCTCAGTGCCTATGCCTTCCTGCTGGGCGCCGCGCTCGACGTGCAATTGTATCGCAGCCGCAGCACGACCCCGGTGGCCGCCGCGACGGAAGCCGCGCCGGTACAGCATGAATCGCGGGCGGCGGTCGCGGCGGCAGGAGTGGGTGGCCTCGCGCTGAGCATGGTGGGGCTGGTGATCTTTGTATGCGGCGGTGCGGCAAAGGACAGGTGACAACGAGCCTCGGCCGCGGCTAGGCTGAGGCACAACATCTCTGGGGGCATCCGTGACCGCGCAACCATCAGGCAATGAGCGAGGTCCGCTCGCGCATGCGATTCTCGACACGCTCGTCCACCGCATCGGCAAGGACGAATTTGCGGCGCGCCCGCATGACTGGCTGGCGGCGACGATCCTGACCGTCCGCAACGAAATCATCGAGCGGTGGATGGAATCGACCAAGGCCGCGCACGCCTCCGGCGCGAAGCGGGTCTATTATCTCAGTCTCGAATTCCTGATCGGGCGGCTGTTGCGCGACGCGCTCGCCAATCTGCAGAAACGTGATGAGATCGCGGCGGCGCTGTCGCAGCTGGGGCTCGATCTGGCTCAGCTTGAGGCGATCGAATCCGATGCGGCGCTGGGCAATGGCGGCCTGGGTCGGCTGGCGGCGTGCTTCATGGAAAGTCTCGCGACGCTCGACCTGCCGGCTTACGGCTATGGCATCCGCTATGTGAATGGCATGTTCCGGCAGCGGATCGATGACGGCTGGCAGGTGGAGCTGCCCGAAACCTGGCTGGCGCATGGCAATCCCTGGGAGTTCGAGCGGCGCGAGAGCAACTATTTCATCGGCTTCGGCGGTGAGGTGACCGGCAACGAACAGGGGCTGGTGCATTGGAAGCCGGCCGAGGCGGTCGAAGCGGTGGCGTTCGATACGCCGGTGGTGGGATGGCGCGGGAAACGCGTCAACACGCTACGGCTGTGGACGGCATTGAGCCTCGATCCTTTCCGGCTGGAGGCGTTCAATCGTGGCGACTTCCAGGGTGCCCTGGCGGATCAGCTGCGCGCCGACACGCTGGTGCGCGTGCTGTACCCGAATGATTCCACTGCGGCGGGGCAGGAATTGCGGCTGCGGCAGGAATATTTCTTCTCCTCCGCGTCGATCCAGGACATCGTTCGCCGGCACGTTCAATATGTCGGCGATATCCGCACCTTGCCCGACAAGGCGGCGATCCAGCTGAACGACACGCATCCGGCGGTGTCGGTGGCGGAATTGATGCGGCTGTTGATCGATCATCACGATCTGCCGTTCGACGAGGCGTGGAGCATCACGCAGCGCACCTTCGCCTATACCAATCACACGCTGCTGCCCGAGGCGTTGGAAAGCTGGCCGCTGCCGCTGTTCGAGCGGCTGCTGCCGCGTCACATGCAATTGGTCTATGCGATCAACGCCAAGCTGCTGCGCGAGGCGCGGCAGCGCGCGGAGGCGGACGACCGGGCGATCGCGGCAATCAGCCTGATCGACGAGGGCGGCGAACGCCGGGTACGCATGGCCAATCTGGCCTTCGCCGGGGCCCATAGCGTCAACGGCGTGGCGGCGCTGCACACGCAATTGATGAAAAGCACGGTGTTCGCCGATCTGCACCGCGTCTTTCCCGACCGTATCAACAACAAGACCAACGGGATCACGCCACGGCGCTGGTTGCAGGAATGCAATCCCGGGCTGACCGCGCTGATCCGCGAGGCGATCGGCGACGCCTTCACCGATGACGCGCAGAAACTGACGGCGCTCGCGCCTTTTGCGGAGGATGCAGGGTTTCGGGAGCGTTTTTCCGCGATCAAGCGTTCAAACAAGGTGGCGCTGGCGGAGCATCTTCGGGAAACGATGGGATTACGGATCGACCCCGATGCGCTGTTCGATGTGCAGATCAAGCGCATTCACGAATACAAGCGCCAATTGCTCAACATCGTCGAAACGGTGGCCTTGTACGATCAGATTCGCAGCCACCCGGAACGGGACTGGGTGCCGCGGGTCAAGCTGTTCGCCGGCAAAGCGGCGTCGAGCTACCACAATGCCAAGCTGATCATCAAACTCGCCAATGACGTCGCCCGGCGGGTCAACAGCGATCCATCGATCGGCGGGCTTTTGAAGGTCGCCTTCGTCCCCAATTACAACGTCAGCCTGGCCGAGAAGATGGTGCCCGCGGCGGACCTGTCGGAACAGATTTCGACTGCCGGGATGGAGGCGTCGGGCACCGGCAACATGAAATTCGCGCTGAACGGTGCGTTGACGATCGGCACGCTCGATGGTGCCAATATCGAGATCAAGGACCATGTCGGCGACGAGAATATCGTCATCTTCGGCCTGACCGCGGACGAGGTCGCCGCGAAGCGCGCCAATGGCTATAATCCGCGCGAGGTGATCGAGGGATCGAAGGAACTGGCGCAGGCGGTCAGTGGCATCGCCTCCGGCGTCTTTTCCCCCGACGATCCCAACCGCTATCGCGATCTGATGGCGGGGTTGTGCGATCACGACTGGTTTATGGTCGCCGCCGATTTCGATGGATATGCCGCCGCGCAGCGTGATGTCGATGCGCGCTGGTCGAACCGTGAGACGTGGCAGCGGCAGACGATCCTGAACGTCGCCAACATGGGGTGGTTTTCGTCCGATCGCACGATCGCCGAATATGCGCGAGACATCTGGGGCGTGATGTGACGCCGGCCGGGGCCGTCATTCGCGCGCTGCTTGACGGCACCAGCGACGATCCCTTCGCGCTGCTCGGCGCCCATGCGGGCCCCGCGGGCCTGTTCGCGCGCACCTGGGTGCCGGGGGCGGAAACGGTCGCGGCATTCTCGCTCGCCGGTGATCCGCTCGGTCGGTTGGATCGGGTCGACGATGCGGGTCTGTTCGAGGGCATGATCACCGGCGTGGCGCAGCCGCTGCGCTATCGCGCGCGCGCGGGCGGGGCGGAATGGTGGGTGACCGATCCCTATACCTTCGGGCCGGTGCTGGGGCCGGTCGACGATTTCCTGATGAACGAGGGCACGCACGTGCGCCTCTACGACAAGCTCGGCGCGCATTGCATCGCGCATGAGGGCGCGGAAGGCGTGCATTTCGCGGTATGGGCGCCGAACGCGCGCCGCGTTGCGGTGGTAGGGGACTTCAACGATTGGGACGCGCGCCGGCATGGCATGCGGCGGCGGGGCGATACCGGGGTGTGGGAAATCTTCCTGCCCGATATCGGCGCGGGACGTGCGTACAAATATGCGATCACCGGCCCCGATGGCGTCTTGCAGCCATTGAAGGCGGATCCTTATGCCTTCGCGACAGAATTGCGCCCGAAGACGGCATCACTCACCACCGCGCCGCCCGCCCACCAATGGGGAGACGAGGCGCACCGCGAAGCGTGGAGCAGGGTCGACCCGCGCCGGGTGCCGATCAGCATTTACGAAGTCCATGCGGGGTCATGGGAGCGCGATGAACACGGCTGGTTCCTGTCCTGGGATCAACTGGCCGATCGTCTGATCCCCTATGTCGTCTCGCTCGGCTTTACGCATATCGAATTCATGCCGATCGCTGAACATCCCTATGACCCAAGCTGGGGTTATCAGACCACCGGCCTGTATGCGCCCAGCGCTCGGTTCGGCGATATCGAGGGGTTCGCCCGTTTCGTCGACGGCGCGCATCGCGCCGGGCTGGGGGTGCTGGTCGATTGGGTGCCGGCGCATTTTCCGGTCGATGCGCACGGCCTGTCGCGGTTCGACGGCACCGCGCTGTACGAACATCTCGATCCGCGGCTCGGCTTTCATCCCGACTGGAACACCGCGATCTACAATTACGGGCGTCGCGAGGTGGCCAGCTTCCTCGTCAACAACGCGCTCTTCTGGGCCGAACGATATCATATCGACGGCCTGCGCGTCGATGCGGTCGCCTCGATGCTGTATCGCGACTATTCCCGCAAGGCGGGCGAGTGGATCCCGAACGAAGGCGGCGGGCGCGAAAACTGGGAGGCGGTGGACTTCCTGCGCGAGACCAACCGCGCCATTTATGGCGCGCATCCGGGTGTCTTCACCGTCGCGGAGGAATCGACCAGCTGGCCCGGCGTCACCGCACCGGCATTCGCGGAGGGACCGCGCGAAAGCCTGGGGTTCGGGTTCAAATGGAACATGGGCTGGATGCATGACACGCTCCAATACATGGCGCGCGAGCCGGTGCATCGTCGCCACCATCATCACGACATCACCTTTGGGCTGGTCTACGCCTTCAGCGAGAATTTCATCCTGCCGCTCAGCCATGATGAGGTGGTGCACGGCAAGGGATCGCTGCTGACCAAAATGTCCGGCGACGATTGGCAGCAATTCGCCAATCTGCGCGCTTATTACGCGATGATGTGGGGCTATCCGGGCAAGAAGCTGCTCTTCATGGGGCAGGAATTCGCGCAGCGCCGCGAATGGAGCGAGGAGCGCGCGCTCGATTGGGAACTGACCAATTCGGCCGCGCATGACGGCGTGCGCAAGCTGGTCCGCGACCTGAACCGCCTGTATCGCGATACGCCGGCGCTGCACGCGCGCGATTGCGAGCCGGACGGTTTTGAATGGCTGGTATCCGACGATTCCGAAAATTCGGTGTTCGTGTGGCTACGCAAGGCGCCCGGCGCGAACCCGGTGGCGGTGGTCGCCAACATGACGCCGGTCGCGCGCATGCCCTATCGCGTGCCGCTGCCACGCGACGGCCGCTGGCGCGAAATCCTCAATTCCGATGCGCAATGTTATTGGGGATCGGGGCTGGGCAATCTCGGCGGAGTCACCGCCGAAGACGGTTTCGCCTATCTCGCGCTGCCGCCGCTCGCGACGTTGATGCTCGAGTTCGAGGCGTGAGGCCGCGCGATCAGAGGAAGTGTCGCGCGATCGTGACGATCGCCACCCACGCCGCGAGCGACGGGATCGCTCCCGCCGCCAACCCGCGCCACAGCGGCATGGCGTCCGCCGCGCTGCTGCGGTGGGGAAGGGGCATGGGGGTGGCGTACATGAGCGATCCTCTGGGTGGCCTTGTCCTGAAGAATGTGGACGAAGCTCGGTTATTTTTTCCTTAATCATTAATTTGTCGGCACGTAAAGAGAAGAGGGAGAGGGACGTGGACGAACGCAGAGGTCAGCCGCTGGCACGCGATGCGATGGCCTACGTTCTGGCGGGCGGACGCGGCAGTCGCTTGAAAGAACTGACCGACACCCGGGCGAAGCCAGCCGTCTATTTCGGCGGCAAGAGCCGGATCATCGATTTCGCGCTGTCGAACGCGCTCAATTCGGGTATTCGCCGCATTGGCGTGGCGACGCAATACAAGGCGCATTCGCTGATCCGCCACCTGCAGCGGGGCTGGAATTTCCTGCGCCCGGAACGCAACGAGAGCTTCGACATCCTGCCGGCCAGTCAGCGTATCAGCGAGTTTCAGTGGTATGAGGGAACCGCCGACGCGGTGTATCAGAATATCGATATCATCGAGGATATCGCGCCCGAATATATGGTGATCCTGGCGGGCGACCACATCTACAAGATGGATTACGAGATCATGCTGCGGCAGCATTGCGACAGCGGTGCCGATGTGACCGTGGCATGTATGGAAGTGCCACGTATGGAGGCGGTGGCCTTTGGCGTGATGCACGTCGATGCCAAGGATCGTATCGTCGACTTCGTCGAGAAGCCCGCCGACCCGCCCGCGATCCCCGGCCAGCCCGATGTCGCGTTGGCGAGCCTCGGCATCTATGTTTTCCACACGCGTGTGCTGATCGAGGAATTGCGGCGCGACGCGGCGGATCCGACGTCGAGCCGCGATTTCGGCAAGGACTTGATCCCTCATCTGGTAAAGAACGCCAAGGCGGTCGCGCATCGCTTCTCGGCGAGCTGCGTCCGCTCACCGGAAGAGCCGGCGGCCTATTGGCGCGATGTCGGCACCGTCGACGCCTATTGGGAAGCCAATATCGATCTGACCGACGTCGTGCCGCAGCTCGACCTTTACGATCGCGAGTGGCCGTTGTGGACCTATTCGGAACTGACCCCGCCGGCGAAATTCGTCCATGACCAGGATGGCCGGCGCGGCCAGGCGGTGTCCAGTCTGATCTCGGGCGACTGTATCATCTCGGGGGCGAACATTCATCGCAGCCTGGTCTCGACCGGCACCCGCGCGCGCAGCTACTCGATGCTGGATGAGGCGGTGGTGTTGCCTTATTGCCGGATTGGCCGCGGGGCGCGGTTGTCGCGCGTGGTGATCGACCGCGGCGTGGTGATCCCGGATGGGCTGGTGGTGGGGGAGGATCCCGAACTGGACGGCCGCCATTTCCGCCGGACGGAAAAGGGCATCTGTCTGATCACGCAGCCGATGATCGACGCGCTGGGATGATGGAGATGCGGCTGCGGCACCGACAGCATAGTCCCGCCGGGACGACCGCATGTTTTGGCGCGGTCGCATGACGATCGCGGTCCTGTCGGTCGCATCGGAGGCCTATCCGCTCGTCAAGACGGGTGGGCTTGCGGATGTGGTGGGGGCATTGCCCGCCGCGCTGGCGCCGCACGGTGTCGCGGTGACGACGCTGCTGCCGGGCTATCCGGCGGTGCTGGCGACATTGCGCAAGCCGCGCGCGCTGCATCGCTGGAACGACCTGCTGGGCGGGCCGGCGCGATTGCTGACCGGCACGCTCGACGGCACACACCCGCTTCTGGTGCTGGAGGCACCGCGGCTGTTCGCGCGCGAGGGCGGGCTGTACACCGACGCGCTCGGTCGCGACTGGGACGATAACTGGCACCGCTTCGCCGCCCTGTCACGCGCCGCGGCCGATCTGGCGGCGGGGGCGGTGAGGGGGCGGCATTTCGACATCCTGCACGCGCACGACTGGCAGGCATCGTTCGCTGCCACCTATCTCCGCTATCACCCGGTCGAGACCAAGGCCAAGTCGGTGGTGACGATCCATAACCTCGCCTTCCAGGGACGGTTCGATGCCAGCGTCTTTCCAGCACTCGGCCTGCCCGGGGAGGCTTGGGCGATCGACGGGGTGGAATATTATGGCGGCGTCGGCCTGCTGAAGGGCGGGCTGGAGGCGGCGGACGCGATCACCACCGTCAGCCCCACCTATGCGCGCGAAATCCTCGAGCCAGCGTTTGGGATGGGGCTGGAGGGGCTGATCGCGGCGCGCGGCGGGCGTGTGCACGGGATCGTCAACGGGATCGATCCGGCGGTGTGGAACCCCGCCGTCGATCGCGCGCTCGCGGCGCGCTTCACGGAACGGTCGCTGGGACGACGCCCCGCCAACAAGCGCGCGGTCGAAATCGCATTCGGGCTGGAACCGGGAGATGGTCCGCTGTTCACGGTGATCAGCCGGCTCACCTGGCAGAAGGGCATGGACGTCCTGGGCGAATGTATCGACTCGCTGGTGGCGATGGGTGGACGGCTGGCGCTGCTCGGTTCGGGCGATGCCGCGCTGGAACATGCCTTCCGGCTGGCGGCGGACCGGCATCCGGGGCGAATCGGCGTGCGCATCGGTTATGACGAGCCGCTCTCGCATCTGTTGCAGGGGGGCGCGGACGCGATCCTGATCCCGTCGCGGTTCGAGCCGTGCGGACTGACGCAGCTTTACGGGCTCGCTTATGGCTGTGTGCCGGTGGTGGCGCGTACCGGGGGGCTGGCGGATACCGTGATCGACGCCAATACGGCCGCGCTGGATGCGGGCGTGGCGACCGGCATCCAGTTCAATCATGTCGCTGCCGATGCGCTGACCACCGCGATCGGGCGTGCCGTCTCGCTGTACGCCGACCGGGAGCGCTGGGCGATGGTGCAGCGGCGCGGGATGCGCGCCGATTTCAGTTGGGCTAAGAGCGGCCGGCGCTACGCCAGTCTCTACAGGGAGCTACTTTCGGCATGATCCGCACCGTTCAGACGACGCCATTTGCCGACCAGAAACCCGGCACATCCGGTCTGCGCAAGAAGGTGAAGGTCTTTCAGCAGCCGAATTACGCCGAGAATTTTATCCAGTCGGTGTTCGACGTGGTGGACGGCAAGCAGGGCGCCACGCTGGTGATCGGTGGCGACGGCCGCTTCCTCAACCGCCCGGTGATCCAGACCGCGATCCGGATGGCCGCCGCCGCCGGCTTCGCCCGCGTGGTCGTTGGGCAGGGCGGCATCCTGTCGACCCCCGCCGCCTCCAACGTGATCCGGCGGCGCGGCGCGCTCGGCGGGCTGGTGCTCTCCGCGAGCCACAATCCGGGCGGGCCGGACGAGGATTTCGGGATCAAATATAACGTCGCCAACGGTGGCCCCGCGCCCGAGAAGGTGACCGAGGCGATCCATCAGCGCACGCTGTCGATCGACGCCTGGCACGCCGCCGACGGCGCCGATATCGACCTCGACACACTCGGCGAGGTGACGGTCGAGGGCATGGTGGTGGAGGTGATCGATCCGGTCGCCGATTATGCCGCGCTGATGGAAACGCTGTTCGATTTCGACGCGATCCGCGCGGCCGGGCTGACGGTGGCATTCGATGCGATGAACGCGGTCACCGGGCCGTATGCGACGGAGATCCTGGAACGCCGGCTGGGCTTCGCGGCGGGGACGGTGCGCAATGGCACGCCGCTGGAGGATTTCGGCGGGCATCATCCCGATCCCAACCTGGTCCATGCGCACGAACTGTACGAGCTGATGATGGGCCCCGACGCGCCCGATTTCGGCGCAGCGTCCGATGGGGATGGCGATCGCAACCTGATCATCGGGCGCGGGCGGTTCATCACCCCGTCGGACAGCCTCGCGATGCTGGCCGCCAACGCGCACCTCGCGCCGGGCTACAGGGCGGGGCTGAAGGGCATCGCGCGTTCGATGCCGACCAGCGCGGCGGCGGATCGCGTCGCGGCGGCGCTCGGCATCCCGTCGTTCGAGACGCCGACCGGCTGGAAATTTTTCGGCAATCTGCTCGACGCCGGCATGGCGACGATCTGCGGCGAGGAAAGCGCCGGCACCGGCAGTGACCATGTGCGGGAGAAGGACGGGCTGTGGGCGGTCCTGCTGTGGCTCAACATCCTGGCTGCGACCGGCAAGAGCGTCGACGCGATCGCGCGGGACCATTGGGCGCGCTTCGGCCGCCATTATTACGCGCGCCACGATTATGAGGGCGTCGACAGCGCGGCTGCGGACGCGCTGATGGCGGAGCTGCGCGGGTCGCTGGCCGACCTGCCGGCGCGCGCGTTCGGGCCGCTCACCGTCGCGACAGCGGACGATTTCGCCTATGCGGATCCCACCGATGGCTCGGTAAGCGCGCGACAGGGCGTGCGTGTGCTGTTCGCGGGCGGCTGCCGGGTCGTGTTCCGCCTCTCGGGAACCGGCACCAGCGGCGCGACGCTGCGGGTCTATCTGGAGCGGTATGAACCGGCGGACGGGGCGCTCGACGCCGCGACCGATGCGATGCTGGCGGATATCATCGCCGCGGCGGACGAGATTGCCGGGATCGCACGGCATACCGGCCGTACCCGCCCCGACGTGGTGACGTGAGCGCGGCGATCGGCAAGGAGGCCGGCGTGGGCGGCACCGCCTTCACGGTGCGCGCCCCCCACGCCACGCGCGTCTGGACGTGCCTGTTCGATGGCAAGCGTGAGCGCCGCGTCGCGATGGAGCGCGTGGGCGACGAATGGCGCGTGTTCGTCCCCGGCGTCGGCGAGGGCGCGCGCTATGGCTTTCGCGCCGACGGCGCGGCGCCGTTCGATCAGGCCAAGCTGCTGGTCGATCCACGGGCGACCGCGATCGATCGGGCGTTCGCTTATGACCCACGGCTGGCGACCTTCGGTGTGGATACCGCGATGCTGGTGCCGCGCGCGATCGTCGCCGCGCCGTTGCCGCAGCTCGACCTGCCACCGCTGTTTCGCGCGGGCGGGCTGATCTACGAGATCAACGTGCGGGGCTTCACGATGCGGCATCCCGATGTGCCCGCGTCGCTGCGCGGCACGATCGCCGCGCTGGCGCACCCGGCGGTGATCGCGCATCTGCAGCGCATCGGGGTCGATACGGTGGAACTGATGCCGATCGTCGCCTGGATCGACGAACGACATCTGCCGCCGCTCGGGCTGCGCAACGCCTGGGGCTATAACCCGGTGGTGCCGATGGCGCTCGACCCGCGGCTGGCGCCGGGCGGGCTGGCGGAATTGCGGGCGACCGTCGCCGCGCTGCGCGCCGCCGGGATCGGCACGATCCTCGACCTGGTGCTCAACCATAGTGGCGAGAGCGACCGGCAGGGCCCGACACTGTCGCTGCGCGGGCTCGACGAGGCGTCTTACGCTCATGCCGCGGACGGGACGCTGATCAACGACGCCGGCACCGGCAATGTCCTCGATTTCGCCCAGCCGGCGGTACGAACCCTCGCGCTCGATACGATGCGGCATTTCGTCACCCAGGCGGGGGTGGACGGGTTTCGCTTCGATCTGGCGACGGTGATGGCGCGCGGACCCGGCTTCGCGCCCGACGCGCCGATCTTCGCCGAGATCGCCGGTGACCCGGTGCTCTCCCGCGCGGTGATGATCGCGGAGCCATGGGATGTCGGGCCCGGCGGCTATCGGCTCGGCTGCTTTCCCTCCACCTGGCTGGAGTGGAACGACCGGTATCGCGATGACGTGCGCCGTTTCTGGCGTGGCGACGGCGGGGTGGGGGCGCTGGCGACGCGCGTGGCGGGCTCGACCGACCTGTTCGGTACGCAGCGCACCCGGAGCGTCAATTTTCTTGCCGCGCACGATGGCTTCACGTTGCGCGATACGGTCACCTATGCCGAGCGGCGCAACCACGCGAATGGCGAGGACAATCGCGACGGCCATCACGGCGAGGTCGCCTGGGCGAACGGCAGCGAGGGCGTGCGAGAGCTGCTGGCGACGCTGTTCGCCAGTCGCGGCACGATCCTGTTGACCGCCGGGGACGAATTCGGCCGAACGCAGGGCGGCAACAACAACGCTTATGCGCAGGACAATGAAACGACGTGGCTTGACTGGCATGGCCGCGATCGCGCGCTGGAGGCCTTCGTCGCGTCGCTGGCGGCGCTGCGCCGCGCGATGCCTGAACTGGCGGATCCGACGATCCGGCACGATGCCCGCTGGTACACACTCGACGGCGACATGATGCGCGACGAGGATTGGGCACGGGCGGTTGGCGTCGAGATGCGCCTGCCCACGGTGAGCGTCATCTTCGACCGGGCCACGCCGCGCGTCACGATCCGGCCGTCAGAGCAGGCGGGGTCGGCGCTCGCCACGCGATGAAATCCCCTGGCAGTAGCGCCGGCTGACAGGGACATGGCCGCTTTGCCGCGGCACACGATTGCGGGACCTTGATGGTCGCCTTCCCGCGATGGCGTATCGTCGGTTAGGCGACTTCGCCGCCACGCACTTCGCAACAAACTGTCGTCGGCAGTGCTCAGCGACGACACGATGGGCTCGCGGCGTCACGCGGATGTAAGAATAATCTATCCGCATGCGATTCATGATCGTGTTCGTCGAACGAAATTACGCAATTTGACGCAAGTAATGCGTTGCCAATTCATGAAACTTAGATGTTTCGACCGTGAATGTAAGCTGCGTGTTTAGAAAGTGGAATATAATGTAAATATTGGCATCGTTCTATATGTGATTCGTTTATACCTGCACATATCGTTAACATTATTAAGAGATTTTGTAGCGTTGACTTAGATTTGTCGCCACAATTACTTAGCTCCAGACCAATTGATCGAAAATCGCTTTCCGGCCTGCGCCTCCGCCACTGTGGCGGTGTGCGAGGTGTTTTGTCGTGGCTGAATGCGATCGCGACGTTTGTGTCACTCTGGGGGGCTGTTTATGACGAAATTGCATTCGTTCCGTAGCTACGATCATGCTCGCGGCGTTCGTGGTGGTTTTATCGATCAATGGGCCGGCGGCGCGCCGCTCGGCTGGTCCGGCCGGCGCCGGATCATGGCGATCCTGCGCGCCAGTTGCATGGTGCTGGGGGTGAAGCGCCGTCACCACGGCGTCGGCCTGCTCGCCTTCGGCGGACAGTCCCCCAACGCCGATGCGGCAGGCGGATCGACACGGCCTGGCGCGCTGACGATGGCCATGCTGCTGGGCGGCGCCGCCGTGTTGCACCCTGTCGCAGCCGTGGCGCAGGCGCCGAATACGGCCTATTCGGGAACCTCCGCCGCCGGCACCGCGGGTGCCTCGGTAACGGGCAACGGCAACGTCGCGCTGGGCGTTTCCGCGGGTGGAAATGTCATCGGCGACGAAAATGTGGCGGTTGGAGGCACCGCCGGCGCGTCCGTAGCCGGCAATAATAACACCGCGGTCGGTTCGTTCGCCGGGGCGGGTGTGTCCGGCGATAACAATACCGCGCTGGGCGTCTCTGCGGGTACGCTGGTCGGCAACAACAACAACTCGATCGGCGCCTATTCCAGCCTTGAGGGCGCTGGAAACAACGTCAACCTGATGGGGCAGAATGCTGGCCAGTACATGGTGGGCAACGAAAGTATTGGCATTGGCAGTACGGCGCTAAGTTCTTCAATTGGTGACTATAACGTCGGCATTGGCAAAGACTCGCTGAGCAATGTCGAGGGCAATTACAACGTCGGCATCGGTAGCGGCGCGCTGAAATCCGCGCATGGATCGGAGAATGTGGCCCTTGGCCGGGGTGCGCTGCAATCGGCGCAGGGATCGTCGAACATCGGTTTCGGCTTCAACGCGGGATATGAGGCGACTGGCGATCGTAACCTCGTGATGGGGGAGGATGCCGGTAGTTACGCTAACGGAAGTTATAACCAGTTATTCGGATATGGGTCCGGTGAGGAGATGGCCGGTAACTATAATATCGTCAATGGTTACCGGTCCGGCGGTTACATGAGCGGTGAGTCCAATATATATACTGGCACGGAGGCAGGAACATCCGCGACCGGCGGAAGCAATATTGCTACCGGGTCATCTGCTGGTCGGAATATGTCCGGATATTACAATATACTGAGTGGAGATGAATCCGGGTCCGGAATTGTCGGATCACATAATTTCGCCGTTGGATTGTCGGCCGGATATGCCGCTTCCGGCGATGGAAACGCCATGATTGGCGAGAATTCCGGCTACTCCCTTACCGGCAGCTACAATAACATGTCTGGTTATGCTGCGGGTTTTGGCGCTATCGGAGATTACAATAATGCTATAGGCGAGAATGCTGGATATTCGCTGACTGGAAATTATAACAATCTAATTGGCCGGGAGGCTGGCGAATATTCCAGCGGAAATTACAATACAATTATCGGCTACGAAGCAGGTCATGAGTTCTCGGGTGACCAAAGCATCATCAACGGAAGCCACGCCGGGTTTTCCGCCTCGGGCAACGGTAATATCATGATTGGCAAATATTCTGGGTACTCCCTGACAGGAAATTACAATCAGTTGTTAGGATACAGCACTGGTTACGGATTAACAGGCGCAGATAATAACGCGCTAGGTGAGTACGCCGGCTATTATACGACTGGTGACGGAAATATCATGATTGGTGAGGAGGCCGGCGAATATGCTGTCGGCGATTACAATCATATGATGGGATATGAGGCGGGTTATGAGCTCACCGGCGATTATAATACCGCCTTCGGCATATACGCCGGATACTATACGACCGGCGATAGAAATCTTCTTATCGGCGAAGAAGCAGGTTATTATGCAGTTGGAAGCTATAACCATATTTTTGGTTATGAATCCGGATCCTATCTGTCAGGAAGCTATAATCTAATCGATGGTTTTATGGCGGGCTATTATCTTACGGGTGATTATAATACTGCCATTGGTTTATACGCTGGCTATTATACGTCGGGCGATAGGAATATTCTTATCGGCGAAACGGCGGGTGGTTCCGCTATAGGCAGCTACAACCAAAATTTTGGTTATCAATCCGGATACGGTTCAACGGGCAGCTATAACGCAATTGATGGTTACCAATCCGGATTTGGTTTGACCGGCGACTATAACGCAATTCATGGTTTTGAATCCGGATACGGTTTGACCGGCAGCTATAACGTAATTGATGGTTATCTAGCGGGTTACTCGATTGTCGGATCCAGGAATGTAGCAACCGGAATTTATGCCGGATATGAAGCCGTCGGAGATGACAACGTCATGCTCGGAAATTCTTCTGGTGCCTATATGGCAGGCAATCTTAACATTGCGCAGGGGATGAACTCAGGCGCGAATGCCAGCGGTGCCGAGAACGTTTTCCTTGGTTACGAATCCGGTCGGTCCGTAATTGGCAATAACAATGTCGGGATGGGCTCATACGCGGGGCAGCAATCCTATGGCTCGGGCAATATTGCCATCGGTCAATCGGCGGGTGCCAATATTGGCAGTTCGGCCGCTCCGGTGAATAACGCGATCGCACTGGGGAACAGCGCCGCTGCACTGGTGGAAGGCGGCATGGCGATCGGCCAGGGCGCGACGGTGCAAAGCGGTGCGTTTGCGGGCTCGATCGCGCTGGGTTCGGGCAGCACCGTTACCGGCTCCAGCAATGCCGCGGGTTATCTCACCAATGTCGCGGCGCCGACCGTCGGTCAGCTGGAGATTGGCGGCCGTCGGATCACCGGCCTCGCCGACGGTGCTGATGCGCAGGATGCAGTGACGGTCGCGCAGCTTTCGACCGGCCTTGCCAGCCTCGGCAACGGCGTGGCGGGCTTCGCGCTCGGCACCGGGGCCGGTGTGGGCTCCACGGGCAGCAGCAACGTCGCCACCGGCGCCGCCACGGGGCAGAGCGTCAGCGGCACCAACAACCTCGCCAGCGGCAATTCGGCGGGTCAGAATGTCGTCGGCAATTATAACGTCGCACTCGGCGATCAGGCGGGACAGTCCGTCGTCGGAGAGGGGAATACCGCGGCGGGCGCCTTCGCCGGGACCAGTGTCGCCGGTGATCACAATCAGGCCAGCGGCTATGCCGCCGGGCAGTCGGTCGAGGGAAGCGACAATAGCGCGACCGGATATAATGCTGGCCGCAACGTCGTTGGAAGCGGGAACACCGCCAGCGGCGCGCTGTCGGGTGGCGCGGTGGTCGGCGATCGCAACGTCGCGTCGGGCTATGGCGCGGGCAGCACGGTAAACGGGCAGGACAATTACGCGGGCGGCACCAATGCCGGTACGTCGGTCTATGGCTCGAACAACGTCGCGCTCGGCAATGGCGCCGGAAGCGGCATCGGCACCGCCGCGACGCCGGTGGGCAATACGGTCGCGATCGGTAACAATGCGGTTGCGGCGCAGGAGAACGGGGTGGCGATCGGCGCGGGTGCGTCGGTGGGTGCCGGCGCCGCGGCGGGCGCGATCGCGCTCGGTTCGGGCAGCACGGTGACGTCGACCAGCACGGCGGCGGGCTTCGTCACCGGCTCGGCCGCCCCCACCGTCGGGCAGCTGGAAATCGGCGGTCGTCGTATCACCGGGCTGGCGGACGGCGCAGATGCCCAGGACGCCGTCACAGTGGCGCAATTGTCGACGGCGATGACGTCGACCGCGTCGGGGCTGGCCGCGCTGTCGACCGGGCTGGCGACGACGAATACCGCGATCGCCAGTATCTCGAACGTCGCGCTGGCGGCGGCGAGCAGCGGCGGTGTCGCGACCGGCACCATCTCCGGCGCCGGAGGGGCGGCCGGCGCCTCGACCGTCACCAACGGTGTGGTGCAGGATGGTAGCGGCAAGGGGACGTATTCGACTGTCCAGGCCGCGCCGACCGCGTCGGCGGCGGATACCACCGCGTCGGGCATCTTCGCCTCGATCGACTCGGCCGCGACCGGGGGCACCACTTATGGCGCATGGAGTTCGGTCACCGGCCAGAACGGTACTGCGGTCGGCTATTCGGCGCTCGCCGGAGCTGGCGCGGTCGCCGTCGGCGTCGGCAGCGAGGCGAGCGGCACGCAGTCGATCGCGATCGGCTATCGCAATGTCGTCAGTGGTGCCAATTCCGGCGCCTTCGGCGACCCGAACGTCGTCAGTGGCGCCGGTAGCTATGCGATCGGCAACAACAACACGGTTGCCGCCAACAATGCTTTCGCGCTGGGCAACAACATCACCATCGCCGCCGGCAGTGACGGCGCGGTGGTGCTGGGCAGCGACAGCACGGCGAGCGGCGCCAATACGGTGTCGGTCGGCTCGGACCAGGTGAAGCGACGGATCACCAACGTGGCGGCGGGGACGGAAACGACCGACGCGGTCAACGTCGGGCAGTTGAACGCGCTGCAATCCAACCTGTCCTCGCGGATCACCGGCGTCCAGCAGGAGGTGTTCGACCTGCGCCGGGCCACCGGCTTCGGCATCGCGGGCGCGACCGCGCTGGCGATGATCCCGGATATCGATCCGGATCAGAAGGTGGCGATCGGCATGGGTGTGGGCGGCTTCGATGGGTATAATTCCATCGCGCTGAGCGTCACCGGGCGCGTCGCGGACAATACCAAGTTCCGCGCGGGTGCCTCGCTGTCCGGCGGCAAGTCCACCTACGGCGCGGGCGTCTCGTTCGGCTGGTAAGGGGCTACTCTCGGGGCGGGCCGTGACGGGCCCGCCCCATTCGCCGGGCGGCGCTGTTCGTGCCCGGCCCTCCGCCTCCGATCGATCGCCCTTGATCTCGAATCTGGATGACACCGTGCGCATTGGCATCGCCTTTCCCGCCGCATCGGACCGCGATCGCGATATCGCCGACGTGGATCGCTTGCTGTATCATCTGGCTTGCGTGCTGGAGGCGATCGGCTTCGTCGAGGCGGTGCTGGCGGTCGATACCGGCGGAAACGCGGCGGATGAGGCGTCCTTGTTTGCCCATCGTGGCGCGACGATCCGCCTCGCCGATGCCGATGCGGCGATCGACGTCCTGATCGTTACTCCCGGCGTGATCGCGGCCGAATGGCTCGCCTGTTTTCGTGCCCGCGGTGGCCGCGTCGTGCTCGTCGATCCCGGCAGCAGCCATGCGCGGTTGATCGAAACGACGCTGTTCGACGTACCGATCGCCTTCAGCGGCGCCGAGCCGTGCGATACGGTCTGGCTGTGCGGCGAGGCGCGATCCTCCGCGCCGATCCTGCGGGCATTCTATCGATGCCCGGTGATCCCGCTGCCCGCCATCTGGTGTGAAGCGCCGGCGGGGGGCGGCGCAGCCGGACGCGCGACCTATCGGCGCGACAGCGTGACGCGCGACGGCGCACGGCCATTGATCCTGCATCACCGGTCGACCGCGGCGACGATGCTCGTCCCGCTCCTGATATGCGAACAGGCCGTTCGGGCGGACGGCAAGACGATCGACCGCGTCCATCTGCTGCACGCGCACGCTCTACGGGAGCAGGCCACCTTCGCGCATCTGATCGCGTCGAGCGAATTGTATCGGCAGCATCGCATCACGATCGAGGACGGGCATCGGGCGCCGGTGCTGGGGGCAGATGCCAATATGGTGGTGGCGCACCAGATGGGTGGCGTCGGCCATGCCTGCTATCTGGATATCGTGGCGGCGGGATTTCCGCTCGTCCACAATCTGCCCGCGCTGGCCGATGTGGGGTATTTCTATCCCGGCAATGCGGTCGACACCGGCGCGGCGACGTTGCTGGCCGCCAGCCGAGATCATGATCGGACGCTGGACGATTATCGCGCGCGCACAGCCAGGGCCATCGCGCGCGTCGCGCCCCGTCATCCCGTCGTTCAGACCGCCTATGCCCGCGCTTTGGTCGCGACGACCGCCCCGGCGAGGGCGGCGGCATGACAGGGCGCGGGTTGCGCATCGCGGTCACCGTCTTTCTGCGCGGCGGCGATCAGTCGCTGTGGGAAAACGGGATCCACCAGAACTGCCTTTTTCTGCTGATGCTGCTTGGGGCGGTGTCGAGTGTGGCGCAGGTATTCGTCCTGCCGCTCGGCCCCGGCGCGACGACGCAGGAAGAGGTGGCGCAGGATAAGGTGGTGCGAGGTGAGGTAGCGGGGGCGATCACCGCGCCGTCGATCGACCAGCGAACCGCGCTCGACGCACTGGATATCGTCATCGAGCTCGGCGCGCAGCTCGAGCTCGACTGGGCACGGCAGTTTGCGGCGCGCGGTGGACGGATCGTCGCGATGCGCGTCGCCAACGATTTCATGATCGATGTCGAGCGGCTCGCCTTCGGCCTGTCGCCGGGGTTGTTGGTGACCGGCGCCCCCTATGCCGCGATCTGGATGCTGGCGGGTTTCGTTCCCGACTGCGCCGGTTATTACGCGGCGGCCCTGCGCGCGCCGGTGCGGATCATGCCGCACCTCTGGAGCCCGGTACTGGTGGAGCGCGCCGCCGGTGGGCATTTCGCCTATCGACCGGGGCGGGCGCGTTGGCGGCTGGCGGTGGTGGAGCCCAATATCTGCACCGTCAAAACCTGTCATCTGCCGCTGCTGCTGGCCGATGTCGCCCATCGGCGCGATCCGCAGGCGATCGCGCACGTGCGCATATTCAACGCTTTGGCGGTTCGCCGTCATCCCGCCTTCGTCGCTTATGCGCGATCGCTCGATCTGGTGCGGCACGGCCTGGTCACCTTCGAAGGCCGTCTGCCGCTGCATTCGATCATGGGCGCGGAATGCGACGCGATCGTCGCGCATCACGACGGCAACCCACAGAATTATAGCTATTACGAAGCGTTGTACGGGGGCTTTCCGCTGATCCACAACTCCGCGCTGCTCGGCGAGGCGGGTTACCGCTACGCCGATCACGATCCGGAGGACGGCGCGCTCGCATTGCTGCACGCGATACGTGGGCATGACGCCGACATCGAGGGTTACCGATCGATCGCGAACCGCTTTCTCGCCACGCTCGATCCGTTGTGCCCGGCCAATATCGCGGCCTTTGAGCGGGCGATCCTCGATCTTGATCCGCAGGGGAATGGTGGATGATGGCGTCTCGATCCGCGCGGTGCGGTGTGACGCGGCGCGCCCGGCTGGGGCTGGCGTTGGCGCTCACGCTGGCGGCCGGTTACAGTCTGGGGTGCGTGATGGCGCCGGGACGGGCAGCACCGCCCCCCGCGAGCCCTGCGGCGCGCGCGCTGGTGGTGGACGCAGCGCAGAAACTGGGCGTCAAACGCTGCCTGCCGGCGATTACCGCGATCGGCCAGCGCGCTGTCCTGGGGGCGACGCAACACGATATCATGGTCGACTGGGATCGGCAGGCGCCCGACGCGGCCCCGTTCTTCTCGTTCATCGGGTTGAGCGCCGGGAAGCAACGGGCGGGCGTCACGCTGGTGGCTGTTCCCGCCGGAACCGGCGGTTGCGCGATCCTGGTGGAGCGCGTGTCGAGCACCGGCCGCCCCTGCGCCGCGGTGGCAAGCAGCGAGCTACCGAACTATCCCGCTACCCCGCTGATCGACGGCATCACCGTCTATCAGAATCCGTCGTCCCCCGGCGAAACCTATGTGCTGGTCAGCAACGACGGCGGATGCCTGATCCTCCGTCGCCAGAGCAGCTTCAAATGGCCTCCACGGCCATGAGCGGCTCGCCGCCGCCGCCGCCGGCGATCCATCCTGCACGTAAGGGTTCACCGATGCCCCAAGGTCCGGCCGATACGGCGCTCGCCGCGCTGCAACGGGGTGATCTTGCCTCGTGTCATCGCATGACGAGCGAGCTGTTACGCGCCAATCCGTATGACGCCGGCGCGATCATGCTGCGGGGGTTGTCGACACCGCCGGCGGACGCCGTGCTGGCGCTGCCCTTGCTGCAACTGGCCTGCCGCATCGCCCCCCACAACGCGGAACATTGGTTTCAGCTTGGCCGGTGGCACGAACAGAGGGGCCGTTTTGTCGATGCGGCGCGGGCGTTCCGCCGCGCGATGGCGCTCGATCCGGCGCATCTGCCGGCGCTTTCCCGTGGTACGGAAATGCTGCGCGTCACCGAGCAATTCGCGGAGGCGATCGGCTTCGCCCGGCGGATGCAGCGGATCCTGCCCAACGATCCCGCCGGTTTCGCCCATGAGGCGATATCGCTTCAACATCTCGGTGAGCTGGAGGCGTCGGATGCGATGTTCGACGCCGCCATCCAGCGGTCGCGCGATCCGGCGCTGCTTCATTGGGAACACCAATTTTCGCTGCTGCGGCGGCAGCGTTTCGCCGAAGCGTGGGACAAATACGAGGTGCGCTTCGACTGCGCGGAGGCGAACAGCGTCGATGACATGGCCTTCACCCTGCCCCGGTGGCGCGGGGAACCGGGGCAGCACGTGCTGGCTTATGGTGAGCAGGGCATCGGCGATCAACTGATGTTCGCCTCGGCCCTGTCCGATCTGATCGCGCGCGCATCGCGCGTCAGCCTCGCCGTCGCACCGGCGATGGTCGATCTGTTTCGCGCCAGCTTCCCGACGATCCACGTCTTTCCGATCGAGCGGAAACGCGATCCGAAGGCATGCGCACGGGTGGCCGAGGCGGCGGGCGCGGTGGTGCCGGTGGACGCCACGCTGCCGCTTGGTTCGCTGATGGCGATGTTCCGACGCGATCGGGCGGCGTTTACCGGCATGCCCTATCTGCGAGCATCGGACGCAGCGCGCGAATATTGGGCCTCGCGCGGCGCGGCACCGTCTGTATCGCCACAGGGTGGCGGCAAGCCGTTTCGTATCGGGGTTTGCTGGTCCTGCAATCCGTCGCTGCAGCAATTCAGCCTGGCGCGCCGGGCCCAGCATCGCACCATGCCCTTTGGCGACATGGCGCGGCTTGCGCAGGTGCCGGGCGTTTCCGCCACCGCGATCACCAACGTTTCGCTGCGCGATTTCGGCATCGACGACGCGGCGGCGGGCGGGATTGCGGATGTCTCCTCGGCCCTCACCTCGATCGATCGCACGGCGGCCCTGCTGGAGGAGATCGACCTGCTCGTCACGGTCGATACCGGGGTGGCGCACCTTGCCGGCGGGCTTGGCGTGCCGGTGTGGATACTGTTGCACGCGGCGGGCGATCCACGCTGGGGCGCTCCCGGCAGCGAGGCCAGTTACTGGTATCGATCCGCGACATTGTTCTGGCAGGCCGAGCCTGGGAACTGGTCCGAGGTGATCGACCGGGTCGAGGCGGCATTGCGCGAGACCATCGCTGCCCCACGCCGCCGGAGCGTCGCGTGACGCCGTCCTTCCCGGCTGCGCTCAGCGCCTATCACGCGGGCGATCACACCCGCGCGCATGACTTGCTGCGCGAAGCGGGTGAAGCGGTGCTGGGGGATCCCGTGGCACTGCAATTGCTGGGGATTCTGCAGGCCGATCTCGGCGATGCCGACGCCGTGTACGACCACGCCGCTTTATCGCTCGATCCGGGCAATGTGCAGGCGATCTTCAACCTTGGCGTCGCCGATCAGCGCAAAGGGGCGCTCTTCCATGCCCTGCTGCGGTACGAGCAGGCGCTGCGCCGCGATCCACACCATCTCGGCGCGCTCAACAATCTCAGCGATCTGTTGCGGCGCCAGGGGCGCAGCGAAGAGGCCTGGGAGTGTCTGCAACGCTATCTCCGGGCGGGCGGCGATGCCACCGGCCTGGAGATCAGGCTGGCCAAGGTAGCCGACGATTGCGGGTTGAGCCGGGAGGCGAGCGAGTGGTTCGCGCGCGCGGCGGCGCGAGACGATGATCGCGACGGCGTGCGGTGGGAATGGGCGATGCAGCAACTGCGCGACGAGGAATTCGCCGATGGCTGGCCCCATTACGAATTACGCCGCCAGCGCTTCGGCCACGAGGTGTTGGCGACCGTCCAATATCATTCGATGCCGGAATGGCGCGGCGATGCGCTGAACGGCCGTTCGCTGCTGATCCACAAGGAGCAGGGGCTGGGCGACACGATCATGTTCGCCTCCTGCCTGGCGGACTTACCCGGTGATAGGGGCCAGTTGCATCTGGCGGTGCCGCCCGTCCTGGTGCGGCTCTTCGCGTCAAGTTTTCCCGATGCCGCCGTCTGGCCGAGCCGCTCGACCGTCGACACCGATCAGGAGCAGCATCAGGCATGGCGGCCGCAGGCGGGCGTGATCGACGCGCATCTGCCGATCGGTAGCCTGCCATTGCATTTGCGTCGTGAGGGGTTTCCTGCGCCGCGCCCCTATCTGCGGCCACTTCCACAGGATGTGGCGGACTGGTCGGCGCGCCTTGCCAGGCTGATACCCGGGCCGAGGGGCCTGCGGGTGGGACTGGTGCTGGCGGCGCGGCGTGGTGCGGCCATCAATCCCTCCGTCGCCGACGGCTGGCCGCGGTCGCTGCCCCTTCACCTCGCCAGCGATCTGGCGGTGCCGGGTGTGCAATGGTTTGGCCTCCACGAACGGCAATATGACGATGCCTTCGCGCAGGTTCCCGGCCTGTCGATCGTGCCGTGCGGCGACTGGATCCACGACATGGGCGATACGGCGGCGCTGATCGCGAACCTCGATGTCGTGGTGACGGTCGATACGGCGGTTGCGCACGTCGCTGGGGCGATGGGGCGCAAGGTGATCCTGATGCTTCGTCGTCTGGGTGACTGGCGCTGGGGGCGCGAACGTCTCGACAGTTACTGGTATCCCGATGTCGAGATCGTCCGGCAGGTTCGGGAGGGCCGCTGGGAGCCGGTCGTCCAGCAGGTCGCGCGACGGCTGGCGACGCTCGTCGCGGCGCGGGACTAGCGCGATGGCGCGGGAACCGCTGGCCACGATCGATCCCGCTCCGACGGCCGGGGAGGGGACGGCATTGCAGCGGCTGGCCTCGTGGCTCTGCTCGACGGCGCTGCCGGCGTGGCGCGCCGATCGCGAACCGCTGCCGTTCGCCGAATGCCGCGATGCGCACGGGCGTCGGGCCGATCCCGGCGCGGTACGGCTGCGCGTGACGACGCGCCAGACGGCCGTCTACGCACAGGCGGCGATGCTGGGCATCATGCCCGCCGCGGATGCGCTGGCGGGATGGCGCGCCTTGACGGCGGTGTTCTGGCGACCAGGTCACGGCTGGATCACGCGGGTCGACCATCGCGGCACGGCGGTCGACGACAGTTTCGGCCTCTATGATCAGGCGTTCGCCTTATATGCGTGCGCCCATATCGCCCCGCTTGATCCCAGCGGTCGCGCGCTCGATCTCGCCCGCGATACGCTGGAGTTGATCGACGATCGTTTGCGGCAGGGGACGGGGGCGGGCTGGATCAGCGTGGCGGGCGCCACGGAACGCGATCAGAACAGTCATCTGCATTTTCTCGAAGCGTTGCTGGCGCTGGACGTTGTCGAGCATGATGCGGCATGGGCAGGGCGGATCGCGGAACTTGTGGCGCTATCCGGCGATCGTCTGTTCGATCCGGCGATCGGCGCGATCGCGGAGCATTTCGATGCTGGCTGGCGTCCCTTGCCGCAAACCCATGTCGAGCCCGGCCATCAATATGAATGGCACTGGCTGTTGGCGACCGCGCAAGCGCGGGGCTATCACAGCGCCCTGCCGTCGGCGCAGCTCTTCAGGTTCGCTGACCGGCACGGCTGGTCGTATCCGATTGCCCTGATCCACGACCGCTGCGACGGAAGGGGGCGGGCGATCAGCGACACGCACCGGCTGTGGCCCCATTGCGAGGCGATCCGCGCTGCGGCGGTGCAGCCTCCCGCGCAGGGATTGATGCTGGCGGCCCGGGCGGCGGGCCGGTTGGTCGACACCTTCTGCGGCGTGCCGTTCCCGGGCGGGTGGCACGACAGGGTAGATGCCACCGGCCGCCCGATCGTTGATCGGGTGCCTGCGACCAGCCTTTACCATTTGTGGGAAGCGGTGGTGGCGGCATGTGGCGCGGGTTGGGTGACGATGCCGGCGGTGCGGCCATGCTGATCGATGGCAAGGGGTGCTGGATCGCACCCGTAGAAGGCGGCGACATCATGCCGGCTCGGCCAGCACTCTTCGTCGATCGGGACAATCTGTTGATCGAGGACCGGGGTTTCATCTGCCGTCCGGCGGATGTGGTCCTCAAGCCTGGAGCGGCGGATCTGCTGCTCGCGGCACGCCGACGCCGCTGGGGGCGGATCGTGGTGACGAACCAGTCGGGCATCGCGCGCGGCCTGTTCGACTGGGCGGCGTTCCATGCGGTCAACGCGCGGATGATCGAGCTGCTGGCGGATTGCGGGGCGGCCCTCGATGCGGTGGTCGCCTGCGCGTGGCATCCCGACGGCCTGCCGCCGCTCGCCGGGGACCATGTTTGGCGAAAGCCGCGACCGGGCATGCTGTTGACCGCGCAGATACGCTTCGGTGTCGATCTGACGGCTTCCTGGCTGGCGGGCGACCGCCGGTCGGATATCGACGCGGCCCGCGCGGCGGGCCTGGCCGGGGCGATGCTGATCCATGATCGCGCGCCGGCCATTCCGGTGGTGAGCGATCGGGGCGACGGCTTCACGATGCTGGAGGCGCGAGGCATTGCGGCGGCGCTCGCCTGCGGATCGCCGCTGATGGAGCAGGCGGCATGAGCGCCGCCATGCCGACCGGCATCACCCGCGCCCGGATCGAGGCGACGCTGGCTGACCTGCCCCAGCGTCACCTGCTGTGCGTGGGCGATGTGATGCTCGACGTCGAAGTGCCGTGTGGCAACGGGCGCCTGTCGCCCGAGGCGCCGGTGCTGGTGTTCGACGAGCAAGACCATCGTTGCCGCGCCGGCGGGGCTGCCAATGTGGCGGCCAATATCGCCGCTTTGGGCGCGGTCGTGCACCTGGCGGGGGTGATCGGCAACGACCCCGAGGGGGTGCAATTGCAATCCCTGCTCGATGCGACCGGCATCGATTCGCGGCTGGCGGTCGTGCCGGGCGCGCTTCACCCGACCACCCGCAAGACCCGTTTCGTCGCGGGCGGGCGGCAGTTGCTTCGCATCGATCGCGAGCGACGGGCCGACATGGACGACGGGATTGTCGAACGGCTGGTCGCGTCGGTCACGGATCGATTGACGCGGGTCGATGCGATCGTGGTGTCAGATTATCGCAAGGGGCTGATCACGCCGTTCGCGATGGCGCGGTTGCGGGCGATCGGTCAGCAGCATCGGGCGCCGATCGTGGTCGATCCGAAAGGGCGCGACTGGCGGATGTATGGCGCGGTCGAGCTGATCAAGCCCAATGCCGATGAACTGGCGCTGTTCACCGGGCGGCCCTGCGGCAGCGACGCCGAAGTCTCGGTTGCCCTGGCCGAGGCGCTGGCCCGCTGCGAGGCGGGGGCGATCCTCGTCACCCGCGCCGCGCGCGGAGCGGCATTCCTGTCGCGGGGCGGGGCGGGGGTGGTTCATGTTCCCGCGCACGCGGTCGACGTTGCCGATGTCTGCGGCGCGGGCGACACGAACATCGCCACGCTCGCCGCCTGTCTCGCCGGCGGATGCGATATCGTGGAGGCGATCGCGGCGGCGCAGCTGGCATCGTCGGTCGCGGTGCGGCGGCGCGGCAATGCGGTGGTCGGCGCCGATGATTTGCTGCGCGCGTGCGACGGGCTCGCCGATCGCAGCGAAGAAGCGCCCTTGTCGTTCCAGCAGGCGGCGCTCCTGGCCCAGCGCTGGCGCGCCGCGGGGCTGCGGGTCGGGTTTACCAACGGTTGTTTCGACCTGTTGCACGCCGGGCACATCCATGCGCTGCGGGGCGCGCGGGGGGCCTGCGACCGGCTGGTGGTGGGGCTTAACGGTGATGCGTCGGTGCGCCGGCTGAAAGGGCCGACCAGACCGGTCAACGGCGAAGCGGATCGTGCCGCCGTGCTGGCCGCGATGTCGGTCGTCGATGCGGTGGTGATCTTCGACGACGATCGCCCCGAAGCGCTGATCGAGGCCGTCCGGCCCGATGTTTTGATCAAGGGCGGGGATTATGATCCCGCGACGATGGCCGGCGCGGCGTTCGTCCGCAGCTATGGCGGGACGGTCATCGTGTCCGATCTGCTACCCGGGCGATCGACCAGCCGGATCGTCGCGCACATCGCGGGCCACTCACCGACCGGCGATGTCGATCACATCCGCTCCATCGGATCGGTCGCCGGTTCGTCCGGCACCGGTCACCGCCACGTCCGCCCCCCTTGGGCCGACGCCGAATGTTCCTATCCGGCAGGAGAATGAAATGATCAGGATGAAGATGCGCGATATGGTCGCGGGCGTCGCAGCGATGGCGATGACAGGCACCGCCGCACCAGTGGCGGCCCGGGTCGCGACGACGACAAGCGCCGCCCCCACCGCGCCGGCCACGCCCGCGCCTGTGAAGACGCCGGCGACGCAGCCGATCCCGCGGTTTCCGGTGCAGGGCATGTTGATCCAATATGCCCTTGCCGCCCTGAACCAGGCCAATCAGGCCGCGGACTATTCGGTCTTGTTGAAGAACGCATCGCGGTCGTTCCAGCGGGTCAATTCCGCCGCGCAACTGGCCGAGCAGTTCAGGGTATTCCGTGAAGCCCGTATCGACCTGTCATCGACGGTGCTGTTCGTTCCTCGTCTGACCGCGCCGCCGGTGATGTCGGCGAACATCCTGCATCTGAAGGGGTTCATCCCGTCCCAGCCGCAACGTGCGACGTTCGATCTCTATTTCGAGCTAGAAGATGGTCGCTTCCGCATCGCCGGTATTTCGGTCGGGGTCGTTCCTGCCGGTACGCCCGCACGGCCCGCCCCGCAGCAGAAGTGATCCGGCGCCGACCCGTGGCGTCGCACCGGCTTCGGCGGCGCGGCGGCAAGGGACGGGCGGTTTGTCTAGGGAGAGATCGTGGACGACAACGCAGCAGCCGGCGTGGCGCCGCTGATACAGCGTGCGCAATATGATCTGGCCACCGGGCGTGCGGCCGAGGCGGTTGTCAGGATTCGCCAGGCGATCGGACAACAGCCCCGGCATGCTCCCCCCTTGTTATCCCTGTACCGGCAGGCACTCTGGCAGGCGGTGGCGCAGGCGGTCGACCGTTGCGACTGGACGCATTACGATCTGGCCGCGCGCTGGGTGCACGAAGCGATCGAGGATGATCCTGCTTTCTGGATGACCGGGGAGACGTGTCTGACGCTGGACACGCTGACCCGCCATGACCTTCGCACGCTGCAGGAACGTTTCTGTGCGTGCTTTCCGAGGCCGGATGGATCGTTCGCCCACCGCCCGCCGCAGGAGCGGATCAGGATCGGGATCATCGGCTGCGATTTCCATGCGCAGGCGACTGCATATCTCTTCACCGGCGTCGCCGAGCGAATGGACCGGCGGCGTGTCGATCTGCTGGCCTTTGATTACGGTCAGGAGATTCCGGGGGAGTGGCGCACGCGCTGTGTCGCCGCTTATGACGAATTCATCTCGATCGCCGACATGGACGACCGCGCGGCGGCGGAACTGATCCACGCCCGTGGCATCGATGTGCTGATCCACATGCGGGACGTGGCGAAGGGCCGGCTGGGCATCTGTGCATGGCGGCCGGCGGCAATCCAGATCCAGTACCTCTACTTTCCCGGTACGTCGGGCGCGGCCTTCATGGATTATCTGGTCGCCGACGATGTCGTCGTCCCCCCGGAACTGGAGGACGGCTATGCCGAGCGTATCCTGCGCATGCGCGGTTGCTATCAACCAAACGATTCCGCGCGGGAGCGGCCGGCGCCGATCACCCGGAATGAATTCGGCGTGGCAGGCGACTGGGTGCTGCTCGCCAATTTCAATCAGTCGTACAAGATCACGCCGGCGATCTTCGCGTTATGGTGTCAGCTGCTGCGGCGGGACGACCGGCGACGCTTATGGCTGCTCGATGGCGGAGCGGAGAATTGCGCCCGTCTGCAACAGGAAGCTGCGTTACATGGCATCGATCCGACGCGGCTGATCTTCGCGCCGCGTAGCAGTATCGCGGTTCATCTCGCTCGACTGGCCTGTTCCGACCTGGTGGTCGATACCTATCCTTATGGCGGCCACACCTTGACCAGCGACAGCCTGTGGGCCGGAACCCCGGTGATCAGCCTGAGGGGCGAGACCTTCGCGTCGCGGGTGGCGGCGAGCCTGTTGACGGTCAGCGGACTGCACGATTTCATCGTCGATGATCCGCGTGAATATCTATCGGTCGCCGATACGATGTTGAACGATCGAGACCGGCTGCAGCGATGGCGACGCCATCTCGACGAGACGCGCGCCGCCAACAGCCTGTTCGATCCCGACGATTATGCGGAACGTTTCCTCGACATCATCGAACAGGCGGTGCGAACCCGTTGGCCCGAATGCGGCACCTGACCACGCTTCGATGGCGCCTCCGTGATGTCAGAACGACACGGCGAGGGTCGTTCCGCCGAAGATCTCGTTGGTCGACCGTCCCACCGTTGTGCCGATGGATGGCAGGATCGAGAAGCGGGCGGTCGGCGCGATCGACGCAGAGAGACCGAGCGTGCCCCATTGGGTAGCGTTGGCGTCCTGCTGCCCCGTCTGGACGGTGCTCGACCCGAACAAGCGCCGGCCGAGCCGGCTCGCGGCGCCGTCCGTCACGGCGGTGAATGCCGCGCTGCCGGTCAGGCTGAAGGAATCCGAGAACTGGCGCGTGACGCTGAGCGCCGGCGTGATCGACACACCCTCGCTCGTCGTGTCGATTCCCACTGGCGTGGTTCGGTCACGCAAGGTCAGCCCACCGCTCGTTCGTGTCCGGTCGTAGCTGACCGACAGCATGGGCGTGGCTGTCAAAGCCCCTTGGCCGAAGGAATGGCTGAACGAGCCACCGATGCTGGTGGACACGACGTCGCCGGACACTTCCGCGGCGGCGTCCGTGCCAGCCCCGACCTGCGTATCGCCTATCGTCGCGCTGCCGTTAAGCCCCTGTCGCGAATAGGCGAAATTCACGCCCATGAACGACCGGCCCAGCGCGATGCCGGCATTCACGCCAGCGTCGAGCGTCGATGTGCGGACCCGGTCGACCACGCTGGGCAGTCGTACTCCCGTCCCGGTCGCGCCGATCGTCGCCCCGATGCTGACGGTGCCATGTTGCCATTGCAGCCCTAAAGATCCGCTCCGGATCGTGTTCGCATCGCTCTTTTGCTCATGCGACGCCTGGCCACTCAGCGAACCGTCAGCTTGTCCACAGGAGCATCCTGCGCCCGGGCAGTGCTGCTGAAGAGCAGCATGGTGACAGAAGAGGCGATAAAGAAAATGGTTTTTTGGAGAGGCGATGGCATGTCTTCTTCCCTGTTTCTATTTGCCGGTGATAATTTATGATGCCAGTCGCGATGATCCGGCGGCGAACAGATCGCATCGCTTCGTAATGGAGCCGTGGTGGTCGGGTAAAAAACGGTGACGAAGTGTAATTTCCACTTCTTGTTGATTTCACCCACAACGGCCCCGCGCGATCGTCGCCGTCTTTGGACAGCACGGACCAGTAGGACTGACCTTCAGCCGTGCGATGAGAAAGCGACCGGGATGTTTGGCTTATCCGAGCCGATCCGGCGGCGTTCCCGGCGGAGCGAGCGCGATGCGGATGCGGTCGCGCACCGTTCCGGCGCGTCGCATCAGCGCGAACAGGTCCGCCCATTCACGCCAGACCACCCGCAGCGGATTGGCCTCGGGCGCCCGGTCCTTCAGGCCGAAGACGACCGGCTCGTCGGCGCGTTCCTGCCGGAACGTCCCGAACAGGCGGTCGAAGACGATCAGGACGCCGCCGTAGTTGCAATCGAGATAGACGTCATTGCGGCCGTGATGCGCGCGGTGGTGCGACGGGGAATTGAGCAGCCATTCGAGCGGCCCCAGCGATATCCGCGCCTCGGTATGCAGGAAGAACTGATAGCGCAGGTTGAAGGCCAGCAGCGCCACGACCATCCGGGGATCGAAGCCCAGCAGGATCAGCGTGACGTAGAATGCCCAGCCGGCCGAGAACAGGCTGGTCCAGCCCAGCCGTAGCGACGACAGCAGGGTCATCTGCTCCGCGGAGTGATGGACGGCATGCGTCGCCCACATCCAGCGGATACGGTGGCTGGCGCGGTGGAACCAGTAATAAGCGAACTCGACCGCGACGAACCCCGCGAGCCACACCCGCCAGTCCGACAGCGGAAGATGCACCGGCGCGGCATGCCACGCGATACCGTAGAGCGCGCCGATCACCACGCCATTGAGCAGCGCGGCGGGGACGTTGCCGGCGACAAGCCCCAGCGTGGTGAGCGCGGTGCGGCGATCGTAGCCATGGCCGTGGCGGACGCGCCAGACGCTTTCGACGAGGACCAGCGCCACCACGATCACGAGCCAGAGGGGCGATTTCGTGGCCAGCATTTCCATGGCTTCAGCTCCGCATCTCGGCGAACGCTGCCCGCAGCGCCGCCATTTCATTGCGATCCACGACGCCGTCGTGGTTGCCGTCGGCCCGGTCGAAAGCCGGCATGGGTGCGGCCGAAAGCTCCGCGCGGGTCACCACGCCGTCGCGATTGGCATCGGCGGTCGTGATGACCTGCCGGAGCGCGAAGCTGGCGCGCGATCGGAACCGCGCGATGCGGTCGGCATCCACCTGGCTCAGCACGCCGTCGCGGTTCCGGTCCATCCGGGAAAAGTTGGCCATCCGGGCGGCGCCGAATTCGGCTCTGGTGATCCGGCCATCGCGGTTCGCATCGGCAGCCGACATATCCTGTGCCGCGGCGGGGGTAGCGGCGACGAGGCTCGCCGCGATCGCGGAGAGCGTAAGAGTGCGCATGATCATTTCCTCGATGAAAAAGATCCGGCCGCCTGGGGAGGGGCGGCGGCCGGATCACCGTATCGGGAGGGGGGTCAGTACTGCGGCGGGGTGGTGCTCACAGTGCCCGATACGGTACGCGACTGGCCGTTGGGGCCGGTCAACGTCGTGGAAGCGCTACCCGAACCATCGCCGTTCGCGGTGGCGGTGGTGGTGCGGCCGAACGTCGCGCCGCTGTTCGTGGTGTGCGTGGTTCCGCCCGTGTAGCTGCCATTGGACCAGCTGCCGCCGCGCGTGGTGGTCGCTCCGCGGCCAGAATTCGTCTGGATGCCCCGCGTCACGCTGCTGCTGCCGGGCTGGCGGTTCACACTGCGCGAAACAGTGCCGCCGTGGCCGGCCGAGCCCTGTACGCTCACGCTGCCGCCGCGGCGCTGCTGTGCATCGGCGGGAATTGTCGCGAGGGTCGCTGCGATCGTCGCGCTGGCGATGGCGGCGGTGAGAAACTTGTTCATCGTTCGTGTCCCTGATTGCTACCGGACGGGGTGTGTCCGATGGCTGCAATCTGGCGGGGCAGGGTAATCGGCGTGCGATCGGGCGATGAACGAAGGTGAAGAAATGTAACCGGACGCGCTCGGCACTTTTCCCGGTCACGGCAACGCGGCAGGAGATATTCATGGAAAGCCAGACCGTCATCGCCGTGGTGGAGGACGATCCCGAAATCGGTCCTCTTGTCGCGGCGCTGCTGCGACGCGAGGGGTTCGAGGCGGAATTGTGCCCCACCGGCGATGCGTTCGATCGCCTGCGCGCGCGGCGGCGGGTCGATCTCGCGATCCTCGATGTCATGCTGCCCGGCGAGGATGGATTGTCGATCTGCCGCCGTCTTCAGGCGGAGGGGGAGGTGCCGGTTCTGATGGTCACCGCGCGCGGCGACGATGTCGACCGGATCGTCGGGCTGGAGATCGGCGCGGACGACTATCTGCCCAAGCCGTTCAATCCCCGCGAACTGGTGGCACGAACGCGCGCCATCCTGCGTCGGACGCGCGATCGACACCGTGTGGCGCCCGTCCCGGCGCCCGAGCGCTGGCGCTTCGCCGGATTCGTGGTCGATCTCGAAACCAGGTCGCTGCACGATCCGGATCACCTCGATATCGAGGTGACGGGTGGCGAGTTCGACCTGCTCATCGCCTTCGTGCGGCATCCGCGGCGGGTGCTGTCACGCGATCAATTGCTCGATTGGACGCGAGGGCGCGACGCACAACCCTTTGACCGGGCGATCGACGTGCAGGTGGGCAAGCTTCGCCGCAAACTGGCGCAGCATCCAGCGGGTGAGACACTTATCAAAACGATCCGCGGGGGTGGCTATTGCCTCGCCGCCGGGGTCGAGCGGGCCTGACGGGATGCAGCGCGGAACCCTGTCGTTCCGGATCACGCTGGTGCTGGTCGCGGGGTTCGTCCTTCTCCAACTGAGCGTCTTCGCGCTGGCAAGTCTTTCCACCACCACGCGCGGGACGAACAATGTGGGCCTGCCGACGATCCGCCAGACCCGGGCGATGGTGGCGCTGATCGAAGCCCTTCCACCACAGCGGCGCGTCGGGCTGGCGAGCGCGCTGGACGGGGCGCTCTTTCACGTCCTGGTGACCGAGGGCCCGCTACCGCCGACCGTCGAGAGCCTTCAGGGCATGGATATCGGCAAGACCTATAGCAGCGGGCTGCCGGGCCGTGAGCTGTCTGTGACGGGACAGGTGGCACGCTTTCCGCTCGTCGCGCGGGTCATTCCCTGGGCCGCCTGGTGGCGCGGCAATGCGCTTGCTCTCCACGTTCGACTGTCGGGTGATCACGCCAACCTCCTGACCATTGCCAGCCAGCCTTCGGAGGAGGTGCGCATCGCCTTGCGTCAGCGCGCCGGCCTGCTCGGCCTTGGCGGGACCATCGCGCTTGCGGCGCTGACGCTGGCGGTTCGCGCGACCACCCGGCCGCTCTCGCGACTGGCGCGGGATATCCGCCGCTTTCGTGGCCAGCCGGAGACGCCCGACCTTACCGTGACCGGATCGCACGAACTGCGTGATCTTGCCGAAGCCTATAACGAGATGAAGGCGCGCATCGCCGATCTGCTGGCCGAGCAGACGCGCATCCTCGCCGCCATCGCGCACGACATGCGCACCTACATCACGCGCTTCCGGCTCCGTGCGGAGTTCATCGTCGATGACGGCCAGCGCGAACGTGCAGGGCAGGATCTGGACGAGATGGCGGCGCTGCTCGACGATACGCTTTCGCTGGCGCGTTCCGGGAGCGATGCGCATCACACGCGCCGGCCGGTCGACCTGGTGCGAGAGTTGACCCGGCTCGTCGACATCTATCGCGAACTGGGAGAGCCGGTGACGCTCACCACGGCCACCCCGGCCGCGTCGACACTCGCCGAACCGATGGCGATCCGCCGCATCGTATCGAACCTCATCGACAACGGGCTTCGCTATGCCAGTAACGTGCAGGTCGCGCTGGCGACCGAGGGCGACCAATGGCGCGTGACCGTCGAGGATGACGGCCCTGGCGTTCCCGCCGAAAAGCTCGGCATGCTCGGCAAGCCGTTCGGCAGGATCGATCCGTCACGCGATCGCGCACGCGGCGGCGCCGGCCTTGGCCTTGCGATCGTCCAGGCGCTGGCGGCGGCGCAAGGCGGCAAGGTGCGCTTTAAGAACCGGCCGCAGGGAGGGCTGTCGGCGGCCGTCTATCTCGGACAGCATTAAGCGAACGGGCCTGCCGCTGATCCTCCTGTCCACCGTTGCTGCGACGCCATTGCCGGCGCAGGTGCTGCCCCCCGAGCCGGGCTGATCGGGTGGGCGCCGGAAGGGGAGGGCTACCATCCGCCGCGGTATAATATTGCGAGTCAATATCAAAACATGTAGCGAGGGGCATGGCGACGCTGCCCCTCAACAGTCTGGAAGACATATACCGGTCGCATGGCAAGTGGCTGTCCGATTGGCTGGCCGTTCGCGCCAAATGCGGTGCGCTGGCGGCCGATCTGGCGCAGGAGACTTTCTGCAGGATTGCGGCGAGGCCTGACATTCAGCTGCACTCCCATCCCCGGCGATACCTGGCCACTGTCGCGCGCCGGCTGCTGATCGATCACAGCCGGCAACGCGGTTCGGAGCGCTGCTTTCTCGAAGCCTATGCTCTGCTGCGCGACGGGGTGGCGCAGCCGTCACCCGAGCGGATCGCGGTCGCGATCCAGGAACTCGAAGCGGTCGCTGCCCTGCTCCGAAACCTCCCCGAACGCGTGCGGCGGGCGTTCCTGATGAGCCGGGTGGACGGCATGGCCTATGCCGACATCGCCGGCGAGCTGGGCGTATCGCGAAGCATGGTGAAACAGTACGTCGCCCGTGCCTTCGCGCACTGCTACGAAGTGGCGCATGGCGTCCCCGACTGACGATCACGAACCTTCCCGGGCCATTGTCGCCCAGGCCGCCATGTGGATGGCGCGGCTTGCCGACGAGAATTGCCCCCAGATCGACCGGGACGCGTTCGACGCCTGGATGGCATCCGCACCGTCCCATCGTATCGCCGCGGAACGGATGGGCGCCATCGCCGGCCGCGTCGAGACGCGAGATCCGGCCCAACGCGTCGCCCTTGCCCGGATGCTGGAACGGCCTGGCGCCGCACGTCCGCTCATCACGTTGCTTGTTGCCGGCGGTGCGACGGCGCTGGGATGGTGGGGCGTGCACGATCCGGGCGTGCGCGCGAGGATCGCGGACGAGCGTACTGCGTCCGGTGTCCAACGCCGGGTGGAGCTCGCCTCCGGCGACAGCGTGATGCTTGATGGCGGTACCGCCGTTGATGTCGACGCCTCGACGCGGCAGGTCCGGCTGTGGCGCGGGGCGGTGATGGCGCAGGTCGCGCATGGCCGCACCGAACCCTTCTTGATCCGGACGCCGCAGGGCAGCGCGCGGGCGATGGGAACACGGTACAGCGTTCGTATCGTCGGCCATCACACGATCGTCACGGTGATCGCCAGCCGGGTCGAGGCCTGCGCGGCGCTGGGTGACCGGCGCTGCATCCGGCTCGACCCCGGCCAGTCGGCACGGCTGGACGCCCAAGGTGCGACACCGCTCCCGGCCGTGGACACACTCGCGGCGGATGCCTGGTCGCATGGCATGCTCTATGCCGACGATCGCGCGCTGGCCTCGGTCGTGGAGGAGCTGAACCGCTATCGCGCAGCGCCGATCGTCCTCGATCCGACGGTGCGAACTCTGCGCCTCTCCGGCTCCATCCCGCTGACCGATGCGGATCGGGCGCTCGCTAGTATCGCGGCGGCGCTACCGGTCACGATTGAGCATCGCCCGGACGGGGTATTGCTGCGTCTGCGCAAAAAAGACTGACGAAGGACTGTCCCTCACGATCGCTGATCCGTCCGTAGGAGAAAGCGACCTGAAGGGAGTTTGATCCGATGACCGTTTCCCACTGGTTCGGCGCGTTGCTGGGCAGCAGCGCCGTGCTGATCGCCGCGCCGGCGGCCGCGCAGCACGGCCCGGCCGTCCCCAGCCTCGATCTGCCGGCCGAGCCGCTGGCCCGCGCGCTGGCGCGCTTCACTCAGGCGACCGGGGTCATCGTCGTGGCCGATGGCACGCTCGTCCGTGGACGGACCAGCACGGCGGTCAGCGGCCCGATCGCTCCGGACGGGGCGTTGCGCCGGCTGCTGGCGGGCACTTCCCTGCGAGCGGAGCCAGATGGTCGGGGCGGCTACGTCCTCGTCAAGCCAACGGCATCGCCCCGCCGTCGCCCGGCACCGCGGCCCATGCGCGTCAGGGAAACCCATGAGGACCAGCCCGAACGGTCGAATGGCAGCGATATCGTCGTGACGGGTCTGCATCCGGTGGTGGAGAGCCGTGTCGGCACCAAGACCTCGACCCCGCTGATCGAGACGTCGCAATCCATCTCGATCATCTCCGCCGGCCAGATCGACGCGCAAGGCGCGCAGAGCGTGGGGGAGGCGCTGCGCTACATGGCGGGCGTCAATCCAGAAGAATATGGCGGCACCGACCAGCGGATCGATACCTATTTGATCCGCGGCTTCGCGAATACCATGCCCTTCGTCGACGGGCTCCCCACCAATGGCCGCTATACCTTGCTGTCGACCAAGGTGGACCCCTACGGCCTTGATGGCATCGAGATCCTGCGTGGGCCGTCGTCGGTGCTGTACGGGCAGAACGTGCCCGGTGGCCTCGTCAATCTCGTCAGCAAGCGGCCGCTCGATGTCGCTGCGGGTGAGCTGGCGGTCCAGACCGGCAGCTACGGTCGGATCGAGGGGCGTGCCGACCTGACCGGCCCGGTCGATGAGGCGGGCACCTTGCTCTATCGCGTGACCGGGCTGGCGCTGAACACCGGCACCCAGGTCGACCATGTCCGGAACCGCCGCTACTTCATCGCGCCCGCGCTGACCTGGCGTCCGGACGATGCCACCAGCGTCACCTTCCTGTCCCACCTCCAGCGGCAGGAGGACGGCTTCGCACTCCAGAACCTGCCCGCCGCCGGCACGCTCTACGCCGCGCCGTTCGGGTTCATCCCCCGCAGCCTGTTCACCGGCGAGCCGGACCTCAATCGTGTCAACCGCACGCAGTGGGATGTGGGATATCAGGCCGAGCATCGCTTCGGCGAGCGCTGGTCGGTCCGCCAGAACCTGCGCTACGCGCATGTCGCCACCGACATCGGTTACGTCGCAGGTGCCCAAGGCCAGATCATGGGTCGCTTCTCACTGGCGGCGCGCGCGCATCAGAACAATTTCGCGCTCGACAATCAGGTGGAGGGACACCTCGAGACTGGCGCGATCCAGCATATTGTGCTGGTCGGCGTCAACTATTCGCAGTCGCATGATGTCTGGGACGAGCAAGACGGCAGCGCCTCGCCGCTCGATATCACCCATCCGGTCTATGGCCAGCCCTACACGCTGCCGCCGGTCGACTTCGCGACGGTGGATACGCTGCGCCAGATCGGCGTCTATGCGCAGGACCAGATGAAGCTAGGCCGGCTGGTGGTGACCGGCGGCATCCGTCACGACTGGGCCTATACACGCTCGAACGAGCAGGACATCTACGTCAGCCAGGATACCCGCCAGCACGACCGGGCGTTCACGGGCCGCGGCGGCGCGGTCTATCTCTTCGACAACGGCCTCGCGCCCTATGTCAGCTATTCGACGTCGTTCCAGCCAACCCCTGGCCTCACCTTTACGGGCACGCCGTTCAGGCCCACCACCGCGAAGCAGTGGGAGGGTGGCATCAAATATCAGCCCAAGAGCGCGCGCAGCTTCGTTACCCTGTCGGCGTTCGAAATCCGCGAGCGCAACGTGCTGACCGCCGATCCCCTGCACAACTTCCAGCAGGTGCAGACGGGCGGTATCCGGGTGCGCGGCGTCGAGGCGTCGGGCAATCTCGATTTCGGTCACGGCTTCAGCTCGACGGTGGCCTACAGCTACCTCGATCCGACGATCACGCGGAGCAACGACGGCTATGTGGGCAATCTGCCCAAAGACGTGTCGCGCAACAGCGGCAGCCTGTGGCTCGACAAGCTGCTGCCGGTCACCGCGTCGAGCCGGCTGACACTGGGCGGCGGTGTCCGCTACATGGGGCCGCGCTACGGCGACAATGCCAATATGCTGCGGCTACCGGGTAACACGCAGTTCGACGCGCTGGCGCGTTATGATCTCGATGGCTGGCAGATAACGCTGAACGCGCGCAACGTGGCCGACAAGCGTATCGTCGCGACCTGCGACAGCGCCGCCCGCTGTTTCTACGGTGAGCGCCGCTCGATCATCGCGACGCTTGGCCACCGCTGGTGAGATCGGCGGCCTTGCGGCGCTGGGCCTGGGTTCATCGCTGGTCGTCGATCGTCTCCACCCTGTTCCTGCTGGTGCTGTGCATCAGCGGGCTGCCCCTGCTGTTTGGCGACGAGTTGCACGGCTGGCTCGACCCGCCGGTGGCCTATGCCAAGGCGGCGCCAGGCAGCTCGCGCGCAAGTCTCGACACGCTGGTGCGCGCGACGCGACTGAGGCGGCCTGGCGAGATCATCGTCACCGTGTTCGTTGATCCGGCAGAGCCGCAAGTGAAGGTGTTCACCGCGGTTTCTCCCGCGGCTGCGGATGCGGGGGAACTGCACTGGCTGCGGTTCGACGCATATAGCGCGCGGCTGCTCGGCGATTCCGAGGCGCGTGGCATCGCCTCAACCGCGTTCGACCGTTTCATCTATGCCCTCCATGCCCAGCTCCTTCTTGGCGGCGCCGGCGTCGTGCTGGTCGGCATCATAGGCATCCTGTTCGTCGTCGCGCTCGTCTCGGGCGCGGTTCTCTACGCGCCGTTCATGCGGAACCTGCCTTTCGGCACCGTGCGTCGCGACCGATCCGCTCGGACCCGGCGCCTCGACACGCACAATCTGTTCGGGATCGTGACACTGGCCTGGACGGTCGTGGTCGGCTTCACCGGTGGACTCAACGAACTGGCAGGGCCGCTGTTCGCGCATTGGCAGCAGGCGGTCGTGGCGCCGGCGGTGACCCGGTGGCATGGTGCGGCGGGGCCGGAGCCTGGGGCGAAGCTCGATACCGTCCTTACCGCCGCTCGTCATGCGGTGCCGAACGAGCTGGTGACCGGGATCGACTTTCCCGGCGCGACGCTCGGCAGCCCGCGTCATTTTATGGTATGGGCGCATGGCAACACTCCGCTCACCTCGCGCCTCGTCACGCCGATCCTGGTGGACGCAGCGACGGCGCGGGTCGTGGCAGTGCTACCGATGCCCTGGTATCTGCGCACGATCGAAGTCAGCCGCCCCTTCCACTTCGGCGATTATGGCGGGTTGCCGCTCAAGCTTCTCTGGGTGGTGTTCGATCTCGCAACGATCGTGGTGCTGGTTACCGGCATCCAGCTGCTCGTCAGGCCAGCGACGGTCTCGCGATGACGACGGTTCGATCTCGCCTCTGGACCGTCCCGTGCCTCCTCGCCGCCGCAACGCTCGCCGGCCTCGCCCTGGCGATGATCAGCGGTGCAACATGGGTGAGGGCGATCGCGTGGATGTTGCTATTGGCACCACTCGTCACCTTGGCGCTGAAGCTCCGGCGTGCGTGACTTGCGCTTGCGCTGAAAAAGACCCCACCTGCGCTCGCACCTTCATGGGGCGGGACGAGCGTTCACGAGCCGGAAAATACCGCAGATTTGCACGACTTCCAGAGCTCTAGGGGGGCGTGAGATGGAGCGGTGAAGGAAACGCACCACAGGCGTGCGTGGTTAAGCGCAAAGGGATAGCGGGGGGGGGGGCCGTTCGAGGATCGTGGACCTATGACGGGCGCACACCACAACCCTCGACGCGTTGTCGACCGGCCTAGAAGCGATATACCGCCGTCGCTTGAAACGACCGGCCGAAGATGGACCGGGCGATCACCGAGCCGCCGGTGGTGCCGATGATCCGCGCGTTCCCCTCCGTCAGCCCCAGCGAATTGGTGAGATTGTTAGCCGTGACCTGCAATTCGACCTTGTCGAGCTTGACGCTCGCACCAAGGTCGAGCGTGTCATAGGCGGGCAGTTTCTGAAGGTTCTGGATATCGGAGAAGCGCGATCCGACGTGGGAATAGGCGCCGAACAGCGTTGCCTCGCCACCGTTGAACGGAACCGTATAGCTCGGGCCAACCCGCGTCTGAATGTCGGGCTGACGCGCAACCTTGAAGCCGTTCTGAACGCCGTTCGCCACGCCCGAGTCGATGTTCCGATACCGTGCGCTGAACGCGGTCGCGTTGAAGTTGATCGCGAAACGATCGATCGGACGGAACGCGCCTTCGATCTCGGCGCCCCAAGTTCGCGATCCCGCTACCGAGATGACGGTGGAGATCGCGCCGGTTGTGTTGTTGACCACCTGTTGCGAATAGGTCTGGCCGACGAAATCGTTTCGGAACAATGTGAGCGACGCATCCAGCATCCGCTGTGCGGTCTTGAAGCCTAGCTCATATTGCTTGATTTTCTGCACGGTGCGGAAACCGCCACGGACCTCGTCGAACGTCGGAAAGCGAAAGCCCGAGTTGATGCGGACGAAGGTCGTCAGGCGCGGCGTCAGATAATAATTCGCGCCTGCCGTATAGGATGCCTGGGTTTTCTCATATTCTACGTTCTGCGTCTGGCCATTCAACACCGACACCGCATTGTTATAAACGGTCAGCAGATTGCCATCGAGATTCTGATTGTCTGCCAGACCATAGCTGCCACTCGTTTTGTAATGTTCGACGCGAATACCGGCGTCGATATGCAGCCGATCGTTGATCGCCCAGTCATCGGCGACGAAGCCAGCGATGTTCGTACCATCGAAATTGTCGCTGAAATTGTTGGTAGCATAGCCGGTAAATCCGGTTTTGGTGATCTGCGCCCCGTTGTTGAGCGCCACGTCGATGCGTCGTGCATGCGGTTCGAAGGCGAGCAGCGCATTATTACCCTGGTACCAGAGGTCGGTGATCTTGAAGGCCGCATAATAGCTGCCGAGCGTCAGGCTGTGATTGCCGAACTTCCGGGACAGGCGAAGATCGTTGGTAAAGGTTTTTACGTCCTTTTTCACCGTCCAGAAGCCCGCGATGAGGACGGGCAGGTTCGGATCGGTAATGACTGTACCCGACGTCGTGAACCGTGCGGTGCCCGTCGTCGCCCGGCCGGCGGCGGCGACAATCCCGGGCGTACCGTTGATCGCGGCGACGCGACCGGAAATATAGGCGCCGATCGTCGTGGGTGGCGCGCTGGTGAAGATCGCGTTGGAATCGGTGGGCCCGGACAGATATCCGAACCGGTCGCTGATCGTCCATTCGCCGGGATGAAAATCGAAACTTCCGCCAAATTGCGTCAGGTCGATCGTGCGTCCGGTCGAATAGTCCTCGCTGATCGTTCCCGGGGATGATCCGGGGCTCACCTCGAACGTCAGCAGCCGCGTGTCCTCTCCGTTCAGTGCATCCTTGCGCTGATCGAAATAGGGGTAGACGTCGATCTTGCCCGATGCGTTGACCAGTAGCGGAGCGCCGGTGAAGAAGACGTTGGAATCTTTGACCCTCCGCGCCCAGACGGTTGCCTTGCCGCTGTCAAAGACATGCGTCAGCGTCGCGCTGACCTGTCCACCGTCATCAGCGGGATATCCGGTGTCGCGGACGCCGTCGCTCTTGCGGTAGAAGCCGCCGACGCTGGCGAACCAGCCATCGGCTATTTCCCCCCCGAGATATCCGTCAAACCGATACAGGCCCTCCGCGCCGCCGGTCATCCGGGCGATGGCGTTGGGCCCGGTCTGTCCGGTTCGCTGGATGAAGTTCATCGTGATGCCGGGCTGGCCATTGGAAAAGATCGGGCTGGGGCCGCCGCGCAGGACCTCGACACGCTCGACCGTGTCGTCGACCCGGAAAAGGCTGAAGCTTTCGATGAAGGAGAGCGTGTTGGGCGGGAATAATGTCGTGCCGTCGAGTTGGACGGTCGAGAACTGACCGCCGCCATTCATCGGAAAGCCGCGCACGCCAACGCGCAGCCCGGCGACACCGCCCGATGATTCGATGTATGTTCCTGGAACCGTTTTCAGCACGTCGGCAGTGCTGAGCGGAGTGATCCGCTGGATCGTCTCCGCATCAACGGTCGTAATCGAAAACCCCGCATCAAGGCGTTTCATACCGCTCGACATCGCGGTTCCGGTGACGATGATATCGCTGGCGGGCTCGGCTTCGGGCGTTTCCGTTGCGGCCTGATCAGCGACCTGCGGGGCAGGGGGCGACTGCTGTACGGCCGTACCCGCGATACTCGCGGTTTCGAGGGTAACGACATAGCCACCCGCGGTTGATCGTGCCTTTAACCCGCTTCCCTGCAGCATCAGCCCCAGTGCCCGTTCGACGGGCATCTGTCCGCGGACCGCGTTCGACAATTTGTTGCGGACTATAACGGGGGAAAACAAAATCGCGGTGCCCGTCTGTTTTGACAGGGCAATTAGCGCTGCACTCATCGGGCGGCGGGGAATCTCTATGCCGTTGGCGGCCTGCGCGCTGGCACCAAACGGGATCGCAGCGCTGGCCATCAGCAAGCTGACCGCAGCGATGCCGTGGCTCAGCCGAAACATAAGAATTCCGCTCATCATTCCGCTCCCCCAAGCGACCTTTTCGAGGTCTTCACGACGAAAGACGCAGCGAGGGGGGAAAGTCCGAATCGTTTTCGTTTAATTTTTTTCCGCGACGCTTTCGATTACGCGGCTACCATCGGCGGACGTCGTGACGCGGACGGGAAAGCCAGCCTCAAGCGCGTCGACGAATGCGTCGATATCGTTGGTTCGGAATGCGCCGCTGATCCGCAAGTGACCGACCTCGGCGTTTGCCAGCATCAATCGCTCCGGCAAATAACGATTGACCTCCGCAACCGCTTCGGACAGCGGCCGGTCATCGAAGGTCAGAAAGCCCTGTTGCCAACTGGTCATCTCTGCACTGATCGCGCGGCGGCGTAGCGTCACATGGCCCTGGCGTGCGGTTAGGACATCGTCGGGCAGCATGGCCACGGTCCCGCTCGGGGAAGCGACCGTCACCTTCCCCTCCATAAGCACCACGCGGACTTTGTCGGGCGTCAGGCGGATGTCGAATGCCGTACCATGCGCTGTCACGACCTGGTTGCCCGCGGTCACGATAAACGGGCGCGATTTGCCCTTGGCGACCTCGAACATCGCATCGCCACGCTCAAGGTGGAGGCGACGTTCCGTGGGTGAATAATCGATCCGCACCTGGCTGTCGGTATCCAGTGTCAGCCGCGATCCATCGGACAGCGTCATCGCAAGCCGCTGTCCGATCGTCGTCGATACAATGCGTTGCTGTGCCGCCGGGACGATCGAGCGTGCTGTGTCGCCGCGGCGCAGGGCAACGATCGTGACCGGCGTTGCGATCAGGACAGACGCTGCGATCGCTCCCAGCCACCGGCTTCTCGCCCGTTGCGATGCCCGCAAGCCAAGACGCGCCTGCGTTTCCCGGCGCAATACCCGAAAGTCGTGGTCAGCCGCGAGGCGTTCGATCTCACCCCGACCATTCCGGATCCGGTTGAACGCCGCCGCATTTTCGACATCCCGGCTCCATTGGTCGAAGGCGCGCGCATCGCGGGCCGACAACCCGTCTGCTGCGCGTTCGACCCACAAGGCCGCTTCCGCGTGACGCGGATCAGTCATTGCGCCAGTCCGAAAGCGCATCGCAGACATGTACAAGCGCGCGCGCCTGATGCTTTTCAGCTGCCCGCGTTGAGATGCCGAGCGCGTCGGCAACATCGGCCATTTTCAGTCCCTCGATCATACGCAACACGAACACGTCCCGAGTCCTTTCGGGCAATTGCGACAACGCATTGCGTAGCGCAGTGGCAGCCTCTTTACTTTCCAAAACGCGGTCGGGCGAAATTTCCGAACTTACCAGAGAAAGATTTTCGATCGGATCGTGCTTGTCGTACTCGCGCACGGTCTCCCGCCGGAAGCGATCACGCAGGACGTTGTTGGCGACGACGAATATGAAACGATCGCGGCGGTCGATCCGCAACGTATCGGTCATTCTGCTCAGGCGGATAAAAACTTCCTGCAACAGATCGGGCACGTCGGCCTTGTCGGCGACACGTCGAGTGAAAAAACGGCGAAGGGGTGAATCAAACTCGCGAACCAGAGAAGCGATTCCCTCGCTGCGAGCCTGCCCCTCCTTTAATCCAGGTGCACGGGCCTCCACCAATCCTCCCCTTTTCGACAAGGATAAGTCAGATCGCGATCGGGTGCAAAGCCGGCAATGCCTGCGATAGAAATCCAAGCCGGCGGGCAGCGCGGGCTGGGCGAACGAGACCATACGCCATCAGCGAATAGCGGCAGCCGCGCCGCGCTATCCCAAACCGCCAGTCCAAAATTTGCGAAGATTGTCGCATATAAGGCGAGATGATGCTCGGTCACGTGAAGGCGAGCGTCTCGGAGACTTACGCCATCCCGGATCCGGCCAATCTGGGGCTCGCGCTGGCGGTCACCGAGCCAATCATTGACGAGATCGAGCAACTGCCGCCGGGAGCGTCTTACCGCTCCATTACCGCAGAGATCCCGAAAATATCGGTGCTAAGCGGGGAAGGAATGGCTGATCTCTGCGACTTAGAGTGTGGAGCGGGTGAAGGGAATCGAACCCTCGTCGTAAGCTTGGGAAGCTTCTGCTCTACCATTGAGCTACACCCGCATATCAACGACTTAGCGCTGATCCGACCGCCCGCGGACCTCCGGTTTACAATCCCGGTTTGCAGACCCGCGTGCGATCCAACGGCCGAGTGCCACATTCCTGGCTTGGTCGTCAACGTAGATCGTTCGGATCCGCCGGTCCTCGTCGGGGGGGGGCAGCCCATGCTGTTTGGCGATCTCCTCGTCGATCAGGTCGGTCGTGGTCATCAGCCGCGTGGCGCAAGTGCCGCGAATGTCGTGAAGGTGCTTGCTTCGGATGCGAGGAGCATGCCCTGGTTTCGGCGTGTCGACATGCGCGACGCCAGCCTTCTTCGCCAAGCGGGTGACCTCCCTCGACAAGGTGTTCAGGTTCCGCGACTGTCCCCGTGCAGTAGCCAATACCGTATCCACGCCCGGCGCCCGGTGACGATCCCGCAGGTCTGCAAGAACTGCGTCAAGTTCAGGAATCCTGGGGATGGTGGCGAAGCGCCTCTTGCGGGCACTGCGCTTCGCCGCCTTCTTGGCCAAGGTGAATTCGCGCACGCCCGCCCATGTCAGCCAGGCAAGATCCTCGCGGGGCAGGTCAGCGTCGATGATCACATGGAACAGTACCAGCGTCGATTGCGGAGGTGGACGCTCCCTTGCTATCCGTAAACGCGCAGCTGCTTCGACCCGATGTCAGCCGCCCGGCTGCTTGCTTCCACTCCCCTAAAGCAGCCGCTCGTTCAGCTCGGCTGTACAGTCGCCCACGGGCAGTCTGACCTGCCCGGTAACGAGATGAGGGCCCGTGATCAGCCGCTCTCGCACTGCTGGTCGAGCCCGAGCGGCGGTAGATCTCTAGCGGCACCGCGGGCGCTGCCATGAGGTGTAGCCGCCATACGACCGACGAGACGGCGCCAGGCAAGGCGGCGTCGATAGCAGCGACCAGCCCGACGTTATCCCAGATGAAATCAATGAACCTGCGTCTCGAGGTGCCGGAGCTTGTCGGGATTTCGCATAACGTAGACCGCCCGCACCATCTCATGCTCGATCAGCAGCGCGGTCGTCTGGAGTAGGCCGTCAGGCTCGCGGGTTACGAAGCCGGGGAGCCCGTTGACGTAGGCGTAGCGGACCAGCGTGCCGGTCCGTCCCCGCATCAGGCGGGCGATGGCCGCGTAGGTGCGGGTGACCTCGCCCGCCCCGGCCATCACCCGAGCGGCGGCCGGTCGTTTGCCGCCACCGTCGGAGTAGAGGCTGACATCGTCCGCCAGCATCTGACCCAACCGTCCAATCTCGCCACTACGCGACGCTGCGAAGAATGCTTGAGCTATCTCCAGTCCGCGCGCGTGGTCGACGGGGAAGCGCGGCCTTTCGGCACGAACATGGTCACGCGCTCGGCTGGCGAGCTGGCGGCAGGCGGCCGGTTCACGTCCGAGGCTGTCGGCGATGTCGTCGAAGCTCTCCCCGAACACGTCGTGAAGCAGGAACGCTGCCCGCTCGAGTGGCGATAGCCGCTCGAGGGCCAGCATCAGCGGAAGTGTGACGTCGTCCGTCTCGTCGGGCTCCACCAGTGGATCCGGCAGCCAGGGGCCGACATACTCCTCGCGCCGGACGCGAGCCGACTTCAGATAGTCGAGGCAAAGCCTGGTCACCACCCGGCGCAGGAAGGCGTCCGGCGCTTCAACAGCGTCCCAGTCGGTTCCCGACCAGCGAAACCACGCCTCCTGAACGACGTCCTCCGCGTCGGCCATCGAACCGAGCATCCGATAGGCCACCCGAAGCAGCCGCGGCCGTGCGGCGTCGAAGATGGCGGCGCCGTCCCTCACTGCTTCCAGCCGAGTTCGGGCGCGAACAGATCGAAGCCGACCGCCAACCGGTTCCAGCCGTTGATCACGATGATTGCCATGGTGAGCTTGACCCGCTCCTCCTCGCTGAACCGCGCAGCCAGCGTATTATAGACATCATCCGGCGCGCGACGGTCGGCAACCAATGTCAAGTGCTCGGTCCAAGCGAGCGCCGCGCGCTCCCTGTCGGTGTAGCATGGCGCCTCGAGCCAAGCCGCGAGCACGGCGATACGCTGCTCGGTCTCGCCCGCCTGCCGTGCCTCGTAGGTATGCATGTTGAGGCAGTTCGCGCACCCGTTGATCTGAGACGCGCGGATCTTCACCAGCTCGAGCAGAGGCTTCTCCAGCCCACTCGCGGCAACTTGGTTCGAGAAGCCCATCCACGCCTTCAGCAGACCGGGCGCGACAGCGTAGGGATTGGTATGGTTGGTCATGTGAGCAGTCCTTTCTCAAGGGTCTGCAGACATGACGAGGCAGCACGCGGCATTGTGACACGCCTTGAGTTTTTCTTTCCGAGCTTCGTCTGAATGGACCCACAATACGACGTTCGGCAGTCGTTTTGCGGTCCCCGACTTCGGACGTAAATTCATGTTCGCGCGACACCTCGACCAGCTATGGCGGAAATGGCGAGAAGTGGGACTTACCGGTCGTTCGAAGGCGCTGCCTCGAACGACCGGTGTTGGAATAAGCGGACGCTCGTCACACGCCGGCTATGCGTGAGTGCCGGCCTGCGCCTGGGAAGCGACATCGAGCCTTGCGAATTCGTCGCCCGACAGCGTGATCGTCGCGCCGGTGACATTCTCCTCGAGATGGGCGACGCGACTGGTGCCGAAGATCGGCAGCATCACCGCGCTGCGCTTCAGCACCCACGCCAACGCGATCTGGCCGGGCGTGGCACCTTTGGAATGGGCAATCTCATCAACGATGCTTCCCGGCTTGGCGAGACCGCCCGCGGCCAGCGGTGCGTAGGGGATGAAGCCGATACCCTCCCGCTCGCAATAGTCGACCACATCGTCGGAGCCACGCTCGGACAGGCTATACCGATTCTGCACGGTCGCGACGGGAAAAACCTTTCGTGCTGCCTCTATCTCTTCAACCGTCACCATGCTGAGCCCGGCGAAACGGATCAGCCCCTGATCCAGGAATTCGCGGATCACCCCAAATTGCTCGTCGCGCGGCACCTTTGGGTCGATCCGGTGGAGCTGCCAGAGATCGATCCGCTCGACCTTGAGGCGGTGACCTGAGCCCTTCAGATTGGTCCATTCTTTGTGAGAAATTCCCGGTTAGGTTTGGCAGGTACTGGACGAGGGAATCCGCCCATGAAGAAGTCGAGGTTCAGCGAGCAGCAGATAGCGTTCATCCTGAAGCAGGCCGAGGATGGAACGACCGTGGAGGAGGTATGCCGAAAGGCCGGCATATCGATCCAGACCTACTACCGATGGCGTAGCAAATACGGAGGGCTGATGCCGTCGGAGATGAAGCGCCTGAAGGTGCTGGAGGAGGAGAACGTCCGGCTGAAGCGGCTGGTGGCGAACCTCAGCCTTGATAAGGAAATGCTGCAGGACGTCATCCGCCGAAAAATGTAGGGCCTGGTCGAGCCCGGGAGATCGTCGGCTATTTGCAGGCGAGCTACCAGGTCAGCGAACGGCGAGCCTGCAGCGCGTTTCCGATCAATCGATCGACCCAGCGCTATCAGTCGCGCCGCCTCGATCAGGCCGGCCTCAAGATGCGGATCAAGGAGTTGGCTGCGACCCGTGTTCGCTATGGGTACCGACGCATCCATGTGCTGCTCCGACGGGAGGGTTGGGAGATCAACCACAAGCGCACTCATCGGCTGTATCGCGAGCTCGGGCTGCAGCTGCGCAACAAGACGCCCAAGCGCAAGGTGAAGGCGAAGCTGCGCGATGACCGGACGCCGGCGACGGCACCCAACGAGTGCTGGTCGATGGATTTCCTGTCGGACCAGCTGTTCGACGGTCGCAAGATCCGGGTGCTCTCGATCGTCGACAACTTCACCCGTGTGTCGCCAGCGCTCGACGTACGGACGAGCTACCGCGGCTCTGACGTGGTCGAGACGCTCGAGCGCATTGCCGTGGTACACGGTCGTCCCAAGCGTATTCGTCTGGATAATGGCCCGGAATTCATCTCGAAGGATCTCGACCTGTGGGCTTACCAGCATGATGTGGTGCTGGACTTCAGCAGGCCTGGGAAGCCGACCGACAATGCGTTTGCGGAGGCGTTCAACGGCCGGGTGCGGGCCGAATGCCTCAACGCATACTGGTTCTTGAGCTTGGACGACGCACGAGTAAAATGTGAGGCGTGGCGGCGTGATTACAACGAGCACCGTCCGCATAGCTCCCTCGGCAACCAGACCCCGATGGAGCGCGCTTTTTCCTCAGGGCAGGCATGCCTGCCCTGAGGAAAAGAGAACCGGTTTTCTCATAAAGACCGGACCAAAGACGGGGTGAGGCTCAGCGGCGCAGGCTCATCTGCACGCATTGGCGTAGATAATCGGGGGCGCAGACGATAGGCCAGTGGCCGTTAGCCTTCCCATAGCGCACGAGACCGCCCTTGGTGGCGACGAACATCCCGTCATAGGGATGGAGCGTTTCCGCGATCAGGTCCTCGGCTACATAGGGGCCATAGCTATCGGCGGTGTCGATGAAGTCGATCCCGAGTTCGGGGAGGCGGCGCAGCACGCGCTTTGCCTCCTCGACATCCTGGGGAGGGCCCCAGATGCCGTCCCCGGTGAGGCGCATCGAGCCATAGCCGAGGCGGGTGATCTCTGCCTCTTCGCCGATCTTGAAACATCCTGCGGGGGCGGCATTGGGCGTGGTCATGATAAGCTCCCGTGAATCGGAGAAGGGTCGATAGGGGCGATCGCGATAACTATTGTGTGTCCAGAAAGGTCTCGATCAGCGGATTGAGGGTGGCGGGGCACTCTTCGGGCAACCAATGTCCGCAGCCCGGCAGAAGTTCGGCCCGCACGTTGGTGGCATATTGTTTCAACTGATCGCCTTGAAGCTTGCCCATGCCGCCGTTGCCACCGCCGCCGATGGCCAGCACTGGCATGGTTAGCTTGGTAGCGAACAGCGGCTTGTTGCGGCGCGCAGTCTCGTTGAGTGCGCGATAGTATTCAAAACTGCCGTGGAGCGTCTGCGGCTTGGCATAGGACCGGCCGTAAAGATCGAGGAGCGCGGGCGTGGAGACCGCCGTGTTGGTGGCGTGCACCTTGATGAAATGCTCCATGAAGAAGCGCTCGTGGCCGGTGATCAGTGTTTCGGGAAGCCGATCACCTGCGGCGAAGAAACTGAAGTGCCAGACAAGCGACTCACCCTGTGGCGTGAAGGCCGGGAATTGGTAGAGCCGGTCACCCGGGATCGGGGCTTCCATATAGACCACACGGCGGATGTCCGGCTGATGCGCGACGAGCATCGGATAGGTGTTCCAGATGCCGATATCATGCGCGACGAGATCGAACGGCGCGTCCGGACTGAGACTCTTGGCGAACTGATAGAGAAGCGGCGCGATGTCCTGTCCAGCATAGGATTTGGGTACGCTCGACATGCCGAGCGCCGGTAGGTCCACGGCGACGACCGTGTGCGTCTTGGCGAGGATCGGCATCAACTGGTGCCATTCGTACCAGCTTTGTCCGAAGCCGTGGACGAGCAGCACAAGCGGCCCCGCGCCACCCTTGAGGTAGTGCAGCCTCACCCCATTCGCTTGCGCAAAGCCGGGTGTGAATCCGGCCGGGGTAGGGAATTCCTCGGGGATTGCCGAGGTCCGTGCCGCGAACGCGCCGGAGGTGACGCCGGCAAGCGCGGTGATAAGAGCAAGTGCTGGAGCCGCCCGTTTGCGCAAAGCAGTGAACATCGTGGATCCTTGTCGGTCGTTGGGGATCAGGTGTGGGCACGCGGGCCGGGCACGAAGCCGTGCCGCCGCGCGCCGAAGACGATGGCGAGAGCGATGAGCGCAAGGGCGAGCACCGCCCGGGGAAAGACTGCGGCACCAAAATGGTCGAGCAATATCCCGCCGAGGATGCCGCCCGCCGCGATCGCGCTGTTCCAGACAGTGGTGATCATGGCGTTGGCGAGATCGACCCCGTTTCCGGCGGCATCGGCTGAAGCGGTCTGTAGCTGCGTCGCCGCCCCTCCGAAGGACAGACCCCACACGGCAATACCGGCGATGACCACGGCCGGGATCGCACCGAACGTGCCAAGTGCCAGCGCGACACCCGCAAAGGCGAGCAAGCTGACCAACACCAGTCGCCGTAGCATCCGGTCGACCAGCAGCCCGGTGACCCAGATTCCGGCGAGTGCCGCGATACCGAAGCCAAGCAGCAACAGACCGACGCGACCTTGCAGACCCGACAGCACCGCGAACGGCGCGACATAGGTGTAGAGAATATTGTGCGCAGTCATCCACGCAAAGATCGTTGCCAGGATGGGACGGATGCCAGGTGTCCGGAAGACCGTGCCGATCGATAGCCTCTGATGCACCGATTGGCCGGCAAAGTCGGGGACGGCCCACACGATCCATCCGATTAGCGCGAGCGTCGTGCCAGACATGGCGAAGAAGGCCGCGCGCCAGCCGACCGTGGCGCCCAGAAAGGCGCCCGCCGGCACGCCCAGCGATAAAGCGATCGGTGTGCCGACCATCGCGACGGCAAGCGCCTTGCCCTTCAACCGGCCAACGACCATCCGCCGCGCGTATCCAGCCAGAATGCCCCAGGCGAGGCCGGCCGCCACGCCCGCCAGAAAGCGCACGGACAGGGTAAGCCAGTAATTCGCGGACAGCGCCGTGACGGTATTGAAGAGAAGGAAGCCGACGATGGCAACGAGCAATGTCGGCTTGCGTCGCCAGGTTTGCGTCCAGGCCGTCAACGGGATCGCCGCGACGAGCGAACCGAACGCATAGGCGGTTACGGTTTGACCCGCCAAAGCCTCGGACACATCCAAACCCGCCGCAATGCGAGGCAGCAATCCCGCCGGAAGGGTTTCGGTCAGGATCGCGGTGAAGCCGGTCATCGCAAGCGCCAAAAGCGCGGCGATCGGGAGTTGATCGCGCTCGTCCTCGGAATCGAACGGGGTTCGCATGGACATCCCACTTATGGATTGATCGATCCGGAAATGTCGGCTGCGCAGTGACTTGTCAATGACTTCTGGATTGATTATTTCAGAAATCGAACGGGGAGGTTATTATGGCGCGCACGGGCCGTCCGCGTGGCTTCGATCGTGATGAAGCCGTCACGCAGGCGATGCACTTGTTCTGGGAGCATGGCTTCGAGGGCAGCTCGCTCGACCAGCTCCGTCGGACGATGGGCGGGATATCGTCCGCCAGCTTCTACGCGGCTTTTGGCTCCAAAGAGGCGCTCTACCGCGAGACGCTGGACGTTTATCTCCGCCGCTACGGGAGGGTGATGGCCGCCCTGCGCGACGAGAGCCTGTCACCGCGCGAGCGACTGGAGCGGGCATTGCGCCAGTCTGCCGAGATGCAGACCGGGGCCGATCATCCCACAGGATGCATGGTCACTCTGTCCGCCACGATCAGTTCCGAAGATGCGTCTGTGGTTCGCTCCGTGACGGCCGCTGAGCGCGCCGCGAATCGTGCGGCGATCCGTGACTGCATCGACGCGGCCATCGCCGACGGCACATTGCGGCCGACGACCGACCCGGTCGGCTTGGCCGCGCTCTTCGACGGCCTCTTGGTCGGGCTGTCCATTCAGGCCCGCGATGGCGTTTCCGGCAAGCAGCTGGATGCAGCGGTCACGCAGGCGCTCAGCGCGTGGGAGGTCAATAGCAGCAACGCTTGACGGCCGCGGGATCCGAAACCGGGCCAATCATCGCCGACAGTCCACAATCCTGCAAGCGAGGCTAGCCGTGCTGCGCACATGGACCCATATCCGGACCGGATAGGAGTCCGTATATGGGCATGCTGGAACGAGTAAAGCCGGTCAGCAGGTTCAAGGCGCATGCGGCCGAAGTGCTGCGCAACGTCGCCGAAGACCGCATTCCCTATGTCATCACCCAGAATGGCGAGGCGAAGGCAGTGGTGATCGACATCGCCAGCTATGAAGAGGCGCAGGAAACGCTGGCACTTCTGAAGCTCGCCGCGATGGGCCGCGAGGATGCGCGCGCCGGCCACGTCAACCCCGCGCGCGACGCGCTCGCCGGGTTGCGCGCCCGCACCCGCGCCGGCCAGTAATCCGCTACCGCGTCGACATCACCGCCGCCGCGGAGACCGATCTCGAGCAGGTCCGCCGCTGGCTCGTCCTCAATGCGCGCCCGCACGACGCCGTCCTTGCGTCTGGGCGGCCGGATCGGTTGATCGGCTTGAAGTCGACATGCGGTACCCGGACGCCTCCCGACTGGCGATCGCGACCGGTCAGCGCATTGGGCGGCGGCTTTACAGCTTGAAGCAGTTTTCCCGGTGCCAGCGAAGGAAGTGCGGATGCGGCCGGTCGCCGGGACGACCCGGCAGTATCGCTTGCCCGCTTGGATTGATGACCGAGCGGATGCTGTCCGGATCGTTTGCCTGTCGCGAAACCAGGATGCTGGCGTCGTCGGCTAGACTGATGAGACCGCGGTCGAACATCCAATGCGCCGTGCCGGAAAGGGCGAGGCCGTTGCTCACGATGTCGGGACCGTCCGCCTCGACCGGGCGGATATGAGCTGCTTCCACCTCCGCCCGTCCGCCGCCGTTGATGAGCTTGAGTCCGGTGACCGCGCACCGCTCGTCATAGGCGCGTAGCACGATCTGGCGGAAAACGCGATCGCGCACGACGCGGGAAACGAGCATGCTCACCCGCTCGCGCGTCTCGTCGAAGCCGAAGGGCATTCGCTCCTCTCGGACCGCCGACGGCGCTTCGGAGGCGTCGACCCGCGGCAACAGCACATTATCCTCCGCCAGACCAAGGTCGACGATGCGGGCGAAGTCGGACGCGGACAGCCCTCGCACAGCCGCCTGAGCCCGACCCGAGATACGGCCAGCCTCGTTAAGCACCCCGCGTTCGATCACGGCGCCATCGGCCTCGGCGAACGGAACCGGGGTTGAGAAGTCGAGGTAACTGCCGGGCTCAATCAGCGCGAGGTGCATGCCCGGCGCGCTGGGGTCGGCAACCACCTGCTCCACCTTCGCCACCGCGAAATACCCGCGCGTGCCGGGCACCTTGCGTGGCTCGTAATAGATGATCCAGTCGCCGATGCAGGCGCGGACCCGGCTGAGATATTGCGGCGGGAACTGATAGCGCGCGGCCGGCGTGTCATCGTAAACCGAGTCCGACCGGTGAATGAAGACGCCGAAAGCCATACGGATGCTTAGCGCGGGCAGGTACCGCGTCAAACGAGAGCCTGACAGCACGCCACTATCCCGGGCCGTCGGAGGTTGGCCCATGACAGGGGGCCGCAGATTGCCTATCCTTCACCTGATGATCGAAGACTCGCCGATACGGGTCATGCAGCACCGGCCGCTACGCAGAACATTGGGGTATCAACGACTTGCCGGTCGTACTCGCCGCCCTACAAAGGGAAACGGACCGCGCATGAGCAAGTTCGGTGTGATGCGTCGGAACGAAGCCTTGCTGGCGGAGCAGCTCCGCCGCAGCGTCAGCTCGTTCGTGCGGGCAATTCGCCAAGACACCGGCACGACACGGTCCGCGCAGTCCGAGACGCTCGACCTTCTTCAGCGTCTGGGGCCGATGAACGTCGCCGCGCTGGCGGGAAAGCGCGGCGTGACCCATCAAACGATGCGGTTGGTGGTGGCAGGCCTGGATGCCGACGGACTGGTACAACAGATCGCCGATCCGGTTGATCGCCGCAGCCGTCTGGTTGCGATCTCTCCCGCCGGTGACGCCGCGCTTGCGCGCGAGCGCCAGGCGCGCACGTCCCGCATCGAGGAGGCTATTCGCACGTCATTGTCGTCGGATGAGCGGGATCTGCTGCGAGCCGCGATCCCGATCCTCGATCGACTGGCCGAGCCGATGGGATGACGGGGATCGGGCTGGATCACCCGTTCTTCCCCGGCGCACCATGGCACCCACCTTCATCGACGGAGTAGATACATGCCCGGACCGACCGACTATGAATCCAGCGTGGTCATCCCGCTGCCGGACGACGATCACGTCCGCACCATTCTGGGTGACGATTATCAACCCGCCAAGGCGTTGAACGTCGTCAAGATGTTCGCCGGCACCGATGATATGTGCGATGCTACGCTCGGCCTTGTGCGGGCGGTGTTCGCAGCCGAAGGGATTGACCCCAAATTGCGCCAGGCGATCATCCTGCGCGCCGCGACGATCCTGAACGTGCCCTATGAATGGCAGGCGAACGTGCCGATGTCGCTCAACAACGGGCTGACCCAAGCCGACATCGATGCGATCGGTACGCGGGACGGCATCGTGCCCGATGCCTACGCGCTGGTATGCGCCGCAACCGACGAGTTGAGCCTGACAGGCACGCTCACCGACGCGACGTTGCAGCGGCTGCGCGACCGGCATGGCGACACAGGCGCACGCAAGCTCGTGCTGATAATCGCCTGGTTCAATTTGCTCAGCCTGTTCCTAAACGGTTGCCGCGTGCCGATGGAAACGACCGACAAGATCGGCGGCCGGCGGTCACCGCTCGAATGAACGAGCGTGCTCCCGGACGGCGCGGCAATACAAGGTAGCTGCCGAGCACGAGCGACTTTGCCGGCTTTCGCGACCCGGATGGTGGAGCGGGAATGTCTGCGTTGGGACCATGCGGGTGGCCTAAACGAGCGCCATCTCGCCCGTGACGACCGCCATGGCATGATCGACGAAGCGCTCTTTCTCCCCGACCGGCGCAACGTAATGGAGCGCCGCGCGCGCCAGATCGGACCCGCCACCCCGCGCGATCATCCATGCGGCGAGATAGGGCGCCGCGAGGCACCCGCCCGCGGTCGCGAGGTTGCCGTGGGCGGCGAACGGTGCGTCGACCACGGTGACGCCGGCCTCCACCACCCATGGCCTGGTGATGAGATCGGTGCAGGCGGGCAGGGTGCCGATCAGGCCGAGTTTCGCCAGCAGCAACGTTCCTGAGCATTGCGCCGCGATCAACTGGCGTGCCGGATCAAGGCGCAGCCGGGCAAGCATCGCCGTATCGGCGGCGATCTCGCGTGTGCGAATGCCGCTGCCGATCAGCACCGCATCGGCCTCCTCCACAAATGCCAAGGGGCGCTGGCGGTGGACGACGACACCGTTCATCGACGTCACCGTTTCGGTCGGCGCGGTGATATGGGCGGCCCAGCCATGCGGGCGCAGCCGGTTGAGGATCGCGGCGGCGACGAACGAGTCGAGTTCGTTGAAGCCGTCGAAGGTGAGGACCGCGACCTGCATCAGCCTTGCATCCGCCCGGAGAAGAGCGTCCGCGTCGCGCCCGCGACCCAGACCTGTCCGGTGTCGTCCTGCGAGACATGGATGCGCCCGCTCCGCCCCAGCCGGGTTCCTTGCGCCGCGACATAGCTGCCGCTTGCCCGGCCGCTGGCGAACAGCCACTGGCCGACCGAGGCGTTGAGGCTGCCGGTCACCGGGTCTTCGATCAGCCCGCCATGCGCGTCGGTGAACAATGCGCGCAGTTCGAATGCGACGTCGTCACCCGGAGCGTGTGGCCCGACGATCCCGATATCGATATGCTCGGGATGGTGCCGCGCCGGCTCGACTGCCAGCACAGCCTCGGCCGATTCCAGCATGACCGCGATCCAGCCCGGCCCATTGTCCGCCCAGGCAGCATCGACGATCGCCGAACGGTCGATCCGCAGCAATTCGGCGACCTGCGCGATCTCCGCCTCGGTCGGCGTGCCCCCGCGCAGCAGCGGCGGCGCGGCGAAGGCGAGTGGATCGCCCTCGTGCCGGATCGTGACCAGTCCGACGCCGCATTCCTGCACGATCACGCCGTCCTGCTTCGGTCGTCCCCCCGCTTCCAGCCAGGCGTGCGCGCTGCCCAGCGTTGGGTGCCCGGCGAAGGGCAGTTCGTGCGCCATGGTGAAGATGCGCACGCGATAGTCGGCGGACGGATCGGTCGGCGGCAGCAGGAAGGTCGTTTCGGAGAAATTCAGCCAGCTGGCGATCGCCTGCATCTCGTCCGTCGCCAGCCCCTCCGCATCGGCGATGACGGCCAGCGGATTGCCGGTCAGCGAGTTGGTGCCGAACACGTCGACGAGGCGAAAGGGACGGGTCACAAATGTCTCCTGTTGCTGATGGCCCATGCTATCGCTGGCCGACGGGCGCTGATAGATACGGATCGATACGATATCGTCGAACCGTACTGGTGAAAGTAGCAGCACGATGGCCACCGCACCCGATCAGACCCGCACCGGCATGGTGGTCCGCGCGATCCGCGAGCGGATCGACGCCCGCACCCTGACGCCGGGGGCTCGACTGCCATCGATCCGCGCCATGGCCGAGACGAGCGGCGTCGCGCGCTCGACGGTGGTCGAGGCCTATGACCGGCTCGCCGCTGAGGGCGTCATCCGATCGCGGCCGGGATCGGGCTTCTATGTCGCCGCGCCGCTGGCCCCGCTGGCGCTGGATCGGCTCGCCACCACGCAGGAACGCGAGGTCGATCCGCTATGGATGCTGCGCCAGTCACTGGGTGAGCGGCGCCACGAATTGATGCCGGGATGCGGCTGGTTGCCTGATGACTGGCTGGCGGGCGATGCGCTCCGCAAGGCGATGCGCGGGGCGGCGCGGACGGACGATCACGGCACACTCGCGGGCTATGCGTCGCCGCTGGGTTCACCTCCGCTGCGGGCGTTGCTGGCGAGGCGGATGGCGGATCAGGGGGTTGAGGCCGGCCCGGACCAGATCCTGCTGACCGACAGCGGTACGCACGCGCTCGATCTGGTGTGCCGCTTCCTGCTTCAGCCGGGCGATACCGTGCTGGTCGATGACCCTTGCTATTTCAATTTCCTGGCGCTGCTGCGGGCGCATCGGGCCAAGGTGATCGGCGTGCCGATGACGCAGAGCGGACCGGACATCGCCGCCTTCGCCGCGGCCGCCGCGACGCATCGCCCGCGCTTCTATCTGACGAACTCGGGCGTCCATAACCCGACCGGGGCGTCGCTCGCCGCTGCCACCGCGCACCGGTTGCTCAAGATCGCCGACGCGCATGATATGGTCATCGTCGAGGACGATATCTTCGCCGATTTCGAACATGCGCCGTCCGCGCGGCTCGCGGCCTTTGACGGGCTCGACCGGACGATCCGCATTGGCAGCTTCTCCAAATCGCTGTCGGCGGCGGTGCGCTGCGGTCATATCGCGGCGCGGCCCGACTGGATCGAGGCGCTGGCCGATCTGCGCATCGCCACGTCGATGGCGGGCAGCCCGCTCGCCGCCAGTCTGCTCCATGCGGTGCTGACCGATGGCAGCTATCGCCGCCACGTCGAAGGCGTTCGGACGCGGTTGGCGCGCGCCACCGCCAAGGTCGCCAAGCGTCTGCGTTCGGTGGGTGTCGAACCCTGGATCGAGCCGGCGGCGGGTATCTTCCTGTGGGCGCGCTTGCCGGGCGGCGTCGATGCCGTCGACCTCGCGCGTCGCGCGATCGCCGAGGGCATCGTGCTCGCGCCGGGGCCGGTCTTCAGCACCAGCGGCGAATGGCGCAATCACATGCGCTTCAACGTCGCGAGGAGCGATGACGATCGGCTCTATGCCTTTCTGCAATCGGCCGTGGCGTGCCCATCATCCGGAGGGGCTGCCTAGCCGCTCGACCAGAAAGTCGACGAATACCCGCACACGTGCGGGGGTCGCAGCGCCGCCGACGAAGACGGCATGGATCAGCTCGACATCGCCCGGATTGTACGCCTCGAGCAACGGTACGAGCCGACCGTCGGCGATCTCGGCGACGACGCTGAAGCGGCCGACGCGCGTGATGCCGACCCCGGCGGCGGCAAGATGGCCGAGCGTCTCGCCATTGTTGGCGACGATGCCGCCCTCCACCGACAGCGCAAAATCCCTGCCATCGCGGCGGAAGGGCCAGATCGGCTCGGCGCGGCGGAAATTGAAGTTCAGGCAGTTATGCGCGTGCAGGTCCTCGGGCACCTGCGGCGTGCCGGCGCGCGCGAGATAATCGGGCGAGGCGACGATCACGCGGCCGGACTCGCCCAGCTTGCGAGCGGTGAGCCCGCTGTCGGCGAGCGGGCCGAAGCGGATCGCGACATCCGCCTGACCCGCCGCGACGTCTACCAGCGTATCGGTCAGGGCGATATCGACCAGGATATGCGGATAGGCCCGGGTAAAATCGCCGAGCAGCGGCACCACACACAACCGGCCATGCGCCAGCGCCGCACTGATCCGCAGCCGCCCGCGTGGCGCGCCCTGATCGGCGATCTGTTGCTCGGCATCGTCGAGATCGGCGAGGATGCGCCGCGCGATGAGCAGATAGGCCTGGCCCTCGGCGGTCATCGTCAGCGCGCGGGTGGAGCGCAGCAGTAGCCGGACCCCCAGCCGCGCCTCGATCCGGTCGATCGCACGCGCCACCGCGGAGGGCGTCAGCCCGAGCGTGCGTGCGGCGGCGGAGAAACTGCCTTCCTCGATGACGCTCGCGAACAGCGCGAGCGATCGGGCGCGATCCTCTTTTGTCGCGGTCTTTGCATCCACGGCATAGATCCTTTGCCCCGGCGGGCGCTTCCGCTGCCTTTGCGCAGACGTCACTTATGCACCTGACGACGAAATTCGCAAAGGATCTGTCATGGAATATCGCCCATTGGGGTCGTCCGGCCTGCGCGTGCCCGCGCTGTCGTTCGGCGCCGGCACCTTTGGCGGCAAGGGACCGCTGTTCAGCGCCTGGGGCACAAGCGACGCCGCCGAGGCGCGACGGCTGATCGACATCTGCCTCGACGCGGGGGTGACGCTGTTTGACACCGCCGACGTCTATTCGGACGGCGCATCGGAACAGGTGCTGGGCGAAGCGATCAAGGGGCGGCGCGATGCCGTCCTGATCTCGACCAAGACCGGGCTGCCGATGGGTGATGGCCCGCAGGATTGGGGCGCGTCGCGGGCGCGGCTGATCGGCGCGGTCGAGGCGGCGCTGCGCCGGCTGGGCACCGATCATATCGACCTGCTCCAGCTCCACGCCTTCGACGCCTCCACCCCGACCGAGGAGGTGATGGGCGCGCTCGACCGGCTGATCGCGGACGGCAAGGTCCGCTATGCCGGCGTCTCCAACTATCCGGGTTGGCAGATCATGAAGGCGCAGGCGCTGGCGGACCGCCATGGCTGGCCGCGCCTCGTCGCGCATCAGGTCTATTACTCGCTGATCGGGCGCGCTTACGAATGGGATCTGATGCCGCTGGCGGGGGATCAGGGGGTCGGTGCGCTTGTCTGGAGCCCGCTCGGCTGGGGGCGGCTGACCGGCAGGATCGGGCGGGGACGACCGATCCCGGCGGGCAGCCGTCTGCACGAAACGGCGCAATTCGCGCCGCCGGTCGAGGACGAGCATCTCTACCGCGTGGTTGACGCACTGGAAGCGGTGGCGGCGGAGACCGGCAAGACCGTTCCGCAGGTCGCAATCAACTGGCTGTTGCGGCGGCCAACCGTGGCGTCGGTCATCATCGGCGCGCGCGACGAGGCGCAGTTGCGCGACAATCTGGGCGCGGTCGGCTGGGCGCTGACGCCTGAACAGGTGGCGGCGCTCGACACGGCGAGCGACGTGCTGCCGCCCTATCCCCACACCCCCTATCGGCAGCAGGAGGGCTTCGCCCACCTCGCGCCGCCGATGGTTTGAGGGAGCCAGGATCATGAAGTTCAACCTCGGGCTGATCGCACTGGCGGTCGGCGCCTTCGGCATCGGCGTGACCGAGTTCGCGCCGATGGGCATGTTGCCGGTGATCGCGGGCGACCTGCATGTGTCGATCCCTGCCGCCGGGCTGCTGGTCAGCGCCTATGCGATGGGTGTGCTGATCGGCGCACCGCTCATGACGCTCACCACCGGGCGGATCGATCGGCGGACGCTGTTGATCGCGTTGATGGGGATCTTTACGCTTGGCAATGCGCTGTCGGCGGTCGCGGATGGCTATTGGATGCTGATGGCGGCGCGGGTCGTCACCTCGTTCAACCATGGCGCGTTCTTCGGCGTAGGATCGGTGGTCGCCGCCAGCCTCGTGCCGCCGGACAGGCGTGCGGGGGCGGTGGCAGCGATGTTCACCGGGCTGACCGTCGCCACCATCGGCGGTGTGCCGGCGGCGACCTGGGTCAGCGAGGCGATCGGCTGGCGTACCGCCTTCGCCGGGATTGCTGGCGTAGGGGCGATCGCGATGCTCTCGCTACGTCTGGCGCTGCCGCCGCTCCCCGCTGCCGGGGGCGGCGACATGCGTGCCGAACTGCGCGTGTTGAAACGCGGTCCTGTGTTGATGGCGCTGGCACTGACCACGATCGGCTTCGGCGGCGTGTTTACCGTCTTCACCTATATCGTCCCGATCCTGCGCGACGTGACGCATGGCTCGACCGCCTATGTCACCGGGATGCTGATGCTGTTCGGGGTCGGCGCGACGATCGGCAATGCGCTCGGCGGCAGGCTCGCCGACCGTTCGGTCGACCGCGCGCTGACGATGATGCTGGCGATCATGGCGGTGACGTTGCTCGCCTTCACCATATTGATGCAATGGCCGCTGACCGCTGCCGTCGCGATCCTGATCTGGGGTATCGCCAGTTTTGCGACCGTCCCGCCCTTGCAGATGCGGGTGATGGACGCGGCATCGGACGCGCCGAACCTCGCCTCCGCGATGAACATCGGGGCGTTCAATCTGGGCAATGCGATCGGTGCGGCGCTGGGCGGCGGCGTGATCGGCGCCGGATGGGGCTTGCCCATCGTGGCGATCGCGGGCGCGACGATGGCGGCAGCCGCGCTCATGATCCTGCTCGCGGCTCATCGCCCGACGCGCGCAGCCGCTTGCCCGGCGTGAAGCGGCGCCGCCGGGCGGGCGACGACGCTTACTGTTTCTGTGCCTCGTCGCGCTGGGTGCGGGCGGTCATGCCGGTGGCGGAGGCGTCGTCGAGCATCTGCTCGTCGGGGGCGGCGGCCTCTTCGGGCGGCAGTGCGACGGTGTCGTTGACGATCGGTTGCTCGATCGCGGTCGGCTCGGCACTGGGCTGATCGGTGGGTTCGAACGTGGGAGTCTCGGTCGGCATCACCTCATTGGTCGGCGCCGGCTGCTCGGGTTCGGAGCGCGAGCAGGCGGACAATGCCGCCGCCGTGGCAAGCGCGGCAAACATCAGCGGGCGGACTGGCAAGGTCTTCACATTCTTCCCCTTGGTTATCGTGTCGGTGTCGGCGGGCCCGGGTGTCACCGCGACGCCAGTGCCTGGGTCGCGGAGCGGCGTTCCACCGAGGCGGCCAGCTTGCCGTCCCAGCCATAGGGATCGTCGCGGAAGCCGACCTGGCCATTCTGGTTCGCGAACGCGCTCCAGTACATCAGGTAGACGCTGACCGGCTCCGCCATCTGCGCGCGTACCGTCTTGCCGGCTTCGACGGCGGCATCGATCTTGTCGGGTTGCCAGTCGGGCGTGGTGCGCATCAGGAGCTTGGCGAGGTCGGCGGGCTTTTCCAGCCGGACGCAGCCATGGCTGGCGAGCCGATCGAATTTCGAGAAGCCCGATTGCGCGGGCGTATCATGCAGATAGACCGCGAAATTGTTCGGGAAATCGAACTTGAACCGGCCCAGCGCGCTCTTCTCCGAGGATTGCTGCAGGCGTTTTGACCCGTCGCCATTGTCGATCACGCGAAAACCGTTGCGCTTGAGATAGCCGGGGTTGGCCCTTTCCTTCGGCCACAATTCCTTCGTGGCGATCGAGCTGGGCACGTTCCACGGCGGATTGATGACGATGCTGTTGATGCGGCTGACCAGCATCGGCGTTTCGTTGCCGGGCCGCCCGGTGACCGCCTTCATCGACATCACCGGCTCGTCGCCGTCGAACACCGTCAGCACCGCCGCCGCGATATTGACCTGAACGCGGTGCCGGTCCAGCTCGGAGGGCAGCCAGCGCCAGCGTTCCATATTCGCCATGATCTGCCGGATGCGCTGTTCGACGGGCACGTTGAGCGCGGCGAGCGTCTGCGCGCCCACCTGCCCGGCGGGATTAAGGCCGTAACGTCGCTGAGCGCGCCGCACGCCATCGAGCAATGCGGCGTCGAAGCGGTCACCGCTCGCCGGCACCGCCGGGTCCTCCATCGCCAGCCGCTCGCGCAGCTTCGCCACCGCCGGGCCGCGGCTGCCGAATACCGGCGCGACGCTCAACTGTGGCCAGCCGCCCGCCGCCGCGATGGTGCGATAACGATCCAGCCCCTTCACCAGCGTATCATAGCCGACATAGGGCGGGGGCAGCGATCGCACCCATGCCGCCAGCCGATCCTGCGCCACCGCCGCGGTGAAGCCGGGCAGCGGATCATAGGGCTGGGGACGGATCCCCCAGTCCTTCTGGAAATCGTCGGGCATCAGCCGCCCGCTGTGCACCGCCCGCGCGTGATCGAGCGCGATCCGCACCAGCGTGGCGCTGTCCAGCGACGCCAGATCGCGGGGCTTGCCGATCCGCAGCCCCTGCGACACCTCGTCGTCGGCGATCAGCTGCGCGAGCTGATGCGCCTGGGCGCTGGTGATCGTCGGATAGACCGGCGCGGTGACGCTCGTCGCGCCGACCGGCGCGGGCGGGACGACCAGCGGAACCGGCGTGCCGCCCGCGCGGGGGGTGACCATCTGCGCCGATGCGGCGGTGCTGGCGAGCAGCCCGGCCGCGACGATCAGGGCGCGTTGTCCGATGGTTGTGCCGTTGGCTGCTCGTGTCACCCGGTGCTTCCCCGCTATTCGAATCGTCATATCGCGCGTCTATGCCCATCACCGTCCGTCCCCACGATGAACGGGGAAGATACGGGATTTGCGGTCCGGCGCCGGGCGTGACAACGCACGCGAGACGCCGTCGCCCACCTTAGGCCACGGAAGCCAGCGGAGGAAGCATGGATACCGAATTTGAGCGAGTGCGGTCGCTGCAGGGGATCCACAATTTCCGCGACTATGGCGGGTATCGCGCCGTCGACGGCGTGTTGCGCACCGCGACGCTGTTCCGATCGGGACAGCATGCCGGCGCCACCCCGGCGGACCTCGGCGCTGTGCAGGCGCTGCACCTGCGCACCGTCGTCGATCTGCGCGGCGATGCTGAACGCCGCGCGGCACCGTGCGTGCGGCATCCGGAGTTTGGCGCGGAGGTGCTGTTCGCTGCGGGCGAGACGGCCGGGGACAGTCTGGCGCCGCATGAGGAGGCCGGGCAGGGCATCCGCTCCGCCGACGAAGCGCAGGCGGCGATGACGCAACTCTACACGACGATGCCGTTCCGCCCGGTGCTGGTCGACAGTCTGCGGCTCTATTTCGCCGCGCTGGCGACGCAGGACGGCAGCAGCCTGGTCCATTGCCTCGCCGGGAAGGATCGTACCGGATGGGCGGTCGCGCTGCTGCATCATCTGCTGGGGGTGCATGCCGACGATATCATGGCGGATTATCTGCTGACCAACACGGCTGGCGATCAGGCGGCGCGGATCGGATCAGCGGCGGCGAGCATTCGCGAGCGCTATGGCGCGCAGATGGACGACGATGCGATCGTCACGTTGATGTCCGTGCACCCGGATTATCTGATGACCGCCTTCGATGCGATCCAGGCACGTTACGGCTCCGTCACCGGCTATGCCGAAGCGGTGCTGGCGGTCGATGCGGCCGCGCTGGAGCGTTTGCGCGCGCGGCTGATCGCCTGACCGTGGCGGCCGTGCAGCCCGGACGGGCGACGGGCGTTGAAGAGGGCATGACACGGGCCTGGTGCATCTTCAATCCCGCCTCGGGCAGCGTTTCGGAACAACGACGCGACGCCGCGCTGGCGCTGCTCTCGGCGAACGCGACGATCGCCGGGCGGACGGATTTCCCGACCGAGCCGCTGCCGTCGCTGACGCAGCTTGCGGGCGCCGGCGTGGATACGGTCGTGGTGCTGGCGGGAGACGGGACGATCAACGCGGTGGTGCGCGCGCTGGCGGACTGGGATCGGGGTGTACTGATCCTGCCGGGCGGGACGATGAACCTGCTCGCAAAACGATTGCACGGCGACGTCGACGATGCCGCGATCATCGCCCGCGCGCCGCATGCGCCGCGCGTCGCCTTGGCGACGATCGAGGCGGCGGGGGAGGTCGCGGTGGTGGGCGTCATCCTCGGTCCGGCGACTAGCTGGAACCGCGCGCGGGAACGCTGGCGGGCGGGGCGCTGGCGCGGCTGGTGGCGGGCGATGGTTCATGCCGCGCGCCGCTCGTTGCGGCAGGGGGTGCGCCTCGACGCCCTGCCGGCGCGCGCGCAGGCGATCTTCATCGCCACCGCGGGGGAGGGGATGTTGTCCGCCAGGGCGATCGAGGCGCGCGATGCTGGCCGGATCGCCCGGCTCGGCTGGGAATGGCTGACGGGCGACTGGATGGCCGCCCCGGCGGTGACGGTGGTGGAGCGCGCGTGCTTCCATATCGTCGGCCGGCGCCCGGCCGCCGCGTTGTTCGATGGCGAGCCGGCGTTGCTGTCGCCGGGCACCGCCATTACCGCAGGCTCCACCCGCCGCATGTTTCTTCAGACCCGTGAGTTATCCGCATGACCAAGCTTTTCCATGTCAGCGATGTCCATTTCGGTGCCGAGGATCCGGCGGCGATCGCCTGGTTCAGCGAGCGTGTCGCGGCGGAGAAGCCCGATGCGGTGATCATGACCGGGGATCTGACGATGCGGGCCACCAAGGCGGAGTTCGAGGCCGGCGGCGCATGGCTGCGCAGCCTCGGCGTGCCGGTGACGCTGGAGGTGGGTAACCACGATCTGCCGTATTACTGGGATCCCCTGCGGCGGCTGTTCGCGCCCTATTCGCGCTTCGCCGCGGTCGAGCGGATGATCGAACGCCCGCTGGACGTCGCCGGGATCACGGTGGTGCCATTGAAGACCACCGCTCGCGCACAATGGCGGTGGAACTGGTCGAAGGGGCGCGTCAGCAGCGGATCGCTGCGGCGCGCGCTGGCGCTGATCGCGGCGGCTCCGGACGATCATCTGATCTTCGTCGCGGGGCATCATCCGCTGATCGAGGGCGGCACCCGGGGCACCGCGAAGACGCATGGCGGCGATCAGGCGCTGGCGGCACTGGCGGATGCGGGCGCGCATGCGGTGCTGTCCGGGCATGTGCACGATCCGTTCGACGTGCCCTACGAACGCGACGGCTGGCGGCTACGACTGATCGGCGCGGGCACGCTGTCCAAACGCACCCGTCAGACGCCGCCCGCGTTCAACGAGATCCGCATCAGCGGGGGGCGGTTCGAGACGCTGGTACGCACCATGTCCGACGCGCCGGTTCATTCGATCAGTGAGACGGCGCTGGCCGGGCGGGCGTAGTCGCGGCGTGTTCCATGCGAGCGCGCTATCCCTGCACGCGCTGTGGCCGGATGGCAGGCGGGGCAGGCACGCTGCCGGAAAGCGGCCATGGCGCTGACCCGCCCGAACGACTATCTGCATGCTGTGCCAAAGAAACCAACCGCCGGGCTGCCGACGCGCGAGCAGATCCTCGACTTCATCGCCACCTCCGACGTGCCGGCCGGTAAGCGGGAGATCGCGCGCGCCTTCGGGCTGAGCGCGCAGGAGAAGATCGCGCTGAAGGCACGGCTGAAGGACATGGCCGACGAAGGCCTGATCGACAGCGCGCCGGGCCGGGCGTTTCACAGGATGGGCGGGTTGCCCAAGGTGACGGTGTTGCGGATCGTCGACGTCGACGACGGCGGCAACGTCTGGGCCGAGCCGGAACGCTGGGAAGCCGATACGCCGAGCCCGCGCATCCGTGTGCGGGAGCGCAGCCGGCGCGGCGCGCTGGCCGTGGGGGAGCGGATCCTGGCGCGCACCGAGGAAGCCGGCCAGGGTTGGATCGCGCACCCGATGAAGGTGCTGCAACGAAGCGCGGAGCAGATCATCGGCGTGTTGCGGGCGGACGGGGATCGGCTGTTCCTGCAATCGGTCGACAAGAAAGAGCGCCGCGACTGGGCGGTGTCCGATGCCGGCGAGGCGCGCGCCGGTGATCTGGTGCTGGCGGAAATGGCCGGACGCCCGCCGCGGATCACCGCGCGGGTTGTGCAGCGGCTGGGCGATCCGTTCGCGCCGCGGAGCTTTTCGCTGATCGCGATCCACAAACTGGGCATCCCCGACGTCTTTTCCGAAGATGCGCTGGCGGAGGCGGAGCGGGTCGCCCGCCAGCCACTGGGGGACGGGCGCGAGGATCTGACGCATCTGCCGATCGTCGCAATCGATCCCGCCGACGCGCGCGACCATGACGATGCGGTCTGGGCCGCGCCCGATGACGATTCCGGCAATGACGGCGGATGGAAGGCGATCGTCGCGATCGCCGATGTGAGCTTCTACGTCCGCCCCGACACGGCGATCGATCGCGAGGCGCGACGGCGCGGCAATTCGGTCTACTTCCCCGATCGCGTCGTGCCGATGCTGCCCGAGGTACTGTCGGCGGACGTCTGTTCGCTGAAGGCGGGCGAGGATCGCGCCGCGCTGGCATGCCATCTCCAGGTGACGAAGGCGGGGGCACTGGCATCGTGGCGCTTCACGCGCGCGACGGTGCGGCTGGCGGCCAATATCGCCTATGAGGATGCGCAGGCCGCGATCGATGCGCCGACCGCCGCGAACCCCGGGCGTCGCTGGGATGCGGCGCTGATCGAGACGGCCCTGGCCCCGCTGTGGGATTGCTGGCGCGCGCTGGCGGCGGCGCGGGACAAGCGTGAGCCGCTGGCACTCGACCTGCCCGAGCGTCGCGTGCAGCTTGATGAGAAGGGACGGATCATGTCGGTCGCGCCGCGCGAACGGCTCGATGCGCATCGCCTGATCGAGGATTATATGATCGCCGCCAATGTCGCCGCCGCCAAGGCGCTCGAGGCGAAGAAGGCGCCGGTGATGTATCGCGTGCACGAGCCGCCAGCGCGCGAGAAGCTGATGGCGTTGAAGGACTATCTTGCAACCTTCGGTGTGCCGTTCGCACTGGGTCAGGTGATCCGCCCGGCGACGTTCAACCATATTCTCGAACGCGTCGGTGATGCCGAGTTCCGACCCGAGATCATGGAACAGGTGCTGCGGACGCAGACGCAAGCCTATTACGCTCCCGCCAACCACGGCCATTTCGGCTTGTCATTGGGCAGCTATGCGCATTTCACCTCGCCGATCCGCCGCTATGCCGACCTGATGGTGCACCGTGCCCTGGTCTCGGCTTATGCGCTCGGGCCTGGCGGATTGAAGGGCGACGAGGATTTCGAGCGCGCGGGCGAGACGATCAGCGCGCTGGAACGCCGCGCGATGGAGGCGGAGCGCGACACGATCGACCGCTATGTCGCCGCGTTCCTGTCGGAGCGGGTGGGCGAACTGGTCGAGGCGCGGATCACCGGGGTGGCTTCGTTCGGCTTTTTCGCGACGGTCGAGGGCGTCGGCGGCGACGGCTTGATGCCGGTACGCGATCTGGGCAGCGAATATTTCCGCTATGATGAGGGTGCCCGGCAGTTGATCGGCGAGCATAGCGGCGATCGCTACGCGCAGGGGCAGCGCATCGCGCTGCGGCTGGCCGAGGCCAATCCGGTATCGGGGGCGCTCCGCTTCGAACTGCCGGAGGGGCGCTACGCCTCCCCGACGGGGCGTCAGAACGGGTCATCACGCCCGCCGCGAGTCTTGAAGCGGCGGGGTCGGCCCGCAAATATCCGTCATCAGGGCGGCAAGAGATAGGGAAGGCTCACGGCATGTCCGGAACCGTAATAGCAGCGACGGTGGTGCGCATGCGCAAGCGCATCGAATGGCATTTCATCTCGGCGGGGGCGACGCGCAACGATGCGGCGATCCCGTTCGAGCGACCGGACAAGCGGCTGGAACGCCGTATCTTCGATCGCATGCTGGCGTTCGGCGCGATCGAGAAGACGCCCGAGGGCAAATATTGGCTGGTCGAGAAGCGACTGGGCGATTTCCAGAAGGAGTCGATCGCGCGCGTGCTGGGGATGCTCGCAATCGCCGGCTTCGCCGCCGCCGGGATGCTCGCGCTCGGCGGGTGAGGGGCCGCACCCTCGCCGCCGTGCGAGGCCAGACGATCAGCCCGCGGTGAAGGTCATCCCCGCGCTCGCCACCAGCCGTTGACGCAGCTTGACGCCCATCAACGCGCCCGGCGTCCATATGCCGCCGTCGCCCTGCACGTCGTTGACAAGGCACAATGCGCTTTCAGCGAGCATCTTCGACGTGCAGCCGTAGCCGGGGTCCTTGTCGCCGGTCACCACCGCATCGATCCGCTGGCCATCGGGCATCAGGCCGACGAACAATATGTCGAAGAAACCGGCGTCGCGTTCTTCCTTCGATGGGCCCTCGCCTGGCTTGGGGCCCTTGTCACCTGCCAGCGGGTTGAGTTTCGCCAGCGCCTCCGCCGCCGCCTTGCCCATATCACCCAGCCCGGCGACCACCATCTCGTCATAGACGATGTCGCCCCATGGCTGCCCGAGCAGAAAATTGGTGCGGTGCACGTTCTTGGTGTTGATCGGCGCCATCACGAAGGGGGCGACCCAGGCGTTGATGGTGCTATCGAACTCGGGCAGCAGGCCCGCCGGCTGACGGGGGCCGGCATGGCCGGGCGCGAGCGCGAACGGGTCGGTCAGCAGCATCACCAGCGACGGATTGCGCGCCGCCGCCGCCATGGTGGCCTTCAGGCTGGCCGCGGTGCCGCCGGAGAATTTGCCCTTCATCTGCCGGACGCGGCATTTGACGCGGGGCACCGGCTGGCCGAAGCGCGCATGCGCCGCTTCCTGTAAGGTCAGCATGCCCAGATCGAAGGGGATCGAGTCGAACCCGCAGGAAAACACGATCCGCGCGCCGGTCCGCTGTGCCTCGGCGTGGTGACGGTCGATCATCCCGCGCATCCACGCCGGCTCGCCGCACAGATCGACATAAGCGGTGCCCGTCGCCGCACAGGCCGCGACCAAATCATTGCCATACAATTGATACGGCCCCACCGTCGTGATGATCACCGTCGCGCGTTCGCACATCGCGCGCAACGAGGCGGGATCATCGGCGTTGGCGGTGATCAGCGGGATATCGGCAGGCACGCCCATCTCGGCGCGCACCTCCTGCAGCTTGGTCAACGAACGCCCCGCCATCGCCCAACGCACCCCCTGGGGATAGGTTTGCGCCAGATATTCGGCCACCAGCCGCCCGGTGAAGCCAGTCGCGCCATAGACGATGACGTCGAATTCGCGGGCCATGATCCTCTCCTGTACGTCTTTGGGCGGAATGTGAAGCAGCGGAGGGCGCCGGGCAAGTCATCTCGCCCGCTTCATACCCTCCCGGCCGGCGGGCGTGGTGAGGGGAGGTAGCTGGTCAGGCGTCGTGAAACTGCAGGCTTGCCAGCCGCGCGTACAGGCCGCCGCGTGTCGCCAGATCCGCGTGGCGACCTGCCTCGACGATACGGCCCTGGTCCATCACCACGATCCGGTCGGCGGCACGGACGGTGGCGAGGCGATGCGCGATGACGATCGTCGTGCGGGCGACCATCAGCCGCTCGAGCGCATCCTGCACCAATCGCTCGCTTTCGGCGTCGAGCGCGCTGGTCGCTTCGTCGAGCAGCAGGATCGGGGCGTCGCGCAGCAGCGCGCGTGCGATCGCGACGCGCTGCCGCTGGCCGCCCGACAGCCGCGCGCCGCCCTCACCCAGAAAGGTATTAAGCCCGTCGGGCAGGGCGCGGAGGAAGTCGGCGGCGTTGGCGGCCTCCGCTGCGCGCCAGATCTCGGCATCGCTCGCGTCCCAGCGGCCATAACGCAAATTGTCGCGCGCGGTCGTGCCGAAGATCACTGTTTCCTGGGGTACCATCGCGATCCGCGCCCGCACCGCCGCCGGGTCCGCGCGGCGCAGGTCGACGCCGTCGACCAGCACCGAGCCCGCCGAGGGTCGGTAGAAATGCTGGAGCAACTGGAGCAGCGTCGACTTTCCTGCGCCCGATGGGCCGACCACCGCCAGCGTTTCGCCCGGTTCCACCGACAGGGTGAAATCATGCAGTGCCGCGACATCGGGGCGCGTGGGATAGCGGAACTCGACCTGCTCGAACGCGACGCGGCCCTGCGGCGGGAAGGGAAGCGCGACCGGATGGGCGGGGGCGGCAATCGTGGGACGCTCCGACAGCAACTCCGACAGGCGCCCGGCCGCGCCGGCGCCACGCAGCAGATCCCCATACACCTCCGTCAACGCGCCGAATGCGCCAGCGACGATGCCGCCGGTCAGCACGAACGCGGCGATCGCGCCGCCGGAGAGCCGGCCCGCCGCGACGTCGATCGCGCCTTCCCACAAGACCAGCGTGATCGCGCCGAAGATCAGCCCGATGACGATCGCGGTCATCACCGCGCGCAGCGCGATGCGCTTTTGTGCTGCCGCCATCGTCGCTTCCACCGCCTCGCCGAAGCGCGCGCTCTCGCGGCGCTCCTGCCCGAATGCCTGGACGATCTTCATCGCCCCCAGCGTTTCGGAGACGATCGATCCCACGTCAGCGATGCGATCCTGCGAGGTGCGCGAATGGGTGCGGACCCGTTTGCCGAGCAGCGCGATCGGCGCGATGATCAATGGAATACCCAGCAGCAGCATGCCCGCCAGCTTCGGGGAAATGGCGAAGAGATAGATCAGCCCGCCGACGGCGGTGAAGCTGTTGCGCAGCGCGATCGACACCGTGCTGCCCACCACGGTTTCGATCTGCGTTGTGTCGGCGGTCAGCCGCGAAGCGATCTCGGAGGGGCGGTTTTCCTCGTAGAAACTGGGGCTCAGCGTCATCAGGTGGCGCTGCACATCGGTTCGGATATCCGCCACCACCCGCTCGCCCAGCCACGATACGAAGTAGAAGCGCACCGCCGTGCCGAGTGCGAGGACCAGCACGATCATCAGCATGTAGTGAAATGACGAGGCCATCGAGTCGGCGGTGCCGCCGCCGACGAAGCCGCGATCGATCACGCGCTTGAAACTGTAGGGGATCGCGATCGTCGCGGCCGAAGTGACCGCCAGCGCGAGGCAGGCGGCGGCGATCTGCGCCGGGTAGCGGCGTGCCCGCTGCCATACCATCGCGAGATTGCCGATACGGCGGGACGGAGCGACATCGGGAACGCTGGCCATGACAGCGCCCTAGCGCGCCCACCCGTCACGCTCAATCCGACTGTGTTCGCTGCGCCATGTTGGAACGATCTTCCCGCGTGAAGCGATAATGCTGCATCGCAGCGTAAAGCGTTTGTATTAAAAGCGCGCCGGGCCCATATCGGGGCATGCCGGCCGGGCGAGGAAGGAACACGATGCTGTACGATGCCTATGAATTTCAGCGCTCCTGGCTGGCATCCGCCAGCGCGATGGCGACGTTCGGGGCCAACTGGCTGAAAAATCCGTCCAACCCGCTCGGTTATCTGGGGGGTGGGCCGCTGATGGCGTCGGCGCTGGAAGTGTTCGCGCATGCGGCGGCGTCGCGCGGGAAGCCCGCCTTCGGCTTCACGCGGACGACCGTCGATGGCCGCGAGGTGGCGGTGCACGAAGAGATCGTCGCGCAAAAGCCGTTCGGTCAGCTCAAGCGCTTCGTGCGCGAAGGTGTCGAGGGGCAGCCCAAGCTATTGATCGTCGCGCCGATGTCCGGCCATTTCGCGACGCTCTTGCGCGGTACGGTGGAGCGGATGCTGCCGGTCGCGGACGTGTATATCACCGACTGGCGCGACGCGAAGCTGGTGCCCACCGACGAGGGCCGTTTCGACCTCGACGATTATATCGATTATCTGGTGTCGTTCCTCGAAACGATCGGGGAAGGTGCACATATGCTGGCGGTGTGCCAGCCGTCGGTGCCGTCCCTCGCGGCGGTGGCGCTGATGAGCGCGGATCGCCACCCGTGTCGCCCGCGCACGCTGACGATGATGGGCGGCCCGATCGATACGCGCGAAGCGCCGACCGCGGTCAACACATTGGCGACCGAGCGGCCTTTCGCCTGGTTCGAGCACAATGTCATCGCGACGGTGCCGCTGCTGTATCCGGGTGCGGGGCGGAAGGTCTATCCCGGCTTCCTGCAACTCAGCGGGTTCATGACGATGAACCTCGGCAATCACATGATGAGCCATTACGAGTTGTTCAAGCATCTCGTCACGGGGGACGGCGAAAGCGCCGACGCGACCAAGAGCTTCTATGACGAATATCGCTCGGTCTGCGATATGACCGCCGAATTCTATCTGCAAACGATCGATACCGTCTTCCAGAACCACAAGCTGCCGAAGGGCGAGATGACGCATCGCGGCCGCCCGGTCGATCTGGGCGCGATCACCGACGTGGGACTGCTCGCGATCGAGGGCGAGCGCGACGATATCTCGGGGCTGGGCCAGACGAAGGCCGCCCTCACGCTGGCGACGCATCTGCCCGACGAGAAGAAGCGCTATCTGATGGCCGAGGGGGTCGGTCACTATGGCATCTTCAACGGATCGAAGTGGCGTAACCGCATTGCGCCGGTGGTGGAGGAATTCATCGCCACGCACGCCTGAGGACGCGATCGGTGACGGCGGGCGCAGGCTGAATACGCCGGACATGCGGCGTCTCGCCGCCGTTCGTTACCATTGAAAGAGGCGGCGGATGGTTGTCCATCCGCCGCCTCGTCACTTACGCATAATTGCGGATTACGCTGGCGAGTTTTCCGCAGTCGTGCCGACTTTCGCGTGGCTGCCTGCTTCGTCCGAGCGGATCGTGCCGCCGAACAGCATCTTCAGCTTGCCGCCCAGCGACATATCGGTTTCCCACAATTCGGCGCTGTCGATATCGACGCGCAGCAACGCCAGATTGGGGTCTTCCTTGCCGCCCGGGAACCAGGCCTCGACCTGATTATTCCACAGCTTGTCGATTTGCGCCCGATCGTTGGCGATCTGGCCGCGCCCGGACAGGCAGGCGAAGTAATCATGCCCCTTGGACACGAACTGCAGCATCAGCTTGTCCTTGCCCGCGACGCGATTGTCCTTGCCGATGAAGAAGAACAAGGTGTCGACCTGATCCTCATCGAGCTGCGCCGTCAACGGCTCACTATGCGTCGATCCGTCGGCGGGGCCGACCATCACGAACGGGCTGGTCGACATTTTCTTCCACAGGTCGGTCTTCAGATCGCGCGGATCCGTGTTGGCGTCGGCCATCGTGCTACTCCTCTCGGTCGGTTTTATCGAGAACGAGGCGCGGGAAGGTTGGTTGCGCGAGTATGACGGAAGCGCCGAGGATCAATGACTAAGGTGTCGATCCGGCCCCCAACGCGACGAGCCCCGGCTGCGGCAGCAACCGGGGCTCGATCGAGAGCCGGACATGACGTCACCGACACGCGCCTGATGGCGGTCGCGGACGCCCCGTTAAGCGGTCAGAGAACCTCGAACAGTCCGGCCGCGCCCATGCCGCCACCGACGCACATCGTGACGACCACATATTTCGCGCCGCGCCGCTTGCCCTCGATCAGCGCGTGGCCGGTCATGCGAGCGCCCGACATGCCATAGGGGTGGCCGATCGAGATCGCGCCGCCGTTGACGTTCAGCAATTCATTGGGGATGCCGAGCTGGTCGCGGCAGTACAATACCTGCACCGCGAACGCTTCGTTCAACTCCCAAAGACCGATGTCGCCGACCGTCAATCCGTTGCGTTCCAGCAACTTGGGGATCGCGAACACCGGGCCGATGCCCATTTCGTCCGGCTTGGTGCCGGCGACCGCCATGCCGACATAGCGGCCGAGCGGGGTCAGCCCCTTTGCCGCCGCGATCTTCTCTTCCATCAGCACGCTCGCCGAGGCGCCGTCGGAGAGCTGCGACGCATTGCCCGCGGTGATGTTCAGGTCCGGGCCGAGCACGGGCTTGAGCGACTTCAGCCCCTCCAGCGTCGTATCGGCGCGATTGCCCTCGTCCTTGCTCAACGTGACGTCTTCATAGGAAACCTCCTTGGTTTCCTTGTTGACGTTCGCCTTGGTCGCGGTGACGGAGACGATCTCGTCGTCGAACTTGCCCGCGGCCTGGGCGGCGGCGGTGCGCATCTGCGACTGATAGCCATATTCGTCCTGCGCATCGCGGCTGATGCCGTACCGCTTCGCGACCACCTCGGCGGTCTGCAGCATCGGCATGTAGATGTCGTTGTGCATCGCCAGCAGTTCCTTGTCCGGCGCGACCCGCATCTCGGGCGTCTGGACCAGGCTGATGCTGTCGACGCCGCCGCCGATCGTGACATCCATGCCGTCGACGATGATCTGCTTCGCCGCGGTTGCGATCGCCATCAGCCCGGAGGCGCATTGCCGGTCGAGCGACATGCCCGACACGCTGGTCGGCAGGCCGGCGCGCAACAGGCTGGTGCGCGCGATATTCCCCGCCTGATGCCCTTGCTGCAGCGCGGACCCAATGATCACATCATCGACCTCGGCACCGTCGATGCCGGCGCGCTCGACGGCGGCCTTGATCGCGTGGCTGGCCAGCGTCGGGGAGGGGAGGTTGTTGAACGCACCGCGATAGGCGCGACCGATCGGGGTGCGAGCGGTGGAAACGATGACGGCGGAACGCATAATGTTCAGTCCTTTTGTCAGGCGTTGGCCAGCGGAGCCCGGACGATCGGTGCCGCGTGTGGACGCGGGGGGATGCCGGCCGCCGCTGGCGGAACGGGAAACGGGTTCAGACGAAGACCTGGGTGATCCATTCGGCGACCATCGCCGGCTTGTCGGAGCCTTCGATCTCGACCGTGGTCTCGGTCGTATACTGATATTGGCCGGGGCGCTTTTCTTCAAATTCGGTGATTTTCGAGCGGCCTCGCACGCGCGAGTTCGATGGCACAGGGGCAAGGAAGCGCACTTTGTTGCCGCCATAGTTGACGCCCATCTTCACCCCGTCGAGGCGGGGCGCATCGGGGGTCTTCATCGCCAGCTGCGGCAGCAGCGACAGCGTGAGGAAGCCGTGCGCGATGGTGGTGCCGAACGGCGTCATCTTCGCGCGTTCGGGATCGATATGAATAAACTGATGGTCGCCCGTGGCGTCAGCGAATTTGTCGATCATGTCCTGGGTGACGTCGACCCACTCGGACACGCTTTCCTTGCCGATGGCGGCTTTCATCTCGTCTGCGGTCACGGCCTCTTCCCTCGCTGAACGGACGCGCCTCCTTAGAGCGGGGGCACGGCGCGCCGCAAGAGTGGTGCGGACCGAAAATTTGAAGCCGGCGGTTTCCGTAGGGTCAGCGCGCCGAACCCGATGTTCTAAACGCGAAAGGGCGTGCCGAAACACGCCCTTTCCGATTCGCCGCCGATACCGGCCTCAGCGGCACTTCACCTTGCCGCGATCGACCGAACGACCGAGCAATGCACCGCCCGCGCCACCCGCCAATGTACCGAGCAGGCCGCCGCCGACGACATTGCCCAGCACCGCGCCGCCGACGCCGCCGATCACCGCGCCGGTGGTGCCATCGCTGCGGCGGCAATAGGTGCGCCCGTCCTTCCCGCGATACACGCGGTCGTCACGGCTCAGCCGGCGCTCGCGATACTTGCCGTCGCGATAGCTGTCGGCAGGGTTCCAGTTGGGGTCGTCATCGCGCCAGCGATAATCGCCGTCATCACGCTGCGCCTGGGCGGGCGCGACGGTGAGCGGCGTGGCGATCGTGGCGAGCATCAGCACCGGCAGGATGGCGTTCTTCATGGCAGCAACTCCTTAGCGGTGACGTAACGTCGCGGTGGCGTCAGGGGTTCAACTTAATTTGCCGGCGTGCTCGCCGAATGATCCGCATAGGGCATCACCAGCGTACCGTCGGGCGCGGCGGTATAGGTGGTCTGCGTCGGATACGGGATACTGATACCCTCCTCCGCGAAGCGCCGCACGATCGCGACCAGCAGGCGGTTGCGGGTCGCATGCGCGGTGCTCCAATCGTCGCCCGGCGTATCGACCAGCAGCGCGAAATCGAGGCTGGAGGCGCCGAAGCTCTCGAAGCCGGCACGGGCGACCGTCGCCCCCTCCGCCTCGACCATTTCGGTGAGCATCTCCGGGATCCGCGCCAGCGTGTCGGGCGGCGTCTCATAAGCGACGCCGATCGTGTACGCGACGCGAATGTGATTGCGCAGCGTGGTGTTCTGGATTTCCTTGTCGAGCAAATTGCGGTTGGAGATGATCCGCAATTCCCCGGTGAAGGCCCGGATCCGTGTGGATTTCAGCCCGATCGCCTCGATCACGCCGCTGGTATTGTCATAACTGATCTTGTCGCCGCGCCGGAACGGCCGGTCGAAGATGATCGCCAGCGCCGCGAACAGATCGCCGAAGATGCCCTGCGCCGCCAGGCCGATCGCGATGCCGCCCACGCCCAAGCCGGCGACCAGCCCGGTTACGTTGACCCCGAGATTGTCCAGCACCACCACCAGCGCGATCGCGAACACCGCGAAGCTGACGAGCAGGCGGATCAGCCCCATCGCGCTGACCAGTGCCTCGCCATTGTAATGGTCGGAGCGGGTGCGATGTTCGATCGCGCCCAGGATCAGCTCGCGCGCCCAGATCGCTGCCTGGAACACTGCCGCGACGGTGAACAGGAAGGTCGCGGTCTTGGCCACCTCCGGCGGGGTGGCGGCATAGCCGCTTACCAGCTTCGCCGAGAGCATGATGATGAAGAAGGCGTTGGTTCGCTCGATCGCGCGACCCACTACCGCGGCCCAGCCCTTGCCCGTCTCGCTCCGTCGTGCCAGCCGGGGGCCGAGCCCGCGTAGCCAGAACAGCAGCAGCGCGATCGCCACCCCTGCGCCAACCGCGATCAATATCTCCAGCCAGCGTTGCTGGAGCCAGGTGATGCTGGAATTGAACAGCGACGAAAGCTGATCGCCGACGCGATCCGCGTCGATCGCCGCGCCCTCCCGGGCTGCGGCGGCGTTGCTGGTGCTCATGTCAGGCGGCCTTTCGCTCGCAGGCGCCGGCGCGTTCGAGGAAATCGATCAGGCCGCGCTCGACGCGGGTAAGATAACGGGTCGATCGCGGCAGCCGCAGCGACTGGCGAAGCGCCGCCTGCGCCGCTTTGTCCTTGGCCAGATCAATCAGTGCCGGATGCACATAGGATTTCCGCGCAATCGCGGGCGTATTGCCGAGCCGTTCGACGACGGGCTCCAACATCGTCTTCAGGCCGATCGGGGCGGGCGCCTCGATCAGCGCCTCGAACGCCGCGACGCTGGCGCCCCAGGTGCGGAAATGCTTGGCGGTGAAGCTGCTGCCCGTCGCTTCGCGAATATAGGCGTTGACGTCGGACGAGGTCACCGCGTGCGGGGTGCCATCATCGCCGACATACTGAAAAAGCTTCTGACCGGGCAGATCCTGGCATCGCTTGACGAAACGGGCGAGGCTGCCGTCCGAAATGCGCAACCGTCGCTGACGACCTGATTTGGCGCGATATTCCAGGGTCAGCGTCGACCCGCGGATATCGGCATGGCGATCGCGCAGCGTGGTCAGACCGAAACTTTTGTTCGCCTTCGCATAGCTTTCGTTGCCGATCCTTAGCGACGCGACGTCGAGCAGCTTCACGATCGCGGCGACCGTGCGTTCCTTGCTGTGCCGCCGCTGCGCCAGATCGCGTTCGACCCGGGCGCGGACATGCGCCAAGGCATTGCCGAACGGGGCGCACAGATCATATTTCGCTGCATCCCGCTGGGCGCGAAAATCGACGTGGTAGCGATATTGCTTGCGGCCCTTTTCATCCCAGCCGACCGCCTGGATATGGCCGTTGGCGTCGGGGCAGAACCAGGCATCGACATAGGCGGGGGGCAGGCCGATCGCGTTGAGCCGGTCCATATCCGCGCGATCGGTGATGCGCTTGCCGGCGGCATCGTAATAGGCCCAGGCGCCGTGGCGCGTGCGTTTGCGCGTGATTCCGGGTGCGTCATCCTCACAATAGACGATCGTCTGCGACACGATATCCTTCCGTGATCGGTGCTGAACCTGTCTCGGGAAATGCGCGGGCCATCGCTTCGTTCCGGAACGAGCCAGCCGCACCGGGGGTTCTGCGGGCGCCCCTAAACCACATTAATGGAGTTTCCGGATGGCTGACCTGTCGCAAGCGCGGGTGCTGATGATTGCTGCCGACGGTTTCGAGACGGTGGAATTGTTCGAACCGCGAAAGGCGTTGGAAGAGGCGGGCGTTCAGGTAACGCTGGCATCGATCAAGACCGACCCGATCCAGGGTATGAAGGGGGACATCAATCAGGCGGAAACCGCCACGCCTGACCTGACGCTCGATCAGGTCGAGGTGGAGGACTATGATGCGCTCGTGCTGCCGGGTGGCGTCGCCAATCCCGACAAGCTGCGCATCGAGGATCGCGCGGTGGAAATTGTCCAGCAGTTCATGGACGAGGACAAGATCGTCGCCGCTATCTGTCATGCGCCATGGTTGCTGGCCGAGGCGGACGTGATCGACGGTCGTCGGCTGACGGGCTTCATCTCGATCCGCACCGATCTGGAGAATGCCGGCGGCGAGGTGGTCGATGAAGAGGTCGTGATCGACGACAATCTGATCACCAGCCGCAAGCCCGACGACATTCCGGCGTTCAACAAGGCGATCCTCGCCGCGCTGACCGAGGAACTGGCGGAGGCCTGACGATCGCCTGCCGTCACCCCGGGACGCGACCGGGGTGGCGGTGCCCGCGTCGACGCGCCGTTCCCGATCCGGGACCGACGCGATCGTCGCGGCAGCTCGCGGCTTGTGGCACAGCGGCACCTCATCACCGGAGGTTTCCGATGCGCCGTCTCGCCGCCCTGATCCTGTCGCTCGCCGCCGGCGCCGCCGTCGCGCAGCCGCCCGCCCCCCGGTTCCGGGTCGGCGATCGCGGCTTCGCCAGCCTGCAGGAGGCGGTCGCGGCGATCGGGGCGGGCGAGGGTACGATCCATATCGCGCCGGGCACGTATCGCGAATGCGCGGTGCAGGACGCCGGGCGCGTCGCCTATGTCGCTGATACGCCAGGCAAGACCGTCTTCACCCGCGTGACGTGCGAGGACAAGGCGGCGTTGGTGCTGCGCGGGCAGGCGGCGCGCGTCGACGGTATCGTCTTTTCGCATTTCGAGGTCGGCGACGGCAATGGCGCCGGGATTCGCATCGAAACCGGCAACCTGACGGTGACGCGCTCGATGTTCCTCGACAGCCAGTCGGGCATTTTGTCGGCGGAGGATCCCTCATCCACCATCAGCGTCGATCACTCCACCTTCGCCGGGCTGGGCAACGATCCCACCGGCAATGGCGCGCATGCGATCTACGTCGGCAATTATGGCGCGCTGCGCGTCACCGCCTGCCGGTTCGAGCGTGGCACGGGCGGGCATTACGTGAAGAGCCGTGCGCCGCGGATCGAGGTGGCCGGCAACAGCTTCGACGATACGCGCGGGCATATGACCAATTACATGATCGACCTGTCGAACGGCGCGCGCGGCCGGATCACGGACAATATGTTCGTGATGGGGAAGGACAAGGACAATCACTCGGTGATGATCTCGGTCGCGCCCGAGGGAGCACGCAACGATTCGACCGGCCTGGTGATCGAACGCAATCGCGCTACGTTGGCGCCCGGCGTGTCGTGGCGCCCGGTGTTCGTCGGCAACTGGTCGGGCGAGACGGTGGTGCTGCGCGACAATGCGCTGGGGGAGGGGATCACTCCCACCGCGCGCAAATGGTGAGCGGCCGACGGTTCAGGCCGTGACTGCCCGTATCCCCCGCCGCACGGTCCGCCCCGCCGCCAAGGCCTCGCGCCGCCGCCGCGTCGCATAGCTGTCCAGCCCCGTCTGCGCGCCGAGCAGAAGATACAGGAACGACTGGAAGGCGATCCCCACGAACGCCCCGCCGAGCAGATAGATCAGATGCGCATGCTGCAACGCGCCCGCCAGCCGGCCGACCCATGCCATGTCGTCCGCCGGATCGCGATAGCGCCGCCGCAACACCTCCATCCGCCATATGCCGATCGCCTGCAGCAGCAGCCATAGCGCCAGTCCGGGATAGCCCTGTTCGCCCAGCATCTCGAAATAGCTGGAGTGATAGGCGCGGCTCTTGTCGACGGTCAGGTCGCGCTTCATCGTCGTGGCGGCGCCGCTGCCCTGCACCGCGACGGTATCGTAGCGGATGCGGTTCTGGATATAGGCGTTGAAACCGCCGCCGAACGGATGCGCCTTGGCATAATCCCATGTCCACCGCCACACCGCCAGCCGGGTCGAGGCGCTTTCATCGGCCTGATAGGTCTTGATCGTGCCCATCCGCTCGCTGAACGACGAGGGCAGCAGCGGCATCGCGATCAGCCCCGCCGCGACCAGCGCGCCGAGATACAGCATACGCCGCTTCACCGTTCGCAGGGACAGGATCGCCAGCAGCGCGATGCACAGCAATCCGGTGCGCGCCGATGTGCCCACCGGCATCAGCAGGCAGGCGAAGCATAGCGCATAGGCGAAGGTCTTCATCCGCCAGTCGGGGGTGAACAGCGTGCCGTCGCGCACCAGCCACAGGATGATCGGGATCAACGCGATCGCCACGGTGGAAATGATGCTGCTCTCGTACAGCCCGGAATTGTTGTCGACCATCAGGTTCAGTTCGCCATAGCCGCCGCCCGAGGCGAGCGTCTTGATCCCGCCGACGATGATGATCGTCGCGGCCGACAGCGTCACGAACACCAGCAGCGCCTCGATCCTCAGCCGTGTGCGCAGCGTCAGCGGCAGGAAGGCGGCGAAGGCGAGGTTCTTCCAAACCCATTGCCATTTGTCGGCGGCCTCGACCGGGAAATCCGCGGTTTGCGTCGTTCCCCAGCAATAGAGCAGCAGGATCAGGATCAGCGCCTGTCGTACCGTGAAGCGCGAATCACGCTTGTCGTCCGCCAGCAGCCATCCGCCGACCGCGAGCGCCACCGCGATCAGCGAGATCGGCACGCTGTTGAGCAGATAATAGGTCAGCCGTTGCGGCGAGACGATGTCGATATAGACATAGGAGCAGATGAACAGGAACGGCCGCCGCAGCCCCAGTCCCCATAGCCCCAGCAGGAAGGCGATGAAGGCAAGGTCACGCACGTGGGCGGCGTCCGCGCGGCGATGTGCCGTCCCTGGCGCCGGGCTCGCGATCGAGCGACGGCGCGCGCAACAGCCGCCACGCCGCCAGCAGCATCAGCGCGTGGCAGATCCCCAGAGAGAAATTGTCGATCATGCCGCGTGCATCCTGTTGCCCGTGTAGCGGCCCCGCGGTTGACGCGGCGTTAAGTGCGATCGAGGCATGAGTGGACGTCATGCGGATCCTGCATATCCTCGATCACGGCCTGCCGCTGCAAAGCGGCTATACCTTTCGGACGCGCGCGATCGTGACCGCGCAGATCGCGGCGGGCGATCATGTCGCGGCGGTCACGGGGCCGCGTTATCATGCCGGTGCGCCGGCGTGCGAGACGGTCGACGGGATCGATTTCTTTCGCACCGCGCCGATCCGCGGGGGCGGGATCGCCGCCGAGATCCTCTCCTTCGCCCGCCGTATCGACGCGGCGGTGGCGGATTTCCGGCCGGACGTGCTGCACGCGCATTCGCCGGTGATCGGCGCGCTGGCGGCGCTTTTGGTGGCGCGCCGCCGTCGCCTGCCGCTGGTGTATGAAATCCGGGCTTTCTGGGAGGATGCGTCGGTGGGCAATGGCACCGGCCGTGCGGGATCGTTGCGTTATCGGGCGACACGCGCGCTGGAAAGCTGGGCGGTGCGGCGCGCCGATGCGGTGGCGGTGATTTGCGACGGATTGCGTGACGACCTCATCACGCGCGGCATCGCGCCGGACAAGATCGTCGTATCGCCCAACGGCGTCGATCTGACGCTGTTCGGCCAGCCCGCCGCGCGCGACGCGACGCTCGCGGCGAGCTGGGGGCTGGGTGACGAGGTGATCGGCTTCATCGGCAGCTTCTATGATTATGAAGGGCTCGACGATCTGATCGCGGCGATGCCGGCGCTGGTGGCGCGGCGACCGGCGGCGCAGCTGCTGCTGGTGGGCGGCGGCCCGATGGAGGCGGCACTGCGCGCGCAGGCGGCAGCGTCGCCGGTCGCCGATGCGATCCGCTTCGTCGGGCGCGTGCCGCATCGCGAGGTGGAACGCTATTACGGCCTGATCGACGTGCTCGCCTATCCGCGCAAGCGGATGCGGCTGACCGAGCTGGTCACCCCGCTCAAGCCGCTGGAGGCGATGGCGCAGCGGCGGCTGGTGGCCGCGTCGGATGTCGGCGGACACCGCGAGCTGATTCGCGACGGCGAGACCGGGACGTTGTTCGCCGCTGATGATCCGGGCGCGCTGGCGGCGGCGCTGGCAGCGTTGCTGTCGGATCGGTCGGGATGGGACGATCGACGCGCGCGCGCGCAGGCATTCGTCGCGGCGGAGCGGGATTGGGCGCGCAACGTGCATCGCTACGGCGCCGTTTACCATCGGCTTACCGATGGTTCGTATAACCGCGACTCATGGCCGCTATCCTCCTTTACCGTCCGACTGCCGCGACGCTGACGTCGCGGTTCTGGCCATCGCACTTCCTTCCCGCCGCCGTCGTGCTGGCGGGGGTGGGCGTCGCGATGGGAATTGCGACCGCGCCGACGGCGGTGCTGGATGGCGCGGTGGAGCGGCTGCATCTCGCGGCGCTGTTGCCCGCCGCCGCCGCGCCCATCGGGGTGACGGGACGCTGCCTGCTCGCGCTGGGTTTGGGACTGCTGATCGCTTCGACCGCCTTGCTGGGGCGCCTGCGTCGACCGGCGAGCATCAGCCTGGGTTATCGGGACGCGCCGATCGTGCGCCGCGCCGATGCGCATCCCGACGCGCCGCCACGTCGCCCGATCCGCGCCAGCGAGGATCTCGGTCAGCCGCTGCCCGATCCCGAAAGCGCCGGACGCAGGATCATCATGACGCCGGACGAGCCGCAGCCGCCTGCGATCGCGGCGCCGGTGGTGGCGGTCGACGCCCCGGCCGCGACCACGCCGGCGGCGCCGTTTCGCGACCCGGACGCGACGTGGATGACGCCGCCGCCCGAGCGCACCTTGCCGCGCGATCTGGACCTGCCGATGAGCGTGTTCGATCCGGGCGCGGTTCCCGCCGCACCGATGGCGCCGCCGGAGCCCGTTCCGCCGCTGTTCGCGGCACCGCGACCCGCGGTAGCGCGGGTCGACCGCATCGAAAGCTTCACGATCCCCGCCGAATCGACCAGTTCGCCCGCCGCGGCGGAAGCGACCATCGAATCGCTGCTGGACCGGCTGGAGCGCAGCGCCGAACGTCGCGCGGCGGTTCGCAGCGCGCCGGCCCCGACACCGGCTATGGCGTGCGAACCCGAGCAGACCGCATCGCTCGACGAGACATTGCAGCGGCTGCGCCGCCTCGCCGCGAGCTGAGCGGGTTCATCCAGTATCGAGCGTCACGCTCTCGATCCGCAGCCGCGTCATCGCCCCCGCGCGCTCCCACGCCGCGACCCTTATATCGGTGAGCAGGCCGCCACGCAGCGGCAGATCCAGCGCGGACAGTTGCGCCAGCCATTGGTCGAGCCGGTCGCCCGACATCGCGCTGGCAAGGATGTCGTGGCGCGCGCCGGAGAAGGTCGCGCTGTGCCAAGGGGTCATGCGATGCCGCTCGATCGCCAGTTCGGCACCCGCCAGCGCTGCCGAGCGCGTTAAGGCCCGCTCCAGCCCGCGCGTCATCGCTGCCCTCGCGATGACAGGATCGCCGTGATCCGCCGAGCGGTCGCCGGCTTGGGCGATCGCCCGCGCCGCAAGTCCAGCACGAACCGCGGATCGTTGACCACGCGCCGGCCGAACGTCGTCGGCGCGATCCCCGTCCGGTCCAGATAGCGTTCGATCTCGACCAACAAACTCATTCGGCCCTCCGACTCGATGTTATGTTCCCTTTATGTTCTACTCCATCCGACTTGTCGAGGAAATTTCCTGCGCGTAGGGTGGTGGTATGTCTGAGACCCCCCAGCAGACGCTCGCCCGCCTGGCCCGCGACCGTGGGGTGAGCTTGTCCGCGCTATCGCGGATGCTGGGGCGGAACGTCGCCTATCTGCAGCAATATGTCGGGCGTGGTTCGCCCCGCATCCTGCCCGAGCGTGAGCGGCGCGTGCTGGCCGATTTCCTGGCGGTGGACGAAGCGGCATTGGGCGCGCCGCCGGTGGTGGCTGGCGGGGACACGGGGATGGTCGCGGTTCCCTATCTGACCGTCGCCGCCGCCGCCGGGGCGGGCCGGACGGTCGATGAGGAGCGGCTGATCCGCACGCTGGCGCTGCCGGTCGCGATGCTGCGCGAGCATCATGTGCGCGCCGACCTGGCTTCGTTGATCGACGTGGCGGGCGATTCGATGGCGCCGACCTTGCTGGCGGGTGATCGGGTGCTGGTCGATCGCGGCGATCGAGTCGTGCCCCGCGCGGGTGGCGTGTTCGTGGTGCGGTGGGGCGGGGGTGCGAACGACGCCGGGTTGGCGATCAAGCGCATTCGGCACGCCGACGCCGGGTGGCGGATCGCGAGCGACAATCCCGCCTATCCGGACGTGTTGCGCCCCCGTGACGCGGTGACGATCATCGGTCGCGCGCGGCTGCTGCTACGCGACCTGTGACTCGATCAGCGCTCGCGCAGCCAGATCACTACCGCGATCAGGCATCCCAGCCCCAGCCCGGCGAGGAAGCCGATCGAGGGCTGGCCGGCGAACAGGCCGGCCACCGTGCCGCCGAGTGCGCCGATCGCGATCGGAAAGCCGCCCGCGGTGCTATGTCGAGAAGAACGCGCCATGCCGCGGCGCATGCCACGACGGCGCGGCATGCGCCAGTGCGCACGACGGAGCGTGCCACGGCTGCGCTCCTGCGCCGCAACAACGTCGTTTAGCCACTTTTGCCAGCGCGTTGCTGCGGCTACAGGTCGCTGATGAGGCCGGACGTGGGGCGGCGCGGTGCCGTGTTCGGCGTCGCGACGGGCATGATCATCATCAGCGTACCGGCATGGGGACAGGCCACGACCGCGCCTGCCGTGATGACAGCGGATCAGGCATCGAACGGGACGGCGGAACAGATGCCTCCGCCGGTCACCACGCTGGACGCCGATTCGCCGATGGCGGCGCTGCCCGATATCGGCGTGGACTGGCCGGATCTGTCCGCCACGCCTGCCACCGCCCCGGCCGCCGTTGACAGCAATGCCGCCACCGCGATCCGCTATGCGTGGCGGATCGACGGGATCGAGGGGATCGGTTCGGCGCTGCTGCGACAGCGCTTCGACGAACTGTCCGCTTTGTCGCAGAACGACGGGAAGGACGCCAATGCCGCGCAGCTCGACCGGCGGGCGCGACAGGATGCGGACCTGTTGCTCACGCTGCTGCGGGCGGAGGGCTATTACGACGCGGCGGTGACCACCTCGCTCGAACGCCCCGCCGGTGCCAAGCCAGTGGTGGTGCTGACCGCCGACCCCGGCGCCCTGTACCGCTTCACGGGGGTGACACTGGAGGGCGTGGCACAGGCCGGCGCGAAGGCGAACACGTTACGCGATGCCTTCGCGGTCAGGCCGTCCGATCCGGTCAACGCCGATACGATCGCCGCCGCCGAGGCCAATCTGCGCACCACCGCCGGGCAGGAAGGATTTCCCTTCGCCACGATCGGCGAGCCCGCGATCGTCGTCGATCGCAGCGCGCGGACCGCGACGCTGCGCGTCGACGTGGCGCCGGGCGCCGCGCGGCGGTTCGGTCGGATCGTCGCCAATGACGACAATCGCGTTTTCGATGCCCGGCACGTCCAGGAAATCGCGCGCTTCGCCCCCGGTGATCCCTATGCCGCATCGCAGGTCGAGGATCTGCGCCGTGCGTTGATCCAGACCGGGCTGGTCAGCACCGCCGATGTGCGCCCGGTGCCGGGCGCCGATCCGGCGACCGTCGATATCGCGGTGCGGCTCGCCCCGGCACCGCCCCGCACCGTCGCCGGCGAGCTGGGTTATGGCACCGGGGAGGGGGCGCGTTCGGAAATCAGCTGGACGCACCGCAATCTGTTTCCTCCCGAAGGTGCGCTGACGTTGCGCGGTGTGCTGGGCACGCGCGAGCAGCTGGGGCAGGTGACGTTCCGCCGCAACAATTTCGAAGGGCGCGACCGCGTCCTGACCGCGCAATTCAGCGCGGCGCACCTGCTGCGCGACGCCTATGAGGCGGATACGCTCTCGCTGTCGGCGGGGCTGGAGCGGCAGACCAACATCTTCTTTCAAAAGACCTGGACCTGGTCGCTGGGCGGCGAACTGGTTGCTACCGACGAGCGCGATGTCGATGCCGGCACCGGGCTGCCGCGCCGCCGGACCTTCCTGATCGGCGCGCTGCCGACCAGCCTGGGCTATGACGGATCGGACGACCTGCTCAATCCGACGCGCGGTTTCCGGCTGGCGGGACGGGCCAGCCCCGAACTGTCGCTGCAGGGCGCGGTGTTCGGCTATACCCGCGTGCAATTCGATGCCAGCGCTTACCGCCCGGTCAGCGAGCGCGCGGTGTTGGCGGGGCGTATCCGGCTGGGCACGATCGTCGGCGCTCCACGCGACCAGATCGCGCCGTCACGGCGATTCTATGCCGGTGGTGGCGCGTCGGTGCGCGGCTATGGCTTCCAGTCGATCGGGCCGCGCGACCCCAATAACGATCCGATCGGTGGTCGCAGCCTGGCCGAATTCGCCATCGAGGCGCGCGTGAAGGCGTTCGGCAATTTCGGGATCGTGCCGTTCTTTGACGGCGGCAACATCTATACCGGCGGGCTGCCCGATTTCAGCGGCCTGCGCTACGGCGCGGGTCTGGGCGTGCGCTACTACAGCAATTTCGGCCCGATCCGTGTCGATGTCGGCACCCCGCTGAACCCGCAGCCGGGCGACAGCCGCGTCGCCGTCTACGTCTCGCTGGGGCAGGCGTTTTGAGGCGGGCGCTGCGCTGGGCGGCGGGGATCGTCGCGGCGTTGCTCGCGCTGGCCGTGCTGGTGGTGGTCGTGCTCGACAGCGACGTCGGCCATCGTATCGTCGCGGATCGCATCAATGCGCTGCGCCCCGACAATGGCCTGCGTTTCCGGATCGGTCGGATCGACGGTTCGCTATATGACAAGGCGACGCTGATCGACGTGCGGGTGTACGATCCGCACGGGCTGGTGCTGGCGGTGCCGCGCGCGCGGCTCGACTGGCGTCCGCTCGGCTGGATCGACAACCGGCTGGAGATTGCCGCGCTCGACATCCCCGTCGCGCAATGGGTGAAACTGCCGCAGCCGCGCGATACCGGGCGCAGCGGGCCACTGCTGCCCAGGTTCGACATCGCGATCGGGCGGCTGACAATCGAGCGGCTGGTGATCGGCCGCGCAGTGACCGGCGTCGTGCGCGAAGGCCGGGTGCAGGCGAGTGCGGACATTCGCGACGGCCATGCGCTGGTCGCGCTGGCGGCGGCGGTGCGCGGCAGCGATCGACTTGCGCTGCGGCTCGATTCACGCCCCGATGCCGGACGTTTCGACCTGGAGGCGCGCGCGCGCGGCACCGCTGACGGCGTGCTGGCGCGGCTGACCGGCATCCGCCGCACGCTGGCGTTCGACATCGGAGGCGATGGCGGCTGGCGACAATGGCAGGGCCGCGCGGTGGCGCAGGCCGGCCGTGCGACGATCGCCGATCTGGTACTGACGCAGCGCGGCGGCGCCTATACGCTGATCGGTACGGTCGACCCCGCGACAATCACCCGCGGCAAATTGCGCGCGCTTACAGCGCCGGGCGTCACCGTGAACGGCGCGGGCACCTTCGCGCGGCGCCGGCTCGACGGGCAGCTGACGCTGCGATCCGGCGCCCTGGCCGTCCGCGCCGAGGGGATCGTCGACCTCGCCGACAGCGCATTCCGCAACCTGCGCGTGTCAGTGCGCCTGCTGCAACCCGCCGCGCTGTTCCGCAACATGCGCGCCACCGACATGCGGCTGCGCGCGATCCTAGACGGCAATTTCCGTCGTTTCCGTTTCGATTATCGCATCACCGCGCCGCGCTTTTCGTTCGACAACACCGGCTTCGAGCAAGCCCGCGCGGCGGGCAAGGGGCGCTGGTCGAACCGCCCGGTCGCGGTGCCGATCGCCTTTACCGCGCAGCGTGTGACGGGGGTAGGGGAACAGGCCGGCGGGATCCTGCGTAACCTGTCGGTGTCGGGTGTGTTGCGCGTCACGGCGCGCATGGTGACGGGCGACGATCTGCGGTTGCGGTCCGACAAGCTGACCGGGCGGATCGGGCTGCAGCTCGATCTGCGGACGGGGCGCTACGATATCGCCCTGAATGGTGCGCTGGGGCGGTATCTGATTCCCGGCCTGGGGGTGGTGGATGTGCAGTCACGGCTGCGCGTCGTGCCGGGGGCGGACGGACACGGGACGCGCGTCGTCGGACGCGGCGTGGCGCAGATGGTGCGGCTCGACAATGCGTTCTTTCGCAACCTGGCCGGCGGTTTGCCGCACGTCGAGGCCAATCTTGAACGCACCTCCGACGGGGTGTTGCACTTCACCGACCTTCGGCTCACCGCGCCCGATATCCAATTGTCGGGCACGGGCTTCCGGCGCCGCGACGGCACGTTCCGTTTCGAGGGCGGCGGCCAGCAACGCAGCTACGGTCCGGTCCGTTTGACGCTCGATGGCCGGATCGAGCGGCCGGTGATCGACCTGATTTTCCAGCGCCCCAACGAGGCGCTCGGCCTGCGCGACGTGCGGGCGCATCTCGATCCGAACGGTCAGGGATTCGCCTTCACGGCGGCGGGCCAGTCGCGGCTGGGGCCGTTCGAGGCCGGGGGGCAGATCGAACTGCCGCCCGCCGGCGGGCAGGCGCGCGTGGCGATCGGCCGGCTGGATGTCAGCGGGACGCGCGCCAGCGGCACGCTCGATATCGTCCCCGGCGGGTTCCGGGGGCGGCTGACGATCGCGGGCGGCGGCCTGTCGGGCGCGCTAGACCTGACGCCGCAGGGCGCGGTGCAGCGGATCGCCGGCCGCATCGAAGCGCGCAGCGCACGTCTCGGGGCGGACGTCACGGTGCGGCAGGCGAGCGTCGATTTCACCACCGTGCTCGATCCCAGCGGTACGCGGACCGAGGCGACCGTCACCGGCTTCGGATTGCGGCGGGGCAGCCTGTCGCTGGCGCGGTTCGCCGGGCACGTCAGGCTCACTGGCGACGATGGCGAGATACGCGCTTCCGCCGCCGGCTCGCGGGGGGCCGGCTTCCAGTTGCAGACGATCGCGACGCTGGCCGACGGCGTCTATACCGTGCGCGCGCAGGGCAGCGTCGGGCAACGTGCGATCCGGCTCGATACCCCGGCGGTGATACGGCGCGAGGGCGACGGCTGGCTGCTCGCGCCGACCCGACTGACCTTCGCCGGCGGCAAGGCGCAGGTGTCTGGTCGGTTCGGCGAGGGCGGCACCAGCTTCCACGGGCAGTTGAGCGACCTGCCGCTCGCGGTGCTCGATATTGGTTATGCCGGGCTGGGGCTGGGCGGGACGGCATCGGGCAGCGTCGACCTGGAAGCGCGCGCGGGTGCGGCGCCGACCGGCAGGACCAATCTGACGATCCGTGGGCTGACCCGCTCCGGGTTGGTGACGTCGTCAACGCCGATCGACATGGGCGTGGCGGGGGTGCTGACAGCGCAGCAGGCGGGCATTCGCGTGGTGATGGCGTCGGGCGGCCGGATCGTTGGACGCGCGCAGGCGCTGTTGAAACCGCTGGCAACGGCGACCGGCGATCCGCTTCGCCGGCTGACCGATGCGCGGCTCTTCGCGCAGGTGCGCTACAGCGGGCCGGCGGACACGTTGTGGCGGCTAACGCGGGTCGAGCTGTTCGATCTCGCGGGGCCGGTGGCGATCGCGGCGGACGTGTCTGGCTCGCTGACCGCGCCACAGATCCGCGGCGTGGTGCGCGCCACCAATGCGCGCATTCAAAGCGCGACGACCGGCACCTTGCTGACCGGGATACAGGCGGAGGGGCGGTTCGCCGGTTCGCGCCTGCAGATCCAGAGTTTCGCCGGGCAGACCGCACGGGGCGGGCGGGTGAGCGGCACTGGCGCGTTCGATTTCGCCGGTGCCAAGGGCGTCGCGCTGGACTTGCGGCTCAATGCGGAGCGCGCGGTGATGATCGATCGTGACGATATCGGCGCGACCGTTTCTGGCCCGATCGCATTCCGTTCGGACGGTGCGGGCGGCGTGATTTCCGGGGACGTGACGCTCGATGCCAGCCGTTACCGTTTCGGACAGGCGACCGCCACCAGCGCGGTGCCGCGCCTGAATGTCCGCGAGATCAACCTGCCCCCCGGCGCGGGCGCCGACGAGGGGGAAGCGCCCGCGCCGTGGCGGCTGGCGATCCGCGCGCGGGCGCGCAACGGTCTGCTCGTCTCCGGCCTGGGATTGCGCAGCGAATGGAGTGCGGATCTGGCGATTGCGGGGACGCCGACCAACCCGGCGATCACCGGACGCGCGGATCTGGTGCGTGGCGACTATGAGTTCGCCGGGCGCGAATTCCAGCTGTCGCGCGGCGTGATCCGCTTCGCCGGCGAAGTGCCCGCCAACCCCGCGCTGGATATCGAGGCGAGCGCGAACACGACGGGGCTCAACGCCTCGATCCGCGTTACCGGGGTCGCGCTGAAACCGGAGATCACGTTCGCCAGCACCCCCGCGTTGCCGCAGGACGAATTGCTGTCGCGGCTGTTGTTCGGCACCTCGATCATCAACCTGTCCGCTCCCGAGGCGCTGCAACTCGCCAGCGCGGTCGCCGCGCTGCAGGGCGGTGGCGGCGGGCTGAACCCGATCAATGCGGTGCGGCGCGCGGCCGGGCTCGACCGTTTGCGCATCCTGCCCGCCGATCCGCAGACCGGGCAGGGCACCTCGATCGCAGCGGGGAAATATGTGACGCGGCGCGTCTATGCCGAGATCATCACCGATGGCGCGGGCTATTCCGCGACGCGGGTCGAATTCCAGGTGACGCGCTGGCTGTCGCTGCTGTCGTCGATCTCCACGCTGGGGCGGCAGAGCGCCAACGTTCGCGTCTCGCGCGATTATTGACCTCGCAGCGACGTCAGATAGGCGCTGGTGATCGCTCGCGCGTCATCGGCTTCGAACGTGCCGGGTGACAGGCACAGTTCCAGCCACAATCCGTCGACCAGCGCGGTGAGGCCGATCGCGGCGTGGCGCAGGCGCGTTGCCGCCATGCCGCTTTCCGACAGCAGCGATTCCAGCCGCGCGCGATAGCCGGCATAGTGCCGCTCATGCGCGGCGGCGATCGTCGCGTCGCCGCGCGCCAGACCCCAAAAGGCGATCCACGTCGCCAGCAACGAGGGGTCCGCGATCGGTGGCGCGAAGCTCGCCTCGACATAGGCGGACAGTCGCGAATGGGGATCGTCACCCGCCTGCGCCACCGCCGCCTCCAGCGCCGCCGCGACCTGCGCGGCGACGTGATCGTAGGTCGCGTCGACGAGCGCACTGATGCCGCCGAAGTGATGCGTCACCAGGCCGGGCGACACCCCCGCCGCCGCGGCGATCGTCCGCACCGATGCCGCCGCCGCGCCGCCCCCCGCCAGCACGCGCGCGCAGGCGGCGATCAGATCGCGGCGGCGGGCCTCGGGGGTGGCGCGGAGCGGCTTGCTCATCCCGTGAACCTATTATACGATCGTGCAACAAGCAACCGGAGCTGACCGATGGCGCATCGTCCCGCCCCCCTGCCGTATGACGATCCCGACGCGGACTGGAGCCTGCCGGGCTGGCTGTACACCGACCCGGAATGTTTCGAGGTCGAGTGCGCTCGCATTATCCGGCCATCGTGGCAGATCGTCTGCCATGACAGCGACATCGCCGAGCCGGGCGAGTGGCGGACGCTGTCGTATCTTGGCGAGCAGGTGATCGTCGTTCGCGGCGAGGACGGGGCGATCCGGGCCTTCCACAACGTCTGCCGCCACCGTGCGATGCGGCTGGTGGAGGGCCATGCGGGATGCGCGCGGAAGCTGGTGTGCCCGTATCACGCCTGGACCTATGAGCTGGACGGGCGCCTGTCGGGAGTGCCGATGCGCCGCGACTATCCGGCGCTGACGCTGGAGGACAATGGCCTGGTGCCGGTCGAGGTCGATCGCTGGCGCGGCTTCGTCTTCATCCGGCTGGAGGATGACGGCGGCCCGTCGGTGGCGCAGATGATGGCGCCCTATGATGCGGAAGTGGCGCCATACCGCTTTGAGGAGATGCGCCGGATCAGCGACGTCCGGTTGCGCGAACGGAACGTCAACTGGAAGAACGTCGGCGACAATTATTCCGACAATCTGCACATCCCGGTCGCGCATGACGGGCTGACCCGGCTGTTCGGCAAAAGCTATGCGATCGAGGCGGCCGGCTGGGTCGACCGGATGTCAGGGCAATTGGTCGATCGCCCTTCCGACGATCCGTGGGAGCGCTTCTACCAGACGCATCTGCCCCATGTGCCGCATCTGCCGGAAGCGAACCAGCGGCTGTGGCTGTATTACAAGCTGTGGCCCAACATGGCGTTCGACATCTACGCCGATCAGATCGACTTCATGCAATGGCTGCCGCTGTCCCCCACGACCTGCGTGCTGCGTGAGATGGCCTTCGCGCTGCCGGACGCCTTCACGCCCGAAGGCAAACGCCGCGAGATGAAGCTGGTGCGCTACGCCAACTGGCGCATCAACCGCACGGTCAACGCCGAGGATACCTGGCTGATCGAGCGGGTGCAGCAGGGGATGGCATCGTCCAGCTACACCGTCGGACCGATCGGCGCGAGCGAGGTATGCCTGCGCAGCTTCGCCGCCAAGCTGCGCGACCGCATACCCGAGGCGCGGCAGCACCGCCCGCCGCCGCCGGGTTGGTCGCGGCGGATGCGGGGCGTGTGACGACAGGAGAGCAGGGGGCGATATGACCAAGCGATACGACGCGATCATCATCGGGGGCGGGCACAACGGGCTGGTCTGCGCCTTCTATCTGGCGCGCGCGGGGATGAAGGTGCGGGTGCTCGAACGGCGCGACGTGGTGGGCGGCGCGGCGGTGACCGAGGAGTTTCATCCCGGTTTCCGCAATTCCACCGCCAGCTACACCGTCAGCCTGCTGCGCCCCAAGGTGATCGCCGACATGAAGCTGCACGATCGCGGTTTCCGGATCATCGAGCGAACGATCAGCAACTTCTTTCCGTTTGAGGATACCTATCTGACGCTGGGCGGCGGCACCCGGCGCACGCAGGAGCAATTCGCGCGTTTCAACCGCCACGATGCGGAGGCGTATCCCGCCTATGACGCTGCGTTGGAACGGGTCGCGCAGGTGCTGCGCGATCTGGCATTGGAGATTCCGCCGAACGCCGGCGGCGGGTTGCTGGAGCTGGTGGCGGCGGCGCGGCAGGGCTGGCCGCTGGCGAAGCTGGATATCGCGGCGCAGCGCGACCTGCTCGATGTGTTCACCAAATCCGCGCGCGATTTCCTCGACGGCTGGTATGAGGACGATCACGTCAAGACGGCGTTCGCCTTCGACGCGGTGGTGGGCAATTTCGCGGGCGTCTCGACCCCCGGCTCGGCCTATGTGCTGTTGCATCACGTCTTTGGCGAGGTGAACGGTAAGTTCGGCGCATGGGGCCATTCGGTCGGCGGAATGGGGGCGATTACACAGGCGATGGCGGCGGCGTGCGTCGATGCCGGGGTGGAGATATCGCTTGAGACGCCGGTCGCCAGCGTCCTGATCGAGGGCGGCCGTGCCGCCGGGGTACGGCTGGAGAGCGGGGAGGAGATCGCCGCGCCGATCGTCGCCGCGAATGTCGGTCCGGCGATGCTGTATCGCCAGATGGTCGACGGGCACGAACTGCCCGCCGACTTCCGCCGCCGGATGGCGGGGTTCAAGACCGGATCAGGCACGTTCCGCATGAATGTGGCGCTCAGCGAACTGCCCGATTTCACGGTCATGCCGGGCAAGGCGGCGGCCGAGCATCATACCGCCGGGATCATCATCGCGCCCGGCATGGATTATATGGACCGCGCTTTCGATGAGGCGAAGGTACATGGCTGGTCGAGCAAGCCGATCGTCGAGATGAAGTTGCCGACGACAGTGGATGACAGCCTTGCCCCGCCGGGGATGCACATCGCCAGCCTGTTCTGCCAGCAATTCGCCCCCGAGCTGCCCGATGGCCGCAGCTGGGACGAGGTGCGCGAGGAGGTGGCCGACCTGATCATCGAAACGGTCAACGATCATGCCCCCAATTTCAAGGCGAGCGTGATCGCACGTCAGATCCATTCACCGCTCGATCTGGAGCGCAAGTTCGGGCTGATCGGCGGGGATATCTTCCACGGGCGGATGAGCCTCGATCAATTGTGGTCGGCGCGGCCGGTGCTGGGGCACGGCGATTATCGCGCGCCGATCGCGGGGCTTTATATGTGCGGGTCGGGCGCGCATCCGGGCGGCGGGGTCACGGGCGCGCCGGGGCACAATGCCGCGCACGCGATCCTGTCCGACCGGTCCTTTATCGGGAAGTGGCGGCGCCGCGCCTGACCGCCCAATAGACGGGCACTCCGGCGGCAAGCAGCACCAGCGCCCACAGGTTCGCCTCGCCGCCGAGACCCCAGGCGAGCCATGTGATGAAGCCGGTGGCGACGATGCCCGCGGTTCGCGCCATCGGATCGTCGCGCAACAGGCGCACCGCCGAGAGCGCGCTGACCGCATAGGCGAGCATGCCCGCCGCCAGCGACATCGCGGCGATGAACGCGAACAGGTCACCCATCCCGCGGGTGTAGTTGGCGAGCGTCACGCCGGTGACGAGCAGCCCCGCGACGACATGCGCGCGCGCCGGGGTGCCGCCGCGCGTCTGCCGCGCGAACCAGCGCGGGAAGACGCCACCGGCCGCCATCGCGCGCGGCATCTCCCCCTGTAGCAGCACGAAGCCGTTGAGGGTGCCCAGCGCGCTGATCGCGGCGAACAGCGCGACGATGCGCGCGATGCCGCCGCCCAGCGCCAGCCCGAGGAAATCGGCGATCGGCGCGGGCGAGGCGGCGACCGCGGCGCGCGGCATCAGCGCGGTGACCGCACCCGATACGGCCAGATAGATCACACCGGTCGCGGCGGTGCCGATCAGGGTCGCGCGCGGCACGGTGCGGCGCGCATCGACCACCTTGTCGGCGGGAACGGTGGCGCTTTCCACCCCCAGGAAGCCCCAGAAGGTCAGTGCCGCCGCCGCCGCGATCGCACCGCCCGATACCGGCACCGGGGCGTCGGCCGCGATCGCCCCGGTGCCGCGCGTCAGCAGCGCCCAGGCGGCGAGCAGGATCACGCCGACCAGCGGCACCAGCTTGATCAGCATCGTCGTCATCTGCACGCGCGCGGCGAGGCCCACGCCGGTGATATTGATCGCCACCATCGCCCATACCAGCGCGACCGCCGCGATCGCGGCGTGCGGCGCCAATGCCGGGATGGCGAGGCTCAGCGCGCTGACCACGGCGACCGCCACCGCGCCGTTGCCCGCCCAGATCAGCGTCCAGTAGCTCCATGCCGTCGCGAAGCCGACCGCCGGGCCGAAGGCGGCATCGGCATAGGCATAGGGACCACCCGCGCGGGGCAGCGCGGCGGACAGGCGCGCGAAGACGAACGACAGGCACATCGCACCGGCGATCGTCGCGACCCACCCCCAACTGGCATTGGCGCCATAGGGGGCCAGTGTGGCGGGCAGCAGATAGATGCCCGATCCGATCAGATTGCCCATCACCAGCGCGAGTGCGCTCCAGAAGCCGATCGCGCGCCCGCCGCCCGCAGCGCGCGCGTCGCTTGATCGATCCGGCGCGGCGTGGTTTGCTTTGTCCCGCATGGCTTCACCTTATCCCTCGCGCTATCCACCGATGCTGATCGACGCGGCGCTGGCCCTCCATGACAATCGCCTCGATCGGGCGGAACCCCTTTTGCGTCAGTATCTAAAGCGTGATCCGTTCGATGCCCGCGCGATTCGTATGCTGGCCGAACTGGCGGGGCGGATCGGGCGCAACCGCGATGCGGAGACGCTGCTGCGGCGCGCACTGGAGCTGGCGCCCGCCTTTACCGCCGCCCGCGCCAATCTCGCGCTGGTGCTGTATCGTCAGAACCGCGCGGGCGAAGCGCTCGCGGAGCTCGATGAATTGCAACGGGACGAGCCCGATCATATCGGCCACGCCAACCTGAAGGCGGCGGCGCTGGGCCGGTTGGGCGGGTTCGAGGATGCGATCGCGCTGTATGAGCGCGTGCTCGCGGTTGCCCCGGCGCAGCCCCGCGTGTGGATGAGCCTGGGGCATATGCTGAAGACCGTCGGTCGACAGGCGGATGGCGTCGCCGCCTATCGCCGCGCGATCGCGCTGAAGCCCGATCTGGGTGAGGCGTGGTGGAGCCTCGCCAATTTGAAGACCATTTCCTTTGACGATGGGGATATCGCCGCGATGCAGGCGGCGCGCGCGGCCGATGGCCTGTCGGACGAGGATCGCTTCCACCTCGACTTCGCGCTGGGCAAGGCCTGGGAGGATCGCGGCGCGGCGGATCGCGCCTATGCGCATTATGCGGCGGGCAATGCGCTGCGCCGGACGCAGATCGTCTACGACGCCGAAGAGACGTCGGCGTTCGTCGATCGTTCGATCGCGCTGGCCACTCCGGCGTTCCTGCGCGAGCGGCGGGACTGGGGGGATCATGCGCCAGATCCGATCTTCATTCTCGGCATGCCGCGCGCTGGCTCGACGCTGATCGAACAGATCCTCGCCAGCCACTCGCTGGTGGAGGGGACGACCGAGCTGCCCGATCTGCCGGCGATGGCGCGACGGATTACGGACTATCCCGACGGACTGGCCACGCTGACCGCGGAGCGGGCGCGGTCGCTGGGCGCGGAATATTTGCGCCGTGCGTCGGTGCAGCGCCGCACCGACCGGCCCTTTTTCATCGACAAGTTGCCCAACAACTGGGCGCATGTCGTGCTGATCCGGTTGATCCTGCCCAAGGCGACGATCATCGACGCCCGTCGCGATCCGCGCGCCTGTTGCTTCTCCAATTTCAAACAGCATTTCGCGCGCGGCCAGGCGTTCAGTTACGCGCTCGACGATATGGGCCGCTATTATCGGGACTATGTGCGCTTGATGGCCCATGTCGAAACGGTCGCGCCCGATGCCGTGATCCGCGTCATCCACGAACAATTGGTCGATGCGCCGGAAGCCGGGATCCGCGCGCTGCTCGATCGCGTCGGCCTGCCGTTCGAGGATGCCTGCCTGTCGTTCCACCGTACCGAGCGGGCGGTGCGCACCGCGAGTTCGGAGCAGGTGCGACAGCCGATCTTTCGCGGCGGCGACCGTGCCTGGCAGCCGTTCGCTGCCTATCTCGCTCCTCTGGAAGAGGCGCTCGGCGATGATCTGCTCGCCGCCTATCCCGAGGTGCCCACTTTCTAAGCGCGCAGGAATGTTGCGCCTGCCAAACAGGCAACCCGCCGTGGCGAAAAGGCAACGCTGAAATGATGTTTCCAGATATGTCGCGGCGGTGGATTGACGCGCCCTGGCACACGCTTCAGCATCCCCGTCATCTTACCGCAACATTGGGGGATGTCCGTGGTGCTAAGCTTCAAACGCCGGTTGCTCGTCTCGTTACTGGCGACGGCGGCGGCCGCGACCCCTGCCGCTGCGCAGGTCGCGACCGGATCGGGGCAAACCACCGGGGCGGAGACGCCGTCGACAACCGGCGGCGACGACATCATCGTCACTGCGCAGAAGCGTGACGAGAATATCCAGAACGTGCCGCTGAGCATTCAGGCGATCGGCACGCGCAAGCTGGATCAGCTCAACATCTCCAACTTCAACCAATATACGCAATTGCTGCCGTCGGTCGCGTTCCAGACCAGTCAGCCGGGCGTCACCACCGTCTATATGCGCGGGGTCGCCTCTGGCGGAGACGGCAACCATTCGGGCTCGCTGCCGTCGGTCGGCGTATATCTCGACGAACAGCCGGTGACCACGATCGGCGGCACGCTGGATGTCCATGTCTATGATATCGCGCGTATCGAGAGCCTCGCCGGGCCGCAAGGCACGCTGTACGGCGCATCGAGCGAGGCGGGCACGATCCGCATCATCACCAACAAGCCCGATCTGTCGGGCTTCTATGGTCGTGTCGATGGGGAGGTGAACACCGTCGCGCACGGCGGCGTCGGCTATGTGACGGAAGGGATGCTCAATATCCCGCTGGCGTCGATGATGGCGCTGCGCGTCGTCGGCTTTTATCAGAAAGACGCCGGCTTCATCGACAACGTGGCCGGCACGCGCTCGTTCATCGGCGGCATCACGGTGAACAACAACGCGTTCGTCAAGAACAATTACAACGACACCGAAACCTATGGCGGCCGCGCCGCGCTGAAGATCGATCTGGACGACAATTGGACCGTGACGCCGACGGTGCTGTATCAGGAACAGCGCAACCACGGCAGTTACGCTTACGATCCGAAGGTCGGCGACCTCAAGGTACAGCGCTTCTTCCCCGAATATCGTCGCGACCGCTTCGTACAGGCGGCGCTGACGATCGAGGGGAAGCTGGGCAATTGGGACGTTACCTATGCCGGCAGCTATCTGGACCGGAAGGCGCTGCAATCGAGCGACTATACCGACTATGCCGAAGCATATGACAGCCTGTATTCGTCGGTCGGCGGACTGGCGGGCTATTTCTATTACCAGGACAATGCCGGCAACACGATCGATCCGCGACAGCGGATCATCGGCACCGACCATTTCAAGAAAACGAGCCAGGAATTGCGCGTCGCCTCTCCGGCGGACGCGCCGTTCCGGTTGGTCGCGGGCGCTTTCTACCAGCGGCAGAGCAACCTGATTTTCCAGGACTATCAGATCGCGAATTTGGGCAGCGCGTTGTCGGTCAACGGCTATCCGGGCACCTTGTGGCTGACGCGACAGCATCGCGTCGACAAGGATTATGCGGTGTTCGGCGAAGCGAGCTACGACCTGACGCCTAAACTGTCGATCACCGCCGGCGCGCGCGGCTATATCTACGACAATTCGCTGGTTGGTTTCTTCGGGTTCGGGCGCAACCCGGGTGTCGATCCGGCGGACGGGCGCGCGTTCAGTGCAACGCCCTTCAATGCCGCAGGCAGCAGTCGCACCGGCGTGGCGGGCTGTTACCTGTCAGGCGGTGGTACGTTGCGCGATCGCTATCTGAGTGGCGGGGCGATCACGCCGTTCCTCAACACGCCTGACGTGGGCGCGATCCCGTGCACCAATCTGGGCGTGCCGGACAATGCGGGCGGGATTTCTCCCAAACAGGCGGACGGGCAGGGCGTCACCTATCGCTTCACCGCGAACTGGAAGCCGGTGCAAGACGTGCTGATCTACGGCACCTGGTCACGCGGGTTCCGGCCGGGCGGGATCAATCGGCGCGGCGACGTCGCGGATTATGCGGCGGATTTCCTGACCAACTACGAGCTTGGCTGGAAGACGACGCTGCTCGGCGGGGCGGTGCGCTTCAACGGCGCGATCTATCAGCAGAATTGGGATGCGTTCCAATTCGCGTTTCTGGGGGCGAATAGCTTTACCGTCATCCAGAACGGTCCAAACGCGCGCATCCGCGGCATCGAGAGTGACATCAACGTCAACACCGGCCCGCTCTCGCTGAGTGTCGCCGGCTCCTATACCGACGCGCAGACGCGGCAGAATTTGTGCCTGGAGGCGCGCGCCAATTTCGTGTGCGATGGCCTGACCGCTGGCGGCCAGCAGAATCTGATCAGCGCGCCGGCGGGAACACGCCTGCCGATCACCCCGCGGTTCAAGATCAGCGGATCGGCGCGCTATACCGTCCCGATCGGTACGGTGAAGGGCTATGTCCAGGCTCTGGTCGCGCATCAAAGCTCGGCCTCGTCGGATATCCGCACCGCGGTGTACGAGACGGGAACCGGCAATGTCGTCAATCCGGCGGCGCTGTTGGGCCGACTGGAGGCCTATACCACGGGCAACCTGGCGGTCGGCGCCGAACTGCAACGCTTCACGCTGGAGGTGTTCGCTCGCAATATCTGGGACGAACGCGGCCAGATCGCGCGCTATCAACAATGCGGATCGTGTTACCAGCGGCCCTATATCGTGCCGGTGACGCCGCGGACGATCGGCGTGCGGCTGGGGGCCAAATTCTGATCACCGGCTACCACCCTGCGTTGCGCGGGGTGGTAGCCGAACGGCTATGCTCGTTCGCCGATGACCAGCACCTCGGTGGCGCGTTTCCGGCGCAGCGCGACGATCAACACCCCGCCGAGCGCCAGCGCCGCGCCCGCGATCATGCGGGCGTCGATGCGGTCGCCGGTCAGCGCAACCCCGAACGCCATCGCCGACAGCGGCGTCATCAACGTCAATGGTGCGATCAGATTGGCCTCGTAACGACCGATCAGGCCATAATAAGCGGTGTGCGCGAACACCGACACGATCAGCGCGGCAAACAGCAATGCAGCGACGAACGGCCAGCCGGCGGCGGCGGCGGTGTGCCACTGCCCGCTTTCCCATAGGGCGGACGCCAGCGAGAGCGGCAGCAGCGAGACGATGCCCACCCACGCCTGGAAACAGAGCGGCGGCACATCCTCCATCTGCTTCATCAGGATTGCGCCCAGTGATCCCGCAAAGGCGCAGGCGACGATATAGAACAGCCCCGCCGACAGCGCGATGCCGCCGGGTCGCCACACCACCAGCACCACTCCCGCCAGCGTCAGCGCGATCCCGGTCAGTCGCCGGGCATGGATCCGCTCACGCAGGATGATGACCGACAGAAGCGTCGTGAACGGCACGCCGATCTGCACCACCACCGCCGCGGCCGAGGGAGAAACCGTCTGCAAGCCCAGGAATAGCAGGGCGAAATTGCCGCCGCCCATCAACAGGCCGATCGCGACGATGCGCCACGCCGGGCGCGGCATCGGCAGCAGCCACGGCATGGTGACCGTCGCGACGATCGCGAACCGCACGGCGGCGAAGAACAGCGGCGGCACCCGCCAGTCGCTGACGACGATCTTGCTGAGAACGTTGCTGAACCCCCACAACAGGCACACCGTTACCAGCAGGAGGAAATCGCGCGGACGCATCCCGGCGGATTGGAGCGCCGGGGGGCGGATGGCAAGGAATTTGGCCGGAGGTGGAGCGGCAGAGGGGGCGGGGCTTCCCCTCATCCGCCCAGAATGCGCCGATACAGCGCGATATAGTCATCCGCCATTCGTTCGACGCTGAAACGCTCGGCCACGGCGCGGCGGCAGGCGGCCCGGTCGATCGTGTCGAGGCGCTCGACCGCATCCACCGCCGCGTCGATCGTGTCGACCAGAAAGCCGGTGACGCCGTGATCGATCAGCTCCGGCATCGAGCCGCGCCGCGTCGCGATCACCGGGGTGCCGCAGGCCATCGCCTCGATCACCGACAGCCCGAACGGCTCGTCGAAGTTGATCAGGTGCAGCAGCGCGCGCGCGCCGCCCAGCGCGCTGATCCGTGCTTCGCCGCCCACCGCGCCGTGATAGCGGATCGTCGTCCCGTCCACGGCGGGGGCGACCGAGCGTTCGTAATATCCCTGATCCTGGATGATGCCGTAGCAATCCATCCCGCGCCCCGATCGCCGTGCCGCCTCGATCGCTTCCGCCGCGCCCTTGTCCGGGTGGAGGCGGCCGAAGAACAGCAGATCGTCACTACCCGCCGGATCGAAGCGGAAGTCGTCGAGCGGGATGCCATGATGGATCGTCGCGGCATAGCGCAGATCCGGGTGGCGGTCGGCGTCGCTGATCGCGACATAATGCACCCGCTCCTCGAACGGCTTGTACATCGGCAGGATGCGATCGGAGGAGAAGCCGTGGATCGTCGTCACCAGCGGCGTATCGATCAGCGGGGCGAAGGCGTGCGCGGGGAAGTCCGCCTGATTGTGGATCAGGTCGAACCGTTCGGCTCGCGCGAACAGGTACGACAGATGACGATATTCCCACACTTTCGCGTCGATCGCCGGATCCTCGGAATAGGGCGCGGGGACGACGCCGTCGAGCGTCGCGGTGGTGACGCTGTCCTGCGTCGCGAACAGCGTGACGTCGACGCCACGCGCCACCAGCGCCTCCGTCAGCAAACTGGTGACGAGTTCCCACGGGCCATAATGGCGCGGGGGGGTGCGCCACGCGATCGGGGCGAGCATCGCGATCTTCATCGGTGGTGGTCCTCTGGCATCGTTGCGCCTATCGCAGGATGATGCCCTCGTTGGCGCGTAGAGTGTCGTGGGGCGCGTCGTCGAGGGGCGACAGCAAGATGTCCCCCTCGAACGGCAGCGGCTTCGCCTCGTCGGTCAGGTTGAGCGCGACGCGCAGCGCCGTGCCGCCGTGCCGCCGTTCATAGGCGAGCACGCCGTCCGCCGCGTCCAGCAGGCGGAAATCCCCCACCGACAGCGCCGGCAAGGCGCGGCGGAGGGACAATAGCCGCCGGTACAGCGCCAGCATCGAGCGCGGGTCCGCCTGCTGCGCCGCGACGTTGCGCGTCGGCCAGTCGGGATTGAGCGGCAACCACGGTTCGACCGTGCTGAACCCCGCAAAGGCGCTGTCGTCCCAGGGCATCGGCGTGCGAGAGCGATCCCGGCCGATACCGATGCCGGGCTGGCGCAAGTCCTGCGGATCCCGGATCCGATCGCCGGGAATGGCCACCTCCCCGATGCCGATCTCGTCGCCCTGGTATAGCGTCGGCGTGCCGCGCAGCGTCAGCAGCAGCATCGCCGCGACGCGCGCCTGTGGCTCGCCCAGTCGCGCGGCGATACGGGGGGCGTCGTGGCTGCCGATCACCCAGTTCGGCCAACCGTGCGCGGGCAGCGACGCCTCATAGTTCGCGATCATCGCGCGCAATGTGGTGGCGTCCCACCGATTCTCGATCAGCTGGAAGTTGAACGGCAAATGCACCTGCGGGCGCTCGGGCGTGCCATACCAGCGGGCATGGCGATCGTTCGGCAGGAAGATCTCCCCGATCAGCACCCGCTCGTGCCCCGGCGCGGTGTAGCTATCGGTCAGGGCGCGCATGTCGGCGGCGATCGCATGCGCCTCGGGCTGGTCCGTGGAATGCCGCTGGATCAGTCGATCGCGCTCGGTGATGCCCGGCCGCCAATATGGATTGGCCGGATTGTCGGGGAAGCCCTCCGCCTTGATGATGTGCCACAGCACGTCGATGCGAAAGCCGTCGACGCCCCGATCAAGCCAGAAGCGCATCGCGTCGAACATCGCGCGCCGCAGGTCCGGATGACGCCAGTTGAGGTCAGGCTGCTGCTTGAGGAAGGCGTGCAGATAATATTGCTCGGTTGCCGGATCCCATTCCCACGCCGATCCGCCGAAATCGCTGATCCAATTGTTCGGCGGGCCGCCATCGGGCGCGGCGTCTCGCCAGATGTACCAGTCGCGTTTCGCGCTGTCCCGGCTGGATCGGCTGTCGATGAACCAGGGGTGCTGATCCGAACTGTGGTTGGGCACGAAATCGAGCAGCAGTTTCAATCCGCGCGCATGGATCGCCGTCAGCAGGCGATCGAACGCGGGGAGATCACCGAAGATCGGCGCGACATCGCAGTAATCGGAAACGTCGTAACCGAAATCGGCCATCGGCGACGGAAAGATCGGGGAGAGCCAGATCGCATCGACGCCCAGCGAAGCGATATGATCGAGGCGCCGTTCGATCCCGGCGAGATCGCCGATACCGTCGCCGTCGCTGTCCTGAAAGGAGCGCGGATAGACCTGATAGACGGTGCCGCGTTGCCACCAGGGCTGATCGGAGGTGTTTTGCATCGCTGACCGTAACGGTGCCGGGGGTGATGCGATCCGCGCGGGTCCGCCGTCGACGGGCGAGGGCGATCGGGTGCGCCGCGCGGCTGGCGCGCGCAGCAACATTTCGTCACCCCTCCACAAGGAACAAAGCGGCCGCGCCTGTCTTCTCTCCTTCATCTGGGGTTCATCTAATTGGGGCGGCGTCGCGGCGTGGCATCGGGGCGGCAATCGGCGTTCAGCACATTCGGTATCGAGGCAGCGACACTTGCCGGGCTGACATGGGTGATGGTCGCCGGGGCGATCGTGATCTTCGTCGGCGTCGCGATCCTGATGACCGTGGCGCTGCGATCACGTGGGGGCACGCTGTCGCACCGTGGTGGCATGCGGCTGATCCTGTGGGTGGGCGGTGTGGTGCCGACGATCGTGCTGTTCGCGCTGCTGGTCGCGACGCTGCCGCAGATGCGCCCGATCCGCACCGCGCCCGCCGACCTGCGTATCGCGGTGCAGGGCGAACAATTCTGGTGGCGGGTCGCCTATCGCCCGCCCGGCCAGCCGGAACTGATCACCGCCAATGAGATACGGGTGCCGGTCGGACGCAATGTCGTATTCGCGTTGCGCGCCG
>Ga0233425_10000426_pt1 | contig 111023 bp, 98 predicted proteins | sample Watercolumn_Towu_2_FD_181712 | JGI IMG/M metagenome (GOLD analysis project Ga0233425, IMG submission 181712) | Freshwater microbial communities from Lake Towuti, South Sulawesi, Indonesia - Watercolumn_Towuti2014_140_MG | ecosystem: Environmental > Aquatic > Freshwater > Lake | place... | reverse complement strand
AGGTCCAGAAGTACGGCCGCGAGCCCATCTCGCTGCACACCCCGCTCGGCGAGGACGGCGACAGCGAGTTCGGCGACCTCATCGAGGACTCCGAGGCGATCGTCCCGGCCGACGCCGTGTCGTTCACGCTGCTGCAGGAGCAGCTCGACTCCGTGCTCGACACGCTGTCCGAGCGCGAGGCGGGCGTGGTCAAGATGCGCTTCGGCCTCACCGACGGCCAGCCCAAGACCCTCGACGAGATCGGCAAGGTCTACGGCGTGACCCGCGAGCGCATCCGCCAGATCGAGTCCAAGACCATGAGCAAGCTGCGCCACCCGAGCCGCTCGCAGGTCCTGCGCGACTACCTGGACTGATCCGCAGTCCTACGACGAGGGCCCGCTGCCGGACGGCAGCGGGCCCCGTTCCGTTCCGGGGCCTGGCGGGGGCGGTGGGCTCAGCGGTCGCGACCGGCCCGATCAGCCGTGCGGTCCGGCGGGCGGACGAGACTCCGCCGTTGCGCCGCGCAAGACTGGCCGAAGGCGACGAGGCGGGTGGTGGCGCACATGCAGACCACGCAACGGCTCTCGGCGCTCGACGCCGGATTCCTCGCGCTCGAGACCGACGTCGCCCCTCTCCACGTGGGGGCGCTGCTGGTCCTGGATGGTCCGCGGCCCGACCTCGACCAGCTGCGCGCCGAGCTGGTGGGCCGGACCTCGCGAGTGCGGCAATGCCGGCAGCGGGTGCTCCGGCGAGCGCCTGGCCTGCGTCGACCGGTGTGGGTCGAGGACGCGGATGTCCAGCCGGGATCGCAGCTGCACGTCAGCGTGCTCGAAGCACCCGGCGACCGCGAGGCTCTGCGCCGACGTGTCGTCGAGATCATGAGCGTGCGGCTCGACACCGCGCAGCCGCTCTGGCGGCTGTGGGTCCTCGACGGTCTCCAGGACGGCTCCTGGGCCGTGCTCGTCACGGCCCACCACACGCTGGTCGACGGCGTGTCCGGCTCCGGCCTGCTCAGCGCCCTGCTGTCGTGCGACCCGTCGGCGTCTGAGACGGCGTCTGCTCCGGAGGCAGAGACGGGGCCGGCGCGTCCGCCGCTCCACGTGTCTCTGCGCCGGCTGCGGCAGGGCGTGCGCACCGTCGCGGTGGCCGATCTGCCGCCGAGCCTGTTGAACGGACCGCTCGGGCCACGGCGAACGTGGGACTGGGCCGCTGTCGAGCTCCGCGACCTGCGGGCTGTCGCGAAGCGCGAGGGGTGCTCGGTCAACGACGTCTACCTGGCGGCCATGTCCGCAGCGCTCAGGTCGGTGCTCGCAGACCTCGGCGCGTTCCAGCCTGCGACGAGGGTGCGGGTGCTGGTGCCCGTCTCCCTGCGCCGCGGTGCTGACGACGTGCGCGGCGGCAACCTCGATGCCGCGTTCTTCGTGGATCTCCCCGTCCACCTCCACTCGGTGCGGGCGATGCTCGTCGACGTCGCCGGACAGACGGCGAGGGCCAAGGCCGACGGCGTCCCGCTCGCGACCGGCGCTCTGCTGCACCTCGGCGACGTCGTGCCAGCCCCGTTGCTCGACCAGGCCGCGCGCGCCTATGCACGACGCGGCCAGGCGCGGGTCAACCTCGTCGCGTCCGACGTGCGCGGGGCAACCGACCGGCTCCGGCTCTGCGACCGAGCCGTCCGCGAGATCGTGCCCTGCCTGCCCTTGGCGCTGGATGTTCGAGTCACCAGCGCACTGATGTCCTACGCCGGCGGAGCGGCCATCTCCGCGACAGTGGACTCGGCAGCCGGCTGCGGCGCGGAGGACGTCGTCTCTGCCATCGTCGCAGCGCTCGACGACCTCGTCCACGAGCGCGAGTGACCCGGGCTCGCGCCGGCAGCCGCATCCCGGAGCTGCGCTGTGCGAGGGCGGAACGTCCCCTGCTGAGGGGGCAAAGGCTGCTGTGCGCGCGTTCTGCGCACGTGCCCGTGCGAGGTGCGCCAGCATCGGGTGCTGCGGGGACGCGTTCATCGCGATGCCTCGACCTGCGGCCCGGACGCAGGCGGCGCCTCGTACGTGGACCGGAGGGGATGGCCATGTGCACACGCGTGCTGTGGGCCTCGGAGAACGGCCATGTCCTCGTGGGGCGGACCCAGGACTGGACCGAGCGGGCTGCGTCGTCGTTCCGCGTGTATCCCCGCGGGATGGCGCGCGAGGGCTCGGTGGCGGAGAACCCGCACCGGTGGACGTCGCGGTACGGCAGCCTCGTGATCACCGGCTACGACCTGGCCACGCACGAGGGCGTCAACGAGGCCGGGCTCTCGGCGCACCTGCTCTACCTGGCAGAGGAGGCCGCGTTCGGCGACCGCGACCCGTCGCGCGAGGGCATCAGCACGATGCAGTGGGTGCAGTACTACCTCGACAACTACGCCACGGTCGCCGAGGCGGTCGAGGCGCAGCAGGGCTTCGAGTTCCAGCTCGAGCCGCTCATCCTGCCCAACGGCTTCCCGACCCTCGTCCACGTGTCGCTCTCCGACCGGTCCGGCGACTCGGCGGTGATCGAGTACTCGGCCGGCGAGGCGCACGTCTACCACGACCGCCGGTTCACGGTGATGACGAACGAGCCGACCTACGACAAGCAGATCGAGAACCTCCGGCAGTACCGCACCTTCGGCGGCGACCTGCCGCTGCCGGGCGAGCGCACGCCGTCGGACCGGTTCGTGCGGGCCGCCTACTACGCCGACGGACTCCCCGAGCCCGCGAACGCCGACGAGGCCGCGGCGTTCGTGTTCAGCGTCATCCGCAACGTCTCCGTCCCGTTCGGCAAGCCCGATCCCGAGAAGCCGAACGTGTCCAGCACGATGTTCCGCACGGTCCAGGACCTCACCGGCGGGCGCTACTTCTTCGAGAGCACCTATGCCCCGAACGTCGTCGGCGTCGACATCGCGAAGCTCGACTTCAGCGAGGGGCTGCCCGAGCGCGAGCTGCGGGTGGAGGAGCGGATCCTGTCGCTGTCCGGCGACGTGACCGACGATTTCGCCGACGCGCAGCCGTTCGTCTTCGGCCGCAACAGCGGCTGAGGGCGACAGGGCAGGGGGGCGGCCATGGCGACGGCGGCTGAGGCGATCGAGGCGCATCGGGCGGCCGGCCGCGAGTTCACGGCCGGCGGGGTGCAGAGCTTCGTGCGCGCCGAGGGTGACGGCGAGCCGGTCGTGCTCACGCACGGGCTGCCGGCGTCGTCGTACCTCTACCGGAAGGTGATCCCCGAGCTCGCTGCAGCGGGGTTCCGGGCGATGAGCTTCGACCTCCCGGGCCTGGGCCTGGCAGCCCGGCCCGCGGACTTCGACTACACGTTCACGGGCCTGGGCGAGTGGGCGGTCTCGGCCGTCGACGCGCTCGGGCTCGACCGGTTCCACCTCGTCGTCCACGACGCCGGCGGGCCGGTCGGCTTCGAGCTCGCCCACCGGATGCCCGGTCGGATCCGGTCGCTGACGCTGCTCAACACCGTCGTCGACATGGACACCGTGCCGTTCCCGATGGAGGTCTACGCCAGGTTCGCGACCGGCCCGCGGTGGCCGGCCCTGCCGACCCCGGCGCTGACGCGCGAGCTGGTCTACCGCATCGGCATCCGCGACCGGGCCGCCGTGCCGCCGCACGAGGTCGACGTCTACCGCGACCTCGTGCTCCGCGAGGACGATGGCCGCGCCTACCTGCAGATCATGCGCAACCTCGAGCGGACGCCCGAGAAGGCTGCGCTCTACGCGTCGGTCGTCGACACCCGGCGCGTGCCGTACCCGGTGCAGATCGTGTGGGGCGCGGACGACCCCATCCTGTCGCTGCGCAAGCACGGCTGGGCCGCGCGCGAGGCGGCCGGGCTCCGGACCATCCTCACGCTGCCGGGACGGCACTTCCTGCAGGAGGACCGCGCGCCGGAGATCGCGGGAGCCGTCGCCGACTTCGCGCGTGCCGCTAGCCTGCAGCAAGGCGGGGACGAGGGGATGCCGTGATGGTGGGGAAGCCGTCGGCGCGCAGGCGCGCGTGGTCCGTGGGGGCGCTCGTCCTCGCGGTGGCAGCGGCGACGGCGTGCAGCAGCACGCCTGATGCCGGCACGACGAGCAGTGCGCCGAGCAGCGGTACGACGGCGGCGACGGCCACATCCGCCGCCGACAGCTCGGTGTGCGGCTACTACTACGAGTGGAAGAGCGCCTGGAAGTTCGCGCTCCAGCCCGACCCGCACGCGGCCTACAGCTACGTCATCCCGAAGGTGACGACCGACCCGGTCGCGTACCAGATCACCGGCGACTTCCCGTACGCGCCGTGGACGTCCTGGACGATCTACAACGCCGAGGCCCAGCCGTTCTCGCTGGCCACCGACAGCAAGATCACCCCCGACGCCGGCAGCGTGAACCCCTTCGTGGTGGGGACGCCGGTGCTCTCGCCCACGCGTTCGTTCACGCTGCTCGTGCTGCCGCAGGGCGTCGACACGACCGCGATCGCGGAGCCGCTGCGTGCCGTGCCCGCGTCGAACATCATCGCGAGCCCGACGTCGGGCAAGGCGTTCATCATCGCCAACCGCGTGTACAACGCCTTCCCCGGCTACAACCGCGGCGGAGCTGCCGGTCCGACCAACACCGCGTTCCCGGTCGTGCGGGCCGTCAACTACGAGACGGGAGAGCCCGTCGACTGCGGCCCGCTGAACCTGGTGCCCAACCCCCAGGCGCCGACCGACATGCCCACCAACGCGGTGGACGCAGACCCCTCCGACGGCGTGCTCACGCTCACCGACGGCACGCGCATCGCCGTCGGGTCGCAGGGCAGCCGCCGCAGCGCCGAGGGCGGGGACGCCGCCGTGGACGGCGCGGAGTACGCGCCCGAGCTCGACCCCGACCTCATCGAGTTCACCCGGCCGCCGTTGCTGCCCGGGGCCGACGTGTCGTCGATCCCGCCGCCGGACAACTGCGCGGGCTATCTCGGCGCGGCCACCAGCACGACGAAGATCGGCCTCATCCGGATGCCGCACGTCGCGGTCTGGTTCGACACCGACGGGCTGACCCCGGAGACCCCGTTCGAGCAGGAGGAGACCACCTACATCTCGTTCACGCAGTACGGCAGCGGCGTGTCGTTCTACGACCCCGGCAAGCCCGCGAGCGGCAGCCTCGGCAACGGCGAGCTGAAGGTCGACGCAAGCGGGGGCTCGACCATCCTCGTCTGGCCGCCGAACCTCTCGAAGGCCGACCAGCAGAAGGTCTTCGACCTCGCGGAGAAGAACGGCTGGGCGCTCATGCGCGGCGGCGAGCAGGGGAAGATCACCACCGCCAACCTGTTCGTCCGGCTCAAGGGCGCGTCGCCGTCGTACCAGGGCGGCTACACGCCGACGTCGGACCGCCAGGGCGTGCCGTGCTACTTCGACGACAACACCACGGCCTCGTGGACCCAGCTCACCGGCGGCGAGTACGTGGCCAGCGCCCAGAACATCGGCACGGGTGCGCCGCAGGGCGTGAACTGCACCGTCGCCGAGGTGACCGGCGGCCAGTGCCTCTCGCGCCTCAAGGCCTACATCCAGAGCACGGGCGGCAGCTACACCGCGAGCAGCTGAGGGGCTGCTCGCCGCCCGGGACGGAGAGGGCAGCCTCGCCGAGCGGGCGCCGCGAGCGGCGGGTAGCGTCGATGGCCGCGCGCCGGCCCGGCGCGCCAGGGGCAGCTCGAGGGAAGGCATCACCGTGACGCGACCCGTCCGCATCGGGGTCCAGCTTCAGCCGCAGCACGCCGACTACGCCGAGATCCGCGAGGCCGTCGCAGCCTCCGAGGAGCTCGGCGTCGACATCGTCTTCAACTGGGACCACTTCTTCCCGCTCTACGGCGAGGCCGACGGCAAGCACTTCGAGTGCTGGACCATGCTCGGCGCCTGGGCCGAGGCCACCTCGCGCGTCGAGATCGGCGCGCTCGTGACCTGCAACTCCTACCGCAACCCCGAGCTGCTGGCCGACATGGCCCGCACGGTCGACCACATCAGCGGCGGGCGCCTCATCCTCGGTATCGGCGCCGGCTGGTTCCAGCGCGACTACGACGAGTACGGCTACGACTTCGGCACCGCCGGCAGCCGGCTCGCCGATCTCGAGGAGGCCATGCCGCGCATCGAGCGGCGGTGGTCCCAGCTCAACCCCGCTCCGATGCGCGACATCCCCGTCCTCATCGGCGGCGGCGGCGAGAAGAAGACGCTGCGCTACACCGCCCGCCACGCCGACATCTGGCACGGTTTCGGCGACCTCGAGACCTTCACCCGCAAGACCGCGATCCTCGACGAGTGGTGCCGCGCCGAGGGCCGCGACCCGTCCCAGGTCGAGCGCTCCGTCGGCGTCGACGGCGACCCCGAGGCGAAGGGCCGGCCGCTCCTCGACGCGGGCGTCACGCTGTTCACCATCGGCCTCACCGGCCCGGGGTACGACCTCGCGAAGGTGGCGCCCTGGGTGCAGTGGCGCGACGAGGTGAACGCCTCGCGCTGACGGCGCTGACGTCGGCGCTCCCGGCGCACCACGAGCGTCCCGGAACCAGCGTCGCGGACGTCGGCGTCCGGCTACTGTCCGCGCATGCGCATCGTGGTTCTGGGCGCCGGGTTCGGCGGGCTCGAGGTCTCGACCCGCCTCTCGGAGGCCTTCGGGGAGCAGGCCGACGTCGTCCTCATCGACAAGGCCGACGGGTTCGTCTTCGGCTTCTCCAAGCTCGACGTCATGTTCGGGCGGACGACGCCCGAGCACGTGCTGCACCGGTTCGAGGAGCTGCGCCATCCCGGCGTGACGTTCGTGCAGGCCGACATCACCTCGATCGACCCGAGCGCGCGGCACGTCGAGACCACCGAGGGCGCGTTCGACGCCGACATCCTCGTCGTGGCCCTCGGCGCCGACCTCCATCCGGAGCTCACGCCCGGGCTCGTGGAGGACGAGCGGGCCTTCGAGTTCTACACGGTGGCGGGCGCCTACGAGCTGGCCGACGTGCTCGAGCGGTTCGAGGGCGGCCGCGTCGTCATCGGGGTGACGGGCACGCCGTTCAAGTGCCCGCCGGCGCCGAGCGAGACGACGCTGCTCATGCACGACCACCTCGAGTCGCACGGCGTGCTGGACCGCTCGAGCGTCCACCTTGTGATGCCGCTCGGAGTGCCGATCCCGCCGTCGCCGCAGGCCTCGACGACGATCCTCGAGGCGTTCGGCGAGCGGGGGATCACCTTCCACGGCGGCGTGCTCATCCAGGGCCTCGACCCCGAGCGCCACGTGGCGATGCTCAGCGACGGCAGCGAGCTGGAGTACGACCTGTTCCTCGGCGTGCCGGTGCACCGCGCACCCGCCGTCGTCGTCGAGTCGGGCATGACCGAGGACGGCTGGATCCCCGTGGACCCGCTCACCCTGGAGACCCGCTACCCCGACGTGTACGCGGTCGGCGACGTCACGAGCGTGGGCACGCCGAAGGCCGGCGTGTTCGCGGAGGGCCAGGCCGTCGTCGTGGCCGAGGCGATCATCGCGAGGGCGCGCAGCGCCGAGACGTCGACCGTCTACGACGGCCACGGCATCTGCTACATGGAGTTCGGCCACAACCAGATCGGCATGGTCGACGTGTTCTTCCAGGCCGGTGTGACGCCGCACGGCGACCTCATCGGGCCGTCGACCGAGCTCATGGCCGAGAAGTCGTACTTCGGCGCCTCGCGGGTGGCCCGCTGGTTCCACCGCACCTGGGCGTCGACCGGCTGACCACCGCAGACGGCAACGACGAGGGGCCCCTGCAGCGCAGAGGCCCCTCGTCGTCGGGCTGGACGTGCGTCAGGCGTTGGCGCGGGCCGAGAAGATCGGGGCGCCGATGACGCTGCGGAACAGCTTCGTGCCGAGCTCGGCGTCGAGCGCCGCACCGGCCTCGGCGGTCAGCTTCAGCTGGGCACCGGTCACCTGCACCTGGGTGGCGTCGATCTTGGCCGAGCCCAGGTCGATGTCGAACAGCGCCACGCGGGCGCCGTCCGGCACGCCGCCGGGGCCGTCGGTCACCGTGCCGATCAGCTGCGGCTGGTTCTTCTGGCCGACGGCGCCGCCGCCGTTGAGGTCGATGGTGAAGTCCTTGACGACGATGCGCTTGGTGAACGAGCCGAGCTTCACGAAGGCGATGCCGCCCTGGTGCTCGATCTCGTTGGGGATGTTGCCCTGGAAGGTGCCGCCGGTCAGCTTCGTGATCGGGAACGAGAACGACAGGGTGAGCGGCGACAGCGTCGCGCCGCTGAGCTTGCCGGGAGAGACGGCGTAGGGGAGGACGCCGGCCTTGACGATCGCCGGCGCGATGCCGGGCAGCGTCTTCACCGTGGTGCGGAGGTTGGGGGGCGAGGGGACCGGGTCGGTCGCGGCGCCCGCGGCCGGCACAGCCACCAGGGCGGTCGCGGCGGCGATGCCGGTCGCGGCGAGGAGAGAGACGAGACGGCGCATGAGCTGGTCCTCCACGAGATCGGGTGGCCGCCCCGATGCGGCCTCGACCCCCTATCCGTGCGGAGGCGCTCCCTGGATGCATCCGAGTGCGACGCCACCCATGAGGGTGACGCCGCAGCCGGGTGTCAGGACGCGGTGCCGACGGCGGGCGGCTGCCAGCCGGAGCCGTCGAGGATGCCCGGGAGCTCGGCGCGGTCCGGTGCGAACAGCCGCCACGCCACCTCGAAGCCCTGGCCCGACGGCGTCGCCACCCAGTTCGCGGCCTGGGCCGCCGACGCGGGTTCGGTTGGCTGCAGGTAGAGGTCGATCGAGCCGTCGGCGTTGCGCGTGAGGCCCGAGAGGTTCGTCAGGGCGTCGTGGCCCGGCGCGCCGGCCACGAGCCCTCCTTGCAGCGTGTAGACCGTGAGCGACCAGCCCTCGGCGGTGGGCGGGGCCTGCGCGAGGTGCAGGACGTACGACGACGACCCGTCGAGCGCCTGGCCGTGCGCGTCCGTCCATGTCATCGCGTAGACGGCCTGCTGAGGGACGAAGGCGCCGAGCCCGATCTGGGAGATGACGGCCCGCTCGGCGTAGTCGGTGCCGTAGCTGCCGAAGCCGCCCAGCAGGTAGCCGGCGTGCATCGGGGCGTCCGCAGCGACGAGGGCCTTCAGGTCCTGCTGCACCTGGGCCGGGCCGGCTGCCACGGCGTCGGCGAGCCCGCGCAGCGTGTCGGCCGACAGCGTCGCGTCGGTGGTGGGCGAGAGGCCCGGCCCGATCCCCACGGCGGCGAAGCGGGCGAGCGCGGCGGCGTCCACGGCCGGCGGCGGGAAGGCGTCGAGCAGCCGGCCCAGCTCGTCGAAGAAGGCCGCGCCCTGGGGCGGGGCGTGGGGGACCGGGGCGGTGGCGCTGCCGGTCGGCTGCGGTGCCCGGTAGTCCGTGCCGTAAGCGCTGAGCGGTGTCAGCGTGTACCCGTCCTGGATCGCGTTGACGGCCGGGATGTCGCTCTCGCCCTTGAGCTGCGTCGACCCGATGATCCAGATTCGCGCGTAGTCGACGTCGAGCCGGTGGGTGCCCGCGGGCAGCGCGGTGCTCCGCTGGTCGGGGTCGAGCAGGACGTAGTCGCCCGGCTCGGTGGCGCTGGCGCTGCCGAGGTCGGCGATGTTCTCGGTGTACGGGTCGATGAGCGCCAGCACGAAGGAGTGGCCGCGCACCTCGGGCACGTGCAGCACCTGCGGCCCGCCCGCGAGGTCGACCCACGCGATCGACGACAGGCTGGTGGCGCCGGGTGCCACGACGGCCTTGCTGCTCGAGCCGTTGGGCGAGCGCACGTTGTGGAACTGGTTCACCGGGCCGAACGCGCCCTGCGGCACCTCGACGCTGGTCATCGTCTGGAACGTGGCCTCGGTGACGAGCAGCGGCAGGCCGTAGACGTAGGCCTCGAGCCCGACGGAGTAGGCCCGCTGGTAGTCGGCGGACGTCGGTGTGGCGCTGGGCGCGGGGCCGGTGCTGCACGCCGCGAGCGCCGCCGCCGTCGCGAGAAGCGCTGCAGCGCTGCGGGCGCCCGGCATGGCCATCGCCTCCGACGTGCCCGGCCGGCGGCGCCGGCGCTCGGCACATCTCGACGCTACGCGCAGGATCCGCGGCGTCGCCTTCCGAGCGCGGCCGTGTGAGGGGACCGAGAGGGAGTCAGCCGTCGACGCGGGCGGCGAGGCGCAGCAGGTCGTCGGCGCAGCGCTCCGGCAGCTGCGCGTGCAGGTCGTGGTGCGCCCCGACGTACCACGACACCTCCGCGCCGGGGATGAGCTCGAGCGCCTCGGTGATGGGCGTCGGGGAGTCCGGGACGGCGGCGACGGCGGGCATGAGCAGCGCCGGGACGTCGACCTGCGCGTACATCGGGCGCGGGTCGTCGAGCCACAGCGAGTGCACGATGCTGCGGTGGTGCTCGCGCGACAGGTGCGGGCGCACGGTGCCGTCGGGCAGCTCGGCGAAGTTGCCCAGGGCGCCGCGCCGGCCCTCCTCGGGCCAGTCGCTGTTCCAGCCGGCCGACCGCTCCTCGAGCTCGGCGCGCGTCCAGCCGTCGAACACCGGCGGCGCCAGCACCTCCCAGCACTCCTCGAAGGTCGGGAAGCGGTCCGAGAGATGGATCCAGCCGCCGTCCACGAGCGCGATGGCGGCCACGCCGCCGTGGCGCGCCGCGAGGGTGAGGACGACATTGCCGCCCCACGACTGCCCTGCCACGACCGGGGCGCGGTCGCCGGTCCAGCCCCGGATCGCGATGAGGTCGGCGAGATCCGCCGCAGCCGTCGCCGTGTCGTAGCCCGACTCGGGCTCCTCCGACCGGCCGTGGCCGCGCTGGTCGACCGCGACGACCTCGTGGCCGGCTGCCGCGAGCCGGCGCGCGACGCCGTCCCAGAGGCGGGCGTTGGAGGCGAGCCCGTGGACGAGGAGGAACGGCCGGCCCGCGCCCGGGGCCTCGCGCACGGCCATCCGGAAGCCGGGCAGCGCCACGTCGGCGTCGACGAGCTCGGGCAGCTCGGGAGCGGTCATGCGCGCACCGCCGCCCGGGAGACCGAGTCGAGCACGCGGGCCACGGCGAGCGACTCGTCGAGGGGCAGCACCCACGCGTCGGCTGCAGGGTCGCCCTCGCCGCGCACGCGGCGCGAGAACGCCTCGGCCATGAGGCGGTAGGTGTCGCAGGCCTCGAACTCCTCGACGCGCTCGGCGCCGTCCTCGACGACGCGGAGCACCGAGGGCTCGCGCCACGACGTGAACGACGGGTGGTCGAGCGACACGGACCAGCCGTCGCCGACGACCGTGAGCCCCTGCGACTCGGGCTGCTCGAACGAGCCGACGACCTGCGCGCGCCCGCGCGCCGAGGCGAGCACCGCGCTCGAGGTGAGGTCCACCCCCGTGGACCCGACGTGCTGCTCGGCCGACTCGACGACGGCGTCGGGGCCGAGGGCGACGAGGGCGCCGGCGACGGCGTAGCAGCCGACGTCGAGCAGGGCCCCGCCGCCCCGTGCGGGGTCGAGCCGGTAGTTGCCGTGAGGCACACCGGCGAAGGTGAACCAGGCGCGGACGTCGAGCGGCCCGTCGAGTGCCTGGACGAGCTCGGCGTAGCGGCGGGTCCGCGGGTGCCACCGGTTCCACGACGCCTCGACGAGCAGCCCGTCCGAGGCGGACGCCGCGGCCATCATCGCCGCGACATCGTCGGCGTCGAGTCCCAGCGGCTTCTCGCACAGCACCGGCTTGCCGGCGGCCAGCGCCGCCTCGACCCACTCGCGGTGGCTGTCGTTGGGCAGGGAGATGTAGACCGCGTCGACGTCGTCGGCCGCGCACACCTCGGCGTACGACGTCGTGGCCCGCACGGGCTCGAGCGCCTCCGCCCGGGCGAGGTCGCGCGCGGCGACGGCCTGCACGGCGGCTCCGTCGGCTGCGTGCAGAGCCGGCCCCACGCCGCGGCTGGCGATGAACCCGGCGCCGAGCAGGCCCCAGCGCACCGGCCTCACGCGGGCACCACGGGCCGGCCGCCCTCGTCGGCGGAGATCCGGGCCGCCTCCATCACCGAGAGGACGCGCCTCGACTGCGCGCCGGTGACCGACATCGGGATGCCGAGCCGCAGCTGCTCGGCGAGCTCCCGGTGGAACGAGTACGGCTCTGCCTGCGGCATGGCCATCCGCGTGACGCTGCCGTCGGCGGTGAAGAGCTCGAGCACGGGCGGCGAGTCGGCGGGCGCGAGGACGTCCTCCTCGAGGGTGCCGATGTCGTTGCGCGCCACGATGCGTTCCGTGCGCCACGAGCCAACGATCGCGCCGTCGGTGCCGAGCACGTACCAGCGCGGCTTGAGGGCGGCGGCGATGTCGGAGTGGACGAACTCGGCCTCGGCTCCGCCGGCGAAGCGCAGCGTCACGCGCGAGTGGTCGGCGTTGGTCACGTCGTGCCAGCGCCGCTTATGGGCCGCGGCGGTGACGTAGGCGACGTCGTCGGGCACGAGGTCGAGGATCTGGTCGAGGACGTGCGATCCCCAGTCGTAGAAGGCCCCGCCGGACACGGCCACGTCGGAGTGCCAGAGGTTGCACGGGTGGCCGAAGCCGCCGACGAAGGTCTCGATGTGGAACACCTCGCCGAGACGCCCGCCGCGCACGGCCCGGCGCACAGCGAGGTGGTCGGGGTCGAACCGGCGGTTCTGGTAGACCGCGGCGAGCAGCCCGGCGGCCGCAGCCTCCGCGAGGACGGCGTCGGCCTCCGCGGTGCGGATGGCGAAGGGCTTCTCGACGACGACGTGCTTGCCGGCGCGTATCGCGCGCAGCGCCCAGTCGGCGTGGGTGCTCGGGGGAGTGGAGACCACGACGAGGTCGACGTCGTCGCGGGCGATCAGAGCGTCGGCGTCCTCGAGGGTGGCGATGCCCGGCGCCGCCGCGGCCGCAGCCTCGCGACGCGCCGACGACGTGTCGCAGACGGCCACGAGAGCGAGGCCGTCGACAGCCCGGACGGCGCGGCTGTGCTCGTGGCCGATCGCGCCGTAGCCGAGCAGGCCCACCCGCACGTCGGGCACGTCGTCGGCGCCGACGGCGTGGTGGGCGAGCGAGGCGAGCGCGCGCATGAACGTGCGCTCCTCGAGCGAGGCCGGCGACGTCCCCAGCGTCAGCACGCCCACCGACGTCGACGGGCGCCACGTCGCGACAGGGTGCTCGGCGAGGCCGACGGCGGCCACGCGCAGCACCTCGACGTCGTCGAGCACCTTGTCGACCAGGGCGACCGCTCCGGGGACGTGGTCGTGCGGCCCCACGTGGTCGCGCGCGCCGTGGCTGTGGCCGGACATCGGTACGCGCAGGCCGTCGCGGCCGGGACGCAGCCGCACGTCGTGCTCCGGTGTCCGGCCGGCGAGCCGGACGCCGGCCGCCTCGGCGAGCCGCCCTTCGGCATCGGCCCGGTCGAGCGTCGGTCCGACCAGCAGCAGCGGGACCCCCATCGACAGCAGGCGCCCCACAACCGACGGCGGCGGCGTGCGGTCGGCCCACACGACTACGGCGTCGGCGGCAGGCACCTCGACGGGCTCCAGCCCCGCGAGGGCCAGCCTGCCGCGGAGATCCTCGACCGCGTCGCGCAGCGCTGTGTCCTCGAGCTCCACGATCCAGGCCAGCCGCATCACGCCCCGACACTAGGCGCGCGACGCCCCGTGAGCGACCGGATGCGTTACGCGGATCTGCGGCGCGCAAGCCTTCCCCCACCGCTGGTGGCGCCGCTAGCGTCGCGGGCATGCGCCGCCCGATCCTGGTCGTGGCTGCCGCGCTGGTCCTCGCCGGGTGCGGGGGCGGCACGGCTGCGCCGACGTCGACGTCGTCCCTCCCTCCGGCGCCCGCCGCGTCGCCGTCCGAGCCGGGGGAGAGCCCCACCACCGAGCAGGCCGCGGGGGCGGGCTGCGGTGCGCTCACCCGGGACGACGTCGTGCGGTTCGCGCTCATGGCGCAGCTGTTCCCGCAGATCCGCGACGAGGGCACGCTGACGCCCGTGCGCGACGGCACGCTGGGCGCCTACACGCCGGACGACTACGCGAAGATCCTCGCCAAGCTGCAGTTCCTCCGCGGGCGCGACGCCCCGGTCGGCGACCCCGATGAGTCGCTCGACTACTACGCCAAGGTCAACGACGCGTTGGCCGCGCTGCTCGCGAAGGGCTCTCCGTCCGCTGCCGACTTCACCTCCTACCAGGGGGTGGTCGGAGACGTGACGACGTCGCTCACCAAGCAGCTCGGGGTGAACTCCGCCCTCGAGGAGGCGTGCCCGGACCTCATGTGAGCGCCGGGGTGCGGCCGGCGGCGCGGTCGAAGCCCTTCCAGGCGCGGCCGAACAGGCCCGGCGCGTAGCGTCGACCGGACGCTTCGGCCACGGCGCGGGTCCAGCGGGCCTCGGCCGCGTCGACCGCGGCGAAGGCCTCCTCGGTGCACCGGCGCCGGTCGTCGGCCGTCCTGCACGCAGCAGCCCGTGCGCGGAGGCCGGCTTCCAGCGCGAGCAGATCGTCGCGGTAGAGAGCGTGCAGCCGCGCGTAGTCGGCGAGCGTCGCGCGGTGCAGGTCCTCGTGCCGCCACCACAGCGACGCCGGGTCGTACGTGCCCGTCGGCTGCGGGCCGAGGTCCGGGAGCCCGCCGTCGAACCACACAGGCTTGAACACCGACGTGCACGGGGCGGACGTCGCTGTGACCCAGTGCGTAGCGGTGCCGTCGGGAGCGAGGTGCGAGACCCACGATGCGGTGGACTGGCTGATGCGCACCGGGCCGTAGCCGGCGTGGGCGCAGACCGACTGGCCGAGCAGGCCCTTGGCCGGGGTGAAGCCCGGTTCGGTGCCGCCGTGGTCGCGCAGCAGCCCGATGGCGGAAGCGACGTCGAGGCGGCCGGCCGCGGCCGCGAGCCCGTCCGTCGTCCGGCACTGCCGGGCACGCGCGTCGCTGAACCTCGTGTAGAGGAAGTCCGACGCATCGCGGCCGAAGTCGAACTCCTCCGCCGACCGGGACCATCCGCGCTCCACGGCGCTGGGCACCAGGGTCGACGAGCAACGGTCCGGCCTTCCGCCGATCGTGATGGCGTTGGAGATCGACCGCCGCGACCGCACCCGTTCCGCCGCCCAGTCGCGCCCCGCAGTCTCGAGCACCCACGCGCCGGACGGGTCGGCGATGAGGAAGCTGTTGTCGTAGCGCAGGTCGGCTGTGTGGCCGCAGCGCCCGCCCTGGCCGTGCCGCGCCAGGAGGGAGGTGATCACCTCCAGCGCCTCGTCGGCGCTCGCGGCGCGCTCGAGCGCGAGGCGGAGGAGGTCCATGCCGATGAGGCCGTCGGCGGGCTCCTTCGGCGCCTTCGTGAACACCGCCTCGTTGCCGATGACGACGCCGTGCTCGTTGGCGCCCATCTCGGCGCCCCAGATCCAGTAGGGCTTGGACAGCAGCACCGCGTGGGTGCGCGGCACCTGCTCGATCTCCAGGTAGGTGCAGCGGACGCGCTCGCCGGGGGAGTGCTCGGCTGCTGCCAGCAGCACGACCTCGTGCCCCTCGTCGGGCTCGCGGTCGCTGTTCTTGGCCAGCAGCACCGAGCCGTCGGAGGTCGCATCCGCGAGCGCCACGAGGGTGTCGCACATCGCCTGATCCGCTCCCCTCGAGGCCCCGACGGCCCGACACTAGCGACCGGGGACGTCGACCGACCTGTCCGCGCGCCGGGATGGTTGACTTAATAATTCGAATTGAGTAATTTCCGAGCGCCACGTCGTCGGGCGGGCCCGCGCAGCAGGTCGAAGGAGCAGCGGCCGCGTGCGCGGGCCGGTCCGCGGCGGTCCCTGCCGATGCCCGCCGCGCGCGGGCACCCCCAGAGAGGTACCCGCCCATGCGCGACAACGAGTGGCTGTTCCGGGGGCGGTACGGCCGCTTCCACGAGGAGCTCGTCGCGCCGAGCATCTACCCGCTGCGGCACCGTCTGACGGTCACCGCGTGGCGGGTGCCGGACGAGCCGGTGCCCTTCGACGTCGCCGTCGCCCAGGAGTACGAGCCGTTCGAGATCGGCACGGCGTGGGGCCGGGCGTGGAGCACCATGTGGCTGCACGTCACGGGCCAGGTGCCGCGCGAGTGGCTCGACGGCCGCAGCATCGAGATCATCATGGATCTCGGCTTCCGGGCGCAGATGGAGGGCGGGCAGGCCGAGGGCCTCGCGTTCCGCCCCGACGGCTCGATCATCAAGGCCATCGAGCCGTTCAACAGGTACGTGCCGGTGGAGGACGCCGAGAACGGCGTCATCGACTTCTACCTCGAGATGGCCGCCAACCCCGAGGTGGGCATCGGCGGGTCGTGGCACCCGTCGCCGTACAGCCACAAGGGGATCGTCCCCGACGAGCCGCTGTACGTGCTGCGGCAGATGGACGTCGCCGTCCGCGACGACACCGTGTGGGAGCTCGACCAGGACCTGCAGGTCCTGCGCGAGCTGCTCGACGAGCTGCCGCCCGACCTGCCGCGGCGCGCCGACATCGTGGTCGGCCTCAACCGCGCGATCGACGCCGTCGACCCCGTCGACGTCGCGGGCACCGCGGCCGACGCCCGAGCGGTGCTCGCGCCGATCCTCGCGAGCCCGGCGTACGCCAGCGCCCACCGCATCGTGGCCACGGGTCACGCGCACATCGACTCGGCCTGGCTGTGGCCCGTGCGCGAGACCGTGCGCAAGTGCGCCCGCACGTTCGCCAACGTGATCGCGCTGATGGACGAGCACGACGACATGGTCTTCTCCTGCTCGAGCGCCCAGCAGTACCTCTGGATCAAGCAGTACTACCCGGGGTTGTGGGAGCGGCTGAAGGAGAAGGTGGCGGCCGGCCAGTTCGTGCCCGTGGGCGGCATGTGGGTGGAGTCCGACACCAACATGCCCGGCTCGGAGGCCCTGGCCCGCCAGTTCGTGCTGGGCAAGAAGTTCTTCATGGACGAGCTCGGCGTGGAGCCGCTCGAGGTGTGGCTGCCCGACTCGTTCGGCTACACCGGGGCCCTGCCGCAGGTGGCGCGTGCCGCCGGTGCGCGGTGGTTCTTCACGCAGAAGATGTCGTGGAGCGAGGTCAACCAGATCCCGCACCACACCTTCCTCTGGGAAGGCATCGACGGCACGCGGATCTTCACCCACTTCCCGCCGGTCGACACCTACAACTCGCGGCTCGCGGGCTTCGAGCTCGCCAAGGCCGAGCGCCAGTACAAGGAGCAGGGCCACGGCACGATGTCGATCGTGCCGTTCGGCTACGGCGACGGCGGCGGCGGCCCGACCCGCGAGATGGTCGCCCGCGCCCGCCGCACCGCCGACCTCGAGGGCTCGCCCAAGGTGCGCCTGGGGTCGCCGCAGGAGTTCTTCGTCGAGGCTGAGGCGGAGCTCGAGCGGCCCTACACCTGGGTCGGCGAGATGTACCTCGAGAACCACCGGGGCACCTACACCTCGCAGGGCCAGACCAAGCGCGGCAACCGCAGAAGCGAGCACGCGCTGCGCGCCGCCGAGCTCTGGGCCGCCACCGCCGCGGTGCGGACCGGGCTGCCCTACCCGGCCGAGGAGCTCGAGGAGATCTGGCAGACCGTCCTGCTCCAGCAGTTCCACGACATCCTGCCCGGCAGCTCGATCGCCTGGGTGCACCGCGAGGCCGAGGCCAACTACGGCGCGCTGCTCGAGCGGCTCGAGGCGATCACCGCGAGGTCGCTCGCTGCGCTGGCTGGCGAGGGCAGCACCGAGCTCGTCGTGAACTCGTCCCCGGTCGAGCTGCAGGGCGTCGCGCCCTTCTCCGCCGTCCCCGCGCCCGAGCAGCCCGACAGCCCGCCGGTCAGCGTGTCCGGCGACCCGGAGTCGGGCCTCGTCCTCGACAACGGCGTGCTGCGGGTGTCGCTCGACGCCGACGGGCACATCGCCTCGCTCGTCGACCTGCGCGCGGAGCGCGAGGTCATCCCGGCCGGCCGGGTGGGCGGCCTGCTGCAGCTGCACAACGACCGGCCCTCGATGTACGAGGCGTGGGACATCGACGCCCACATCAGGCGGCGCACCGACGACGTCACCACGGCCGACTCGGTCACGGTCGTCGAGAAGGGCGACGACGCCGTGACGGTCGAGATCGTGCGCTCGTTCCGGTCGTCGTCGGTCGTGCAGCGGATGACGCTGGCGCGCGGCAGCGACGCCCTGCGCCTCGTGCTCGACATCGACTGGCACGAGCAGCGCACGCTGCTCAAGCTCGCGTTCCCCACCGACGTGCTCACCGACCGTGCGGCGTCGGAGTGCGCCTTCGGCTACCACTGGCGCACCACGCACACGAACACCAGCTGGGACATGGCCAAGCACGAGACGGTCGCCCACCGCTGGGTGCACGTCGGCGAGCCCGGCTTCGGCGTCGCGGTGGCCAACGACTCCACCTACGGCCACGACATCGTGCGCGAGCAGTACGGCGACGACGGCCCCGTCGGCACGACGGTGCGGCTCTCGCTCGTGCGCGGCCCCAAGTTCCCCGACCCCGACACCGACCAGGGCCGGCACCGGCTGCAGGTCTCGCTGGTCGTCGGCGCCGATATCGCCGACGCCGTCCTCGAGGGCCAGCGGCTCAACCAGCCGCTGCGACGGATCGCCGGCGCGTCCGCGGTGGCGCCGCTCGTGACCGCCGACCCCGAGTCGGTGGTCGTCGAGTCGGTGAAGCTCGCCGAGGACGGCTCGGGCGACGTCGTCGTCCGCCTCTACGAGCCGCTCGGACGCCGTGCGGCCACGCCGGTGGGCGCCTCGTTCGGCTACGACCGCGTCGTGCGCACCGACCTGCTCGAGCGCGAGACCGGAGCGGCCGACGTCGACGAGACCGGGGTCGTCCGGCTGGCCCTGCGCCCGTTCGAGATCGTGACCCTGCGCTTCTCGGGGGTCCGGCGGCCGTGATGCCTGAGGGCGGTGCGACGGCCGTCGGCCGCCGCGCCGCGCCGGCGTTCTGGGCGCCCGGCGACGACGGCGCGGTGCTGCTCCGCGTCCATGACGCCGCTCTGCTCACGCTCGAGCGCAACGTCGTGCCCGGACGGCGTCCCGGCGACCCGCCGTTCCTGCGCGCCGGCGGCGGCTACGCCGACCCCTGGACCCGCGACGCCGGGATCAACTCGTGGCTGGCGGCGAGCCTGCTCATGCCCGACGTCGCCCGCGCGACGCTGCTGGCGGTCACGGAGGACGGGCCCGACGGGCCGGTCGTGGCGCAGGACGACCAGTGGTGGGACCAGGCCGTGTGGGCCGTCGCCGCGCACCACCACGCGCTCGTCACGGGCGACGACGAGTTCCTCCGAAACGCGTCCGGGATCGCCGCGCGCACCTTGCGCATCTGCGAGCAGCGCCAGCTCTCCGACGGGCTGTTCCTGGGCCCGGCCGTCATGCAGGACGGCATCTCCGGCTACCCGCGCGCCCTGCTCGACCCCGCGCTCGAGCACGACTCCTTCGTCCTCTCCCACCCGCGGTCCCACCGCGTCGCGTGCCTGTCGACCAACGCGCTGCATGTGCTGGCCTACGACGCCGCAGCGGGGATGGCGGAGCTGCTCGGCCACGACCCGGAGCCCGCCCGTGCGAAGGCCGCGGCGCTGCGCACGCGGATCGAGGAGACGTTCTGGGACCCGGCGGCAGGCCGGTACGACTACGTCGTCGACCCGGCCACGGGGGAGCGGTTCGCCTACGACGAGGCGCTCGGCCTCGCGCTCGCGCTCCTCGCAGGAGCCGTACCGCCCGAGCGGAGGAGCGGCGTCGTCGCCGGCCTGCACCGCACGGCGCACGGCGTCGTCAACGTCTGGCCGCACACCGAGGGCTACGACGACGCCAGCCCCTCGCGCCACGGCGCGATGTGCTGGCCGATGGTCATGGGGATGTGGGTGTGGGCCGAGGCCGCCGCGGGCTGCGCGGTCGACGCCGGTACCGACCTGCTCCACCTCGCCCGCCTCCTCGACGCCTCCGACGGCATCTACGAGCTCTACGACCCCGTGACCGGGCAGCCGCACGGCGGCTGGCAGGCGCTGCGCGAATGGCGCTCCGAGCCCGACCAGACGTGGTCGGCCGCCGGCTACCTCGGTGCGCTGCTGCACGGCGTCGTCGGGATGCGCCCCGGGCCCGACGGTCTGCGCTTCGAGCCTGCGGTGCCGGCGGCGCTCTCGGGGGCCTGGCTGCGCGACCTGCCCTACCGCGGGTCGCGGCTCGACATCACGCTCTCCGGCGAGGGCAGCGTCCTCGCCGAGGTACGGGTGGACGGAAGGGCGGTGCCGGCGGACGCCGCCGTGCATCTGCCCGCGCGCACCGGGGGGCCGGTACGGGTAGACCTGCGCTGCACCACTACGGAGGGATCCGCATGACCACCGCCCTCGTCGGGGCCGTCCCCGCCACCGGCACGGCCCCGCACGCGACCGCGCCAGGAGTGGTCGAGCGCCGCGCGGTCGAGCCGCTCGCCGTCTCCGCCGGGCAGGTGGTGCGCTGCTCGATGACGGCGCTCGCCGACGGCATCGACGACGACGCCGCCGTCGAGACCGGCAGCCTGCACACGGCGCTGCTGCGCCTCGACCCCGGGCAGTGGACCGCGCACTGGTTCGTGTCGGACTGGGGTGACGAGTTCACCCCGCGCAGCGCGCCCGTCTCGGACGGCGCCCGCTGGGCCGTGACGACGGGGCGCTCGTCGAAGGGCACGCACCCGTGGGTGCTGTTCGAGCGCTCGGGCGGCAGCGCCGTCATCGTGGCGCCGGCGTGGAGCGGCAACTGGATGGTCGGCGCCTCGGTCGGCGCCGACGGCCGCATCGACGTGGTCGCCGGGATCTCCGACTGGAAGTTCAGCCGGCGGCTGTCGTCGTCGCGGCCGTTCCGCGCCCCGGAGGTGTACGTCGCGTCGGGCGCGGACCGCTGGCAGGCGGCCGCCGCGCTGGCCGAGGCGGTCGGCCGCTACGTCGTCCCGTCGAACGCCTGGACCGACTCCGTGCCCGCGGCGTGGAACCACTGGTGGCCCTACGAGGACGCCGAGATCGACGAGGCCACGTTCCTCGACAACGCCGCCGTCGCCGACTCCCTCGGCCTCGACGTGAGCACGCTGGACGCCGGCTGGTTCGGTGTCGCCGACGCCACGTCGTTCTGGGAGAAGGTGCGCGGCGACTGGCACCTCGAGAACACCGAGCGGTTCCCGCGCGGGCTGGCCGCCCTCGGGGAGTCGGTGCGCGAGCGCGGCACGGCCATGGGCATCTGGATCGAGGCGGAGGCGGTCGGCGTCGACGCCGAGCTCAACCGGCTCAAGCCCCAGATCCTCGCGCGCCGCGACGACGACCCGCCGGCGTTCCCGACCGACACGTCCGACCCCGGCTGGCTCGGCTACGTGTGCATGGGCTCGCCCGAGGGCCGCGACCACGTGCGCGCGAGCATCGAGCGGCTGCTCGACCGCACCGGCGCCCGGTGGATCAAGCTCGACTTCAACCTCGACCCCGGCGCCGGCTGCTCGCGGACCGACCACGGCCACGACGCCGGCGACGGCCTCTACGAGCACTACCGCGGGCTCTACTCGGTGCTCGACGCCGTGCGCTCGTCGCGGCCGGAGCTGCTCGTGGAGTCGTGCTCGTCCGGCGGGCTGCGCATCGACCTCGGGATCCTGTCGCACCTGCACTGCTCGTTCCTGAGCGACCCGGACTGGACCGAGTTCCAGCTGCAGCTGCTCTGGGGCGCGTCGCAGATGCTGCCGTCGCCGGCGATCCTGCACTTCTCCGAGTCGCAGTGGCGCACCTACCACCCGCTGCAGAACTACGAGCCCGACCAGCAGGGCCTGCCGGCCTTCGACGCCGCGATGCGCGCGGTGATGCTCCACCGGTTCGCCGTGTCGTACAAGCTCCGCGACTTCTCGCCGGGCCTGCGCCAGCGCCTCGTCGAGCACCTCGGCGTCTACCGCGAGCACGCCGCCCCGCTGATCTCGGGCCGGGCCGTCATCCGGCCCATCACCGCGCAGCCGCTGCGCGAAGGGCACGGGGAGCGGTTCCCCGCGTTCCAGCTCGGCGAGGGTCCGCGGGCGCTCGTCGCGGCGTTCCGGCTGCACGGTGCCGACGGGGCGACCGTCCTGCGCCCGCGCGAGCTCGACCCCGACGCCGAGTACGACGTCGCGCTCCTCGGGCCCGACGCCGACGCGTCGGACCTCCCCGCGGCCGGCCGTGCGCGAGGATCGGAGCTGATGAAGGACGGACTGCACCTCAAGGCCAACAGCCCGGCGTCGTCGTGGCTGCTGTCGATCACGCGGACGGACGCTGCATGACCATCGCCTCGGAGCCCGGCGCGCTCGTGCCCTCGACGATCGGGGCGCGCCCGGCGCGCTCGTTCCTGCGCAGCGATGCGCGCGAGATCCCCCTGGACGGCGACTGGCGGTTCTCGTGGTCGCCGTCGGCCGCCACCGGTGTGGCGCTCGACGACCCGGGGGAGGGCTGGGCGACGATCCCCGTGCCGTCTCACTGGCAGCTGCAGGGCTACGGCGCCCCGGCGTACACCAACGTGCGCTACCCGTTCCCGATCGATCCGCCGCGCGTGCCCGACGAGAACCCGACCGGCGAGTACCGCCGGACCGTCGAGCTCTCCGCTGACGACCTCGCCTCCGGGCGCTGGGTGCTGCGGTTCGAGGGCGTCGACTCCTGCTTCGTGCTCGGCGTCAACGGCGTCGAGATCGGCCGGTCGACCGGCAGCCGGCTGCCCGTCGAGCTCGACATCACCGACGCGCTGCGGCCGGGGCCGAACCTGATCGCGGTGCGCGTCCACCAGTGGTCGGCGGGCAGCTACCTCGAGGACCAGGACCAGTGGTGGCTGACCGGGATCTTCCGCGAGGTGCGCCTGCTCCACCGCCCGGCGCGCGGCATCCTCGACGTCGAGGTGCACGCCGGCTACGACCACCTGACCGGGGAGGGCACGCTGCGCGCCGACGTCGTCCTCGAGGACGGCAGCCCCGCCTCCGACGTGCGGGTGCGCGTCGACGAGCTCGGCGTCGACGCCGCGGCGGGGGAGACCGTCGTCCTGCCCGTCGAGCCGTGGTCGGCGGAGGTCCCGCGGCTCTACGCCCTCACCGTGTCCTCGCCCGACGAGGCGGTGCGGCTCGACATCGGCTTCCGCACGGTCGCGATCGTCGACGGCGTCATCACGATCAACGGCTCGCGCGTGCTGTTCCGCGGTGCCAACCGGCACGAGTTCCACCCGCGCCTCGGCCGGGCCGTGACGCCCGAGGTCATGGAGCAGGACGTCCTGCTCATGAAGCGCCACCACCTCAACGCCGTGCGCACCTCGCACTACCCGCCGCACCCGCACTTCCTCGAGCTGTGCGACCGCTACGGGCTCTACGTCGTCGACGAGTGCGACCTCGAGACGCACGGGTTCGAGATCGAGGGCTGGAACGGCAACCCGTCCGACGACCCGCGGTGGGAGGAGCAGTACCTCGACCGGATGCGCCGCACGGTCGAGCGCGACAAGAACCGGCCCAGCGTGGTGATGTGGTCGCTCGGCAACGAGGCCGGCGTCGGCCGCAACCTCGCCGCGATGTCGGCCTGGGTGCGCGAGCGCGACCCGGGCCGCCCGGTGCACTACGAGCCCGACCACGCCACGGCCTTCACCGACGTCTACTCCCGGATGTACGCCTCGCACGCCGAGGTCGAGCTGATCGGCCGCCGCGAGGAGGACCCGCTCGACGACGCCGAGCTGGACGCCGCCCGCCGTGCCAAGCCGTTCGTGCTGTGCGAGTACGCGCACGCGATGGGCAACGGCCCCGGCGGCCTCGTCGAGTACGAGGCGCTGTTCGAGGCCTACCCCCGCTGCCAGGGCGGCTGGGTGTGGGAGTGGATCGACCACGGACTCGACGCCGTCGACGACCAGGGCCGCACGTACTCCGCCTACGGCGGCGACTTCGGCGAGGTGCTCCACGACGGGTCGTTCGTCATCGACGGCCTGCTGCTGCCCGAGCGCGCGCCGTCGCCGGGGCTGCTCGAGCTCGCCGCGGTGAACGCGCCGCTGCGGATCGCGCCGTCGGCCGACGGCATCCACGTGCGCAGCCGCTACCAGGTGCGCTCGACCGACGGCCTCGCCTTCCGCTGGTGGGTCGAGCGCGACGGCGTGGAGACGGCGTCGGGCGCGCTCGAGGTGCCGGTGCTCGCCCCGGGCGACGACGTCGTCGTGCCGCTCCCCGCTGAGGCTGTCGCCGCCGGCGACGGCGAGCACGTCCTGCACGTCGAGGCGTCGCTCGCGTCGGACGAGGCGTGGGCCCCCGCGGGGCACGGCCTCGGCCACGGCGAGGTGCAGCTCGCCGCGGCGCCGGAGCGCGCGTGGGAGCAGGCGGCCCTCGTGGAGCGGCTCGACGACGGCTACGCCCTCGGCCCCGCCCGGTTCGACGGGCAGGGGGCGCTCGTCGCCCTCGGCGGGCTGCAGATCGCTTCCGCCGCCTTCGACGCGTGGCGCGCGCCGACGGAGAACGACCGCGCGGTCGGCTGGGCCGAGCCGGTCTCCGCGCTCTTCTACTGGGAGCTCGCGGGCCTGCAGCGGATGGTGCACCGCACCGACTCCGTCGCGATCGACGACGACGGCCGTGCGCTGGTCGTCGTGACCCGCGCCGCGGGCGCCGCGACCGCGAGCGGCTTCCGGCTCGTCCACCGCTGGACGTCCGACGGCACGGCGCTGCGGCTCGACCTCGAGATCGAGCCGGAGGGCAGCTGGCACGGCACGGTCCCGCGGGCCGGCTTCTCGCTGGCGCTCCCGTGCGCTGACGCGCTCGGCGCCGAGGTGGAGTGGTACGGCCTGGGTCCCGGCGAGGCCTACGCCGACTCGCATGCCGCGGTCCGCACCGGGCGCTGGCGGTCGTCGGTGGGCGACCTGCAGACGCCCTACGTCGTGCCGCAGGAGAACGGCACCCGGGCCGGTGTGCGCAGCGCCCGGATCATTTGGGCCGGAGGCGGTCTCGGCATCGCGTCCGAGCCCGCCGCGGGCCTCGCCGTGCGCCCGTGGAGCAACGCCCACCTCGCCGCGACCACGCACCGGCACCTCCTCGAGCCCGACGGCCTGCTCCACGTGCACCTCGACGTGCGGCAGGACGGCCTCGGCTCCGCGACGTGCGGGCCCGCCGTGCTTCCCCAGCACCGGTTCCGTCCCGGGCCGATGCGGCTGTCGGTCGTGCTCGAGCCGCTGGGCGGCTGACATGGACGTCGTCGCCGTCCTCGCCTCGCTCACCCTCGAGGAGAAGGCGTCGCTGCTCTCGGGCCTCGACCGCTGGCGCACCAAGGCCGTCGAGGGCAAGGGAGTGCCGTCGGTGTGGCTCTCGGACGGGCCGCACGGCGTCCGCCGCGAGACCGCGCCCGACGTGTCGCTGCCGGCCACGGCGTTCCCGACGTCGTCGGCGCTCGGCGCCACGTGGGACCCCGAGCTCGTGCACGACGTCGCCGCCGCCATCGGCCGGGAGGCGGCCGCGCAGGGCGTCCACGTCATGCTCGGGCCCGGCATCAACATCAAGCGGACGCCGCTGTGTGGCCGCAACTTCGAGTACCTCTCCGAGGACCCGGTGCTCTCGGGCGTGCTCGGCGCCGCCTACGTGCGCGGCATGCAGTCCACCGGCGTCGGCGCGACGGTCAAGCACCTGGCCGCCAACAACCAGGAGAACGGCCGGCACTGGACGTCGTCGGACGTCGACGAGCGCACGCTGCGCGAGGTCTACCTCTCTGCGTTCGAGCGCGTGGTGGCCGAGGCCGCACCGCGCCTGGTGATGTCGTCGTACAACCGGGTCAACGGCGTCCACTCCTCGCAGAACCCGTGGCTGCTCACGCAGCTGCTGCGCGACGAGTGGGGCTACGAGGGCGCCGTCGTATCCGACTGGATCTCCGTGCACGACCGCGTCGCCGCGCTGCGGGCCGGGCTCGACCTCGAGATGCCCGGCGTGAACGGCGTCACCGACGCGCAGATCGTGGCGGCCGTGCGCGCGGGCGAGCTCGACGAGGCGCTCGTCGACCGGGCCGCGCGGCGGGTGCTCGAGCTGGTCGGCGCGGTGCTCCCGTCGGGGCAAGGCGAGCCGCTCGACGAAGCGGCGACGGCGTCGCACCGCGCGCTCGCCCGTCGCGCCGCCGCCGAGGCGGCAGTGCTGCTGACCAACGACGGCGTGCTGCCCCTCGATGCGGCCGGCGCGCGGATCGCGCTGGTGGGCCGGTTCGCCGCTGAGCCGCGCATCCAGGGCCGCGGCTCTGCCTGCGTCAATGCCGAGACCGTCGTCAGCATCCGCGAGGCGCTCGGCGCCGACCTCCGCGAGCGGGTGTCCTACAGCCCCGGCTACCTCGAGCACGGCGAGGACGACGACCCCGCGCGCATCGACCGGGCGCTGATCGATGACGCCGTGCGCGCCGTGGAGGACGCCGATGTCGGCGTCGTGGTGGTCGGCCTGCCCGACCTCGTCGAGTCGGAGGGGTACGACCGCACCGATCTCGAACTGCCCGCCGACCAGCGGGCTCTGCTCGACGCCGTCACCGCGACGTCGACGCCGGTCGTCGTGGTCGTCGTCGCCGGGTCGGCGGTGCGGATGGGGGACTGGCACGACCGCGCCTCGGCGGTGCTGCTGGCGTGGCTGGCCGGACAGGAGTCCGGATCCGGGATCGCCGACGTGCTCCTCGGTCGCGCGGACCCGGGCGGACGGCTCGGCGAGACCTTCCCGCTCCGGCTCGAGGACACCCCGGCGTACCTGTCGTACCCCGGCGAGCGCGGCCACGTCCGCTACGCGGAGGGCGTCTACGTCGGGCACCGCTGGTACGACGCGCGCCGGATGGACGTCCGGCACCCGTTCGGGCACGGCCTCTCGTACACGACGTTCGCCTACTCCGGCCTCGTCGTGGGCCCCATGGACCCCGCCACGGGGGAGGTCGAGGTCGAGGTCACGGTCGCCAACACCGGCGGGCGCGCCGGCAGCGACGTGGTGCAGATCTACGTCGAGCCGGCGACCGCACCGGTCGCCCGGCCGCTGCGCGAGCTCAAGGCGTTCCGCAAGGTGCGCCTCGACGCCGGCGCCGCCGCACAGGTGCGCCTGACGCTGCAGCACCGCGACTTCGCCTGGTACGACGTCGATTCCGCGTCGTGGGCGCGCTCGGAGGGGACGGCCCGCATCGTCGTCGGGTCGTCCTCGCGCGATCTGCGGCTCCAGGCGGATGTGGACGTGGTGGCCAAGCCGGGCGCGCCCGCACCGGCCACGGACGCCGAGCTCGAGCCGAGGACGCTGGCGTGGTCAGCCGGAGAGAGCGAACGACGCCGCGTGCGGTGAGAACGCGCGGTCGAGCACGAGGCAGGCCGCGCCGATCGCGACGACGTCCTCGCCCAGCGCGGTGCCGCGGATGCGCAGCGGGCCCAGCGCGCCGCGGACCAGGTGGCCGCTGACCATGTCGGGTACGAGCCGGAGGTAGTGCTGCGACAGGCGCGACCACGTCGGGCCGCCGAAGGCGACGATCTCGGTGTCGACGAGGTTGGCGAGGGTGTCGACAGCCTTGGCCAGGCGCACGGCCGACACCCGGATGACCTCGAGCGCGGCCTCGTCGCCGTCCTCGGCGCGCGACACCAGCTTGTCGAAGGCCTTGTCGAGCCGGGCGGGGTCGACGGCGCCCGCGCCCCGCAGCGTGCTGGCGGGCAGGACGCCGGCCTCGACGGCCGCGGAGACGAACGCGGCCGGGCTCAGCGCGGCGCCCATGCAGCCGTGGAGGCCGCAGTCGCAGAGCGGCCCGTCGGGGTCGACCACGAGGTGGCCGATGTCGCCGGCGTTGCTGGAGAAGCCGCGCACGACCGTGTCGTCGATCGTGATGCCGACGCCGACGCCGGTCGAGAGGTAGAGGAAGACCGAGTTGGCGTAGCCCATCGTGGCGCCGGCCCAGCGCTCGCCGACCGCGGCGGCGATGACGTCCTTGTCGAGCAGGACGGGGTAGTCGGTGGTCTCCCGCAGGTGGTCGCGCAGCGGCACGTTGCGCCAGCCGGGCAGGTGCGGCGGGTCGAGGATGACGCCGGCCTGGGTGTCGATGGGGCCGGGGGAGGCGAACCCGATGCCCGCGATCGCGGAGTCGTCGATGCCGGTGGACGCGACGAGGTCCTCGATCGTGGCGCGGACGTCGTCCATCACCTCGTCGGGCGACGACGTGGTCGGCGTCGGCTGCTGGCTGTGGGCCACGACCGAGCCGGTGAAGTCGAGGACCACGAAGGTCATGACGAGCGGGTCGAGGTGGACGCCGACGGCGTACTGGCCCTCGGGGTTGAGCGAGAGCAGGGTGCGGGGCTTGCCGACGCCGGTGACGACGCGCTCGCCCTCGACGATGAGCCCGGCGTCGATCATGCGGCGGCAGATGTTGGAGATGGTCTGCGCCGACAGGCTGGTGAGCTCGGTGAGCTCGACGCGGCTCAGACCGCCCTTGGACCGGCGGATGGCGTCGATGATGACCGCCTCGTTGAAGCCGGCGATGCGCGCGAGGTTCGTGCCGCGCCGCAGCGCGGGCACCCGTCCTTTCACGGCGCCTACCTTCCCGCTCCGCTGCCGCGGTGCGCCGGAGGCGCGCCACGGGGGAGCCCTGCGCGACGTCGAGGCCCCTCCTGCGACGCGCGGATTGCGGGAGGTTAACAGTCCTTGACTTACTAAATCCATTTGAAGTACGTTCCGCGCGTCGATCCGGTCGGCCGGGTCGACGCATCGGGACCGTCCGGAGCACACACCTGCCGGGACCGGTGCAGCCCGCCCGACACCGGGACCGCCTGGTCCTGCCGTGACCCCCAGGGGGCGCCGATGCACGACGTCGTGCCGATGCCGTGCGCTGCCGTCCGCTTGGTCACGAACAAGCACGACGTTCGGTCACAGAACGCGCTCGGCCCCGCTCCCTGATGATCCCGGCATGTCACGGTGATCCCGCGACGTGCCGGTCCTCGTATCCGCGTCGCAGCACCATCTCCCTCGCGCACTCAGCCGGCGCACAGCATCTACCGCACGACCGCCCCGGACCGCGAGACCCCAGTCCCAGAACCGTGAGTCACCCGAAGGGGAACCATCGATGAGAAAAGCAACGCTGACCCTCCTGACCGGCATGGTCGGGGCGGCTCTCGCGCTGTCCGCCTGCTCGTCGGGCAGCAGCACCGACACGACGCCGTCGGCCAGCGGGTCCGGAGACTCGGCCGCGCCCCTGTCGGGCGAGCTGCTGATCTGGGACACCGGCCTTCTCGGCAAGACCCTCGAGGGCGGCGCCCCCGACATGGAGAAGTCGTTCCTCGACCGCGCGGCCAAGGACTTCATGGCGGAGAACCCCGGCGTCACGGTCAAGGTCGTCCAGCAGGGCGGCGACATCTCGGCCAACAGCGCGCAGTTCCAGGCGGCCTCGATCGCTGGCAACGGCCCCGACATCCGCATCCAGTACGCGGGTGGGCCGACGCTGTCGTTCGGCGACTTCTTCGCCGACCTCAACGGGGTGTTCGACCAGGAGACCATCGACTCGATGAGCGGGTGGAACACCGTCCGCAAGAACTACGACCCCGAGGGCGAGCTGCTCGGCATGCCCTACGGCTCGGGCCTGTACTTCCTCGTGTTCGGCAACAACAAGATGCTCGAGGCGGCCGGGATCGACCCGACCGTCCCGCCCAAGACCTGGCAGGAGATGCTCGCCAACGGCGAGAAGGTCAAGGCGCAGACGGGCAAGAACGCGTTCTGGGCCGCCAACCTCGAGGGCTACGTCGGCGCCTGGGCCGTGGGTGCGCTGCTCGGCGGCGAGCTCGGCGAGCAGGCCTCGACCGACATGTACCTCGGCAACGTGCCGGTGAACGACCCGGCCATGGTGAAGGTCTACCAGGCCTGGCAGGACCTCGGTAAGAGCGGCCTGACCAACCCCGACGCCGGCTCCGTCTCCAACGGCGAGTCGACCGCCGGCTTCGTCCAGGGCAAGGGCGCCTACTACCTGGTCGGCAGCTGGGAGAACGGGAACATGGACAAGGAGTTCGGCGAGGACGTCTCCTGGTTCTACATCCCGATGCTCGAGGGCGCGAAGTACCCCGAGGCCGTCGCCGGCGGCCCGTCGGTCGCGGTGTCCATCACCAACTACGCGAAGAACCCCGAGGCTGCGAAGGCGTTCCTCCGCTACCTCGCCCAGCCCGAGGTCCAGGACGAGTACGTGCGCCTGAACCAGACGGAGGGCTCGAACAACAAGAACGCCGACACGTCGGTCATCACCAACCGCCTCCTGCGCGAGCAGGCGGAGGTGCTCAAGACCAAGACGCCCGTCGTGTTCCCGTTCGACAGCGTCATGCCGCAGCCGGTGATCGACCTGTTCTACCGGCTCAACGCCAGCACCTTCCTGGACAAGACCTCGGCGCAGGACGCCGCTGACCAGCTCCAGGCGGCGAACGAGAAGGAGATCGCCAACCGGTGACGAACGTCGCCGCCGAGGCACTGGTCGGGGACGCCGCAGCTGCGGCGTCCCCGACCGGCCGTCGGTCCCCGAAGCCCCCCATAGCCACGTGGCGCAAGCGCGAGCGACGCATCGGCCTGCTGGCGGTCCTGCCGGCCGTGTTGGTCGTGGCCGCGGTCATGCTGTACCCGATCGGGTTCGCGCTGTGGCTCTCGCTGAACAAGACCAACGGCATCAAGTACGAGTTCCGCGGCCTGCGCAACTACACAGACCTGCTGACCGACCCGCTGCTCTGGCAGGTCGTGTCCAACAACATCAAGTTCCTGATCTCGGTGCCGCTGGTCATCACGGCGGCGCTGTGCACCTCGGTCCTGCTGTTCGAGAAGATCCGCGGCTGGCGCTACTTCCGCGTCATCTTCTTCCTCCCGTCGGTGCTCTCGACCGCGGTGGTCGGCCTGCTCTTCCGCTCGCTGTTCGGCTACAACGGCGTCGTCAACTCCGCGGTCGTGGCCGCAGGCGGGCAGCCGATCGAGTTCTTCACCGAGGCCAACCTCGCCATCACGGTCATCGTGATGGCGCTGGTGTGGTCGGGCTTCGGCTACCAGTCGCTGCTCCTGCTCAGCGGCCTGACCGCGATCGACCCCGCGGTGTTCGAGGCTGCCATGCTCGACGGCGCCGGCTGGTGGAAGCGCATCTGGTACATCACGCTGCCCAACATCCGCCGCACCATCGGGTTCGTCTTCATCATCAACGTGCTCTACACGTTCACGTCGCTGTTCGGCTTCGTGTTCGTGATGACCGCGGGCGGCCCCGGCTACGACACCACCACTGTCGACTACCTCATCTACCTCAAGGCGTTCGGCGGCGCGAGCATCGGCTCGGGCGCGGCCCTCGCGGTGATGCTGTTCATCCTGGTGGGCGCGCTGACCTTCGCGCAGAACAAGGTCTTCCGGATCGGCGACGACGACTAGTGATGGAGGACCACCGGTGAGCTCGCCGAACGCCACCATGAAGAGGAGCTCGAGGGCGCTCGTCTTCGTCATGCTGGTGGGCGTCGCCTTCTCGATCCTGTGGCCGCTGTGGCTCATCGGCACGGCGGCGCTGCGCACCAACACCGACTACCTGCGCAACCCGTTCGGCCTGCCCGGCGAGCTCACGCTCGAGAACTTCCGCCGGCTGCTCGACACCTACGGCATCGGCCAGGCGTTCCTCAACAGCCTCATGGTCGTGAGCATCGCGATGGTGATCCAGCTCGCGATCGCGACGTTCGCGGGCTACGGCCTGGCGAAGTACCCCGTGCCGGGGTCGAAGTTCATCATCGGCGGCTTCGTCGCGGTAATGCTCATCCCCGGGCAGGTGCTGATCATCCCGATCTACCTGCTGCTGTCGAGGTTCGGCCTCGTCGGCGACTTCCCAGGGCTGATCATCGTCTACGTGGCGACAGGCCTGCCGTTCTGCGTGTTCTTCCTGGCGCTGTCGTTCCGAGGAGTCCCCAACGAGGTGATGGAGGCGGCGAAGATCGACGGCGCCGGCTTCTTCCGCACGTTCTTCTCGATCGTGCTGCCGATGGGCGTCTCGGGCGTCGCGACCGTCGCCGTGCTGCAGTTCCTCGGCATGTGGAACGAGCTGATCTTCGCGTTCATCCTGCTGCCCGACGACAGCAAGACGCTGCTGACACCGGCGCTCGCGGAGATCGGCGGCAAGTTCGTGCGCGACCAGACGCTGGTGTCGGCGGGCCTGCTCGTCACCGCCGCGGTGCCGATCATCCTGCTCATCGTGGCGTCGAAGTACATCATGCAGGGCCTGTCGGCCGGCTTCAGCCGCTGACCTCACCGGAGGGACCCGCCCGGCTGTGACGCCGACGTTCACGCTCATCCCGACCGAGCGCTTCCTGTTCAACTCGATGGTCGACTGCAATATGGCCGAGGCCTGGGTCGGCGACACGTTCCGGATCTTCCCCGGCAAGACCGGCGAGGACCCGCTGTGGGGCGAGGCGCACGACCTCAAGCGCGGCGACGGCCGCCACGCCGACGAGGCGTTCCTGCTGCCGTCCGAGGCGTTCGTCGAGGTGGCCATCCCGCCGAACGTGCCGCCGGGCGAGCCGGGGCTGCACGGCGCCGTCTGGTTCGAGACCGTCTACCAGGACGTCCGCGACACGTCGGGCCGCACGCTCTACGCGCTCTACCACAACGAGAACTACCCGACGACGCTCCCGTACGACCCGGAGACGGGCACGGGCTACCTCGATATCGACTGGCCTCCTGGCCTCGGCGGCGACGGATCCCCGCAGGCCGTGCCGCGCATCGGGATCATGAAGTCGGTCGACGGCGGCGAGTCGTGGACCGACCACGGCGTCATCCTCGAGGACAAGACCGAGCGGATGATCCTGCTGCCGGTCAACGGCAACAACACCTTCCCGGGCGGGGTGGGCGACCCGTCCGCGGTCGCCAGCGGCGACCACCTCTACGTCTTCTACGGCGAGTACGCCTACCCGACCGCCTGGGATGCGCAGACGCACGACCCCGACCTCGAGGCGTCGGGCCAGTGCATCTCGGTGGCCCGCATCCCGCTCGCCGACCTCGACGACCCGGTCGGGAAGGCGCGGCGCTGGGACGGCACCTCGTTCTCCGCCGACCCCAGCGGCGTCGGCGTGCCGATCCGCAGCCTGCAGATCCCGGCGTCCGAGGGCGGCGGCCCGGTGTCGGCCGGCGACAAGAAGTTCTACTGGGGCCCCTCGGTCAGCTGGAACACCTACCTCGAGTGCTGGGTGATGGTGATGTGCCGGGTCGACGCCGGCTACTGGGTGGGCGACAGCCTGTTCATCTCCTTCAACCCGCACCGCGACCTCGGCGAGGGCGCCAACTCGCAGGACTGGTCGACGCCGCAGCTGCTGCACCAGCGCCCGGGCCGCACCCTGTGGTACCCGTCGCTGCAGCCGCTCGCCACCGACGAGGACGTCGCCGCGCGCCGCACGTGCATGCTGCTCGACAAGCGCGCCCGGCTCTTCTTCAAGGCCAGCAACTCCGAGGAGAGCCTCTACCTGTCGGACTTCATCATCGAGTTCGAGCGGCCGGCACCGTGACCGCGACGATGGAGGCGCTGGTCTACGAGGCGCCCCGCGAGATGGTGCTGCGCCGGCTGCCGGTGCCGGTGCCCGGGCCGGGCGAGGTGCTCGTGCGCGTGGCGTACTCCGGCATCTGCGGCTCGGAGCTGTCGGGCTTCCTGGGCCAGAGCAGCATCCGTACGCCCCCGCTGGTGTTCGGCCACGAGCTCGCCGGGCGCGTCGAATCCCTCGGTGAGGGTGTCGCCGGCCTCGCCGTGGGCCAGCCGGTCACTGCCAACCCGCTGGTGACCTGCGGCCGCTGCCGCTACTGCTTCGAGGGTGTCGAGCAGCGCTGCCCCGAGCGGCTGCTGCTCGGGGCGTCGCTGCCCGGCTGCAACGCCGAGCTCGTCGTCGTCCCCGCCTCCCGCGTCCTCGCCGTGCCCGAAGCCACCGACCTGCGGCAGGCCTCGCTGGTGGAGCCGGCGGCGTTCGCGCTGCACGCCGTCGAGGCGGCCGCTGCGCCGTCGTCGCCTGCCCTCGTCGTGGGTGCCGGGCCGATCGGCCTGCTGCTGGTGCAGGCGCTGCTCGCTGCGGGCGCGCCCGCGCCGATGGTCGCCGAGCTCAACCCGGCGCGCGCCGCTATGGCCCAGCGGGCCGGCGCGGAGGTGGTCGCCCTCGCCGACGTGCGCGGCGCCGACCTCGTCTTCGACGCCGTCGGGTCGGAGGGCACGCGGCAGGCCGGCTTCGCGGCGCTGGCGCCCGGGGGCACGCTGGTCCTCGTGGGCCTGCACACCGACGCGACGACGCTGCCGCTCAACCGCGCGGTGCGCGACGAGCTCACCGTGCGGGGCGTGTTCGCCTACGCCCACCGCCACGTCGAGGAGGCGCTCGCCGGCATCGCGTCGGGCAGCCTCGGCCTCGACGAGGGCGTGGTCGAGGTGCCGCTCGCCGACGGCGCTGCGTGGTACCAGCGGCTCATCGACGGCGACCCTGCGGCCAAGGTGCTGCTCGTGCCGGGGGCTGGCGCATGACCGACGCCGTCCGGGTCTCGACCGGGTGGCAGGTGCACGGCACCGACGCCGTCCGGCTGCGCAACCGGCACCTCAGCGTCATCGTCCTCCCCGGCCTCGGCGCCAAGGTGTGGGAGGTGCTCGACCACCGCACCGGCCGTCAGGTGCTCTGGCAGCACCCGGCTGTGAAGCCCGAGCGCGTGCCGTTCGGCGCGACGTTCGACGACGTCTTCGCGGGCGGCTGGGACGAGCTGTTCCCCAACGACCTCCCCGAGACCCTGGCCGGCGAGCCGATGCCCGACCACGGCGAGGCGTGGTCGCTGGCGTGGGACTGGACGGTCGACGACCCGGCCGACGACGGCTCGGTCACCGTGCTGATGCGCACGCGGACGCCGGTGTCGTCGTGCCTGCTCGAGAAGTCGGTCACGCTCGCGCCGGACGCGCGCCACCTCGTGGTGCGATCGTCGGTTACCAGCCTGTCGCGCCGCGACCTGCCGTTCCTCTGGAAGCAGCACCTCGCCGTCGACGTCGCGGACCTGGCCCGCATCGACCTGCCCGGCCGCGAGGCGCTGCTCGAGGACTTCGGCACGCCGCGCGCCGGATCGGCAGGCACCCGGTTCACGTGGCCGCATGTCGTGCAGGACGGCGTCGAGCACGACATGCGCCCCACGTTGCCTCCCGACAGCGGGGTCTGCGAGTTCTACTACGTCACCGGCCTCGACGACGGCTGGTGCGCGCTGACCTACGACGACGGCAGCGGTGTGGGCCTCGCCTTCGACCGCGAGATGTACCCGTCGTGCTGGGTGTTCGCCAGCTACGGCGCGTGGCGCGACCTGCAGGTGGCGGTGCTCGAGCCGTGCACCGGCTACCCCGTGTCGGTCGCCGACGGCGTCGAGGCCGGAACGCACCGGGTGCTGCCCGCGGGCGGCTCGCTGACCACGACGATGACCCTGGCGCTGTTCGACGGGCTGTCGTCCGTGACGCGGGTGGGGCACGACGGAACGGTGGAAGGGCCAGCAGCGTGAGGATCGACAGCGTCGACATCTTCTATCTCGCGCTCCCCGAGGTGCTCGACATCGGCGATGGCAGCCAGGACATGGCGCTCGTGCGCGTGCGCGCCGACGGCGGTGCCACCGGCTGGGGCGAGTGCGAGGCGTCGCCGCTGCCGACGATCGCGGCGCTCGTGACGCCGGCGTCGCACAGCGCCTGCCGCAACGTCGAGGAGTCGGTCGTCGGCCAGCGCCTCGACGGCCCCGACGACATCGCGCGCATCGCCCGCACTGTGGGAGAGCGCAGCCTCGACCTGCTGCAGGCGGCGCACACGTGGTCGGGCATCGAGATCGCGCTGTGGGACCTGCTCGGCCGCGCGCGCGAGGTCCCGGTGCACGAGCTGCTCGGGCAGGGGGCGCCCGTGCGCAAGACGCCGTACGCCTCCCAGCTGTTCGGCGACACCCCGCAGCAGACCCTGGAGAAGGCGCGTGCCTCGGCGGCCGCCGGGTACCGGGCGGTGAAGATGGGCTGGGGGCCGTACGGCCGCGGCACGGTGGCGGAGGACGCCGACCACGTGCACGCGGCGCGCGAGGGGCTCGGCCCGGACGGGATCCTGCTCGTCGATGCCGGCACCGTGTGGGGCGACGATGTCGATGCGGCGGCTGCCCGCCTGCCCGCGCTGCGCGAGGCGCGCGCGCTCTGGCTCGAGGAGCCGTTCGTGTCCGGCGCCCTCTCGTCGTACGCCGCCCTCGCGCGTCTGTCGGGCGACATCGGGCTCGCCGCCGGCGAGGGCGCCCACGAGGCGAGCATGGCTCGCCACCTCGTCGACCACGGCGGCGTGCGCTTCGTGCAGATCGACACGGGGCGGATCGGCGGGATCGGCCCGGCGGCGGAGGTGGCGCGCTACGCCGCAGGCTGCGGCGTGCGCTACGTGAACCACACGTTCACCTCGCACCTGGCGCTCAGCGCGTCGCTTCAGCCCTACGCCGGCTCTGTCGAGGACACCATCTGCGAGTACCCCGTGGAGCTGTCGGCGCTGGCGCGCTCGCTCGTGCGCGAGCCGATCGCACGCGATGCCGACGGACTGGTCTCGGCGCCGGACGCCCCGGGCCTCGGCGTCGAGCTCGACCTCGACGCCGTGCGCGGCTACCTCCAGGATGTCGAGATCGCCGTCGGCGGCCGCACGCTCTACCGCACCCCCGACCTCGTCCCGTAGGAGCCACCATGGCGGGCAGCCCGCGCAGCCTCGACGGCCGTCGTGCCGTCGTCACCGGAGGAGCCCACGGCATCGGGGCCGCGATCGCGCGACGCCTGGTGTCGCTGGGAGCGACGGTGCTGATCCTCGATGTCGAGGAGGTCGAGGACTGCGCCCCGACGCTGCACGTCGACCTCGCCGATCGGAGCGCGGTGATCGCCGCGGCTGCGGAGGCCAGGCACCGGCTCGGCGGCGTGGACGTGCTGGTCAACTGCGCGGGCATCGCGTACGTCGCGCCGCTCGTCGCACTCGACCTCGACCAGTACGACCGGCTGCTCGCCATCAACCTGCACGCGCCGGTGCTCCTCATGCGCGAGCTCGTCCCCGGCATGGTCGACGCCGGCTTCGGCCGGATCGTGAACGTCACCAGCGTCCATGCCCGGGTGAGCGAGCCGGACTGCCTGGCCTACGACGTCGCCAAGGCCGGCCTCGAGGCGGCCACGCGCACGGCGGCAGTCGAGCTCGCCCGCACGGGCGTGCTGGTCAACGCTGTGGCGCCCGGCTTCGTCGCGACCCGGATGGCGGTGGTCGACGGCAACGACGACCACGACAGCGACTGGTTCCGCACGGTGTACGTCGAGCACGGCCGGCTCCCCGCAGGGCGTCCGGCATCGCCCGACGAGATCGCCGAGCCCGTGGCGTGGCTGGCGAGCGAGGCCAACAGCTACACCACCGGCCAGACTCTGGTCGTCGACGGCGGTCTCACGGTGCGCCTCTGAGGGCTTGCCGCTCAGGCGATCGCGAGACCCTCGAGGCCGTCGGCGCGCACGAGCTGGCCGGCGGGGGAGACGTCGACGGACACGTCGCGGCCGCCGACCCGCAGGCCGCGCACCTCGAGCCGGCCTACCGGCGACGGCGCCATGGGGCGCAGCCGCACCGTGCCCGCCGGGACGTCCGGCTCGAGGCCGACGACGGCGGTCAGCAGTGCCACGGCCGATGCCGCCGACCACGCCTGCGGCCGGCACGACGGCGGGTACGGGTGCGGCCGGACCCCGCGTCCGGCCTGCACGCCGGCGAACAGCTCGGGCAGCCGAAGGTCGAAGGCGGCACCGGTGGTGAGCAGTCCCCGCACGAAGGACGCGGCCACGGCGTCCTGCCCCTCGGCGGCGAGGCCGAGCACCGCGATCGCGGTGTCGTGCGGCCACACCGAGCCGCCGTGGTAGCTGAGCGGGCCGAAGCGGGGCGAGCGCGAGGTCAGCGTGCGCAGCCCGAAGCCGCTGTCGAGGTCGGGCCCCGCGAGGCGCTGCGCGACCGCTGCGGCCTCGTCCGCGTCGAGGATCCCGGTGCCGAGCAGGTGGCCCATGTTGGAGGCGACGCCGTCGACGAGCCGCTTGTCGCGGTCGAGGGCGATGCCGGGGTAGGGCCCGAGCTCGTCCTCGGTCCAGAAGCTGCGGCGGAACCGGTCCTTCACCCCGGCCGCCCACTCGTCCCACTCGTCGGCGCCCGGGCGCCCGAACGCGCGCAGCAGCGCGGCGCCGCCCGTGGCCGCCTGGTAGGCGTACGCCTGCACCTCGCTGAGCGCGATCGGCGCGTCGGCGAGCCGGCCGTCGGCCCACTGCACCGAGTCGAACGAGTCCTTCCAGCCCTGGTTGCCCAGGCCGCGGCCGCTGCGGTCGATGTACTCGAGGAAGCCGTCGCCGTCGGCGTCGCCGAGGTCGCGCATCCAGCGCAGCGCCGCCTCGAGCGCCGGCAGCAGGTCCGCCACCTCCGCGGGGTCGGCGCCCCAGCGCCAGGCGTCGACGAGCAGGCACGCCCACAGCGGCGTGGAGTCGACCGAGCCGTAGTAGACCGGCGGCAGCGCCATACCGCCGAGCGTCAGCATCTCCCTGCGCACCTCGTGCAGGATGCGGCCGGGCTCCTCGGCGCTGTCGACGTCGTGGCCGGTGCCGGCCCGCCTGGCGAGGATGCGCAGCGTGCCCATCGCGAGATCGGTGCCGAGGGGAAGCAGGAACCGGGCGGCCCACAGCGAGTCGCGGCCGAACAGGGTGAGGAACCACGGCGCCCCGGCGGCGAGCACATGGTCGTCGTCCTCGCGCAGCAGCAGCCCGGCGAGATCGGCCAGGCCGTGGTCGACGAGCGCAGGAAGCCGGACGTCGTCGGCCGACACCTGCGGCTCCGACCAGGGGATGCGCGCCGCCGTCTCGAAGAAGGCCGCGCCGCGGTCGCTGTCCTTCGCCGCGACGACGACCTCGAGCGCGGTGCGCCCGCGCGGGGGCAGGGCTACGTCCCACGCCAGCGAGACCGTCGCCTCCGACGCATCGACGGCCAGGTCGGCCCCGCCCGAGGCGGTGACGAGGACGTCGAAGCCCTCGCCGTCGGTCCAGGCGATGCCGCCCTCGACCACCGTCGGAGCAACGACGTCGGCGCGGCGGTCCTCGCGGACGAGCGTCATCGGCGCCAGGTCGCTGGCGACGTCGACGACGACCCGGACCGCCACCGGCGCCTGGGCGACGGACACGACGTCGAGCGACTCGACCACGCCGGACGGCGTCGTGCGCCGGCGGCGCTCGATCGTCACTGTGGGGTCGGGGATGGGGTCGCCGGCGCCCTGCACCATCGCCACGAAGAAGGCGCCGTCGCCCCCCGTGCTCGAGCCGCGCAGAGCGACGAGCGGATGGCCCTCGACGCGCACGCGCAGCAGCGACAGGGCGCGCCGGTCGGCGACGTACACGCCTTGCGCCGCGACGGGCAGGACGTCGCCGGAAGCCGACGACAGCACCGTGCACGGGGCGGCGACGGAGGTGACGAGATCGTGGAGCGGCGGGTGCGGCACAGGGGTCCTCGGCGCTGCTGGGGGAGCGGGGCCTCGCCCCGAGCGGGGCGTCGCACCAGTGTCCCAAAGCGCTTGCGATCAGGCGGGAGAACGCGCCGTACCGACGCACTCGGACGGGCGCGGGTTGGCGCTCCGGCACCCGGGTAGAGCAGCGCCATGGACGAGCGGCACTCCTGGATCGCAGGCCCCGAGGACGACGAGGCGCCGACGGACGGCGGCCTCGCCGGCGCGCAGGGCAAGGCGGTCGATCCGCAGCACGAGGCGGAGGGTGCGCCCGCCACGGGGTCGGACCGCGACGAGTCGAGCCTGGAGTCCACCTCGCCCATCGACCTGCTGCGCGGCACCCGGCGCGGACCGCGCCGCGACTGAGCCGTCGACGTCAGCCCGACGGCGCCGACTCGGCCACCAGCAGCGGCAGGACGCTGGCCGCGATGGCGAGCTCGCCGGCGGCGTCGGGGTGGAACGGGTACTGGGCCGACATGCCCTGCACCCACGACTCGTCCGCGCACAGCGCGTGGCCCTCGAACGACGGTGCCGCGCTGTCGAAGCCGAACGCCGCCGCCCCCTCGGCCAGCACGGTGTTGAGCTCGGCGAGCCGGGCGCGCAGCGGCTCGATCTTGCCCGCGATCTGCGCGGCCTGGTCGTTCCCGGCGTCGGGGCCGAAGCCGTAGGCGGGAGGAGGCGCCTCAGGCTGCATGGGGTCGCGCAGCGCCGGGCAGTCGAACACGTCGCCGAACGGGTCGTAGTACTACACCACCACCACGTGGGGGTGCGTCGGCAGCGAGCTCAGCTGCTGCAGCAGCTGGGCGTAGCGGATGCGGAAGGTGTCGATGCGGCTGTCGAACAGGCGCTGGGAGAACTGGTCGTCGCAGCGGGGCAGGCCGTAGCAGAGCCGCAGGAAGTCGGCCCAGCCCACGTCGTTGGCCCCGATGCTCACGACGACGGTGCGCAGGCCCGGGATGCCCTTGAGCACTCCGACCTGCGGCGGCGCGGTCGTCGCGCCCTCCGACTGCGGGCCGAGCAGCCCGGCCTCGATGGTGGCCGAGCTGCACGCGAGGTTGGCGGTGCCCGTGCGCAGCGCCGACGCGAGCACCCGTGCGTACGCGTCGCGCGAGCGGCCGCAGGCCGTGTCCTCCTCGGACGGGTCGGCGAGCGGCCGGTTGCCGACGCCGGCAGCGGTGGAGTCGCCGATGACGGCGAGCTCGACGTCGCGGTGCGGGGGCTGCACGCCCACCGGTGCGGGCACGAGCGGCGTGCGGCCCGTGATGTCGGCGAGGGTCGAGACCGTGGCGAGCTGCTCGCGGGCCGAGACCACGGTGATGGCCGCAGAGCCCGCGGCGAGACCCGCTCCGAGCACCAGCGCCGCGCCCACCTGGCCCAGACGCGTGCGCCGCCGTACCGGCTCGTCGCCGCCGATGTGCAGCACCGCGGCCCCGCCGTAGAGGGCGAGCCGGATCGTCGCGGCGAGCAGGGCGCTGATGACGGCGAGCCGCACGATGTAGGTGGTCCACCCCCGCGCCAGCATCTCGCCGAGCGCGGCGGTGCGGAACGTGGGGCCGTCCTGAGCGGAGGTCTGCACGAAGTCGGCGGCGGCGGGGTCGCGGTCGAAGCGCTGCCACACGATCCGCGGCCTCACGATGCCGTCGAAGCGCAGCGCCGTCTCGACCGGGCCCTCGCCGAACAGGTCGGCCTGCCCGGGCCCGCTCCAGCCGCGCACGGCCAGCGGGGAGACGGCGCCGAGCCGCAGGTCCTGGCCGAAGGCGGTCACCGGCGTCGGCGGAGTCACCAGGAGTGCGAGCACCACGGCCGCGGCACCGCTCACCAGCACGGCGGCGGCCGCGGCGGCGCGCTTGCTCCAGACCCCTCGCACGGTGCGTGCCCTACCCGCTCCGGCGGTGCCGGAACGTGGGGGAGACCGTCAGGCGAAGGCGGGTCCGAAGAACTCGGCGCGGCCGTCCTTGATGAGGTACACCGACCAGTCGTCGAGCCCGACGAACCAGCGGTTGCAGGTGGGGCCCTCGACCAGGCACGCGGTCGCGAGCGCGTCGGCGAGGCCGGCGTCCGGGCCGACCACCGTGGCGGAGTCGTAGTGGACGGAGCTGCCGCCCGACACGGTGTTGCGGATGTGCTCGCCGCGCTCGTAGAGGCCGCTGGTGGCCATCGCGTAGCCGCTCGGCACCTGCACGACGCGCACGACCGACTGCGTGTCGTAGGGGTTGGTGATCCCCACGGACCAGTCCTCGTCGGCCGTCATGCGGCCATGGACGGCGATGTCGCCGGACGCATCGACGCAGACGTTGGCGATGCCGGCGTCGTGGAGCATGTCGGCGGCGACCCCGGCGGCCCAGCCCTTGACGTAGCCCGACGGGTCGACGCCGCCGGGCACGGCCCACGGGTCGAAGACGCCGTCGGTCAGCTGCTTGGCGCCCGCGCACGCCTCCAGCACGGCCCGCACGATCGACGGCGTGCGCTCGAGCTCGATGAGCCCGTTGCGGTACATCGTGATCGGCGTGTCGGCGCGGTAGGTCGAGAACCACGCGTCGACCTGGTGGAGGAACGCCACCGCCTCGGCGAGCAGGTCGTCGACGTCGTCCGGCAGCGCATCGGCCCGGACGTCGATCACGACGTGGGTGCCCCACACGGGCTCGACGTGGAGTCGCTGCTGCCAGCTGCCGGCGCCGGCGTAGGTGATCCGGCCGCCCGTGCCGATGCCGGTCTCCGACGGGGTGGCACCGGTGCCGGTGCCCTCCGCCGGACCGGTCATCGTCAGATCCCCGCCTTGCTCATCGCCGAGGCGAGGGAGGAGGCCCAGGCCTTCGACGTGAGGGTAGCGCCGGAGACGCGCGCGACGTTGGCCGAGGTGGCGCCGACGGTCTCGCTGACGAGCCTCGGGATGGAGAACTCGGAGTACGGTGCGGACTCGCCGGTGGGGTACTTCGCAGCCCACGCCTTGATGATCTTGCCGTCCTTGACGCGGATGCCGACCTGCACGGTGCCGTACTTGTGCGTCACCGAGCTGCCGACGAAGTCTCCGCTGGGGAGCGCGGGCTTGGTCGGGGTGGGCTTGGGCGCCGGCTTCGGCGCGGCCTTGGTCGTGCTCGGCTTGGGCGCCGGCGCAGGTGCGCCCGCCTTCGTCGGTGCCGCCGCAGCTGTCGGCTTGGCCGCGGGCTTCGCCGCCGCCGGCTTCGCCTTGGTCGTGGCCGCGGGCTTGGGCTTCGCCGGGGTCGACGCGGACGCCGACGGGCTGGCCTCCGCCGCTGGCTCGGACTCCTCGGGCGCGGGGGCGCCCAGGCCCTCCAGGGAGCCCGAGGACGAAGCCAGATCGGTCGCCATCGAGGTGGCGCCGTCCGAGTAGGACAGCACGCTGGCGAGGCCCGCGACCGTACCGACGGTCACCAGGAGCGCTCGTCTCATGATCGTTCCCTTCCTTCACTTCTCGCTAGAACGAGAACGCCTCGTGGTGCAGACGGCTCTCCGGGACGCCGGCGTGCTTCGCCGCGTCGATGACTCTCTCTGTGAACCCGTCGGGCCCGCAGACGTACACGTCGCATCGGGCGAGGTCCGGGATCATCTCCAGGATCACGTCGGTGCGGAGCTTGGCCTGGCGCCTCGAGCCCTCGAGGTACCAGAGGCGGAACCCGCGCGACATCGCCAGCTCCTCCATCTCGGCGCGCAGCGGCGCCTCGTCCATGGAGCGGACGCGGAAGACGATGTCGACGTCGGCACTCTCAGGCAGGTCCTCGAGCATCGCGCGAACCGGCGTGATGCCGACGCCGGCGGCGAAGGCGGCCACCCGCTCGCTGGTGCGCTGGGCGGCGGTGAACACGCCGTACGGGCCCTCGGCCCATACCCTCACGCCGGGCCGCAGCAGGTCGACCAGGGCGCCGGACTGGTCGCCGAGGTCCTTGACCGTGATCCGCAGCCACGACGGGTTCGGCGCCGCCGACAGCGAGTACGGGTGGGCCTGCCACCACCAGTGCCGGGTCATGAACCGCCACTGGAAGAACTGCCCGCCGCGGGCCTTGAGCAGGTCGAGGTCCTTGCCCGAGAGGTAGATCGACACGACGTCCTCGGTCTCTCGCACCACGGCCGCGACGCGCAGGTCGTGCTTGCGCGACATGAGGTACGGCGCCACGAAGCGCGAGCCGATGATGAGCGCGAACGCGCCGACGTACAGGGCGATCCAGAACCACTTCTGCGCCGGGTGCTTGGCCAAGAACGAGCTGAGCTCGAGCTGGTGGCCGAACGCGAGCGCGATCGCGAGGTAGAAGTAGAGGTGCGCGGCCCACCAGGTCTCGTAGCGCATCCGCTCGCGGATCTTCCGGTAGGAGATGACGCCGAGCACCACGAAGAGCACGAACGCGGTGAACGCGGGAACCATCCACGCCGAGTGGAACACGATGGTCCACAGCTGCTCGAGGAAGCCCGTCTCCGCCGCCTGCGCGTAGCCCAGTGTGGTGAGGATGAGGTGCGCGGCGATGAGGACGATCGAGTACGGCGCCACCTTGCGGTGCAGGGCGACGAGGCGGTCGTGCCCGACCTCCCGCTCGATCCACGGCACGCGGGCGACGAGGACGAGGAGCACCAGGCAGAGGTACGTGCCGGCCATCGCGGCGATGGCGCCCAGCGCGGTCAGCGGGCCGCCCGGGAACTGCCACTGCGACGGCGCGTCGGCCACGGCCATGGCGGTCGTGATGCCGAGGCCGATGCCGGCCACCGTGACGGCGATGTCGCCGCGGCGCGTACTGGTGCCGCGCGCTGCCACGCCGCGCTTGATGGGCAGCGGGTGCGTGCCGGGCACGTGGTGCAGCGTCGCGGGCTGCACGGTCGCGACGGCCGCTGCGGGCCGGCCGTGGGCGTACGCCGCGGGGGCGGCCAGGTCGGCCTCCGCCTCCACCAGCTCGGCGTCGATGATCTCGTCGAGGGCGGCTCGCGGGAGCTCGGGCAGGAAGGCCCGGGGCAGCACGACTCCGTCGTTCGCGGGCGCGGGAGGCGCGATCGGCAGGGCCGGCCCGCTCGGGGCCGGCGCGAGCAGCACGTCGTAGCTGCCGGGCGGCAGCGGGGTGCGCGGGGCTACGGGCCACGCTCCTGCGCCTGTGCCCGGGTCGAACCCGGAGTGCTCGGTACCCATGGCTACAGGCCTGCCTTCGTGAGTGCGGACTGGAGGGACGTCGTGTAGGCGGCGAACGTGAGGGTCGCGCCGGAGACCTTCGCGATGCTCGCGGACTGCGCGACGAGCACCTCGGAGTCGTACTTGGGGAGCGCGGTCGAGTTGATCTGCCGCGTCTCGCTGCCGTCGTTGGTCAGCAGCGTGCCCTTGGCGACGGTGATGACCCCGTTGACGACCGTGAGCGTCACGTTCAGGGTGCCGTGGCTCTTGGCGATCGCGGCTGTCGCGCCCGTGAACGTGCCGTTGACCAGCGGCGGGCTCGGAACACCCGACACCGTGCTCGAGGCCGTCGACAAGGCCGTGCCGGCGACGGCCACCACGTAGTACGAGTAGCTCGTGCCGTTGGTGAGGCCCGTGTCGGAGTACGTCGTCGTCGAGGGCGTCCCGACCTGGGTCCCGTTGCGGTAGACGCGGTAGCCCGTGGCGCCTGTGACAGCCGTCCACGACAGCGCGTTCGTCGCGTTGCCGGGGGTCACGGCGAGGCCGGTCGGAGCGGGCGGCAGCGGCGTCGCCGTCGCTGCGCTCGAGGCGGCGCTGCTCCCGCCGGCGTTCACCGCGACGACGGTGTAGCTCACCGAGGTGCCGGCGGTCAGGCCGGTCTCGGTGTAGGTGTTGCCTGCCGTCGTCGTCACGAGGGTGGCACCGCGGTAGAGCTTGTACGACGTCGCGCCCGAGACCACGTTCCACGTCACGACGACCTGGTTGGCGCCCGCGGTCGCGGTCACCCCGGTAGGCGCGGTCGGTGCGGGCACCTGCGGCGTCGCGGTGGCCGGCGAGGAGGCCGCGGACTCGGCGGAGTTCTGCTTCACCGCCGTGACGGTCCAGGTGTACGACGTGCCGTTCGTCAGCCCCGTGTCGGTGTACGACGTCGTGGCCACGGATGCGACGAGCACGCCGCCCCGGTAGACGCGGTAGCCGGTGGCGCCGGCGGGCGCGGTCCACAACAGCGACACCTGCGTGCTGCCCGGCGTCGCGGTGAGCCCGGTCGGTGCCGACGGCGCGGCGGCGACGGGAGTGGCCGACAGCGGCGACGAGGCGGCGGACGACGCCGTGCCGTTCACCGCGACGACGGTGAACGAGTAGGGCGTCCCGTTGGTGAGGCTGCCGACCGTGGCGCTGGTCGTCGAGGGCGAGGCCACGAGGACGCCGTCGCGGTAGACCTTGTACGACAGGGCATGCGCCGAGGCGCTCCACGACAGGGCGACGGAGCCGTCGCCTGGGGTCGCGGACAGGCCGGTCGGGACGTCCGGCGTGATCGGCACCGGCGTCACGAAGACCGACGACGACGCCGCCGACTCGGTGGCTCCGGACAGCGCGGTGACGTAGTAGGTGTAGCTCGTGCCGTTGGCCAGGCCCGTGTCGGTCCAGGTGTTGCCAGCCGTCGTCGTGATCGCCGTGCCGTCGCGGTAGACCTTGTAGGACGTGGCCCCGGGGACCACGTTCCACGTCAGCGTGGCGACCGTGTCACCGGGGTTGCCGACCAGGCCGGTGGGTGCGCCGGCCGACCCGGCCACCGGTGTGGCGGCGACGGGGGAGGACGCGGTCGACTGCGGGGAGTTCTGCTTCACCGCGCGCACCGTGTAGGAGTACGTCGTGCCGTTGGTGAGGCCGGTGTCGGTGAACGATGCGCTCGTCGGCGATCCGACGAGCGTGCCGTCGCGGTAGACCCGGTAGCCGGTGGCGCCGGCGGGCGCCGTCCACGACAGCGACACCGTGGTGTCGCCGGCGGCGGCCGTGACGCCGGTGGGGGCGGACGGCGCCGCGGCCACTGCGGTCGAGGTGACGGTGCTCGAAGCCGGCGACGCGGCCGAGTTCTGCTTGAACGCCACGACGTAGTAGCTGTGGCTGACGCCGTTGGACGCGGTGAGGTCGGTGTACGACGCCGTCGCCGGCGACGCGAGCAGGGTGCCGTCGCGGTAGACCTTGAAGGCGTCGGCGCCGGCGGGCGCGGTCCAGGAGAGCGCGATGCTGCCGTCGCCCGGCGTGGCGGCGAACCCGGTGGGCGCCGAGGGCGCGGTCGCGACCGGCACCGACGACACGGACGCCGACTGCGCCGAGACCGCCGAGTTCTGCTTCACCGCGGCGACGGTCCAGGAGTAGGTCGTGCCGTTCGTGAGGCCGGTGTCGGTGTAGGTCGTGGTCGCGGCCGTGCCGACCTGGGTGCCGTTGCGGTAGATGCGGTAGCCCGTGGCACCGGCGGGCGCGGTCCACGTCAGCGTCATCGACGCGTCCTTCGGCGTCGCGGCGAGGCCGCTGGGCGCGGAGGGCGCGGTCGCGACCGGCGTGGCGCTCACGGCCGCGGTCTTCGCCGACTCGGCGCTGTTCTGCCTCACGGCGGCGACGCGGTAGGCGTAGCTCGTGCCGTTGGTGACGCCGGTGTCGGTCCAGGAGGCGGTCGAGGGCGAGGCGACGAGGACGTTGTCGCGGTAGACGCGGTAGCCGGTGGCGCCCGTCGGGGTTGTCCAGGTGAGAGAGAGCGACGCGTCGCCGACGGCGACGGCGAGCCCGGTGGGCGCGGAGGGGGCGGCCGCGACGGGGACCACGTCGACGGCGGGCGACGGCGACGAGGCGCGCGACCCGTTCACCGAGACGACGGTGTACGAGTAGCTCGTGCCGTTGACGAGACCGGTGTCGGTGTACGTCGTGCCGGCCGGCGAGGCGATGAGGGCGTTGTCGCGGTAGACGCGGTAGCCGGTGACGCCCGCGACGGCGGTCCACGTGAGCACCACGCGTCCGTCACCGGGGGTCGCGCCGAGGTTGGACGCCGGGCTCGGGATGCCGGTGTCCGGCGTCGCGAGCGAGACGGCCGAGAGCGGGCCCCAGCCGGCGACGTTGGTGGCCATGACCGTGTAGCTGTAGGTCGTGGTGTTGATAAGGCCGGTGTCGGTGTAGGCCGGGGAGGCGACGCGGGCGATCTCGGCGCCGTCGCGGTAGACGCGGTACGTCGTGGCGCCGGAGACCTCGGGCCACGACAGCGCGACCTGGCTGTCGCCGGCGGCGACGGCGACGCCGACGACCTTGCCGGGGCGGACGACGACGGGCGCCTGGATGTAGTGGCGGGCCTTGATGGCCGCGGTGATCTTGGCGACCGTCTGCTCCATCGCCAGCTGCGAGGCCACGATCTCGGCGGCGGCGTCGAGCTTGGCCTGCTTGGCCTTGTTGTAGGTGGCCAGTGCGGCTGCGTCGTCGGACGTCGGAGCGGTCTTCTTCGCAGCGAGGTAGGCGTCGTACGCCGCTGCGGCAGCGGTCACGGCGGCCGAGTACGCCGGCAGCGCGGCGTCGTAGCGGGCGCGTGCGGCGACCACCGTGGCGTCGGTGTCGACGGCGGCGGTGATCTCGGCCGCGACCTGGTCGGCGGTCTGGCCCCAGTCGTTGAGGACGTCCTGGCCGGGTGCGGCGTCGGCGAGGGCGGGGACGGCTGCCCCGGCGGTCGAGGCGAGGGTGCTGAGGGCGGCGGCGACGGCAGCGGCGCCTGTGGTCCGGCGTCGCATCAGAACTTGTACCCCGCCTTGAGCAGGGCCGAGGTCAGGGACTTGATGAAGGCCTCGGAGGTGAGCGTCGCGGTGCTGACGGTCGCGACCTTGGCGGTGTCGCCGGAGTTCATCGCCTCGGTCATGAGGGTCGGCAGCGAGATGCTGTTGTAGTACGCGGAGCTGCCCTTGTCGGTGTAGACCGGGACGGCGATGTCGCTGAGGTGGCCGCCGTAGACGGTGATCCGCACCTGGATCGGCTCGAGGCCGATGCCGGGGATGAAGTACTGCGCGACGTCGCCCAGGTAGGTGCCGTCGACCGGCCGGTAGTGCTTCGACGTGTAGTACGTCTTCGCCTTGGCCCGGGCCGAGAGCAGCGCTGTGCGGGCGGCGTCCTGCTTCTTCTTGGCCAGGTTCCGCTGGTAGACGGCGCTGAGGTAGGCCTTCTTGGCAGCGGCGATCTTCGTGCTCGAGCCGGTGGCGAGAGCGGCCTTGTACGCCCGGTAGCGGGCTGCAGCCGTGGTGACCCAGTACGTGTACCTCGTGCGCAACGTCGTGTAGGTCGCCAGGGCGGTCTTGACCGTCGCGCTGGCCTCGACCTGGCGGACGATCTCCTGGGAGACCTCGTAGTCGGACTGGCCGTAGTCGTTGTTGATCGCCTGACCGGGCTCGGCGGCGCCGAACGCGGGGGAGCTGCTGAGAACCAGTGCCGACGTGCCCGCGGCCAGGGCTGCCGCAGCCGCCCTCGAACGCCGGTCCCCACCACGCGCCATGACGTTCCTCGACCTTCGTCGTACGACTGTTGAGGTGCGGTTCGGATATCGGAGAGGCCGTCTTGAGGACGCTTCGTCCAAGGTTTGGAAAAGGCGTGTGACCTTCGTTGCGCCGACCGAGTGGCGGCACGCGCTCGGCCTCCCGGCACCGTTGGCGGGCGGCTGGGCAACCTGCCCGACCAGGCCCCGGAGGCGCCCTCTCGCTGCCTCCTCAACCTGCCTCGGCCGCACCGGTGCCCGCCTGGATCGGCGCATCGGGTGGGCACGTCCCCGGCCCGGGGGACGGACTCCTGGACCCTCTGCTCCATTCGGGGACGGCGCCCTCCGGACGCCGGCTGTCCGCGCTGACGTCCGCGCTGCCGTGTCGCGACTGTGTCTCGACGGCTCAAGATCCCGCCACGGATGACGACCACTGCATTGCGGGCTGTCCCACGGGGGGAGGGCCGGCACCGACCCAGGGGGATCGACCATGGACGACGACCTGCTCGACGAGCTCGACGCACTGCCCGCCCGGACGCCCGAGGACCGCGACCGGCGCCGCCGCTCGATCACGACGGTGGGCATCGTGGCGCTGGCCTTCGTCGGCATCGGCCAGCTCACCACCGCCGCGCTGTTCGCCGACACCGCGTCGGCCACGGCGTCCTACGCCTCCGGCGACGTCTCGATCGAGGCCAACAACCAGGCCACGTACAACCTGCTGGCCGCCACCAACATGGCGCCGGGCGACACGGTCTTCCGCCACGTGGGCGTGAGCAACGCCGGCTCGCTCGACCTGCGCTACTCGGTCAGCGCGGTCACCACCAGCGAGACCAAGAACCTGTCGCAGGTGCTGCGGTACACCGTCTACTCGGTGCCGACCGGCCAGTGCAACGCTGCGGGGACCGCCTCAGCCACCGCCCTGGCGTCCAACGTCGCCGTCGGCCTGACCAGCACAAGCCTGGTCGGCAGCAGCGCCAACGGCTACCAGGCGGGCGACCGCGAGATCCCCGCGGGCGCGAGCGCCGACGACATCTGCGTCGCGGTGACGCTGCCGCTGGCCACGACGTCGGCGTACGCCTCCGCGGACGCCCAGGTCACGCTCGAGTTCGACGCCGAGCAGACCAAGAACAACTGACGGTCCGTCCGGCCGCCGCCCGCGAGGGGCGGGCGGTGGCCGGACGGTCCACCTCTCAGGGGGAGGGGGTGATGACGATGACGACGCTGAGCGACGACGGCTACGCGACGCTGACGGCGGCGCCCGCCGTGCACCTTGGGCGCGGCAGGTCGCACCTGAGGCGCCTGCTGCCGCAGCGCGGTTCCTGGCCGCTGCGGCGCGTGGCGTTCGTCGCTGTTCTGTGCGCATTCATCGGCGCCATCCTCGCCTCTTACGCAGTACCGCTGTTCTTCCAGCTGCGCGGCGAGAAGCTGCTCGTGGTCACGAGCGGCTCGATGGCTCCCGACGTCATGCCCGGCGACGCGGTGGTGATCCGTCCCGTCAACGACGCCTCGCAGCTGCGGCTGGGCCAGGTGGTCACGTTCGCGCCGGTCGGCACCACGATGCTGGTGACGCACCGCATCGTCGGCCTCACGTCGCTCAAGAAGCTCGACAAGGCGACCGGGGAGCCCATCACGGTCAACGGGCAGACGATCTACGAGCCCTACATCCGTACGAAGGGCGACGCGAACCAGGATCCCGACCCCAACCTGACTCCGGCCGCGTCTGTCCGCGGGATCGTGCTGTCGTCGTACTCCGGCTGGGGCTACGCGCTGTCGTGGGCGCATTCGCCGCTGGGGCGGCTGATCCTCTTCGCGCCTCCGCTGATCATGCTGGTGCTCGCCGAGCTGCGCAGCCGCTCCGATGTCATGCGGCTGTTGGTTCGCCCTGTCGCCGACCGGCTGGTACCCCGCCGCCGGAGCGACGCGGACGAGCCGCGCGCGGCCACCGAGGACGGGGCGAGCCGTGAAGCCGCGCGCGTCTGAGCGGCGCCGGCGCCTCGTGCGCGTCGTCGTCGCCCCCGTGCTGGCGCTGGCCTGCGTCGCAGGGACCGGCATCGGGTCCACGGCGGCGTCGTTCGGGTCTCGAGCCGAGGCGTCGGCGACCGTCTCGACCCGCCCGGCCTGCGGCGGCGGTACCGCCTACGCGGCCCTGCTGTCGACGCCGGCGTGGACGCCGACCATCTGGTGGCGGTTCTCCAACCTCACCGGCCAGGCGACAGTCCCGGATGCCAGCGGGAACGGCAACGACGGCACCGCGAGCGGAAGCGGGCTCTCGTTCGGCACGGCCAACGCCGGCATGGTCGCCTGCGACACCACCTACGCGATGCGGACGACGGGCGGCGCCGGCGCGAACGGGCGGGTCATCGCCCGGACGGTGAGGAACGCTCCGACGACGTTCACGGTGGCCACCTGGGTGCGTGGCACGGCCGTCACCGGAGGCCGGCTCGTGGGCTTCGGCAGCTCGTCCACGGGAGCCTCGGCTTCGCGCGACCGGGCGCTGCTGCTCGACCGGTCCGGCCGCCCCGTGCTCCATCTCGGCACCGGAACCGGCAACGTTCTGCTGACAAGCCCGGCCGCCATCACCGACGGGAACAACCATCTCCTGGTCGCCAGCGTCACACCGACCCGGGCCCAGCTCTACGTCGACGGATTGCTCATGGCGAGCACCCTGCTCGTCACGCCGCCGCCCTCGTACTCCGGCTACTGGCGGGCTGGCTGGGAGACCGGGGTCAACCTGATCATCTCTGGATCGCGCAACCAGGCCAACGCCCGTCAGGACGAGGTGGCGGTCTGGGAGGGCAGGGCGCTGGATGCCACCGAGGTGTCTGCGCTTTTCCAGGCCAACCACTGGTAGCCCTCGTACCGAGCCCCACCAGCACCGCAGACCGCACCGCACAGCACGTTCCGACGAACCACCGGAGGGAGGGCAGCATGCGCCGCCGACGTACACGGGTCACCTTGACCACCACGTTCGCGCTGATCAGCTTCTTCGCGCTCGCCGCGCTCGGCGTTGCCCTCGTCCTCTATCAAGGCGAGACGCTCAAGCACGTCGCCCAGGACAGCGCCACGGTCACCGCGCGCACATACGTGGACGCCGCCACTCGTGGCTGGGTATCCGACAACTCCTGGAAGGCGGAGTCCCTGAGCCAGCAGGAGATGGATGACCTCGCCGCCCACCTCGTCGAGACAGATGACGTGACGCGCGTCCGGCTCTTCGCGCGCAGCGGCAAGGTCCTCTTCGACACCAGCGGCGTCGCAACAGCCTTCGCCGACCCGGCGCGCCTCGACGCAGCGCTGGACAACGAGTCGACCGCTGCTGTGCTCGACCAGTTCTCCCCGACGGACGTGCTGCCCACCGCAGTGGCATCGCTGACCCCGCTGGGTGACACAGGATCCCCGTCGGCCCCGGAAGATGGCTCGGCTGTGCCGTCGGCCGAGCCTGCAGTCGCGCGGCCGTCCGCTCCAGCCGCGTCGCCGTCGCCGTCGAGCGCCCCGGATCCGGTCTTCGCTGAGCGCCAGACCGTCCTCGACGTCTACGTCCCCGTCTACTCCGGAGGCTCCCGCCCGGTCGCAGTGGCGCAGGTGCAGCTGGACTACTCGGCGCTGCAAGCGAGCGCGTCCGAGTCGTTGCGCGACCTCGCGACGATCGTGGCGATGGGGCTGCTGACGGTGTGGCTGCTGCTGTTCCGCACCGTGCGCCGGGCGTCGCGCGTCATGCGCGCCCGAGCCTCGGAGAACGCCCGGCTCGCACTGCTCGACCCGCTCACCGGCCTCCCGAACCGGCGGCTGCTTCAGCAGCGGCTGCAGACGGCGCTGTCGCAGGCGCAGGAGACCGGCGTCCAGGTGGGCCTGCTCATGCTCGACGTCGACCGGTTCAAGGAGATCAACGACACCCTCGGCCACGACCGCGGCGACCAGCTGCTCCAGCAGGTCGCGGGCCGGCTGCAGGGGATCGTGCGCACCACGGACACCGTGGCCCGCCTCGGCGGCGACGAGTTCGCGATCCTGCTCACCACCGTGCGCAGCGTCGACGACGGCATCCTGTTCGGGCAGCGCGTCCTCGAGCAGTTCACCGACCCGTACGTCATCGACGGCCTCACCCTGCACGTCGACACCTCGGTGGGCCTCGCGGTGCTGCCCGACCACGCCGCCGACGCGCAGACCCTGCTCAAGCACGCCGACATCGCGATGTACGTCGCGAAGGCCGGACGGATCGGGCTGTCGGTCTACGACGCCGACGGCGACTCGACGTCGACAGCGCGCCTGGTGATGCTCAGCGACCTGCGGCAGGCGCTCGACGCCGACGACCAGCTCAGCATCGCCTACCAGCCGAAGGTGGCCCTGCGGACCGGCGAGGTGCAGGGGCTCGAGGCGCTGCTGCGCTGGAACCACCCGCAGCGGGGATCCGTGCCGCCGTCGGAGTTCATCCCGCTCGCGGAGCGCACGGGCCTGGTCCACCACCTCACCCGCAAGGTGCTGACCCTGGTCCTCGAGCAGCTGCAGGAGTGGCACGCCCAGGGCTGGGACATCCAGGTGGCGGTGAACCTCTCGGCGCACAACCTCACCGAGCCCGACCTCGAGACCCGCCTCGCGGCGCTGCTCGAGAGCTACGACGTGCCGCCCTCCATGCTCGAGGTCGAGATCACCGAGTCGGCGATCATGCACGACCCGGAGCGCGCCGCGGTGGTCCTGCGGCGCATCGCCGCGATGGGCGTCTCGGTCGCGCTCGACGACTTCGGCAGCGGCAACACCTCCATCTCGCAGCTGCGCGACCTGCCGATCGCGACGCTGAAGATCGACCGCTCGTTCATCGTCGACATGGACAACGGCAACGACATCCTCGTGCGCGTGGTGACCGACCTCGCCCACGAGTTCCGGATGACCGCCGTGGCCGAGGGCGTCGAGTGCGCGGAGACGGCCCGCCGCCTGCGCGACATCGGCTGCGACGTCGTGCAGGGCTTCCTCTACGCCAGGCCCGTGCCGGCGCAGGACCTGCCCGAGATGATCGAGGGCATCCGCGACGTCCATCGCGAGGCGATGGCCGACGGCGAGCTCCTGCCGCTCGGGGAGTAGCCCCCCCCTGGGGAGCGGCCGACGGCTACGACCCGCGGACGACCACCGGCCCGCGCTGCTCCTCGGCCGCGCGGGCCCCGCCGTGCGCCGACGCCGAATCGCGCAGCACGATCCACACCGCCCGCACATCCTCGGAGCCGAGGTTCTCGAGCCGGTGCGGCTCGGACGCGTCGAAGGTGACCGTGTCGCCGGCCCGCAGCGTCCAGGTGTCGAACATGTGGTGGAAGGTGAGCTCGCCGGACTCGATGTAGGCGCACTCGAAGCCCTCGTGCTGGGAGAACTTGCCGCCCTTGCCCGAGCTGCTGCCCGGCCGGTAGGTGACGAGGATGAACTCGAGCCCCGGCGGCGCGGAGTTCGACAGCTTCTCCCAGGTGACCCCGGACTCGAGCTCGATGGTCGTGCGGTCGCCGGGGGAGAGCACCGGCCCGCGGCGCCCCGACGGGGAGGAGGCGGCACGGCTGCGCCGCCGCGAGGGGGCGGGCACGGGTGCCGGCTCGGCGACGGCGTCGGCGAAGAGGTCGTCGAGGGTGAGGCCGAGCTCGTTGACCAGCTTGTACAGGGTCGCGACGCTGGCCCGGCACCGGCCGTTCTCCACCTGGGAGAGCATGCTGGCCGAGACGCCGACCCGGCTGCCCAGCTCGCGCAGCGACAGGCCGAGCTCGCGGCGCCTGCTGCGGATGCGGGCTCCCGCCGCAGCCTCCATGCCTGCCTCCGGTCGGGACGGGGGGCGCTCTGCGCCGTTCGTTCACCCGGACTGTACTGCACGAGCCCCGTCCGCCGGGATCGTCCGGCAGGGCGAACCGCCTGCCGTCACGGGGGATTCGCCCCGGCCCCCGGCGGATCGCCGCCCGCCGCCGGGAGGCGGCCGGGCAGAAGTTAAGAGATGCTTGACGCTCTCGGGGGCCCTCTTTACAGTCGCGGGAACGGCCGACGACGGCGTCGGCGAGGACGGAGGTCGACGTGGGCGGCAGGCAGGGGACCGCGGTCATCCTGGGAGGCACCTCGGGCATCGGGCGCGAGCTGGCGGCGAGGCTCTCAGCCGACGGCATGTCGGTGGTGATCTCCGGGCGCGACGCCGCCCGGGCCCAGGCCGTCGCGGCCGAGATCGGCCCGTCGGTGCGCGGCATCGCCGTCGACCTGGCCGAGCCGGCGACCATCGCCGGCGCCCTCGCGGACATCGAGCAGGTCGATGCGCTCATCGTCGCCGCCATCGAGCGCGACGCCAACAGCGTCACCGACTACAACATCGAGGGCGCCACGCGCCTGGCCGTGCTCAAGCTGGTCGGCTACACCGAGGCGGTGCACGCCCTCGCCGGCAGGCTCACCCCGAGCGCGTCCATCGTGCTCTTCGGGGGTCTGGCCATGCTGCGCCCCTACCCGGGATCCACCACCGTCACCACGGTCAACGGCGGCATCTCCTCGATGATCCGCACGCTGGCCAGCGAGCTCGCGCCCGTCCGCGTGAACGCCGTGCACCCGGGCATCGTCGGCGACAGCCCCGAGTGGCAGAGCAAGGACACGTCGATGGTGGCCTCGCGCACGCCGATCGGCCGCACCGTGACCATGGACGAGATCGTCGGCGCCACGCTGTTCCTGCTCGACAACGGGGGCGTCAACGCGCAGAACCTCGTCGTCGACGGCGGCGTCCTCGTCCGCTAGCGAAGGGCGCCGGAGACCGCGATGTACCACGTCACCAGGTTCGACGAGACGCAGAACGTGCTGCCGGAGGCCTATGCCGGCCGGTCGACCGGCTTCTCCCGCCAGCAGCTCGTCGGCAAGTCGCAGGGCTCGCCGCACATGGGCCTCTACCTCTGCCACCTCGAGCCGCACGGCCGGATCGAGGCGGTCGTGCACTCCTTCGAGGTCAGCGTCTACGTGATGTCGGGCGAGATCGTGCTGACCATGCTCGGCCAGTCGGTGCGGCTCGCTGCCGACCACTGCCTCGCGGTGCCGGTCGGGGTCACCTACTCGATCCGTACCGACGGCGCGCCCGCGTCGTGGCTGCAGATGAGCGCCCCCGCGCCGTTCGAGGACACCCGGCGCAAGGACACCTTCTTCACCGGCGAGAGCCTCGAGGACTCCGCCGTCGCGGCGGCCGACATCCGTGACCCCCGCAACCAGAGCTCGTTCCGCTTCGACGCCTCGTCGATGGACCTCTCGACCCTCGCCGTGGGATCCAAGGTCGACGCGCCGCAGGTATCGGCCAGCATGGCCACCGCCCTGCTCGCCTACAGCGGCATCGGCGTGCGGATGCTGGTCGACCAGCGGCTCAAGGCTCAGCTGCACACGATGTTCATGGTGCAGTACCAGCCCACCGCCATCGCCCATCCGCACGACCACCCCTTCGAGGAGGCGTACGTGATGGTCGAGGGCGAGGTGCACGCGCTGGTCGAGGGCGACGAGCTCGTCCTGCGCCCGGGCGACGTGCTGTGGGCGGGCGTCGGCGCCGACCACGGGTTCCACAACCGCGGCAGCGGCCTGGTGCGCTGGATCGAGACGCAGGCGCCGCAGCCGCCGGCCCAGCACTCCTACCGCTTCAACCGCGACTGGGAGTACCTCGAGCGCCTGCTGGAGGGCGACGGCTCCTAGCCGGATCCTCAGCGCTGCAACCAGAAGGAGGGCGGGCCCGCGATGGGCCCGCCCTCCTTCCGTGCTGGGGCTCGCTACTCCTCGTGCGCCTCGGCGGCGCCGATCTCGTGGTCGGAGTACTGGTAGGGGTTGTCGAAGAGCTCGTCGGGCGCGAGCTCGGGGTTCATGCCGTTGACCCACTTCTCGTCGCCGAGGGCCTGCATGAGGTGGTCGACCGTCTGGCCCACGGCCTCGCGGGCCTTGCCGACCTTGTCGGCAGCACCGACGAGCTCGCCGTCGTGCTTGAGGACCTTGCCGTCGACGAGCACCGTGTGCACGTCGCCGCGGGTGGCCTGGTACACGACGTGGCCGTAGGGGTTGAGGATCGGGAACATCGCGGGGGAGCGGTCGTTCTTGAGCAGGACGATGTCGGCCTGCTTGCCCACCTCGATGCTGCCCACCTTGTCGGCGATGCCGAGCGCCTTGGCGCCGCCGATCGTCGCCCACTCCACCACCGTCTCGGCGCGCAGCGGGTGGTTGACGACGGTCTCGCCCTTCTCGTGCGCGGCCATGTGCACGCGCACGCGGTCGGCGTTGAGGGTGCCGCGCATAGCCGAGAACAGGTCTGCGCTCCACCAGACGCTGGTGTCCATCGACAGCGAGACGGGGACGCCGTACTTGCGCAGCTGCCAGGTGGGCGGGTAGCCCTGGCCGGCGCTGCACTCGCTCTCGGTCGAGACGGAGGCGTAGCCGCCTGTCGCGGCGATCTTCTGGTAGGACTCCGGGCTCAGCGTGGTCGAGTGCACGTAGATCTGGCCCGGCGTCATGAAGCCGTTCTCGTACATCAGGTTGATGCTCTCGTCCTTCGTGATCGCCCACACGCCGGCGTGGGTGGTCACGTTGACGCCGAGCTCGCGCGCGGCCTCGAACGCCGCCTTCTCGGGGAACTCCGGGTCGCCGGTGACGTCGAAGGCGAGCTGGAACCCGATGAGGTCGCTGGAGCCGTGGATGCGGCGCTGCACGAAGTCGCGGAACTCCGGGGAGTTCGACCACTCCCACGGGCCCTGCTGGATGTTGCCGTAGGCGAGCACGAAGCGGCCGGGGATCTCCTCGAGCGCGTCGAGGGCGGCGTCGGCGTGGTCGGTGCTCTGCAGGCCGTGCGACCAGTCGACCGACGTCGTGACGCCGGCGTCGATCGCCTCGATGGCGCTGAGCAGGTTGCCCGAGTAGACGTCCTGGGGCCGGAAGGACTTGCCCCACTCGAGGTAGTACCAGACGAAGTACTGCGTGAGGGTCCAGTCGGCGCCGTAGCCGCGCATGGCGGTCTGCCACATGTGGCGGTGCGTGTCGATCATGCCCGGCATGACGATGCCGCCGGAGGCGTCGATCTCGACGGTGCCCTCCGGCACCGGGAGGTTGTGGCCGATGGCCTCGATCCGGTCGCCGACGACGAGGACGTCGCCGCCGGACAGGACGGTGTGCTGCTCGTCCATCGTGAGGACGGTGCCGCCGCGCAGGACGACGGCGGGGGCGTTCGAGAGTGCGTCGGTGGTCGCGGACATCGCTCTCCTTCGAGCGCGCGCCGTCGGGCAGGCGCGGCGGACTGGGCTGCCCGGCGAGGCCGCATCGGCACCCTCGCCGGCTTGGGAGCAAACATGAACGGGGGTGAACGCACTGTCAAGAGTTTCTGTGAAGTATTGCTGAAACTCGGCCTACCACCGGAGCCTCGGTCCGGCCACCCGGGACAGGGCGCCGCAGCCGCCCGCTTCCGTTGACGCCAGCGGGGTTCCGCCGTCTCCGCCTCCGTCCGGTCGCCGTCGGGATCGCGGTCGGCTGCCGGAGCCGCGGGAGGGCTCCCGCCGTGCAGTGGCGGTGCACGCCGCCCGCCCCGGCCCGGGCCGGGACGCCGCTCACCCGGGCGGGGTGATCCCTTCGACGCGGGCGCCGCGCTGCCTCGAACACCCCGGTGCGGCCGCGCCCCGCTGCTACGTTCGTCGCGGCGGCGCGCAGGGGGCCGTCAGGGGTCGTCCGGGCCGGCCCAGCGGCTCGAGTCGGGGGCCCCGGATATCCGGGGCGGCAGAGGGGTTCTGGCGTGGACGCGTTGGAGCTGGCGCGGGCGCAGTTCGCGATGACCAGCATCTACCACTTCTTCTTCGTGCCGGTGACGATCGGCACCGCGCTGCTCGTCGCGGTGCTGCACACGCAGTGGTACCGCACGCGCAAGGAGGACTACCGGCGCCTGACCCGCTTCTTCGGCGGGCTGCTGCTGCTCAGCGTCGCCGTCGGCGTCGTCACCGGCCTGGTGCAGGAGTTCCAGTTCGGCATGGACTGGTCGGCGTACGCGAAGTTCGTCGGCGACGTGTTCGGGGCGCCGCTAGCGATGGAGGGCCTCGCCGCGTTCTTCCTCGAGTCGACGTTCCTCGGCGTGTGGGTGTTCGGCTGGTCGGTCCTCCCGCGGGGTCTGCACCTGGCCTCGGCCTGGGCCGTGGCGATCGGATCGGCGCTCTCGGCGATGTTCATCATCGCGGCGAACTCCTGGATGCAGAACCCGGTCGGCTACGAGATCAACGCCTCCACGGGCGCGCCTCAGCTGACCTCGATCGGCGACGTCTTCTCCAACCCCGTCTTCATGCCGGCCTACCTGCACGTCCTCGCCACCGCGCTGGTCTACGCCGGTGCCGTCATGCTCGCGGTGTCGGCCTGGCACCTGCGCCGCGGCGGCCCCGACGCCAAGGTCTTCCACCGCACCGCGAAGCTCGCGATCTGGGTCGTGCTGATCGCCGCGCTCGCGCAGTTCCACCTCGGCGGCAAGCTCGGCCAGGCCATCACCGTGAACCAGCCGATGAAGGTCGCGGCGATGGAGGCCCAGTGGGAGACCTGCCAGCCGTGCAGCTTCTCGCTGGTGCAGATCGGCGGGTACACGCCTGACGACCCGCCCACGAAGATCATCCAGATCCCGTACCTGCTGTCGTGGCTGGCCACCGGCGACATCAACGGCAAGGTCACCGGCATCAACGAGCTGCAGGCGCAGTACGCGCAGCAGTACCCGTCCGGCGACATCCAGTACTACCCGGACGTCTTCGTGCAGTACTGGTCGATGCGGGCGATGGCCTACTTCGCCGGCCTCGCGGTGCTCATCGCGCTCTGGGGCGTCTTCCTGCTCTGGCGCCGCCGCCTCGACGACGCACGGCTGTTCCACCGCGTCGCCACCTGGTCGGTGTTCATCCCGTTCGTCATGGGCACCGCGGGCTGGGTGCTGACCGAGAACGGGCGCCAGCCCTGGATCGTCGACGGCCTGATGCTGACCAAGGACGGCCTCTCGCCGTCCGTCCCGGCCGCCCAGATCGCCGTGAGCATGACGGTGTTCTTCCTGCTCTACGCCGTCCTCGGCATCATCGCGGCGGTCCTCATGGTGCGGCACACCAAGCGCGGCCTGCCGCCGGAGCAGCAGCCCGACGACCCGGGCGAGCGCGAGCGCGCCCCCGAGCTGGCCTACTGAGGGGAGGACGCCATGGATCTGCCCGTGCTCTGGTTCGTCATCATCGCGGTCTTCTGGACCGGCTTCTTCGTCCTCGAGGGCTTCGACTTCGGCGTCGGCGCGCTGCACACCTGGATCGGCCGCGACGAGGCTGGGCGACGCGCGGCCATCAACGCGATCGGCCCGCTCTGGGACGGCAACGAGGTGTGGCTGATCACCGCCGGCGCCGCGACCTTCGCGGCGTTCCCCGCCTGGTACGCCACGTGGTTCTCCGCGCTCTACCTCGCGCTGGTCCTCGTGCTCGTCGCCCTCATCATCCGCGGCGTCTCGTTCGAGTTCCGCGGCAAGGTCGACTCGTCGCGCTGGCGCAGCACCTGGACCGCCACGATGGTGGTCGGCTCGATCCTCGCGCCGCTGCTCATCGGCGTCGGGCTCGGCGACCTCCTCGCGGGCCTTCCGATCGATGCGTCGGGGGAGTTCACCGGCACGTTCATCGACCTGCTCACGCCCTTCGGCCTCCTTCTCGGCGCCACGCTGCTCGCGCTGTCGCTGCTGCACGGCTCGACGTTCCTCGCGGTGAAGACCGACGGCGAGGTGCGCGACCGCGCGCTGCGCGCGGCGTCCGGCCTGCGGTGGGCCGCCGCGGTGCTCGTCATCGCCGCTGCGGCGGCCACCTGGTCGCTCGGCGGCCGCACGGTGCTGGCAGCGGTCCTGGGCGCGCTGTCGGTGATCGGCGCCGTCGCCGCCGTTGTCGCGATCGGCCGCCGGCGCGACGGCTGGTCGTTCGTCGCCACCGCTGTGACCATCGGCGCGACCGTGGCGGCGCTGTTCGCGGGCCTCTACCCCGACGTCCTGGTGTCGAGCACCGACCCCGCCTACAGCCTCACCGTGGCCGGCACGGCGTCCGGCCAGTACGCGCTCACCGTCATGACCTGGGTCGCCGTCGTGCTGTTCCCCGTCGTGCTGATCTACCAGGGCTGGACGGCGTACGTGTTCCGCGCCCGCGTCTCGTCGCGCGCCGCACTGCAGACGACGATCCCGGCCGCCTGATGCGCGCCGTCCCGGGGCAGCCCACGCCGGTCGGCGTCACGCCCGTCGAGGGTGGCTGCAACGTCTCGGTCGTGGCGCCGCACGCTCACGCCGTCGACCTGTGCGTCGTCGGCGACGACGGCGCCGAGGAGCGGCTGCGCCTGCCCGAGCTCGACTTCGGCGTGTGGCACGGGTTCGTGCCCGGCCTCGCGCCGGGCATGCGCTACGGCTTCCGCGCCCACGGGCCGTTCGACCCGCAGTCCGGGCATCGCTTCGACCCCTCCAAGCTGCTCGTCGACCCGTACGCCCGCGCCCTGGACGGCGACCTGGCGTACGGTCCGGAGATCTTCAGCCAGAACGCCGAGGGCGGCATGCCCGGCCTCGACTCGGCCGGGTCGGTGCCCTGGTCGGTCGTGGTCGACCCGGCCTTCGACTGGGGCGCGGACGAGCGGCCGCGGCGCCGCTACGCCGACACCGTCGTCTACGAGACGCATGTCCGCGGCCTCACCATGCGCCACCCCGACGTGCCGCCGGAGCTGCGCGGCACCTACGCCGGTCTCGCACACCCCGCCGTGATCGAGCACCTCGTGGGCCTCGGCGTCACCGCCGTCGAGCTGCTGCCGGTGCACCACTCGGTCACCGAGCCGTCGGTGCACGCGCGCGGCCTCACCAACTACTGGGGCTACAACACCCTCGCCTACTTCGCGCCGCACGCGCCCTACTCCGCGAGCGTCCGCGCGGGGGAGCGCGGCGGCCAGGTCGCCGAGTTCCAGGCCATGGTGAAGGCGCTGCACGAGGCCGGCCTCGAGGTGATCCTCGACGTCGTCTACAACCACACAGCGGAGGCCGGCGCCGACGGCCCCACCCTGTCGCTGCGCGGCCTCAGCAACGCGGCCTACTACCGCCTCGACCCGCAGGACCTCGCCCGCTACATCGACACCACCGGCTGCGGGAACTCGCTGTGGACCGACTCGCCCGCCGTCCTGCGGCTGGTGATGGACTCGCTGCGGTACTGGGTGGAGGTCATGCATGTGGACGGGTTCCGCTTCGATCTCGCCTCGACCCTCGGCCGCGAGGCCGGCGTCTTCGCGCCGACGGCGTCCTTCTTCGACATCGTGGTGCAGGACCCGGTGCTCTCCCAGGTCAAGCTCATCGCCGAGCCCTGGGACGTCGGCCAGGCCGACTCCTACGGCGTCGGCCGGTTCCCGGCGCTGTGGCGCGAATGGAACGGCGCCTATCGCGACACGGTCCGGGACTTCTGGCGCGGCACCGACGGCCTCCTCGGCACCTACGCCACCCGCATCACCGGCTCCTCCGACCTCTACGGCGGCACCGGCCTGCGCCGCCCGACCGCCTCGGTCAACTTCGTCACCGCCCACGACGGCTTCACCCTGCGCGACCTCGTCAGCTACGACACCAAGCACAACGAGGCCAACGGCGAGGACAACCGCGACGGCACCGACGGCAACCTCTCCTGGAACCACGGCGCCGAGGGCCCGACCGACGACCCCGAGGTACTGGCCTCGCGCGCCCAGGCCCAGCGCACCTTCCTCGCGGCCCTGCTGACCTCCTTCGGAGTCCCGATGATCCTCGGCGGCGACGAGATCGGGCGCACGCAGGGCGGCAACAACAACGGGTACTGCCTGGACGACGAGACCGTTTGGTACGACTGGGAATCCGCGGACCAGGACCTGCTCGCCTTCACCCGCCGCCTCCTCCAGCTCCGCCGCGACCACCCCGTCCTGCGGCGCCGCCGCTTCCTGGCAGGCACGGCGCTCGACGAGATCGCCTGGTTCGCGCCGTCGGGCAATCGCATGACCGACGCCGACTGGTCGGCACCGGGCGCCCGCGCGATCGCCCTGCATCTCGACGGCCAGGACGACCCCGATCTCGCCGACGACGGCTCTCCGATGGTCGATGACGATCTGGTGCTGCTGATCAACGCCTGGTGGGAGCCGCTCGACATCGTCGTCCCGGCCGTCGGCGAGGCCAGCACCTGGCACGTCGCCCTCGACACCGCCGACCCCGACGCCGGCCTCCCCGGCCACGAGCGCACCTACGCCCCCGGCACCCCCGTCTCCGTAGCCCCCCGCTCCATGCTCGTCCTCCTCGGCCCCGTGTCCCGCTGACGCGCTGCCGGAGCGCAGGTCAGTCGCGGCCTTGTCGGCCTGGCGGGCTCTCGTCGACGGGTTCGCTGACCCGTGGCGTTGTCGGCCTGGCGGGCTCTCGTCGACGGGTCCACTGATTCTTGGCGTTGTCGGCCTGGCGGGCTGCTGTCGACGCGTCTGCTGATTCGTGGCCTTGCGTGCCTGGTGGTCCATGTGGACGTCGTCTGCTGGGTCGTAGCGTTGTCTGACCGACCCTGCGGGTCGGAGGGGGCTGCGCAGTGCCGTGCTTCGATCGTCAGGCTTGAAATCTCAGCCCGGCACTGCCCAGCCCCCTCCTCCCGTCCGTGGCCTTCAGTGCCTGTGGGCTGCCGTCGACGATCTCGCTGTCTGTGACGGGGTGGGCCTGTCGGTCGTGGGTTGGGTTTCGCTGTGGGGGAGGGACAGACCCTGCGGGTCCCGGGCGGACGGGCTTCGCCCGGCGCCCGGTCCCCGCGCTGTCGCTCAGGACGGTCGCTTCTTCGTCGTCTTGGCTTTGTGATGAAGGGTCCCTTGGACCAATAGAGCCGGACAGTTCTGCCCTTCATTGCTGGCTCGTGGCGCCTGTTTCCCGTTGTGTCGCGGCGCTTGTGCGGGTCCCGGGCGGACGGGCTTCGCCCGGCGCCCGGTCCCCGCGCTGTCGCTCTCAGACGTCGCCTCTCGCCGTCGGCGCCTCTTGATGAAGGGTCCCTACGACCAATAGAGCCGGACATCTCTGCCCTTCATGGCTGGCTCGGTCTGTGCCGCTCCGGGTCGCGTGGAGTCGCTAGTGCCGTCCCAGGGCGGACGGGCTGCGCCCGGTGCCCGCGCTGTCGCTCTTGACGGTCGCTTCGCGTCCTCGGCGGTTTGTGATGAACGGCAGAAGTGTCTGGCTCTATTGGTCCAAGGGACCCTTCATCACTAAGGGTGCCGGCTCCGGATGTGGTGAGGCCCCCGGGCCTTCTTGGTCCGGGGGCCTTCACGTTGCTGCTAGGCGTCGGCTGCTGCTGTGTCCTCGTCGTGGTACTGCTGGAGGAGGGCTTTCTCCTGGTCGTACTTGGGGAACTTGAGGGCTACCAGCGCGGCTCCCAGCAGTACGGCGATGATGCCGGCCAGGTAGGCCCAGTCCTGGCCCTGGGTGAAGGAGGTCTTCGCCGCCTGGATGATCGCGTCGGAGTACTGCGGGTACTGCTGGGCGATCGTCTCGGCGCTGGCGAAGGACTTCGTCAGCTGCGACTGCACCGACGACGTCACCTGGTCGGCGTTGGGGGAGCCGGCGATGGCGGCGTTCACCGCCGAGGCGTAGCCGGCGGTGAGCAGCGCGCCGAGGATCGACTGCATGATCGCGCCGCCGAGGTCGCGCTGGAGATCGGCGGTGCCCGACGCCATGCCGGCGCGCGACACGGGCACGGCGCCGGTGAGCGAGTGCGACGCCGGCGTGCCGGCCAGGCCGACGCCGAGGCCGACGAACGCGTAGCCGAGCCCGACCGACCAGTACGCCGCGTTCTCCTTCCAGAACAGCAGCATGGTGAGGAAGCCGAGCAGCACGAAGACGTAGCCGAGCAGCAGCGTCGCGCGGGCGCCGCGCGCCTCGACGAGCTTCGCCGACCGCGGTGCCGCCAGCACCATGAACACGGCGGCCGGCAGGATCGCGAGGCCGGCCTGGATCGTGGAGTAGCCGAGCACGTTCTGCAGGAACTGCTGGCCGATGAACATCGCGCCCATGAGCGAGCCGAACACGATGATGCCTGCGCACGCGGCGACCCAGAAGATCGGGCGCGAGGCCACCTTGAGGTCGTAGAGCGGGTTGGCCGCGCGGCGCTGGCGCAGCACGAACGCGATCAGAGCCGCGATCGCGATGATCGCGAGGCTGAGCACCAGCGTGCCGCTGTTGGGCACCGCGGCGAAGTTGATCGCGAGGATGGTCGCGCCGACGAGCAGCGCCGACAGGATGCCGCCGAGGTTGTCGACCGGCTCGGTCGCCTCGTTGACGTGCGCGGGCACGAGCTTGATCGTCATCGGGATCGCGACGGCGATGAGGGGCAGCGTCACGAGGAACACCGACCCCCACCAGTAGTGCTCGAGCAGCACGCCGGCGATGAGCGGGCCGAGGGCGGAGATGCCGCCGCCCGTCGCCGACCAGAGCGCGATCGACCGGGTGCGGCCCGGGCCCGACCAGAGGGCGGTGATGAGCGAGAGCGTCGTCGGGTAGGCCATGCCGGCCGCGAGGCCGCCGATGATGCGCGCGGCGATGAGGATCTCGATCGACGGCGCCCACGCGGCGAGCAGGCAGGCGGGCAGCGACAGCGCGACGCCGATGAGCAGCATCCGCTTGCGGCCGTAGCGGTCGCCGACGGCGCCGAGCCACAGCACCGACGCGGCGAGCCCGAGGGAGTACCCGACGGCCACGAGGTTGAGCTGGGTCTGCGACGCGTCGAACGCCAGGCCGATGTCGGGGAGCGCCACATTGGCGACGGCCAGCGGCAGGTTCGCGACCGCGGCGACGATGATGAGCGTCCCGAGTACTGCCTTGGCCCGCGGCGGGGCGGTTCCGGCGTCGGTCTGCTGGACTTCGCTGCTCACGGCGGTGCCTCCCGGGACACGGATCGTCGAGAGGCGGCGCGGCGCGCCCGGCTCCCCTCCGGGGAGGAGTCAACCACCAGGCGCGCCGTGCGCGGGGGAGACCCGTCGGGTCCGTCGGTCCCTCGACGGCGAGGTCATACCGAGCGGGTGAGATCAGCCGGCGGCCTTGCACATCGAGAGGATGAGCGCGGCCAGGAACAGCTCGTCCTTGTCCTGCGACCCGAGCGCGACGCCGGCCACGGAGAAGTCCTTCGTGCCCGGGTCGACGCTGAACCGGATCGTGGCCGTCGTCTGCTCGCCGGCGTAGTTCACGCCGCCGCTGACGTCGACGAGCTGCTTGCCGTCGGCGGTGCCGGCGTCCGACCAGGACGGATCGGACAGGTAGGCGTCGGCCATCTCGCCGACCGTGGCGGAGGGACAGGTGTCGAGCACGCCGGCCTTCACCGTGCCCACCGCCTCGGACTCCCGGGCGCAGCCGGCCAGCAGCGCCGGGGCCAGCGCGAGCATGAGCAGGGACGCCGGGAGCGCGGCACGGCGTCGGATCGTCACGCTGACATCCTCGCCCGTACGCGCAGCGCAGCCGAACGCGGGTCCGACGTCCCTCGCGCGAGGGACGGACGCCGGCTTCCGGATGCGGATCGGAGTGACGCGCGCCACAGTGGGAGGACTCCCCGCTGGACGCGGGACGCCGAACGAGAGGGGCAGCGCATGGGTGGGCTCGGAGACATGGTCAACAAGGCCAAGGACATGCTCGGCGGCGACGCCGGTGTCGACGGCGCCATCGACCAGGCCGCGGACGCGGTCAAGGAGAAGACCCCCGACGCCGTGGACGGCGCCGTGGACCAGGCCGCGCAGATCGCCAAGGACAACATCTAGGCGACGACGCGCATCGTCGTACGACGGCGGCACCCCTCCTCGGGTGCCGCCGTCGTCGCGTTCCGGGGCCGTTCCCGGGGCCCGGAGGCCGGTCCTGAGGGGAGCCTTCGTGACCGGCGGCATACCCCCGGGGGGTTGTGTGTCGCACGAGACACGGCGACTCGTCGCGAAGTCGAGAGGTCCGGTCGATGAAGTTTCTACGATCGACAGCGAGCGACCACCCGAGACCCCCGGAAGGGGATGGCGACGATGCCAGCGGCCACGAGCCTCCTCCCGCTCCTGCACTCCGCCCCGCGCAAGGACACCCACTGGCGCCGGGCCACCCTCCGCAAGATCCCCTCGGACGTCGCCGACATGTTCGACGGCGTCGCGGACCGCTACGACGTCTGCAACGAGGTGCTCGCGCTGGGCCAGACCCGCGTGTGGCGCAAGGCGCTCGTCAACGCCGTCGCCCCGCGGCCGGGCGAGGTCATCCTCGACCTCGCGGCCGGCACCGGGACGTCGAGCCTGCCGATCGCCGAGCGCGGCGCCCGCGTCGTGCCGTGCGACTTCTCCCTCGGCATGCTCATGGTCGGCCACGTGCGCCGCCCGAGCCTGCAGTTCACCGCGGGCGACGCCCTGCACCTGCCCTTCGGCGACGGCGTCTTCGACGGCGCGACGATGTCGTTCGGCCTGCGCAACACGCAGGACCCGATGCAGGCGCTGCGCGAGCTGCACCGCGTGGTGCGCCCCGGCGGGCGCCTCGTCGTCTGCGAGTTCAGCCACCCGACCAACAAGGTCGTCAACACGGTCTACAGCGAGTACCTCATGGGCGCGATCCCCTCTCTCGCAAGGGCTGTGGCCAGCAACCCCGACGCCTACACCTACCTCGCCGAGTCGATCCAGGCGTGGCCCGACCAGCGCACGCTCGCCGGCCACCTCGCCGACGCCGGCTGGCGCGACGTCGAGTGGATGAACATCCACGGCGGCGTCGTGGCGCTGCACCGCGGCTTCCGCGACTGAGCGGGCCCGAGAGGCGTCCGTCGCCCGCGCAGCGGGTACGCCTGAGTGGCAACGACCCTCCCCGCAGGAGTGGGATGGAGTCAGCACCACCGGCAGGACGGAGGTCGTCATGGACGTCTCGAAGGTCGTCGTCGGGGTCGATGGGACGCGCTGCTCCGACGCGGCGCTCGACTGGGCGGTCCTCGAGGCCGCCCGCAGGGCAGCACCCCTCGAGGTGCTCCACGCCAGTACGCACCTGGAGCTCGTCGGCGCCCCGGCGTTCGGCGCGCCCGCCTTCGAGGAGCGCGTCGACGGGCCCCTGCTCCAGCGCTGCGTCGCCCGCGCGGCCGAGCTCGCTCCCGACGTCGCGGTCACCACGACGACGGTGCACGCGGACGCCGCGAGCGCGCTGACCGAGGCCGGACGTGCGGCCGCGCTCGTCGTCGTCGGCTGCCACGGACGCGGCTGGCTCGGCCGGCTGCTCGTGGGCAGCGTGAGCCACAAGGTCGCGAGCCATCCGCTGGCGCCGGTCGTGGTGGTCCGCGAGGACACCGTCACCACGACGGGGCCGGTCGTCGTCGGCATCGACGGGTCGCCCGCCTCCGACGCCGCCGTCCGCTGGGGCGCGGCGGCAGCGGCAGACCGCGGCGAGGGGCTGGTGCTGGTGCACGCCTGGCAGGCCGCGCCGGCGACCGGCTTCGACGCCATGCCGATCACGCAGGACGTCGTCGACGCCCAGGAGTCGGCCGCGCGGCAGGTGGTCGCCGACGCGATCCGGGTCGCGCGCGATTCGGCGACCGGCGTCGTCATCGAGCACGTGCTCGCCGCGGGCAGCCCGTCGATGCTGCTCGGCGCCGAGTCCGAGCATGCGTCGCTCGTCGTCGTCGGTGCCCACGGCCACGCCGGCATCTCGGGCCAGGTGGTCGGGTCGGTGACCCGCGCCTGCCTCGACGCCGTGCGCTGCCCGGTCGTCGTCGTCCCTGCCTGAGCCGCCGGCTCAGACGTCCCACCACAGCGTCGCCGTGCGCCGCTGCGGCGCCGGACCCTGCTCGACGAGCACGGCCAGCACCTCGGGCTCGCGCTCGGCGGGCAGGCAGAGGCGCACGCGCAGGTGGTGCGCGCGCTGCTCGAGGCTGAGCGGGCTGCGGGCCTCGAACGGCTCGTCGTCCCACACGTCGAGCTGAGCGGGGATGCCGGCCTCGAGCGCGACGGCCAGGCAGTCGTCGGCGGTCGGCGACGTCGGCCGCTGCAGGTCCCAGAACCGCGCCCACAGCGGCGACATGTGCGTGAGCGGGTGCAGCAGGGGCAGCTCGCACACCACCCGGCGCTCCGCATGCGCCCCGAGCGCCCGCAGGAACGCCGGCAGGTCGGCCACGTTGTAGACGACGTGGTGGCAGACGACGACGTCGGCCTGTGGGGCCAGCGCCTCGTCGTCGGGCCACCGGCCGAGCACCTCGTCGTGCGCGACGCCGAGCCCGTCCATTGCGGCGGCGTACGACGCGAGCATGCGCTCGCTGGAGTCGACGCCGACCACGCGGCCGGCACGTGCGGCCAGAGCCGCCGAGGCGCGGCCGCCGCCGCACCCGACGTCGAGCACGGTCCCGCCCTCGGGCAGCGCCTCACGGGCACGTGCGTGCGAGGGGGAGTCGGGCACCTCGCCCACCACGGCGAACATCTCGACGGGATGGATCCAGGGGTCCTCGGGCGCGGCCGCGAGGATCTCCGGCGGGATCGCCCATGCGGCGAGGCCGTCGCGCCAGCGCGAGGCGGCGGTGCTGTCGGTCGTCACGGCGACCGACGCTAGCCCCGGGCGGCAGGCGGGCGCAGTGTGAGCGTGACGAGCGAGCCCCGGCCCGCGGTGCCGCAGGTGCTGGCGCTGCTCGCGCAGCCGCCGCAGCCGTCCTCGGGACAGGCCAGCGACATGCCGTCGCGGCCGAGGCGCCCGAGCGCCACGAGCTGGTGCAGGGCGACGCGTACGAGGTCGGCGTCGAGCCCGGTGCGCTCTGCCAGGCCCTCGACCGTCGTCGTCCCGCCGGACTCCGCGACGGCGTCGAGCACGCGCTGCAGGCCGCTCATGCGAGGAGCCTGCCGACCTGGAAGACCGGCACTGCGACGGTCCACGCGATCGTCAGCTGCACCGCGATCCCGGTGAGCGTCCAGCGCAGGCCGACCTCGCGCCGTTGCGCCGCCAGCGTCGCGACGCACGGCGTGTAGGCGAGCAGGAAGACGAGGAACGCGAGCACCGCGGGGATCGGGTAGCCGCCGGACGACTCGGTGAAGCTGACCTTCAGGGCGTCGCCGAGCGACCCCGGCACGTCGGCCGCCTCGGGCTCGGCGGTCGCGAAGGTCTGCGCCCACGAGGAGATCACGGCCTCCTTGGCGACGAACCCGACCATGAGCGCGCTCGTCGACTCCCACGACCCGAAGCCCGCCGGGGCGAACACCGGGGCGACGGCGCCGGCAGTCGCGGCGTAGACGCTGTCCTGCACCGGCACGTCGCCGAACGAGCCGCCGCGGCCGGGCGCCGGCGTGGCGCTCAGCGCCCACACCACCACGACGGTGACGACGATGATCCCGCTCGCCGTGCGCAGGAAGCCGCGCAGCCGTCGCCAGGTGCCCGTGGCCACGAGCCGCAGCATCGGCAGCTGGTACGGCGGCAGGTCGAGCACCAGCGGGTCGTCGGGCATGCGCCGCAGCAGCGTGGAGCGCAGCAGCCGCCCGACGACGACCACGAACAGGATCGAGACGACGTACATGCCGAACACGACGGTGCCGGCGCGGTCGCCGAAGAACGTCGTCGCGACGAGGACGTAGACCGTGAGCCGCGCCGTGCACGAGGTGAACGGGACGAGCAGCACGGTGAGCAGGCGCTGCCGCGCGTCGGGGAGCACCCGGGTGCCGCTGACGGCCGGGACGTTGCAGCCGAAGCCGACGACGAGGGGGAGGAACGCGCGCCCCGGCAGGCCGATCGCGCGCATCGACCGGTCGGTGACGACGGCCGCGCGCGCGAGGTAGCCGGAGTCCTCGAGCAGGCTCAGCAGCGCGAACATCACGGCCATGAGCGGAACGAACGTGAGCAGCATGCCGACGCCCGCGATGAGGCCGTCGACGACCAGGCCCTGCACCCACGTTCCGCCGAGGCCGATCGCGTCGAGCAGCCGGGTGGCGAGCTCGGACACCGGGCCGGTGACGAGCGAGTCGAGCCAGCCCTGGAGCGGGGCGGCCACGGTGGTGGTGAGCTGGAAGACGACCCACATGACGGCGAGGAACACGAGCGGTCCGAGCACCGGCGCGGTGGTGACGCGGTCGAGCCGGTCGCTCCACGTGTCGCGCGCGTCGTGCCGGCGCAGCACCGCCGCCGTGGCCGCCGCGGCCACCCAGTCGAACCGCGCCTCCGCCCGCGCGAGAGCGTCGTCGCCCGGGGGCTGAGCCGCCTGCACGGGTACGGCGGTATCGCCGTGGTCGCAGGCGCATCCGCCGCGCGGGCAGGTGCATCCGTCGATGCCGCAGCGCCCGGCGAGGCCGCCCTGGAGCGATGTCGCCACTGTGCGCACGAGGTCGCGCGAGCCGCCGCCGCGGCGCGGGTCCACGACCACGACGGGCACGCCGGCGGCCGCGGCCAGCGCGTCGACGTCGAGGTCGATGCCGCGGCGGTGCGCGACGTCGGACATCGTGATCGCGAGCAGGCAGGGCACCTCGGCCTCGACCACCTGGCGCAGCAGGTACAGACCGCGCGCGAGGTGCACCGCCGACGTCACCACGACGACGAGGTCGGGCCGGTCGCGCGGGTCGGGGCGCGAGACGAGGTCGCGGGTGAGCTCCTCGTCGGGCGACTGCGGGTCGAGGCTGACCGCGCCGGGCAGGTCGAGCAGCACGACCTGGCCGAGGTCCTCGTCGGTCCAGAGCGCGCGGCCGACGGCGACGGTGGTGCCGGGCCAGTTGCCGACGTCGCGGCCGGAGCCGGTGAGCCGGTTGAACAACGTGGACTTGCCGACGTTGGGGTTGCCCACGAGCGCCACGACCGGGGTGCCGGGCGGCGCGTCGACGGCGACGACGTCGGCGTGGCACGAGGGGACGGCCGAGCGCTGCTCGCTCACGCGGCGACGACCTGGATGCTGCGCAGGACGTCGCGGGCGAGGGCGACCCGGGTGTCGCCCACGGCGAGCAGCCGGCCGCCGCCGGCCGTGGCGTGCAGCGGGGTGACGGCCTGGCCGGGGCGCACACCGAGCTCGGCGAGGCGCCGCACGAGGGCGGGCGCGGCGTCGATCGGCCCGATCGTCGCCGCGGCGCCCACGGGGGCCTGGTCCAGCGTCACGCGACCAGGGTAGTGAAGGGTGCCCTTACCCCGGCAGCCGTCGTGCCGGTGACATGGATGACCGAACGGCGACGTACGAACGGCGCTTCGGGACACGGCAGGTGGCGGAGCGGGGGATCGCCCTCGCCGCCGGCCGTCGCGTCCCTAGGGTGGTCGCGGGAGGACGCATGACGACGAGCCCGCTCACCGCTGAGGAGCGACGCCTGCAGGACGCGCGCGAGGGTGCGCCCTGGCGCGCCTGGGGCCCCTACCTGGCCGACCGCCAGTGGGGCACCGTCCGCGAGGACTACAGCGACGACGGCAACGCCTGGGACTACTTCAGCCACGACCAGGCGCGGTCGCGCGCGTACCGGTGGGGCGAGGACGGCCTCGCCGGGTTCAGCGACGACCACAGCCGCCTGTGCCTCGCGCTGGCGCTGTGGAACGGCCAGGACCCCATCCTCAAGGAGCGGCTGTTCGGCCTCACCAACAGCGAGGGCAACCACGGCGAGGACGCCAAGGAGTACTGGTTCCACGTCGACAGCACGCCGACGCACTCGTGGATGGTGTGGGCCTACAAGTACCCGCAGCGCGCGTTCCCGTACGAGGACCTCGTGCGCACCAACGCCGAGCGCGGCTTCGCCGACGACGAGTACGAGCTGCTCGATACCGGCGTCTTCGACGACGACCGCTACTTCGACATCGCGGTCGAGTACGCCAAGGACGGGCCGCAGGCCGTGGTCATGCGGGTGACTGCGCACAACCGCGGGCCCGACGACGCGCCCCTCGATCTGCTGCCGACGCTGTGGTTCCGCAACACCTGGTCGTGGACGGAGGGCGCGCCCAAGCCGTCGCTGCACCGCGTCGAGGGATCGACGACGGCCGTGCGGGCCGACCACCCCGAGCTCGGGACCCGCTGGCTCCATGTGCCGCACGGGGTCTCGCTGCTGTTCTGCGAGAACGAGACCAACACCGAGCGCCTCGGCGGCGGCCCGGCGACCACGGCGTACCCGAAGGACGGCGTCGACCGCGCGGTCGTGCAGGGCGACGGCTCGGCCGTCAACGGCGACCGCGGCACGAAGGTCGCCGTGCGCTGGACCGGCGTGGTGCCGGCGGGCGGCTCGGCGTCGTTCGTCGTGCGGCTCGACGACGTCGCACCCGACGGCCGGGATGCGTTGGCCTCGGCCGAGTCGGTGCTCGACGCGCGGCGCGCGGAGGCCGACGAGTTCTACCTGGCGATCACGCCGCCGTCGCTGTCGGACGACCAGGCGCGGGTGATGCGCCGTGCGCTCGCCGGGATGCTCTGGAGCAAGCAGCACTACTACTTCGACCTCGACCGCTGGCTGCAGGAGCACGAGGGCCATCCTTTGCGCCGGCCCTTCCGCCCCGGGGTGCGCAACTCCGAGTGGTCGCACATGGTCAACGACGACGTCATCTCCATGCCCGACACCTGGGAGTACCCCTGGTACGCGGCGTGGGACCTCGCGTTCCACACCATCCCGCTCGCGATGGTCGACCCCGACTTCGCACGGCAGCAGCTGCAGCTCATGCTGTCGTCGCGCTACCTGCACCCCACCGGCCAGATCCCCGCGTACGAGTGGAACTTCAGCGACGTGAACCCGCCGGTGCACGCGTGGGCGACGGCGCTCGTGCACGGCATCGCGCGCTGGGAGGCCGAGCTCGCCGACCCTCCCGGCGACGCGGCGGGCGATCAGGACCCGTTCCTGGAGGAGACCTTCAACCGCCTGCTCGTGAACTTCACGTGGTGGGTCAACCGCAAGGACCCCAGCGGACGAAACGTGTTCCAGGGCGGGTTCCTCGGCCTCGACAACATCGGCGTCTTCGACCGCAGCAAGCCGCTGCCGACAGGCGGCTCGCTCGAGCAGTCCGACGGCACCGCGTGGATGGCGTTCTTCGCACAGAACATGCTCGAGCTCGCGATGGTGCTCGGCCGCGAGGACCGCACCTACGCCGGCTTCATCGTGAAGTTCTTCCGCCACTGGATGCAGATCGCGATGGCGATGGACCCGCTCGGCGAGCACCCCGACGAGATGTGGGACGACGAGGCCGGCCTCTTCTTCGACGTGCTGCGCCTTCCCGACGGCAGCGGCGTGCGCATGGGCGTGCGGTCGATGGTGGGACTGCTGCCGCTCTGCGCGACGTCGGTGATCCCCGGCCCCGTCGTCGATGAGCACCACTCGCTGCAGGACGTCCTCACCGAGATGGTCGAGCGCAACGCCGACCTGCTCGGCGGCATCGCCGACCCGCGCGTGCCCGGCGTCGACGGCCGCAGGCTCTTCGCCCTCGTCGACGAGGCGAAGCTGCGGCGCATCCTCATGAACATGCTCGACGAGGAGCAGTTCCTGTCGCCGCACGGGATCCGGTCGCTCTCTCGCTGGCACCTCGAGCACCCGTACGTCTTCGACGCCGGCGGGCAGCGCTTCGAGGTGCGCTACGAGCCTGCCGAGTCGCGCAGCGGCATGTTCGGCGGCAACTCCAACTGGCGCGGCCCGGTGTGGATGCCGGTCAACGTGCTCATCGTGCGCGCCCTGCTGCAGTTCTACCTCTACTACGGCGACAGCTTCCGGATCGAGTGCCCGACCGGGTCGGGCAACGAGATGAACCTCTACGAGGTCGCCCGCGAGCTCACCGAGCGCCTGTCGTCGCTGTTCCTGCAGGACGCGCACGGGCGCCGTCCGTCGTTCGGCACCGACGAGAAGTTCCAGAGCGATCCGCTGTGGAACGACGACGTGCTCTTCTACGAGTACTTCGACGGCGACACCGGCGCCGGCCTCGGCGCCTCGCATCAGACCGGCTGGACCGGCGCGGTGGCGCGGCTCATGCAGCTGTTCGCCTCGCAGTCGGCAGAGGCGATGCTGCACGGGCCGCACCGCCCGTTCTCCGTGCCCTTCAGGCGGTAGCGACCTCTCGTCAGTGCCGGTTACGGCGCCGCGGTCGCATCAGCACCAGGCCGCCGGCACAAGCGGCGGCAGCGCTGGCGAGCAGCACCCGGGGGTCGAGCGCCGTGCCGACGAGGCCGTCGGTCCGCGTGCCGCGCGGCTCGGCCGCGACGACAGGCCCGCCGCCCTGCCCGACGACGTCGTCGGGCCAGGGCCGTACACCGCCGGTCGGCGGGGGCCAGGCCGAGACCGCGGTCGACAGCACGTCGGAGGCACCGGGGACGACGCCGCCCGTCCCAGGCAGGGCCGCGCCGTCCGACGGAGGCGGAGCGCTGCTGCCCGGCACCACGACGACCGCACCGCCCGCGGTGGTGGTCGTGACGGCGGGCTCGGGCGCGGTCGGCGTCGGTGCTGCCGTGGCGGGCGCGGGCGGCCGGCCGGCACGCGTCGGAGTCGGTGTCGGCGTGGGGCGCCTCGTGACGGGCGGCGGAGGCGGCGCGCTGGTGGCAGGAGGAGGCGGGGGCGCGGTCGTAGCCGGGGCAGGCGGCGGGGGTGCCTGCGTCGTCGGCGGAGGGGAGGTGGTGGTGGGCGCGGGCGGCTGGTCGGCCAGCACGCGCACAGCGGCGGTCGTCGTGCGGACGCCGGTCGTGAAGGCGACGAGGTAGGAGCCGGGGCCGAGCCCCGAGACGGCGGCGCACGCGCGTCCGCGGCGCAGCTGCACCTCGTCGCGCCACAGGACCGTCGTGCCGCCGAGCACCACGAGCAGGCCGCGGTCGTCGCGGCCGCCCTGCACCTCGACCGAGAACGGGTCGCGCACGCGCTCGACGGCACGGCCGCCGCAGCGCACGTCGTCATGCACGGTCAGGCGCTGCCGCCCCCGTTCGTCGGCGGCAGCGGCGGGCGACGGCGGCGCCAGGAGAGGGATGACCGCGAGCATGCCCACGGCCGTGGCGGCGGCCAGGGCGGAGCGCCTGCGGGGCCTTGGGGCGGGCGGGGCTGTGCGCATGGGCGCCTGCTACCCGCAGCGGGCCGCGTCATGCGGTGCGGGGACGGCCGCGGCGTCCTCCCCGCATCGGCCGTCCGCAGTTCGTAGGCTGCTGTCCGTGGGGGACGACCGCAGGCGCGCCGTGCGCGATCTCGAGGAGGTCCGCGGGGCCGACTGGTCGCGTGCGACCTGGAGCGAGCCCGACGACGGCGGCGATCTCGTGCTGGTGCGCCAGAGCCTCACGTCCCACGGCGACCAGGAGGTCGTCTGGCGGGTGCCCGTGCAGCGTGTCGGCGAGCTCTGCGGCCTGGCCGGCGCTCCGGCGTCCGACGTCGACGGCCTGCTCGGCTGGGCGGAGGAGGAGCCGGAGCGCGTCGAGGCCCTCGTCGATGCTCTCGAGCGGATGGATCCGCCGGTCGTGGACGGGATCTCGCTGGGCTGAGGGTCAGCCCGCCGACATCTGCATCAACGTCACCAGCACCAGGGCGGCCACGGCCGTCGCGGCGGCGAGCGACGCGATCTCCAGCGGTACCAAGCCTTCCGGCTCGTCGTCCCAGCGCTCCACGACCTCGACCTCCTCGACTCCGCGGGCTCCCGCCGCGCCGCTCCTTGCTGCGTGGAGGAGGTGTCGGCAGCCCCGGCGCGACCTTGCGCGCCCGGGCCGGATCGTGAGCGAGTCGAGAGCCTGGACGGTCGTGACACTGGGCGAAGGTAAGGCACCCCTGCGTGACGGATAGGACACCGCGTCATCTATTCAAACTTGAACTACCCGGCGTAGGTTCCTGGGTGTCGGACCACGACACACCACCACCGCAAGGGGGCTCCACACCATGAAGCGCAGGACTCTCGACATCACTCTCGCAACCGTCGGCGCCGTGATGGCCGTGATCCTGGCTGTGGCCGGCGGCCTGCTGCTCTTCGCCGCCAGTTTCACCAACCAGACCATCACCGACCAGCTGACCGCTCAGAAGATCAGCTTCCCGCCGGCCGCTGCGATGCAGGGCCCGGAGTACGACGCGATCCGCCAGTACGCCGGCCAGCCGGTCACCAACGGCGCCGAGGCCAAGGCCTACAGCGACATGATCGCCGTCCACCTCCAGGGCGTCGCCGACGGCAAGACCTACTCCGAGGTCTCCGCGGCCTGGATCGACTCCGCCGAGAACCCGGCCGACCGCGACCCGGCGCTCGCCGCCCAGCGCACCACGCTGTTCATGGGCGAGACCCTGCGTGGCCTGCTGCTCAACGTCTACGCGTTCTCGATCTTCGGCGCCGTCGCGTTCTTCGCCGGCTGGGTCGCGCTGCTCGGCGCGGTCGCGATGGTCGTCCTCGCGGTCTACGGGTTCACCCACGCCCACAAGCTGCACAAGGCTGAGCTGCTCGAGGCCCCGGCCATCGAGAGCATCCCGGTCAGCTGAACCCCCTGCGGTCGACGTCGTCGGCCAAGGAAACGACAAGGCCCCCGGTCGACCGGGGGCCTTGTCGCGTGCTCGGGTGCGGAGGTTCAGTCGGAGTGCTGCGCCATGCCGGAGGTGCAGGCGTCGCGGTGGCCCGTCCAACAGGCCATGTCGTTGTCGCCGTGTCCGGCGATGACGCCGATGCCGACGGCGAACGCGGTGAGCACCAGGGTGAAGAGGGCGACGATGAGACCCAGCTCGACCATCGAGGCTCCGGCGTCGTCCGTGCTGATGCGGGTCATTGCTGCGCCACCTCCGTGCGACACATCAGCCGTTCGGCTGATGTCCCTACGGTCGCGAGCGCGCCTCAGCAGTTCCTCAGGCGCGGGGCGTCGTGGCGCTCAAGAGGGCCGGCCGACCGGTCAGTCATCACCGGCTCAACCGCATCGAGCAGGGTGCGGGCTAGCAGTTGCCCTTGCCGCTGCCCTGGCCCTTGCCGCTGCCGTTCTCGCTGCTGTTGCAGGGCGCGGCGCTCGACGACGATCCCTTGCCGTCGTCCTTGCCGTCGTCCTTGCCGTCGTCCTTACCCGAGCGCGCGGACGACGTGGGCGACGGGGTGGCCGACGGCGACGGCAGCGCTGCGGCCGCCGTGGCGGACGGGCTGGGCGAGGCGCTCGAGGCGGCGCACGAGGAGCCCCCGGTGGACGTCCAGCAGCCGACGGCGAAGTTGCCCGCGGTCATCCGGCCGAGGCCGAAGACGAGGGCGACCATCACGGCCGCGACGGCGGCGATGAGCAGTCCGTACTCGACCGCCGAGGCGCCGCTGTCGGCGCGCTCGGTCGGGGGGAGAGTGGTGCGCATGACTGCAGGGTGACCGGGCTCCCTCACGCGACGCTCTCGTGGCGGTCTCCTGCTGAGAACAAACGCCGACGGCCCCCGGCCGGGAAGGCCGGGGGCCGCCGTGCGCCTCCCGCGGGATCGGCGCGCTCGCCCCGAGGAGCGGGACGCGGGTCCCTCCCGTCGCCGGGAGGAGGTCGGGCCGCAGGTCAGTGGTGCGACTTGCGGATCATGCTCATCATCCGGAGGCTCACCGCGGCGAAGCGGTAGGCCTGCAGGGGCAGGGACGTGCGCTGGCGCAGCGTCTTCGACGAGGGCTTCGGCGCCAGCGAGGCAGGCAGAGGCACCTCCGCCGGGGAGACGGGGCCGGACGGCGTGGGGTCGGTGCTCAACTCGGACATCTCGGCCTCACTCGGGGATGAAGGACCAGCCGGGGCGGCCCTTCGCCTTGTAGATGAACATGTGGTGGAGAAGCGTCTTCATCCAGTGGCCCGCCAGCCCCAGCTCGCCGGTGGTGTCCTTGAGGCTGCGCCCGTACTCGGGGTACTTCTGGTAGTCGGGCACGACAGGGAACATCGTCATCGACGCGGCGGTGCCCTTCGTCCAGCCCTTGCCCGCGCTGGCGACGCAGGCGGCGCCCATCTCGGCCATCGAGGCGTGGTGCTCCGGGGAGGAGGCCTTGCCCTCGATCATCTCGGCGATGCTCTCGGCCACGGCGCGCGCCATGATCCCCGAGGGCATGCCGGTGCGCGGGGGAGCAGGCGTGATGACGGTGCCCTTCGGGCTCGTGCGCGGCACGGAGATCTGGTGCGGCGGTGCGAACGCGATGCCCACGGCGAAGACGTTCGCGTACTTCTGGCTGACGTAGGTCTTCGGCCAGTCCTCGGCACGCCACTGGTCGTAGGGCTTCGGCGTGTAGTCGGCGTCGACCTTGAGGAAGCCCGACGGCGCGAAGATGTCGCCGGTGATCTCCTCGCCCGCGCGGTCGAAGGCCTGGAGGTCGGCGCCGCGGAACGGCGGCAGCAGCATCGCGAAGTCGAAGTCGAGGACGTGGTCCTCGCCGTCGAGGGTCTCGTAGTGGATGCGGCCCTCCTCGATGCGGTGGGCGTGGGCGCCGAGGATCCAGCGGACGTCACGCTCGCGGAACAGCGACTCGGTCCACAGCTGGCTGGTGGTGACGAAGCCCTGCTGCATGAACGACATGCCGCCGACGCCGAAGTCACCGAGCTCGTTCTCGTTGGTGAAGTAGACGATCTCGGCCATGTGCCGCACGCCGGCCTGACGGATCTCGTGCTCGACGTTGAACGTGTACTCGAACGCCGCGCCCTCGCAGGTGCAGGTGCCGTGGCCGACGCCGATGACCAGACGCTGGCGCTGCCCGGCCTTCATCCGCGCGATGACCTCCTGCAGCTTCTTGCTGGCCTCCTCCGCGTGGGAGTAGGTGCAGACGGAGACCGTGTGGCCGTCCGGGCCGAGGCCGGGGGTCGCGCCGAAGTTCAGCTTCGGGCCGGTGGCGTTGATGAGGTAGTCGTACTCGATGCGCTCGCGCTGGCCGGCGCGCTCGGGGGAGGTGAACTCCACCTCGACCTGCGGCCGCTCGGACGACGCGTCGCCCTCCGGCCAGATCGCCACGGCCTTGGCCTGGCGGAAGTCCACGCCCATCTTCGCGTAGACCGGTGCCAGCGGGAAGGTGACGTCCTCCTTGGCCATCTGGCCGACCCCTACCCAGATGTTGGACGGGATCCAGTTCCACTGGGAGTTCGGGGATACGACGACCACCTCGTGGCCCTTCTTCCCCAGCAGGCGCTGGAGGTGCTGGGCGGCGGTGTGGCCGGAGATCCCGGCTCCCAGGATGACGACTCGTGCCATGACGTGTCTCCGTGCTCCTCGGGTTGTGCGCAGCTCCTCTGCGCACAACCTGACCGTATACCCCTGGGGGTATAGGAAGGCGAGCCTACGAGACGAACGAGAGCGAGTCGTGCGCCCGGCGGTCGCCCCGCGGCGGCGAGCGGCGCGCGAGCTGTGCCGGTCAGGTGAGGACGGCGGCCGCGCCCCACACGGCAGTCGCGATGACGGTGCTCGCCAGCCCGATGAGCACCGACAGGCCGGTGCCCTTCATCGCCTCGACGGTCGACGGCCAGGCCGCGGCGTGGTCGGGCAGCCGCACCCGCTCGGCCAGGTAGACGCCGAGCACGAAGCCGAGCGGCAGGCCGACGATCGGGACGACGAACAGCCCGACGATGCCGAGGATCCCGCCCGCGACGAGCGTGCGCGTGGGGATGCCGGCGGCACTCATCCGGCGGCCGGGGATGAGGTAGGTCAGGACCCAGCCCACCGCGAGCACGGCCACGGCGACCGCGGCCACCGCCCAGGCGGTCGCGCCGCCCTCGACGACGGCCCAGACCACGATGGCACCGCCCACGAGCACGGCGCCGGGGAGCACGGGCACGATCGTCCCCACGATGCCCACGATGCACGCGATCAGCACGAGCAGCTCACCCCAGGCCGGCATGCGACGAGCCTAGGCGAGCGCCCGGCTACCCGCCCGTCCCGCCGCGGGCCGCCCTAGGGTCGGGGCATGGAGCAGCGCACCCTCGCAGGCAGGTCGGTCTCCGTCGTCGGTCTCGGCGCCTGGCAGCTCGGAGCCGACTGGGGCGAGGTCGACGAGGCCGACGCGGTCGCGGTGATCGACGCCGCGGTGGACGCGGGCGTCACGTTCATCGACACCGCCGACGTCTACGGCGACGGCCGCAGCGAGCGCCTCATCGGCGGCTGGCTGGCGGCGCACCCCGGCAGCGGCGTCATGGTGGCCACGAAGATGGGCCGGCGGGTCGAGCAGCGGCCGGAGAACTACACCGGCGACGCGATGCGGGCGTGGAACGACCGGTCGCGGGCGAACCTGGGCGTCGACACGCTCGACCTGGTGCAGCTGCACTGCCCGCCCACGGCGCTCTACTCGTCGGACGCCCTCTTCGACGACCTCGACACGATGGTCGAGGAGGGCCGGATGCGGGCGTACGGCGTCAGCGTGGAGACCTGCGACGAGGCGCTCACGGCGATCGCGCGGCCCGGCGTCGCCAGCGTGCAGATCATCCTCAACGCGCTGCGGCTCAAGCCGCTCGAACGGGTCCTCCCGGCGGCGCGGGAGGCGGGCACCGGGATCATCGCCCGGGTGCCGCTGGCCTCCGGGCTGCTCTCCGGCCGGTACGACGAGTCGACGACGTTCGGCCCGGACGACCACCGCACCTACAACCGGCACGGCGAGGCCTTCGACGTCGGCGAGACGTTCTCCGGCGTCCCCTACGAGGTCGGCCTCGAGGCGGTTCGCGAGCTGCGCGGCGCGGTGCCCGAGGGCGCGGCCACCGCGGCCTTCGCGCTGCGCTGGATCATCGACGAGCCCGGCGTGACCACGGTGATCCCGGGCGCCCGCAGCCCCGAGCAGGCCCGGGCCAACACGGCCGCCGCCGGCCTCGCCCCGCTCACCGCCGAGCAGCAGGACGCCGTGCGCGAGGTGTACGACCGGCTCGTGCGGCCGCACGTCCACGACCGCTGGTAGCAGGCCCCCGCATGCGACGAGGCCCCGCACCATCCGGTGCGGGGCCTCGTCGGTGAGTCGTGGGCGGCTCAGGCCTCGTGCTCGGCCAGCGGCGCGGGGTCGGTGAGCTTGCCGGTCTCGTCGAGGACGTCGGAGGCCAGCGGGCGCAGGCGCGCCTCGTGCTCGCGGAAGTGGTGCCCGCAGAAGAGGAGCTCGCCGCCGGCGGTCAGGGTGACGCGCACGTACGCCTGCGCGCCGCAGCGGTCACAGCGGTCGAGCGCTGTGAGGGGCGCGGTGGGGGTCAGGGTGGGCGTCATCCTCGTCAACCTCCGGTCGGTGCCTTGACGGCTTCTCAAGTCTCGCACGGTCCAACGACACGCACCGCCCGGGAAGTCCCGCGTTCGCCTGCGGCTGAACCCGATCGTGACCGTTGTCACCCCTCCGCGACAACGACAACGGCCCGGCGTGTCGCTCCCGGCACCAAGTCTTGACGGTGCCGTAACACCGGCGTCATCCGGCGGGCCGGATGGCGGCCTGCCGGACCTCCGGAGGTGCCTCCACCCTGCCCGAGGAACGCCTCCGGCACACCTCCGGTCGGCCGGTCCCGGCCCGGTCTGAGAAGAACCGGGAACGCCGGAGCCGGCCCCGGCGCGCCCGTCGGGCCCGGTCGGGGCTCCCGACTACTCTGGCGGCGACGCCGGGCGGCCCCGTGGGCCCGCCGCCGGCCCGAACCGACCTGTGCCCGGCACCGCCCGGGCGGCGCCCGAAGGAGACCCCGCAGCATGACCGCCGAGCCCGTCGCCGCCCGCCGCAGCTCGAGCCGCGGCGCCTCGGGCTCGGGCTCGGGGTACTCCGCCAAGCACCTGTCGGTGCTCGAGGGGCTCGACGCGGTGCGCAAGCGCCCCGGCATGTACATCGGGTCGACCGACGGCCGCGGCCTCATGCACTGCCTGTGGGAGATCATCGACAACGCCGTCGACGAGGCGCTGGCGGGCTTCTGCCATCGCATCGACGTCGTGCTGCACTCGGACGGCTCGGTGGAGGTGCGCGACGACGGCCGCGGCATCCCGGTCGACGTCGAGCCCAAGACGAAGCTCACCGGCGTCGAGGTCGTCATGACCAAGCTGCACGCGGGCGGCAAGTTCGGCGGCGGCTCCTACACCGCGTCGGGCGGTCTGCACGGCGTCGGTGCCTCGGTGGTCAACGCGCTCTCGGAGCGCCTCGACGTCGAGGTCGACCGCGACGGCAAGATCCACACGATGTCGTTCCGGCGCGGCGTGCCCGGCCTGTTCGACGGCGAGGGCCCTGACGCCGAGTTCACCAAGAAGTCCGGCCTGGTGGTGGCGGGGCGGGCCAAGAAGGGCGTCACCGGCACCCGGGTGCGCTACTGGGCCGACCGGCAGATCTTCATCAAGGACGCCGAGTTCGACGTCGACGCGCTGCGGGCCCGCGCCCGCCAGACCGCGTTCCTCGTGCCGGGCCTGTCGATCGTCATCCGCGACGAGCGCGGCATCGGCGGTGCGGAGGTCTCCGAGGAGACCTACCTGTTCAAGGGCGGCATCACCGAGTTCGTCGAGTTCCTGAGCAAGGACGAGGCCGTCACGGGCGTGCTGCGGCTCAAGGGCGCGGGCCACTTCAAGGAGACCGTGCCGGTCCTCGACGGCAAGGGCCACATGTCCACGCAGGAGGTCGAGCGCGAGCTCGGCGTCGACGTCGCGCTGCGCTGGGGCAACGGCTACGACACCGACGTCCGGTCGTTCGTCAACATCATCGCCACGCCCAAGGGCGGCACCCACGTGAGCGGCTTCGACCGCGCGCTCACCAAGACCGTCAACGACCAGCTGCGCGCCCAGAAGGTGCTCAAGGCGTCGGAGGACAACGTCACCAAGGAGGACATCGCCGAGGGCCTCACCGCCATCGTCACCGTCCGCCTGGCCGAGCCGCAGTTCGAGGGCCAGACCAAGGAGGTGCTCGGCACCCCGGCGGCGTCGCGGATCGTGGCCAACGTGGTGTCGAAGGAGCTCGGCGCCTGGTTCACCAGCCCTCCGCGCGGCGACAAGCAGGCCACCAAGGCGCTGCTGGAGAAGATCGCCGGCGCGTCGCGGGCGCGCATCGCGGCGCGCACCCACCGCGATGTGCAGCGCCGCAAGAACGCGCTCGAGTCCTCGGCCCTGCCGGCGAAGCTGGCCGACTGCCGCAGCGACGACGTCGAGCGCAGCGAGCTGTTCATCGTCGAGGGCGACAGCGCCCTGGGCACCGCGAAGCTCGCGCGCAACGCCGAGTTCCAGGCTCTTCTGCCCATCCGCGGCAAGATCCTCAACACGCAGAAGGCCTCCGTGGCCGACATGCTCAAGAACACCGAGTGCGCGGCGATCATCCAGGTGATCGGCGCCGGCTCCGGGCGCACGTTCGAGCTCGACCAGGCCCGCTACGGCAAGGTCATCCTGATGTCCGACGCCGACGTCGACGGCGCCCACATCCGCTGCCTGCTGCTCACCCTCGTGCACCGCTACATGCGGCCCCTGCTCGAGGCCGGACGCGTCTACGCCGCAGTGCCGCCGCTGCACCGCTTCGAGATCGTCAACCCGGGCGGCAAGAAGAACGAGATCGTCTACACCTACAGCGAGGACGAGTACCGCGCGCTGCTCGCCGACCTGCAGCGCAGCGGGCGCTCGTTCAAGACCCCGCAGCGCTACAAGGGCCTCGGCGAGATGGACGCCCACCAGCTGCGCGAGACCACGATGGACCCCGCCACCCGCACGCTGCGGCGCATCACGGTGTCCGAGACCGACGCCGCGCTCGAGGTGTTCGACCTGCTCATGGGCACCGACGTCGCGCCCCGCAAGGAGTTCATCGTCGAGGGCGCCCAGACCCTCGACCGCGAGCGCATCGACGCCTGACCCCGGTCCGGCCCGGTCCGGCGCGTTCAGGACCGGTCCTCGGCGTCCCCCGTCGGCCGGTCAGCAGGAGTCACCCTCGCCCCGCGTCCTAGCCTGGCCGGGGCGGATGGCGGAGGGCCACCGCGGCTCCTGCGAGGGCGGCGACGGTGAACGGGACCGAGGGCGACGGTGGCGTCGTGATCCCCGACGGCGGCAGGTTCGTGTCCGACCACGCCAGCGACATCGTCTTCCATGGCACGCCCGACGCCCGGGTGGCGTGGATCTCGCCGTCGGTCGAGGAGATGCTCGGCTTCGCGCCCGAGGAGCTGATCGGCAGGTACACAGCCGACCTCGTCCACCCCGACGACCGCGAGCGGGTCGTCTCCCTCGTCACCTCCTGGCACGACGGAGGGATCCACCACTACCGCGCCCGGTTCCTCGCCCACGACGGCGACGTGCGCTGGATGGACGTCACGCTGCGGGCGGTGCGCGGTACGGACGGGGAGGTGGCCGCCTGGGTGGGCGCCGCGCGCGACGTCACGGCGGAGCACCGTGCGCTCGAGCTGCTGCGCGAGTCGGAGCGCCGGTACCGGCTGCTGGCGGACAGCTCCACCGACGCCGTGCTGCTGTCCAACACCGAGACCGATGTCGTGTGGGTGTCGCCGGCGGCGCGCGAGGTGCTCGGGTGGGACCCCGAGCAGCTGGTGGGGCGCCGGGCGTCGGACTTCATCAACCCGGACGACATGCCCGGGGTGGCCGCCGAGGTGTCGCGCAGCGCCGTGACGGGGCAGCCGGTGCGGCTCCGGTACCGGTGGCGCCAGCCCGACGGGGGCTACCGCTGGGTCGAGGCCGGCGGTCGGCCGTTCGTCGACGACGAGGGCGTGCCGCGCCGCGTCGTCCATCTGCGCGATATCGACGAGCAGGTGCGGATGGAGCAGGAGCTGGACTTCCGGGCCACGCACGACCACCTCACCGGCCTGCTCAACCGCGGCGAGGCGCTGTCGCGGCTCGGCGCCCTGCTCGACGGGGCCGAGGACGAGGGCGTGCTCGCCGTGGCCTACCTCGACCTCGACGTCTTCAAGCAGGTCAACGACTCCCACGGACATGCCGCGGGCGACGAGCTCCTCCGCGCCACCGCTCGCCGGATCGAGGCCTGCGTGCGGGCCGATGATGTCGTCGGGCGCATCGGGGGCGACGAGCTGCTCGTCGTGCTGACGGGGCTCCCGTCGGTCGACGCCGCTCTCGTCGTCGCCGAGAAGCTGCGGGCCTGTGCCCGCGAGCCGGTGGACCTGCCCGGCCGCACGATCTCCAGCACCGTGTCGGTAGGGCTCGCCGTCGCGCATCCGGGGGAGTCGCTCGACTCGCTGCTCGCCCGGTCGGACAAGGCGATGTACCGGGCCAAGGAGTCCGGCGGCGACGCCGTCCGGCTGGCCGAGGACCCCGCGTGAACCACGAGACGGCCCCTCGGGCCGGGCTCGTCACGGGTGCCGCCGTCGTCGGCGCCTTCGTGCTCGTCTGCGCCGTGGGTGCGCTGAACGCGGCACGCGATCCCGACGAGCCGGTCCTCGTCCTGGCCGCCATCGCGCTGCTGTTCCTCGCCATGCTGGCGAGGCTGGTGGTGCTCGCAGTGCGGCGGCCGGGGCAGCGCGCCTCGCTCGTCGTGCTGGCCGTGGGCTACACGCTGTTCGTCTGCGGGTCCGCCTTCGTCCAGACCCGCGAGCCGAAGACGCTCTCGCCCGTCGAGCTGCTCTTCGTCGGCTTCTACCTGTGCCTCACCGCGTTCCTGCTGCTGGACGTGCGCCGGACCGGGCCGCGCAGCGCCGCCGTCTGGCTCGAGGCCGTGCTGCTGGCCACGGCGACGGCGAGCTTCGCGTCGTTCGTGCTCCTCGCGGCCCTCGGCGGCCAGGACGCGCCGACGTCGCAGCTCCTCGCGCTGGTCTACCCCGCGTGCGACGTCGTTCTCGCCGCGCTCGTGATGGCGCAGATGGGCCTGCGCAACCGGCCCTTCGCGGTGCGCGGGCTGCTCATGCTCATCGGTCTGCTGCTCTTCGCGCTGTCGGACTCGGCGTTCTCCAAGAACCTCGCGGAGGGCAGCTACGCCTCGACCGCCGTGATGAGCATCGGCTGGGCCGCCGGGCTCGCGCTGATCGCACTCGGTGCCGGCCTGCCGCGCGGCGAGGTGCGGGTCGACGGATCGTCGGAGACGCCGGCGGCGCTGCTCGTGGTCTCCGCCGGAGTGGCCGTGCTCGTCCTGGCGTCGCCGTGGGCCGCGGTGCACCACTGGGCGGTGGAGGTGCCGGCCCTCATCGCGCTCGGCGCGGCGTGCGCGCGGCTGCTGATGGCGCTGCGCGAGACGCGCGTGCTCATGACGGCCTACCGCGACAGCCTGCGCGACGACCTCACCGGGCTGCCCAACCGCCGCGGCCTCGTGGCCGCGCTCGACGGCGACCCGTCGCTCCGCGGCCTGGTGCTGCTCGACCTCGACGCCTTCCAGGACATCAACGACTCGTTCGGCCACCACTACGGCGACCTCGTCCTGCGCACGGTGGCCGACCGGCTCCGCGACCGGCAGGCGCCCACCGACGTCGTCGCGCGGATCGGCGGCGACGCGTTCGTCGTCGTCTTCCCCGCCGACAGCGAGGCGGCGCTGAGCAGCCGCAGCGACGAGCTGCACCACCTGCTGATCGAGCCGATCCACGTCGACGGCCTCGAAGTGGTGCTGCACGGTGCGACCGGTGCTGCCGCACGCCGTCCGGGCGAGCCCGGCGACGAGCTGCTGCGGCGCGCTCACGTCGCCCTCTACCGCGCGAAGCAGTCGGGCCAGCAGGGCCTGCTCTACGACCCCGACGACGATGAGCGGTCGCGCGACCACCTGCGCGCCGCCGAGGCGCTGCGGCGCGCGATCGCCGCCGGGCAGCTCGTCGCGTGGTACCAGCCGCAGGTCGACGCGGCCACGTGGGAGATCGTCGGCGTCGAGGCGCTCGTGCGCTGGGACGACCCCGAGCGGGGCGTCCACCCTCCCGGCGCGTTCCTGCCGACCGCGCGCCGCGCCGGGCTGATGCCGGCGCTCACCGACGTCGTGCTGCGGCAGGCCGTGCGCGACGCCCGGTCCTGGACCTCGCAGGGCCGGATGTGGCGCGTGTCGGTCAACATCGCCCCGCCCGAGCTGCTCGGCGGCGCGGTGGTGCCCGCCGTCCTCGCGCTCGTCGACGAGGCGCCCGGGCTGCCGTTGGTCGTCGAGGTCACCGAGGACTCGTTCCTCGCCGACCCCGAGCGGGCCCGCGAGGCGGTCGCCGAGCTCGACGGCCACGGCGTCGAGGTGTCGGTCGACGACTACGGCACGGGCTTCTCGTCGCTCGCATACCTGCGCGACCTCGAGGTGCGCGAGCTCAAGGTCGACCGCACGTTCGTCGCCGCCATGGAGGTCGACGACCGGCGGGCCCGCCTCATCGTGTCGTCGACCGTGCAGATGGCGCACGCGCTCGGTCTGCGCGTGGTGGCCGAGGGCGTCGAGACCGCCTCGGTGGCAGCCGACCTCGTCGCGGAGGGCGTCGACGTCGTGCAGGGCTACCACGTCGCGCCGCCGATGCCCCGCGCCGTGCTCGAGGCCTGGGTGCGCGACTGGGAGACCTCGCACCCGACGGCGACGATCGATCAGGAGGACGCGAGGTAGGCGCGCACGTCGTCGTCGTCGGACACGACGACGTCCATCCGCTCGCCGCCGTCGCAGCGCAGGAGCCCGACGACCACGGTCGTGCCGTCGTCGGAGTCGAGCTCCCACGCACCGCCCGCGGCCTCCCAGCGCAGCAGCTTCTCCAGCGCGGGGGAGGGAGGGGTCATGACGACAGCATGTCCCTCACGAGCGGGATCACACGCGTGCCGTAGAGCTCGATGCCGCGCATGGCGTGGCGGTGGGGCAGCGGGCCGCCGGAGTACTTGAGGTCGAACCGGTCGAGGCCGAGCTGGCGCACGGTGGTGGCGATCTTCGTCGCGACGGTCTCCGGCGAGCCGACGTAGAGCGCGCCGTGCGGGCCGACCTGCACCTCGTACTGGTCGCGCGTCATCGGTCCCCAGCCGCGCTCCGCGCCGATCTTGTCGTGCATCGCCTTGTACGCCGGCCAGCTCTGCTCCTTGGCCTCCTCGTCGGTGTCGGCGATGTGGCCGGGGGAGTGCACCGCGATCGGCAGCTGCGGGCGGCCGAGCTCCTCGAGCGCGCGCCGGTACAGGTCGGCGTACGGCGCGAAGCGCGCGGCCGGCCCGCCGATGATGGCCAGGACGAGCGGGAAGCCGTACCGCGCCGCGCGCACCACCGACTCGGGGCTGCCGCCGACGCCGATCCAGGCGCGCAGGCCGTTCTCCGTCGTCGGGTACACGCGCTGATCGGTGAGGGCGGTGCGGAACGAGCCCTCCCACGTCACGGGCTCCTCGCTGAGCAGGTGCGCGAACAGGTCGAGCTTCTCCGTGAAGAGCTGCTCGTACTGGCCGAGGTCGTAGCCGAACAGCGGGAACGACTCGATGAACGAGCCCCGGCCGAGGATCACCTCGGCGCGCCCGTTCGACACAGCGTCGAGGGTGGCGAAGCGCTGGAACACCCGGATCGGGTCGTCGCTGGAGAGCACGGTGACGGCGGAGCCGAGGCGGATCCGCTCGGTGCGGGCCGCGATCGCCGTGAGGACGACGTCGGGCGCGGACACCGCGAAGTCGGGCCGGTGGTGCTCGCCGATGCCGAAGAAGTCGACGCCGACCGAGTCGGCCAGCACCCCCTCCTCGACGACATCGCGGATCACCTGGGGGTGCGGGGTCGGGTTCCCGTCGTCGGCGAGGGTCACATCGCCGAAGGTGTCGAGCCCGAGCTCCACGACGTCGGTCATGTCCGTCCTTCTGGTTGCGCTGCTGCACCGTGGTCGGTGCACTGATCACGCCAACGCGCGGGGGCCGCTCAACATGCCCGGGCCGTTCCGCAGATGGATTCCTCGTCGGTTGCGAGGGCTTGTCGGCGACGGCTTGACTGCGCGGGATCGCCTGTGCGCCAACGGGTTTCATCATTTCGGGTGATGCGTTTCGTCTTGCCTCATGTCGTACGCGTGTTCTATTCTCTTGCCATGTCCTCCACCGCTCCCGCTGCCTCGCCGGGCCTGCCGGCGTCGGTGGTGGAGGCGCGGTTCGCCGATCTGGTGGCCGACGTCGACGCCGACCGGGTGCGCACCATGCTGGCCACGGCGCCGTCGTTCGAGCACCTGGTCGAGCTGGAGGCGATCGACCCGGGCCGGCTGCCGCTCGACATCGATCGGCTGCGGATGCTCAAGGCGGTCGACCGGGCGCAGGGCAAGGTCGAGGCGTTCCGGATGCGCACGCTGCTCGCGGTCGCTGGCGAGGAGTGGTCGGGGGACTCCGAGCTGGACCGGCAGGTCCGCCACGACATCGGGGTGATGCTGCGGGTCAGCAAGAACAGCATCGGTGCGCAGGTCGGGCGGTCGCGGCGCCTGCACCAGGACGCCCCGGCGTGGCTGGACGCGCTGGACGCCGGGGAGATCTCGCTGGTGCACTGCCTGGTGCTGCTCGACGAGACCGAGGACGTCACCGACCCCGACGCGCTCGCCGCGATCGCGGCCCGGGCGCTGGTGCGGGCCAAGCGGCGCACGGCGGCGGACCTGCGCGGCATCGTGCGCCAGCTGGTCGCCGACCTCGACCCCCACGCGGCCGACCGGTTCGAGCAGGCCCGCCACGGGCGGCGGGTGTCGGTGACCCGGCACAAGGACGGCATGGCCACGGTGTCGATCACCCACGAGCAGCCCGTGGTCGATGCGATCGCCGCGACGCTGACCGCCGACGCCGACCAGATCCGCGCCGACGCGAAGGCCGCCGCCCGCGCCCAGACCGACGCCGACGCCGCTTCCGCCTCGTCCGACGTGGACGATGAGCTCGACCTCGGCGACGACCAGCCTGCGGTTCCGGTGGAGGTGCCCACCCGCGACCAGGCGATGGCCGACGCCGCCGCCACCCGGATCCTGGGCAGCGTGGCCGAGGACGGGTCGGTCGTGTTCGACCGGGCCGCGGCCACGAAGGTCACCGTCGAGGTCGTCATCGACCTGGACACCCTGGTCGGGATCCGCGCGGCGATGGGCCTGGTCAACGACGAGCCCGTCCCCGCCGAGGTCGCGCAGGCGTACGCGTGCCAGGCGGACTGGCTGCGCCGGATCGTGGTCGCACCCGTCGACGGGCACCTGCTCGACTACGGGACCCTGACCTACCTGCCCGGCGCACTGAACCGGCACGTGACCGCGCGGGATCATCGGTGCCGGGCCTGCGGGTCCCGCCGCAACCTGCAGATGGACCACGCCGTCCCGTTCCCTGCCGGGGAGTCGAGCACCGGCAACTGCGGCCTGCTCTGCCTGGACTGCCACCAGCGCAAAACGAGGGGCCTGCTGCGGATCGTGGAATCCGCGCCCGACGGGTCCGCCACCTTCGTCACGCACTGGGGCCAGGCCTTCCGGGTCAGACCCCGCCCCTACCTGCCCGACACCGCCCGCGACACCCGCCTCGACCAAGTACCCGAGCCCCCGATCGACCCGGCCCTGGCGGCCAGCCCCGGCCTGACCGGCTGCCCCCACAGCCACCCCGCCGACCCCGCCGACGACCCACCACCCTTCTAGCCCCCGCCGAGCTGCGAGCCCTCCACCCACCCGGGTGCGAGGGCCACAGCCACGTCGCCATCTGAGCGAACCCGCGCGACATCCGGCAGTATCGCTCGCATGACGACGGGGGCTCAGGAAGTAGCAGCGACATCGACGAGGCGCAACGGCTGGAAGGTAGCGGCGTCCGTACTGGTGGTCGTCCTCTGTGCACTCCTGTGGCTTGGTATCAGCCTGCCCGGCGGTGACGTGTTCGGCCTGGCCATCTTCGACGCATCGTCGTGGATGACCATCGCCGTGTTCATCGCGGGCTTCGGGTTCGTCTTTGGCATCACCTACGGCCTGTTCCAGTTGGTGTCGGGTCGTGGGCGTGTGTGGATAGCAGTCATCGTCACTGTCGCGGTCGCGTTGGTGGGCGCGCTTCTCGGCGCGCCCATCGCGTTCCGCTTGGGCGCGTCAGCTGCGGCGATCGTCGAGGTGGGTCAGAAGTTGGCGCTAGAGGGCGACTCGGGCGGGGCCGTTCGTGCCGGGCTGGTCACGGTTGTCGCCGCAGAGGTCAAGGACGGGGACACGCTTGTCCAACTGTCGTCCGGGACCGGTTGGTCAGACTGCTCCGTGATCGTGAACCAGCAGTCTGATGGGTCTGCCGAAGTGGTGGCCGCCTTCTGCGCTCCAGACTGAGGAGCCGCTGCGCAGCGCGCCGAAGTGCCGTTCTCGCTCGCTCGACCGTCGGTGAATCCGCGCCCTGCCGCCCGTTGCCTGCGACCATCAGGATGTGGAAGCGCACAGGACGCCGGACGGTCAGATCACGCTCACGATGTCGGAAGCTGAGGCTGTGGTCCTGCACGAGGTCATCGCGTTCTCAGAGTGGTCCAACGGATTCGATGCGATCGAGCTCCGCGACCCTTCCGAGCGAAAGGCCCTATCCGCAGTCCAGCAGACACAGGCACCACTCATTCCGGGCCTAGGGAGGGAGGCCTACCAGCGCACGGTGGCCGACGCTCATGCAGCGATCGACAGTCCGCACTTCTAGTTGGCCGTGCCGAATGCCGATTCCGCTCGCCTCTGATCAGTCGAACCGGAACTCGGCATCAGTGCGTCAGACAGGATCAACCCGTGGAATCGGTAGGGATCGGAGCGCCGAACGACGGCTTGGCATCGGGTGCTGAGGAGCAGGACAGCAAGGGCGATCCCGCGCAAGGGGCTCGTGTAGGCGTTCAGTCTGAGGCGGTTCGATGATTGGAAGCGTGCTGGTTCACGTCGCGGGTTCGCGCCTTGCGTTCACGCGCCTCGATCTGAATGGCAGGGGACTGGAGTCACCGACGGGTAAGTACTCGTTGCTAGAACTGCCGTCCAGCCCGTCGGTGGTAGGTGAACGCGCCCGCACCATGCTTTCGCTGCCCGAAACGCGAGTGCCCGATGATGAGCAGCTTCGACGGTTCTACTACCGGCAGGTCGCCGAGCTTCTGAACCTTGGAGATGTTGATCTTCTCGACGTCAGTCCTCACCTGTTCGTCAGCGTGTTGCGGTCGGGCGTGAAGGTCTCGTTCGTGTCGCGTCGAACCCCAAGATCGAAAATGGGCAGCACGTTGGTGGCAACGCTGCCTTTGGACGTCTCTGACGATGACCTTGGGGGCGTCATTCTGGCTCACTTGGCGGACGACTGAAGCAGCTTCAGGCCCCGCTAGGCGGCCTTCGCGATGGTCCGATGGGGCTCGGTCGGCGGTGCGGCTGACATGGGTCGTGCGTCTCGGCAGTGACGGCATGACGCGCCCGTACTGCGAGACCGAGATGGCGGCCGGGGTGATCCTGGGCCGCTCGCCGGGCGTGACGTTCAAGCCGGAGCGAAGCATCACCGGCGACCTGGGTGGCACGCTGCTGACCGGCGGCTTCGTCAACCATTCCGCGCCGGCGTTCCGCTGTGCGAGCTGCGGCACGGTCGTTGTCCCGGGGCCGAAGCGGCGCAAACTCGCCACTGGCAACCACCGTGCCCAAGGCTGCGAGACTGTCGGCCATGACGCCGACCAGCGCGGGCTTCCCGACTGCGTCGTTCCTGCGGTTCTGGCGCGCGGAGGCGGTCTCGGGTTTCGGCAGCTATGTCACCCTGTTCGCGCTGCAGACGCTGGTGGTCCTCACCCTGGGCGGGACCGCGGCCGACGTCGGCTGGCTCAACGCCGCGGAGACGCTGCCGTACGTCGTCTTCGGCATCATCGTGGGCGCGATCGTCGACGGCCGGCGACGACTGCCCATCATGGTGCGCACCGATCTCGTGCAGATGGTGCTCCTGATCGCGATCCCGCTTCTGTGGTGGGCCGACCTCCTGTCGCTCCCTGTGCTGCTCGTCGTGGTGTTCCTGTACGGGACGGTGGCGGTCATCAACGTCGCCGCGTCGATGTCGTTCCTGCCGCGCCTGGTCGAGCGCCACCACCTGCAACCGGCGCACGCGCGCATCGACGGTGCGGACGCGGTCGCGATGACGGCCGGCCCTGCAGTCGGGGGAGTGCTGGTCGCCGCGCTGGGCGCCCCGCTCACCGTGCTCGTCGACTCCGCGACCTACCTCTTCTCCGCCCTGACCTTGCGGCGCCTGCGCGTGGACGAGCCGCCTCCGCGCTCGGGTGTGACTGCGAGGGGGCTGCTGGGCGAGGCAGCAGAGGGGGTCCGCTGGGCGTACCGCGGCTCAGGGCTGTCGACGCTCGCCCTCTCGACGCATGCCTGGTTCGTGGGCCACGCCATGCTGATGGTGCTGCTGGCGCCGTACGTGCTGACCAGCCTCGGCCTCACGGCGTTCCAGTTCGGCCTGATCGGCGCCGCCGGCGGGGTGGGCGCCATCCTGGGTGCCCTCATCACCACGCGGGTCGGTCGATGGGCGGGCACCGGCTGGACGATCATCCTCTGCCACGGCATCACGACCCTCGGCGTCGTCGTCCTGCTCCTGGCCGGCCGCGCATCCGGACCCACGATGGCTGCCGTCGTCGCAGCAGCTGGGCAGGGCCTCTACGGACTGGCCATGGGGATGAGCAACTCCCACGAGATGAGCTACCGGCAGCTGGTCACGCCCGACGAGCTGCAGGCGCGCACCAACACGACGCTGCGCTCGATCAACCGCACGGTCGTCGTGGTCGTCTCGCCCCTGGCCGGGCTCCTGGCCGTCTCCCGCGGGGTCCCGCAGGCGCTCGTCGTGGCGGCCGCGGTGTTCGCGCTCGTCACGGTCGGGCTCGCCCTCACCTCGTTCCGCGACGTGCGAGCGCCCGCCTGAGGTCAGGGTCCGGGCCGCGACCCGCTAGGACCCGCCAGGACGTCGTCAGGCGGGCTCGATGGGGAGCCAGAGCTCGCAGGTAGCGGTGCCCGCCTCGGGGTCGTAGGCCTGCATGGCCACGATCTCCGGCCCTGGCCGCAGCCGCCAGGGCTGCGAGGGGAACCACTCGGTGGCCGTGGCCGCCCAGATCTCCTGCAGCACAGCGGGATACGGCCCCTCGGTACGGAAGGCGGCCCACGTGCCCGCCGGTGCTTCGATGGCGTCGAGCCCGTCGGGCGACGCGGTCGTGGCGACGCCGTGGAGGTACGTGAGCTCGCTGCCCTCGGCGCGGTCGGCGTCGAGGTCGTCGCTGACGGCGAGGACGCCGTAGGGCTCGACGTCGTTGAGGCCCTTGAGGCGTGCGGTCTCCTCAGGCGGGATCGAGGCCACGTGCGCCGCGATGGCCGGGTTCACGCCCTCGTGGACGAGGGGGACGCGGGCAGCGTGCCCGACCAGGCGCAGTGCCGGCAGCTCGACGATGCGGGTGTCCATCGGTTCTCCTCCTTCGACGGTCAGGTGGAACCTGATCCGCGGCTGTGTCCGGAGAGGCCCGCCGTCGCGCCGCACGTCGCCGGGGGTGACGCCGTGCACCGCCCGGAACGCCCGGGCGAACGCCTCGCTCGAGCCGTACCCGTAGCGCACCGCAACGTCGAGCAGGTCGTCGCCGCCGGCGAGCAGATCCGCCGCCGCGAGCGACATGCGACGGCGCCGGATGTACTCCGAGAGCGGCATGCCCGCCAGCGACGAGAACATCCTGCGCAGGTGGTGCTCGGTCGTCCCGAGACGTGCGGCCAGCCCGGCGACGTCGACCGGCGCCGCCGGGTCGTCGTGGAGCTGCGACTCGACGGCGTCGACGCACGAGGTGAGCGCGGCGATCATGGGGCCTCCTTGTCGCATCAGTCTGCGAGGTGCACCAAGGTCTCTGCCCGATAGTTGCGGCCCGATGCGATCGGCGGGCGTTCAGCCGCCGAGGCGGGTACGGGCGGAGTCGCGGGCCTCGGTGACCGTGAGCGGGCGGCCCGCTCGCTGCAGGCCCATGACCGGCATGTTCTGGTAGACCGACTCGTAGTTTCCGGCCGAGACCTTGAAGGTCTCGTGCCAGATGCCGGCGCCGGCGCGGTCGCCCTCGGCGAGGCGGTTCCACTCGCGCCACACCGGGGCGTGCTTCGCCGACGGGTTGCGCGCGTAGGCCTCGAGGGCGTCGAACGACCGCCAGTACTGCACGATCACGCCGCCGACGTCGCCGTAGACCTGGAAGCTGAGCAGCCCGTGCGACGGGTCGGAGGCGAGCTCGACGAGCATGTCGCGCATGGCCTGCAGCAGCCGGACGGCGTCCGGATGCGCGGAAGGGTCGTGCACGGCGGCACCGATGAGGAAGACGACGAAGTCGCCGTCGAGCTCGGCCGTCCAGCGGCCCGGCTGCGGAGTCATGGAAGGACCGTGCCAGCGCGGGCGCGGCGCTGTCCTGGTAATCGAGGGGTCAGACGCCGAGCAGGTTCCGCAGCTCGGCGACCGACGCCGCCGGGTCCGTCGTGTCGAAGCGGAAGGCCTGCAGGCCCGCCGATCGTGCCCCCTCGACGTTGGCGGTGAGGTCGTCGATGAACAGCGTGCGCGCGGGGTCGGCGCCGAGGGCGACGACAGCCGCGGTGTAGGAGGCCGGGTCGGGCTTGCGGACGCCGATGTCGAGGGAGTCGACGATCCGCTCGAAGTACCGCTTGTACTCCCAGGTGTCCTTCCAGCCGACGCCGAGGAACTTGGTGGCGTCGTTGGTGAGCACGGCCTGGCGGTAGCGCTTCGGGATGTCGGCGAGCAGGCCGACGACGACGGGCCGGCCGCGGCCCTCCCAGCCGAGCTCGCGCAGCGCGTCGTACAGGTGCAGGCCCGGGACGGTCTGGCGGGCGAGGTCCTCGATGTCGCGCCAGTACTCGGGCTCGTCGCGCTCGCCGGAGTCGACCTTGTCGTACTCGGCGTCGCCCTCGGGCACGAACGGGCCGCGGGGGAGCGTGCCGCGCGGCATGCCGGTGGCGTCCTCGAGCTCGTCGAACCGCTCGAACGGGCTCTCGTAGAGCACCTGGCCGATGTCCCAGAGCACCACGTCGATGTCGGTCACTGCGACTCCGTCCTCGGTCGGCCCTCGCGGGCATGTGCGAGCAGGATCTCCCGCATCGACAGCTGCGGGGCGGGATCGGGCACCTCGATCTCGACGTCGTCTCCGACGACGCGGACCGGGTAGGCGGGCAGCGGCTCGCCGAGGGTGTCGACGCGGGCGCCGGTGCGCAGGTCGTACTGCCAGAAGTGCGAGGGGCAGGTCACGACGCCGTCGCGGACGACGCCGGTGAGCAGCGACGCCTGCCGGTGGCGGCAAGCGTCCTCGACGGCGTAGGCGCGGCCCTCGACGAGCGCGACGAGGACGGGGCAGGACGGCGTCTCGACGCGCATCCTGCCCCGCTGCTCCAGCTCCTCGAGCCGGACGCGGACGACCTGGGCCATGCGCTACGTGCCCTCTGCGGGGGCCGCCGGCGCGTTGGTCGCGTTGGGGTCGGTGCCGCGGACGAGGGAGTACGGCTGGCCGCCGACGCCCCAGTCGTCCGGGCCCACCTCGCGGATGACGACCCGGATGCGGTCGCGCGGGGTGCCCGTGGCCTGGAAAGCGGCCTCGGTGAGCTTGCTGATGAGCGCGTGCTTCTGCTCGACGGTGCGTCCCTGCACCATCGTGACCTCGATGAGCGGCATGGTCCCTTCCTAGTCCCGGGCCTGCGCGCGGCCCGCAGTCGTTCGCGTCACCGGAACGCCACCTCGAGGCTGCCCAGCCGGTCGAAGCGCGCGACCACGGTGTCGCCAGGCGCGACGGCGACCGCCTCGGTCATACCGCCGGCCATGACGACGTGGCCGGCCTCGAGGCCCTTGCCGCGGGCGGCCAGCGTGCGCACGAGCCAGGCGACGGCAGCGGCCGGGTGGCCCATCACCGAGGCGCCGGCCGCGGTGTGGGCGAGCTCGCCGTTCTTCTCGAGCACGCAGCCGGTGAGCCGCAGGTCGATGCCGTACGGGTCGATCGCGGTGCCGCCGAGGATGAACCCGGCCGACGACGCGTTGTCGGCGACGACGTCGTTGAACGTGAAGCGGTAGCCGGCGTAGCGGGAGTCGAGGACGTCGAGCGCGCCGAAGCAGGCCTCGGTCGCGGCCAGCACGTGCGACGCCGTGATGTGCGGGCCCTCGAGGTCGCGGCCGAGCAGGAACGCGATCTCCGGCTCGACGCGCGGCTGGATGTAGTCGCCGCAGATGACGGTCTGGCCGGTGTCGATCTGCATGTCGTCGGTCAGCCAGCCGTAGAGCGGCCGGTCGACCTTCATCTGCACCTGCTTGGCGCGGCTGGTGAGGCCGAGCTTCGCGCCGACGAGCCGGGCGCCGGCGTCGATGCGCGCCTGGACGACGGCGTCCTGCACCTCGAGCGCGGTCGGCTCGTCGAGCTCCTGCTCGTCGCTGAGCGGGGCGATGCCGGTGCGGTCGCGGACCGCGGCGAGCAGCTTCTCGGCGAACGGGCCGGGGCCGGTCACGGGGCGGCCTCGCGCTCGGCGTGACGGCGGGCGAGGTCGACCGCGACGTCGATGATCATGTCCTCCTGGCCGCCCACCATCTTGCGGCGGCCGAGCTCGACGAGGATGTCGGCCTCGGGCACGCCGTAGCGCTCGGCGGCCTTCTTGGCGTGCAGCAGGAACGAGCTGTAGACGCCGGAGTAGCCGAGCAGCAGGCCCGCGCGGTCGATGATCTGCTGGCGCGGCATGAGCGGCCGGGTGATGTCCTCGGCCACGTCCATGAGGGCCAGCGGGTCGACTCCGGTGGCGATGCCCTCGCGCTCGCACACGGCGGCGAGGATCTCGGTGGGGCAGTTGCCCGCGCCCGCGCCGAGGCCGGCGCTGGTGCCGTCGAGGTTGCGGGCGCCCTCCTCGTAGGCCGCGATCGAGTTGGCGACCGCGAGCGAGAGGTTCTGGTGGGCGTGGACGCCGAGCGGCACGTCGATGCGGCCCACCACCTCGGCCACGCGGGCGCGCACGGCGTTGGTGGTGAGGGCGCCGGCGGAGTCGGCGAAGTAGACTGTGTCGGCGCCGTAGGACTCGAGCAGCTTCGCTTGCTCGGCGAGTCCCTCGGGGGAGTTCATGTGGGCCATCATGAGGAAGCCGACGGCCTCCATCCCGAGGTCCTTGGCCATCTTGATGTGCTGCTCGGTGATGTCGGCCTCGGTGCAGTGCACCGCGATGCGGGCCACCCCGACGCCGAGGTCGCGCACGCGCTTGAGCTCGTCGACGGTGCCGATGCCGGGCACCAGCAGCACGGCGATCTGCGCGTTCGTCGTCGCCTCGACGGCGGCCGCGACGAGCTGCATCTCGTCGACCTTGCTGAAGCCGTAGTTGAACGACGAGCCGCCGAGGCCGTCGCCGTGCGACACCTCGATCACCTGGACTCCGGCGGCGTCGAGGCCCTTGACGATCGAGACGACCTGGTCGACGTCGTACTGGTGGGAGATGGCGTGCGACCCGTCGCGCAGGGTGGAGTCGATGAGGCGGAAGTCGCGCTTCACCTTGGCGCCGGATGCTGGCTGCTCGACGACGGCGGTCATGCCGTCACCTCCTGGGCGGTGTCGGCGCGGTGGTGGGCGATGGCCTCGCCCACGCGCAGCGCGGCGGCGGTCATGATGTCGAGGTTGCCGGCGTAGGTGGGCAGGTAGTCGCCCGCGCCCTCCACCTCGAGCAGGACCACGACGCGGTGGGGCACCACGCCGCCCGGCGTGTGGAACGGGCCCTCCTCGATCAGCGGCACGCTCTTGAGCCGGTAGCCGGGCACGTACGCCGCGACGCTGGCGACCATTTCCTCGACGGAGCCGATCACGGCCTGGTGGTCGGTGCCCTCGGGCAGGGCGCAGAACACCGTGTTGCGCATGAGGATCGGCGGCTCGGCGGGGTTGAGCACGATGATCGCCTTGCCGATCTCGGCGCCGCCGATCTCCTCGAGGGCCCGTGAGGTGGTGCGGGTGAACTCGTCGATGTTCTGGCGCGTGCCGGGGCCCGCCGACTTCGACGACACCGACGACACCATCTCGGCGTAGGGCACCCGGGTCACGCGGCTGACGGCGGCCACCATCGGCGTCGTCGCCTGGCCGCCGCAGGTGACCATGTTGACGTTGGGGGCGTCGAGGTGGGCGCCGAGGTTGACCGGCGGGATGACCTTGGGGCCGAGCGCGGCGGGCGTGAGGTCGACCGCGGTGATGCCCAGGCCCTGCAGCACCTCGTTGTGCTTGCGGTGCACGTAGGCGCTGGTCGCGTCGAACACGATCTTCACGGCGTCGGGGTTCTCGGCGACCCAGTCGATGCCGTTGTGCGGCGCCTCGTACCCGCGCTCGCGGGCGCGGCGCAGGCCGTCGCTCGCCGGGTCGATGCCGATGAGTGCCACGAGGTCGAGCACGTCGGAGCGCTCGAGCTTGTACATCAGGTCGGTGCCGATGTTGCCCGACCCGATGATGGCGACGGGGAGTCCCACGGGATCCGCCTCTTCTCTGGTGGTGTTCAGACGATCCGGACGGTCACGGGGCCGAGCCGGTCGAACTCGGCGCGGTAGGTCTCGCCGGCCTGGACGGCGACGGCGGCGTGCAGGGCGCCCGTCATGACGACGGACCCGGCCTTGAGCGAGTCGCCGAGGCCGTGCAGCGTGCGCACGAGCCAGGCGACGGCTGCCGCGGGGTCGCCCAGCGCGGCGGCGCCGGCTCCGGTCGCCACGACGTCGCCGTCGCGGGTGAACACCATGCCGATGAGCCGCAGGTCGACGTCGCTGACGGGGACGGCGCGGCCCGACAGCACGATCGCGCCGGAGCTGGCCATGTCCGCCACGGTGTCGGGGAGCTTGATGCGCCAGTCGGCGACGCGGGAGTCGACGAGCTCCTGCGCGGCGACGACGCCCTCGGTCGCGCGCAGCACGTCGAGCGGCGTGCAGCGCGGGCCGGAGAGGTCCTCGCCGAGGACGAGGGCGATCTCGGCCTCGAGCTTCGGCGCGATGTAGTCCGACGCGGCGACCGCAGCGCCGTCGATGTTGACGTGGCTGGCCATCACCGGCGCGAAGTCGGGCGAGCCCACGCCGAGCATCTCCTGCATCGGCTTGCTCGTGAGGCCGAGCTTGTAGCCGACGATGGAGTCGCCGTCCTCGAGGTAGCGGCGCACGATGCCCTGCTGCACGAGGTAGCCGTCCTCCATCGTCAGCGACGGGTCGGCATCGGTGAGCGGCGGGATCGGCTCGCGCGTGAGGCGGGCCTGGTAGAGCGCGGCGGCGAGCTCGTCGGCGCGCTCGGGGCTGATGGTCATCGGTTCCCTCCCTCGCGGGCTGCCCCGCCTGTCCGGCCGGCGACCGGCTCCTGCCAGCCGAGGCGGCGGCTGATGGCGGCCGCGGCCTCGACCGCGTGCCGGGTGAAGCGGCGCAGGTTGGCGCCGTCGAGGCGCTGGACGGGCCCGGCGACCGACAGGGCGGCGACGACGTTGCCGCGGGTGTCGCGGATAGGCGCGGCGACGGACGCGACACCGATCTCGGACTCGTTGACGTTCTCGGCCCAGCCCTGCACCCGCACCTGGGCGAGCTGGCGGCGCAGCGACTCGTGGTCGGCGATCGTGTACGGCGTCTTCCGCGGCAGCCGCCAGCCGAGCATGATCTCGTCGAGCTCGTGCGGCGGCAGGTAGGCCAGCAGCACCTTGCCCGTCGACGTGGAGTGCGCGTCGTTGCGGTGGCCCACCCGGCCGAACAGCCGGATGGTCTGCGGGCTCTCGCGCCGCTCGACGTACACGACGTGCCGGCCGTCGAGCACCGCCACCTGCACGGTCTCCTTCGTCATGTTCCGCAGCTGGTCGATGACGGGGCTCGCCGCGCTGTGGAGGTCGTGGGCCGACTGCACGCTCGCGCCGAGCTCGTGCATGGTGAGCGAGAGCCGGTACATGCCCGTCTCGGCGTCCTGCTCGAGCAGCCGCTCGACGGTGAGCGTGTGCAGCAGCCGGTGGGTGGTGCTCTTGCCGATGCCGAGCCGGCGGGAGAGCTCGCTGACGCCGATCTCGCGGTCGCCCTTGCCGAACTCCTTGAGCAGGCGGGCGGCGTTGGACACGCTCGCGAGCACCTGGGTGTCGCCGACGGGGCGCAGCTCCCGGGGCTGGGTCATCGCGGGCTCCCTGCCGGGTTGCGGACCGCCGCCAGCAGAGCCTGGCGGACGGCGGTGTCGTCGGCGCCGGCGTCGGCGCACACCTCGGCGACGCGCTCGTCGCGCGGGGCGATCTCCAGCGCCAGCAGGCGCATCGCGCGGTGCAGGCCCAGGCGCTCGGCGAGGGCGAGCTCGTCGGCGAGCGCGGCCTTGGAGCCGGAGTGGGCGCGGATCGTCTCGTGGTCGCGGTGGGCGGCGGCGTGCTGGTTGGCCAGCGCGGTGCCCGCGTGCTGCGCGTGGTGCGCGGAGAGGCCGCCGCCGGGGGAGACCGACAGGTGGTAGACCACCTCGCCCACGCCGAGAACCCGCCGGACCTCGGCCGAGGCCGGGCCCTCGGACTCGTCGAGCAGCCCGAGGGAGGGCACCACGACGGGGTCGAAGAAGCGCACGGTCCAGCGCAGGCCCGGCATCTCGCCCGCGATCTCAACCTCCGGGCCCTGGGGGACCGGCAGCCGCTCCGGGGTGGCGAGCACATGCAGGTGGCGGACGCCGACGGCGAGCACGGTCACCTCGCCGGCGCGCACGAGCGGCAGTGCGGCCTGCTCGCCGACCGGCAGCAGCCGGGCCTGGTCGAGGTAGGCGCGGTGGAGGTGGGCGACGAAGGCGGCCATCGCGTCGCGGAGCTGCCCGGGGTCGGCCGTCATGGCGCGGACGCTACGCCGATCGCGTCCCGCATGGGGGGACATCGGTCCGATGTGCGGGACAGCCAGTCCTACCTTCGCGGTTATGGGAGTCCTCCGGCTGAGCCACGTGGATGTCACCGTCACCGACCTCGACCTCGCCACGGCGTACTACACCGAGGTCATGGGGATGCTCGTCGTCGAGCGCGACGCCGAGTCCGTCTACCTCAAGTGCTGGGACGAGGTCGATCACCACTCGCTGCGCCTGGTCTACGCGCCGCGTGTGGGCTTCGACCTCATGAGCTTCAAGGTCGAGCGCGACGACGACCTGTCCGAGCTCGAGAACGCTGTCACCCGCTACGGCTTCCCCGTGCAGCGGGTGAGCAAGGGCGAGTCCGTCGGCCAGGGCGAGTCGATCCGCTTCTCGACGCCGTCCGGCCACGTCATGGAGCTCGTCCACGACGTCGAGAAGGTCGGCGGCGCGCTGCCGAAGATCAACCCGGCGCCGTTCGTACCCGGCCTGTCCGGCATCGCACCCCCGCGCATGGACCACCTGCTGGTCACCGCGGAGGAGGTCGGCGAGGCGACGACGTTCTACACCAACGTCCTCGGGTTCCGCGTCACCGAGCAGATGCTCGACGGCAACGGCCACCAGATCGGCACCTGGATGGAGCGGTCGCACTCGCCGCACGACCTCGCCGTCGTCGCCGGCCCCAACGGCGGCCTGCACCACTTCGCGTACTGGCTCGACGACTGGGAGGCGGTCCGCAAGGCGGCCGACACCCTGGCCTACAACGGCATCCAGATCGACATCGGCCCGACGCGCCACGGCGTCACGCGCGGCAGCACCATCTACTTCTTCGACCCGCTGGGCACCCGCAACGAGGTGTTCACCGGCGGCTACCGCCCTGACCCCGACTTCCCCACGATCACCTGGACCGAGGACAACATCGGCCGCGCCGTCTTCTACTACGAGGGCGAGCTCAACGACCGCTTCATGAAGGTGCACACCTGATGAGCATCCTGCGCCTCTCCCACGTCGAGGTCCGCGTCCCCGACCTCGAGCTGGCCACGGCCTACTACTGCGAGGTCGTCGGCCTCATCGAGACCGCGCGCGAGCCCGGCCGCGTCTTCCTCAAGTGCTGGGACGAGCACCAGCACCACTCCACGGTGCTCACCTTCGAGCCCACGCACGGACTGAACCACTTCGGCTTCAAGGTCACCGAGCGCGAGGACCTCGACGTCTACGCCGGCCGGCTGAAGGAGGCGGGCATCGACGTCGTCCGCTACGCGGCCGGCGAGTGGGGGCCGGGCCACGGCGAGTCGATCCGCTTCACGCTGCCGAGCGGCCACTCGATGGAGCTCGTCCACGGCATGCAGCAGATCGGCAACCTGCTGCCGCTCACCAACCCGCCGCCCAAGCCGATGGGACTGGTGGGCATCGCCCCGCCGCGCATCGACCACCTGTTCCTCACCGCCGAGGACGTCGGCGCCATGACCGACTTCTTCGTCGAGGTGCTGGACTTCCGGGTCACCGAGCAGGTCGTCGGCGACGACGGCTTCCGGATCGCCACCTGGCTCGAGGTGTCGCACGCCAGCCACGACATCGCGCTGGTCACCGGCCCCAACGGCGGCCTGCACCACTTCGCGTGGGCCGTCGAGGACTGGACCGCCATCCGCGACGCCGCCGACGCCTGCGCCTACCACGGCGTGCGGGTCGAGAAGAACCCCACGCGCCACGGCGCCACGCGGGGGCACTGCCTGTACTTCTTCGACCCCGTGGGCAACCGCAACGAGGTCTTCACCGGCGGCTACTGGGTCGACCCCGACAGCGAGCCGACCGTCTGGACGGAGGCCGAGATGGGCCGGGCCCTGTTCTGGTACGACGGCGTCGTCGACCAGAAGTTCCTGACGGTGCACTCGTGACCGCCGTCGTCCCGGGCCGCGAGGAGACCTCGCGCGCGCCGCTGCCCACCACCGAGCGCCCCGACGCGCCGGCCTACCTCGCCCGCTACCGCGCCCGCGAGGCGCAGGCCCACCAGCAGGTCGAGACCGACGCCGACCCGTCGCTGCCGCTCTACCTGCGCCGCTTCCGCGAGCGCAAGGAGAACGTCGACCCGTTCCAGAACCGCATCACCACCGAGGACGGCCAGGACCTCGGCACCACCCGCGGCTGGGCCGAGGTCACCCGCACCAAGGAGATCGTCCCGGCCCGCCGCGAGCAGGCGGCCAAGGCGGTCACCGACGTCTACTTCGTCCGCCATGGCGAGACCCAGGGCTACTCGTCCGAGTCGGGCCTCACCCCGCTCGGCGCCTGGCAGGCGCACCGCCGCGGCCAGGAGCTCGCCCGCCGCGTCCTCGACGGCCACGTCGTGCGGATGGCCTGCGCCGACACCAACCGCGCCCGACAGACCGCCGAGGGAGTCCGCCGGGGCATGCTCGACGGGATGGCGCTGTTCGGCCGCACCGCCGAGGTCGGCGAGATCGTCGCCTACGACGAGTTCCAGAACTTCGGCGTCTCCACCCCCGACGGCGTCCGCGACGTCACCTCGGCGTTCCGTCTCTACGCCAAGGAGATGGAGAAGTACGAGCGGCTGTCGATGGGGGAGCGTCCCGGCTGGCTGGTCGAGATCGACCGCTTCTGGAAGATCCAGCAGGGCGGCGGCGACCCGATCACCCACTGGCTGACGATGCCGCTCATCCACTTCGAGCCGCCCGTCTCGGCCGTGCGCCGGTTCTGGAAGGGTCTGCTGCGCATCCACGCCGAGACGCCGGGCGACTCCGTCGTCGTCGCGACGCACTCGGGACCGATCCGCGCGTTCGCCACCTGGGCGATGGGCTACGACCCGGGCGAGCCCTTCAATACCGAGTTCGTGCGCGTGCGCCTGCTCGACGGCGGCGTCACCGCGCTCGTGCTCTACCGCAACCGCGTCCAGGAGGTGCACGTGCCCGACCTCGCGGCGCTGCCCGACTGGTGGCGTGTGTCCAGCATCGTCAACGACGACGAGGAGGCCTGATGACGACCATCTCGTGGTTCGAGAGCTACTGGGCCGGCATGAAGTCCGAGGTCGGCGGCAAGGCCGCCAGCCTCGGCGAGATGACCGGCGCCGGTCTGCCCGTGCCCCCGGGCTTCGCGGTCACGACGTCGGCGTACCGACGGGCCCGCGACGAGTCCGACCTCGACGCGCACATCGCCCGTCTGCTGCACGGCCTCGACATCACCGACACCGACATGGTGTCCGAGCGGTGCGCCAAGATCCGCCAGCACATCGCGACGATGCCGATCCCCGAGGGGATCGAGCTGCAGATCCGCGGCGCCTACCTCGAGCTCGGCGCCCGCTTCGGCATGAAGGACGTGCCGGTCGCGGTCCGCTCCTCGGCGACGTCGGAGGACTCGCCCGACGCGTCGTTCGCCGGCGAGCACGACACCTACCTGTGGGTGCGCGGGGCCGAGGACGTCATCGATGCCGTCCGCCGCTGCTGGGCGAGCCTGTTCACCGACCGGGCCACCTGCTACCGCGTCGAGATGGGCTACGAGCACCGCAGCGTCGAGATGTGCGTGGTCATCCAGAAGATGGTCCACCCCAAGGCGGCGGGCGTGGCCTTCACGCTCGACCCCACCAACGGCGACCGCTCGCAGGTGGCGATCGACGCCGCCTGGGGATTCGGCGAGGGCGTCGTCGCCGGCGAGGTAACGCCGGACAACTACCGCGTCGACAAGGTGATGCTCGACATCACCAAGCGCATCGTCAGCGACAAGACCCACGAGTACGTGCTGACCGACCACGACACGGTGGAGCGGGTGGAGACCACGCCCGAGCGCGCCTCCGCGCCGTGCCTGACCGACAACGAGATCAAGGCGATCGCGCGCCTCGCCAAGACCGCGGAGCGGCACTACGGCTGCCCGCAGGACATCGAATGGGCGGTGGACGTCGACCTGCCCGAGGGCGACAACATCATCCTCCTCCAGTCGCGGCCCGAGACGGTGTGGAGCAAGAAGGGCCCCACCACCGTCGTCCAGCCCGGCCAGAAGACCGGCGACTTCATGAGCAGCATCGTCTCGACGCTCATGTCGCCGCTGTACACGAAGGGCCCGGACGGTTCCTGACCGGCCGTCCGGCACACGCACGACCCGCGCACGCGCTGCGTGCACGGCCACCCCAGTGAACACCCGCAAGGGATCGAGAAGGAGACCGCATGGCTGGGTTCCCGCTGCCGTCGGAGATCACCACTCCGCCCGGTGCTGAAGGCTGGCAGGAGCTGTACTCGTACTCGTCGACGTGCAGCCCTGCGCGCGCCGCGTACGAGGACTCGATGTTCTGGTTCCAGGACGGCGTGCACTGGCCCAAGGCCCTGCTCCCGTGGGACGCCTCCCTCATGGAGGTGGCCATCATGGCGCTGTCGCAGTACAACACGCGTCACCTGCTCGTGCCGCCGGCCAACGGCATCGACTACCGCATCGTCAACGGGTACACCTACCTGTCGCCGGTGCCGGCCCCCGAGGCCGACATCCCAGCGCGCGCCGAGCAGTTCATGCAGCGGGCCGGCCACTACTTCATGAACTGGAACGAGCTCTACGACAACTGGCTGGTCAAGATCCGCGACCTGGTCAAGGAGATGGAGGGCATCAGCTTCGACCCGCTGCCCGACGTCGAGCCGCTCGAGGTCGTCACCTCCGGCGCCGGCAGGGGCGCGGGCGGCGACCTGCAGGCCAACTACCTCAAGCTGCTCACCTGCGCGAGCACGCTGTGGCAGTACCACTTCGAGTTCCTCAACCTCGGCTACGCCGCCTACCTCGACTTCTTCGGGTTCTGCAAGACGGCGTTCCCGGGCATCTCCGACCTCGCCATCGCCAAGATGGTGGCCGGTGTCGAGGTGGACCTCTTCCGCCCCGACGAGGAGCTCAAGCGGCTGGCGCGCATGGCGGTCGACACCGGCATCACCGACGCCTTCAAGCTCGGCGACGTCGAGGGCACCTGCGAGGCGCTGCGCGCCAAGGGCGAGGCCGGCCAGGCGTGGATCTCCTCGTTCCAGCAGTCGGCCGAGCCGTGGTTCAACTTCTCGACCGGCTCGGGCTTCTCCAGCCAGGACAAGATCTGGATCGAGCACGTCGAGATCCCGTTCGACTTCATCAAGGGCTACATCGACAACCTGCAGAAGGGCGACGACATCGCCCGCCCGACCGAGGCGATCTCCGCCGAGCGCGACCGCATCGTCGGCGAGTACGCCGCGCTGCTCGCGTCCGACGAGGACCGCGAGGCGTTCAACGGCAAGCTCGGGCTCGCGCGCGTGGTCTTCCCGTACGTGGAGAACCACAACTTCTACGTCGAGCACTGGAGCCACTCGGTCATCTGGCGCAAGATGAAGGACCTCGGCGGCATCTTCGCCAAGGAGGGCTTCCTGGAGGACCCCGAGGACATCTTCTTCATGAAGCGCCACGAGGTCCCCGACGCGCTGTTCGACCTCTACAGCGCGTGGGCCGCCCCGGCGCAGCCGGCGGGCCCGCACTACTGGCCGCCGATCATCGCCAAGCGCAAGGAGATCCACGCGGCGCTCAACGCGTGGAAGCCGACCCCCGCGCTCGGCACTCCGCCGGAGGTCGTCACCGAGCCCTTCACGATCATGCTCTGGGGCATCACCTCGGACTCGATCGCGAGCTGGCTGGGCGGCGGCGCGAGCGACGACGGCTCGCTCGGCGGCATGGCGGCCTCGCCCGGCGTCGAGGAGGGTCTGGCCCGCGTGATCTTCGGGCCGGACCAGATCAACGAGGTGCAGGAGGGCGAGATCCTCGTCGCCCCGCTCACCGCGCCGAGCTGGGCGCCCATCTTCGGCAAGATCAAGGCCACCGTCACCGACACCGGCGGCATGATGAGCCACGCCGCCATCGTGTGCCGCGAGTACGGCCTGCCTGCCGTCACCGGCACCGGCTTCGCCACGTCCACGATCAAGACCGGCCAGCGGATCCGCGTCGACGGCTCCAACGGCAAGGTCACGATCCTCGACTGACGCCGCCCCACCCGGCGGCTGTCAGACACGCGTCCCGCCGGGAGGGCCGAGAAGGCCCTCCCGGCGGGAACTCCAGGCGACACTCGGACGTAGACCCCAGCAGAAGCAGGAAAGAGGACCGCGATGCTCACCGTCGAGCAGAACAACGAGCTCACCCAGATCGGCCCGGGCACGCCGATGGGCGAGCTGCTGCGCCGCTACTGGTACCCCATCGCGTTCGAGCAGGACTTCGACACGCTCCCGTCCAAGACGGTCCGCCTCCTCAGCGAGGACTGGACGCTCTACAAGACCCCGAGCGGCAAGTACGGGATCATCGGCGAGAAGTGCGCCCACCGCCGCGCCTCGCTGACCTACGGCGTGGTCCACGAGGACGGCATCCGCTGCGGCTACCACGGCTGGAAGTTCGGCTTCGACGGCCAGTGCCTCGAGCAGCCCGCCGAGGCCGACAACCAGAACTTCCGCGAGCGCGTGAAGATGAAGTCGGGCAAGGCCGAGGTCATGGGCGGCATGGTCTGGGTGTACGTCGGCCCCGACCCCGCCCCCGAGCTCCCGCGCTTCGACGTGTTCGTCAAGCCCGGCATCCGCGACGTGGGCTACACGACGATCCCGTGCAACTGGCTGCAGATCATGGAGAACTCGGTCGACCCTCACCACGTCGAGTGGCTGCACGGCTACTACTTCAACTTCCTCGGCGAGACCAACGGCTTCGAGGCGCCGAAGGCGTTCCAGAAGAAGCACATCCGCACCGGCTTCGACGAGATGGAGTGGGGCATCCTCAAGCGCCGCGTGCTCGAGGGCGGCACCGAGGACAACGACGACTGGGCCATCGGCCACCCGCTGGTGTTCCCGTTCTACATGCGCGTCGGCGGCGCCTACATCGACCAGATGCAGATCCGCGTCCCCATTGACGAGACGACCACCTGGAAGCTGTTCTACTCGACCCACAACCCGGGCGAGGAGCTCGCGACGCAGGAGCGCCCCACGGTCTACGAGTACCTGTGGAAGGACGAGCAGGGACGCTTCATCACCGACTACATCGAGGGCCAGGACATCATGGCCTGGGTGTCGCAGGGAGCGATCACCGACCGCACCCAGGAGCACCTCGGCCGCTCGGACGCCGGCGTCGCGCTGCTGCGCAAGATGTTCAAGGAGAACATGCGCAAGGTCGCCAACGGCGAGGACCCCATCGCGATCACCCGCGAGAAGCACGACATCATCAACCTGCCCTGCGAGAAGGACAAGTTCGGTGCCGAGCGCACCTTCGCAGCCGCCTGGATCAACGGCGGCTCGATGCGCTACAGCCCGATCAAGGAGCAGCTCCTCGAGCTGCACGAGTCCTACTGGCAGCGTCAGGAGGAGGGGCAGAAGGCCGGCAGCGGTGCCTGACGAGCGTTCCGAGGTGGTGGCGCGGGCTGCTGAGTCCGCGCCGCTCCCGCCTGACCCGCACGAGCTGCCGGCCCCGGGGCAGTGGTTCGCCCCGGACGCCGAGCGGCACTACCTCGACCGGCCGAGGTTCTGCCCGATGTGCGCCGCCTCGATCGCCGAGCACGGCGGCATCACCACCGAGTACTGGACCGGCGACACCCGCAACTTCATGACCTGGTGCGGGGAGTGCGGCTGGTTCGGCGAGGTCGTGCGGTTCGACCGCGTGACCATCATGGAGGAGGACCACTGAGCCAGCCGGCCGCCGGCGCCGTCGCGCCGGACCCCGCCGCCCTCGCGGAGCGGATCGACCGCGCCCATCTCGCCGGCGAGCTCCTCGACGCCGCGTCGCTGCCCGTGCCGGGCATCGGCGCGGCGTACGCCGTCCAGGAGGCGCTCACCGAGCTGCGGCTGCAGCGCGGCGGGCGTGTCGTCGGCTGGAAGCTGGGCTACACCTCGGCCGTCATGCGCGAGCAGATGGGCGTTCCCTCGCCCAACCTCGGGCCGCTGCTCACCTCGATGATCCTCGACGGCGTCGTCGGCGAGGGCTTCGTGCATCCCCGGGTCGAGCCCGAGATCGCCCTCGTGCTCGACCGCGATCCCGGTCCCGACGCCGACGTCGACCACGTGCTGGCCTGCTGCTCCGGCGCCCGGGTCGCCCTCGAGGTCGTCGACTCGGTCTGGACCGGCTACCGCTTCGACCTCGAGCACAACACCGCCGACGGGTCGTCGGCCGCGGGCGTCGTGCTGGGCCCGGCGATCCCCCTCGACCGGCTCGACGAGGTGCGCGTCACGATGACCGTCGACGGCGAGGCTGCGGGCTCCGGTGCCGGCGCCGACGCGTCGGGGCACCCGGCCGCCGGCGTGGCCTGGCTGGCCTCCGAGCTGGCGGCGCGCCGCCGCCACCTGCGTTACGGCGACGTCGTCATCACCGGCGGGCTGACCGCCGCAGCACCGCTCCACCCCGGCTCCCGGGCCGAGGCCGTCTTCGTCCATCCGGTCGCGGGAGCGACGTCGGTCTCGGTCATGCGGGCGGGGGAGCCGCGATGACGCGCGCGCTCGTCCTCGACTTCGGCGGCCCGGTGCTGCGCACCCCGTTCGAGCTGCTCCGTCTCGGGGAGCAGCGCAGCGGCTTGCCACCGGGGACCCTGGCCTGGACCGGCCCGTTCGACCCGGCGGCCGACGACGACTGGCGGCTCATGCAGGACCACGCCATCACCGAGCGCGAGTACTGGCAGCGCAAGGCCGACGAGTTTGCCCGGCTGACCGGCGCGGACGCGTCGTTCCGCGGCCTCATGGACGTGCTCTTCGCCGCCGACGAGTCAGACCTGGTGCGGCCGGAGGCGCGCGACGTCGTGCACGATGCGCGCATCAACGGCTACGCGGTCGCGGTGCTCACCAACGACATGCGCGCCTTCCACGGCGACGAGTGGGTCGCACGCATGACGGTCCTCGAGCAGCTCGACGCCCTCGTCGACGGCTCGGTCGAGCACGTGCTCAAGCCCGACCCTGCGATCTACCACCTCGTGGTCGAGCGCCTCGGCGTCGCAGCCGAGGACTGCCTGTTCGTCGA
>Ga0233425_10000425_pt1 | contig 111036 bp, 122 predicted proteins | sample Watercolumn_Towu_2_FD_181712 | JGI IMG/M metagenome (GOLD analysis project Ga0233425, IMG submission 181712) | Freshwater microbial communities from Lake Towuti, South Sulawesi, Indonesia - Watercolumn_Towuti2014_140_MG | ecosystem: Environmental > Aquatic > Freshwater > Lake | place... | reverse complement strand
CGTCAAGCGTGTGGTATGTGATGCGTCACGGGTACCACTGATTATGTTTTTGCAATCACGTGATTGCAAATGATATTGGCAATGACGTAAAATGTGAAATTATGTTGGCCTATCACGATAAATCACTTCTTGAACTAGACAAAACGATGTTGATAGAGATTCCCGACCCTCAGGTGATTGCTGTTGTGATTGCTGCCTTCCTCGTGGGGATTTTTGGTATGATGGTTTATAGTAAAATCAGGGTAATTACGACTCAAAAGGGTACAGATCCTGCCTACTTGTCACGATTAGAGTATTATGAAAGACAGTTAATAGACATGAAAATACGCATGGATGCCTTGGATTTGGAGGAGAGCGAGCCGCCAATACAGATCCTAGAAAAAATCGAGCCTGTTTTGGAGAAAAAGGCCGAGCACGTGCCCAAAAAAGAGATTCAAGAGGTCAAAATAGAGCCTGAAAGGGTTCCACAGAAGCCAAGAATGCCCAATATGGACTTTAACGGTGTTGCAGAGCACGTCTTAGGATTAATCACAACAAAGGAAATGACATCACGTGACATCCAAATCACAATAGGAAGGAGTAGAGAGCACACTTCAAGACTCATGAAGAGACTTTTCCAGGAGGGGTTGGTTGAAAGGAACACCAGGACAAAACCCTTCACCTATCGGATTACAGAGAAGGGTAAGGTAAAGCTCAACATTACAGAAAGTCCAATTCCGGCCTAAAGTTTCTAAGTTTAGATCCATTGTTTTTTTACAAATCAGGGTCGATTTTTTGTTTTTCATAATAGATTTATATTTTAAAAAAAATTAAATATCTTTGATTATTAAATTAATGTATGTTGTCTGATAATGAAGAGTTGGTCAAAATCACGGCTGTAGGAACCATCTCTATACCAAAACAATTTCGGCAGTATTTGGGAATCCAGAAAGGTGATTATGTCAAAGTAAGCTTGCAGGGCGAAGCCTTGATCCTCAAAAGAGCAACTATTTCCTAGTCCGTCTTTTGAGGTATTTTGGCTATCTGGTAGACCCATTCCCTACCATTGCGAAGTCGGTTTATTCGCCCTTTTGTGTTGAATCTGGCCAGATACGTCGAAATTATGCTCAGTTTAACAGGCTCGTTATATTCGTCCTCGTATTTCTCAAGAACCTCATTTGAGGTAAAGTGTCCCATTGGGAAGTATTTATCCACAATATGCCAGACCTTTGCCCCCACTGAATCGAGTTGTGGGGAATCTTCTTGGTCCTCTATATTCATGAGGTTCATCAATTCGAATATCTTGATGACTTTGTCTCTTGTTATGTTGCCTTCAATGTTAAAGTTGTACTTTGCACCATCCGAATCCTCCAAGTCTATTCGAATCCGCTTTTTGGCCATTGTGATCGATCGTACTAACTGGTTAACAATTGAACAGATCCGGTGATAATTGTTAACCAACCAAGTTGTTAACGTTGACTGCGTAGCCCACGCCTGGCATCTTTTCTCTAGTTAACATTTAGTAACCCCCCATTAACATGATAAGGTTAATTTCACGCCTGGACTGGAAACGTTGGGGTCAAAAATGGCTTGTTAACATTGTTAACGCCTTTCTTCACGCCTGGACTGGAAACGTTGGGGTCAAAAATGGCTTTTTTATGGTTTTTCTTAACTGTTGTTAACTGGTTGTGAATTAGATTGAAATGTTTTAAAGAATACATCGTCAAACATATCATAATTGGATCTTTTTGATGCCATCGTAAACCCCCCATAATATCTCAGTTGTCTCCTACCGTATTTTTTAATTTCAGTTGGGTTGGTTCTTTCTTTTCTCCATTGCTTTAATATCTCCACGGCTACAATTTTGTTATCTTTAACTGCTATTGCGTCTGGTGATTTACCATGAAGTTTGATTACTCTCCACCCCTCAAATTCTAATGTTTTCACCATTTCATCCAAGGTTTTCTCATGATCAAAACCTCCAATTTTTCCCATACATCTAATACTTCATTCAAAGATAAAACGGACACGCCTTCATTTCCACTCTTTCATTGTTAAAATTTTTTTAAAAGTGAATTTATTATCATAATCACACCGAACACACAATTTCATAATCAAGAGTAGAAATCTCGGTGTCTGCGAAAATCTGATCGGTGTCAATAGAAACGATCCGAAATGTGAAAATTTATCAGAGGATCTCTTGAAGTCTTGATTGGAGATCTTCAATGATCTCAATATGAGCATAACCATGAGCGATCCAATTGACAGACTACTTGATGCTGCAGAGAACGGCAAATCATTAATCAAAGATAGAAACGTGCTTCATTTTACATACATTCCAGATATAATCTACCACAGAGACGAAGAGCAAGAAAAAGTAACACAATCACTATTACCCATCTTAAAACAATCAAGACCATCCAACCTACTTGTTTATGGCAAGCCAGGAACAGGAAAAACACTGGTTGTCAGAAAGGTTCTATCAAAAATCCAAACGAGGGTGGAAAAAAGCAGCTTCCCAATCAAATTGGCATATGTGAACTCGAAAAACGAAACGACACTTTATGGGTTGTTGGTGAGTTTTGGCAGGCAACTGAACCCAAACCAATCTGAAAAAGATCTATTTCCCACAACAGGCCTTGCAATAAGTGAGATCTTCAAGAGAATTCTCAAAACAATCAACGACAACCACTTTAACACAATTTTTGTCATAGATGAAATCGATTTCTTAGCACATCTGGTATCAAAGACAGGAAACGACATACTGTACCAACTAACCAGGGCAAACGAGCGCCTAAAACAAGGCTCGTTGACTTTGGTTGGAATTTCAAACGATCTTACCTTCAAAGAAAGGCTCGATCCTCGAGTGATTAGCAGCCTAGGCGAAGAAGAAACAATATTCACAAACTATACCGTTGACCAAATCAAAAAGATCCTCGAAGAGCGAATCAGAGAAGCGTTTGCCGTAAACACCATAGAAGAACCAGCCTTAAACCTCTGTGCGGCCATGGCGGGACGTGAGCATGGGGACGCAAGACGCGCAATTGAACTACTACGAGTTGCAGGAGAAATTGCAGAGCGGGAGCAATCCGACAAGGTAAAAGAAGGGCACATTCGAATCGCGGCGCAAAAAATGGAAGAAGACAAAGAAGTCACCGCACTCAAATCATACCCGCTACACGAAAAACTCGTGATAATAGCAGTCATGAAGGCATCCGGATTTTCCACAGGCGAGATCTATTCTTCCTACAAGACGCTTTGTAAAGCAACTCGCCAAAAGGAGCTAACCCAGAGGCGGGTTACCCAAATGCTTTCCGAAATCGAGCTGTCTGGAATAATTTCGGGTAAAATAATACACCAAGGAATTCACGGAAGAACTAAAAAATACGCACTTACCATTTCGCCCGAAACGGTCAAGGAAACATTCAGAGACGAAGCGACTCTGGAAGATATTATCTAGACGTAAAATCTTTGGTATAGACTTTGAACGTCTTTAGATTGACTAGGATTGCTACACCAGTATGAGGTGTTATTCCGACACCGACCTGAAACGGCGTCTGGCTCTGCCAAGTGCCGGAGTTTACAAGAAGGATGTTTTTGTACAAATCAAGCTCGACAAAATGGACATGTCCCGCATGAAATATGTCTGGAATTTCATCTATTACCATGTGATCCTCAAGTTCTGGGGCAATCGGCGTCTGTGCTCCATAAATCGGACTAAGATGCCTTGCCTTTAGTAGATACTGCATTACCTTTGCTGGCCTATCATAACTGAGGCCTGGAGTGGTCTTTAGAATATCATCAACACTCTGCCCATGGAAGATTAGCACCTTGACACCATTCAACGAAATGACCGCAGGATTGCCAATCATGTAAAAATTCTTGCGCCCCCAGAGATCCGGATTATATTTTGCCGGCATTGCTGGCTGAGGCAGCGCCCGTCTTCCAGGATCGTGGTTTCCAGGTGAAATAAAGACCTTGATGTGTTTTGGAACCTTATCCAATATCTCAAAAGCCAGCCGCAACTGTTCGTTTGAATCTAGCGTTACCAACTCCCTATCTTGATTTGGATAGATCCCAATGCCGTCAACTACGTCCCCCCCAACCACAAGAAACCTCACTTTGCGCGCAATGGGATCCGGGCTTGATAGCCAAGAGATCAACTCTAAAAACTCTTTTTCCATAAAGAATCTGCTTCCAATATGCAGATCCGAAACAAACAACGCATAGGTCTCGGTTTTTGAACGGTTTGATACGTGGTCCGGGATGTCTGGAAGTATGATGTCTTTGACAATATAACCACCATTTTTACTTGCCACAATCTTTTCCATAACAAACTGATCCATAAGAAGCGATGACGCGGTCTTTTGCAAGTCCTCATCAATGACTATGGTCTCAATAGATCCAGTGTGGTCATCAAGCGTTATTTTCGTGACATTTCTGTCCGTCCTTCGCTCAGAGACGAGGCCGCAGACATAGATCTCCTCTTTTGACTTGATTGATATAGCAGCCGAGACGGCCTTTAGCATTTTTGCTTCTGGTCTATTGGAGATTATCTTTTTGAGCTTTGCATACCTGCTTGAGAAAAGCGCATTGAATCCATCCACACCCTCAGAAGAGGCAATTTTCGCTGTAGGATCAAAGATAATCTCATGAAAGTCGTCCAATTCCTCATCTTCTTTTATTCCAAGGAATGATTCGAGGTCTTTTTGTGAAATCAAATACAAGCGCTGTCTTTCTTTTTCCTTCACTATCTGCTTGATTATTCGTTCAAGCTCCTTCACATCTATCTGCTCAAGAATTTTCAATGCGTCTGGGTGAATCTGAAAACCCCGATTTATGACAAAATCTAGTGCAGCACTGACATCTTTTATCATAACAAAGTTTCCATCCAATCAGTTTTAATTAAATCTGCGCAATCAGCAGACTCAAATAAGCAATACCAAAACCTGATCTAAATGAAAAAAAGAATGGTTCTTTTCTTTGTTTTTCTGGCAGTGTTTTCCGCAGTGTTTTCCGCCGGAGCTCAAATGGAGGTGCCCGAAGATGAGGCCCAGATATTTCTTGACGAGTTTAACAAGTTACTTGAAGCATTAAAGAGTGAAAATTTTGGACTGGAGATATTCTGGCACAATACGCAGATTGCATTGCCAATGTTCATTCCCGGATTTGGAGTAGGGTGGGGAATATTTTCGGCGTTTTCCACTGGATTTGCTTTTGCAGCACTTGCAACAACCGAGCCCCTCTTGGCAAAGATACCACCAATTGCAATGATTTTTGCTACACCTTTTGGACTGATGGAGCTTGCCGCGTACTCTCTTGCCATGTCACGAAGCTTTATTCTAATAATGTCTCTATTCAAAAAACAACCGGTTTTACAGCATTGGAAACCCCTTGTGATAGAAATTGGGATTGTGGTAGGATTGTTGTTGGCAGGAGGAGTCATAGAGGCGTACATGATCGAATCGTTTTCTGATCCCCACGGCCCGTTTTCTCAAGTAGACATCAAGTGACAAAATTTGCGGCTTTGGACAAAAATAATTCAGTAGTAAATTATAAACAAAATCGGCTCATGAATATATCATGAAATACGTGGCATTACTCATGCTTGCTTTTGTAGGCGTCATGATCTTCACATCTCAGGATGCAAGCGGCCAGCTCTCAGCAAACAAGGCATTCTCGCTAACTGGAAACGGATATGCCACATCAAATAATGTCATTTCAGATACAAACATAGACCTTTCATTTCTAACGACCAAAACAAAGAACACAGTAGGCTTTAATTTTCAAAGTGGGACACTAACCGTTGAAGAAAGGGAGCTAACTATTTCGGACTTTAGCGGATCTGTATTTAGTAACGGGAAAATTTTCCGATTTACGTCTACCGCATCTGACTCTGATGATGAATTTACACTAAAGGCTCTTGGTAGATTGGTTGATAAAACAACTACCGACTCGATTTATTCACTCAGTGGAACTTTAGTTGACTCCAACAAGGCGACAACAAAATTTGTTTACACCACAAAAATTTCAGAATACACACCAAAAACTATAGCAAGCAAATCTGATATCACAATAAAAATTCTAGAGGGCTCTGCAAACCCACATGAAAGAACTTACCAAGACCAGACGGCAGGATTTAGGTTCAACTACTTCTCAGAAGACAGAATTATGCTAACTCCTGGAGGAAAAATTACTTTTGTAAATGAAGACACATCATCACACAATCTGAAGAGCGGCACAGCAAACACCGCTTCACGTCATAAGACATTTAATCCAGATGACAAGTTCTCGAGTGGAGAGATACTACCTGGAAAATCTTGGAGTGTCACATTTGACGAACCGGGATTCTATAGATTATATGATGAAAACTATCAATGGATGGACATAACAGTATTTGTCTTTGATGCACCATCAAGTCAGCAAATTAAATCAAACAAACCACTAAATTAATCTGTAAAATTAACGTATGATTCCAATTTTGATTGGTTGATTACCATCACGGACAGATCTGAGAACTCTTTTCCCTCCAAATCCCTTACCGTGCCTACAAATTTGGTTTCTTTCTCAGTTGTCAGAAATTCAAAGACGTGTACTTTTTGTTTTGAGGTATCAAATCCGTTTTTTCTAAGATATGCTGCAATCTCTGATTGCATAAAGTGTCTTTCTGGGTCTTTTGGCCACGGCCTTGGAACCAAAATCACGCTAAATCCATCAAGTAGTGCCTTCTGCAGTTCAAGCTTCTTATCTTCAATTGAGGTTGTTACGTGCATTGTAATTACTTTGGATTTGTCTAGTGGAACCTGAGCTTTTGCTGCCGCAACTTGGATAGATGAGATTCCAGGGATGATCTCCACATGACCAAAAACCTCAATTAATCTGTCCACGACTTCGGATTCAGAAAAATTAACGTCTCCAGTAAACGGAATTAAGAGTTTTTTATTGCCAAGGGTCTTTGCAACTTTTTGGTATGCCTCTTCCTGATTTTTCATTGTTACCTCGTGAATCTCTTTACCTTTGATCAGCGGTTCGATTGTTTGTAGTGTATACTTGTACCCAATTACAACATCAGATTCACGTATAACATCTTTGGCTACATCTGTCACGTATTTGCTTGAGCCAGGGCCTACACCAACAGCGTAAACATTTGCCAATTTATTTTGTAATCCTTTGTCTGATATATTCCACTATTGGAGTCCAATTTACAGTTAGAAATTTTACTGCATCCTTGATTGGATATGATACCCAATCTTTTACCAACGATAACTGAAACGTCTTTTCTTTTTCATCTATCCTGATTTTTAAAAATAACACGGTACCCCAGGGCTTTTTTTGTGCATCAACGCTAATTATGTCCTTATAAGAATACTCCTCATTTTTTTCATTTTCCAAATCGACCAAAAGTTGTTTTTCATTGTATCCGTCTTGAGTGATCATTGTGTTATCATCTTTCATCAAAGTAATAACCTGTCTTTGTGTTGCGGATTTCCACCACTTTGGATTTGCTTCCGTCTTTGATACAAACATGATGTGCTTGTCAGTAACAAAAAACATGCACTCTTTTCCCCTTGAAAATAATTTCTTTTCTTCCTTCCACACAGAAAGCAGATGAACCTGAATCCTCTCAGTAGAATCCATATTCTAGGTCTTTATGGTGACTTGTTAAAAACTAATACAATTAGCTTTTATTTGAGACTCAAAAAAACTCTTTCATTGCGGTTTATTGCTTTTTTAGTTGTGGTTGGGTTCTTTATTGGAATAGCTCCAGTTTTTGCGCAAACGGAGATCTCCGACAAAGTGGTAGTATTGCATACACAATCAGGTGACATGGTAATCGAGCTATTTCCAGGAGATGCCCCAAGAACAGTCGAAAACTTTCTCAATCTGACCGAACATGGACTTTACGACAGAACCGTGTTTCATCGGGTCATCAAGGACTTTATGATCCAAGGCGGTGATCCAAAAACAAAGCCTGGGGGATACAAAAAACTTGAGGAATGGGGAACAGGCGATGCAGGTTATACCATACCTGGAGAATTTAACACAATCAAACACAAAAGGGGAATCGTTTCCATGGCGAGAAGCTCAGATCCTGACAGTGGAAGCTCACAATTTTTCATAGTACACAAAGACTCGCCTCACTTGGATCAGAATTATGCAGTGTTTGGCCGCCTTGCAACACAGACAAGCTTTGAAACATTGGATAAAATCGCCAACTTGGAAAATCAAGGTGAACCGACAAACTATGTTCCATTTGATTGGGGAAAAGGCGAGATTCTCAAAGCTGAGGTAAAAAATCATTCAGAAATTGAGGACCTACTTGATCAGGGAGAGCCAGAACGAGTATCTACAGGTACAAACCAAACAACACAACCCTATTCTAACGCAAGATTGGGATTCTCTTTTGACGCGCCAGCTGGTTGGCTTGTACAGGAACCACAAAAATTGAATTTGGCTACGCCAGATGTTGTCGCTACAGGCGCAAGAGTGGTAGGATTTACGCCAGCAATCTCAATTTCAGTAAAAGACTCCAACGGAACATCACTCAAAAATTATTCCACCGAACTCAAAAAAATCATTCAACCAGCAATTGACTCGGGGATTCTCAGTCTTCTAAATGAAGAAATGACTACAATTAATGGAAACGACGCATTTGTCAGAGATGCATTAGGGAAATTTAACATGACTTCGGGAACACTCAAAGTTAAATTCAAGGAAGTTGTGATCAAGAGTTCAGACAAATTCTATATTCTCACTTATACAAACAGCGAAAATAATTTTGATGCGGCATTGCCAAAATTCAACAGTGTTGTAAATTCATTTAAAACACCATCAGCTGGTGAAATAAGCGATATAAAACAACCAAATGGTGGTGGCGGTGGATGCCTGATTGCAACCGCCGCACATGGTTCTGAGCTTGCGCCCCAAGTTCAAATGCTGAGGGAGATCAGAGACGATGTGGTGTTTGGCACTGCATCTGGAATTACGTTTATGGGGGCCTTTAACGACATTTACTACTCATTTTCACCTACGATTGCAGACTGGGAAAGACAGAACCCTATGTTCAAAGAGGTAGTAAAGATGGCAATCACACCAATGCTTTCGACTTTATCAATACTGAATCATGTTGAGATTGATTCAGAGCAAGAAATGCTGGGATATGGAATTGGTATTATCGTGTTGAATGGGGTATTGTACTTTGTTGCACCTACAATTATAGTCATTAAAGCAAAAAAGATCGCAAAAATTATTGCAAGAATCTAGGTACCTTCTTCAACAGATGAGATAACGACACTCTTCCTGGGCCCATCGTGATTATTGTCAGATTTGCCGCAAGTAGGATCAAATCGATCTCAAATCCGCGTTCCCCAGTCAAGCTTGCAGCGCCTTTTACATGAAATATTGCTCCAAGCATGACTATTGATAGCAGCGATGACGAGACTCTACTTAATACTCCAACTATTAACAATATTCCTGGAATCGTCTCTGCCAGCGCAATTGGGATCTGCATTTCAGCTGGGATTCCAAGGTTGGACAAAAACCCGGCAAATCCGGGATTGAATTTGCCGGTTCCATGAACGATAAAAATCACACCAACAGCTATTCTAATTCCAAAATGAGTGATGTCGTTGAGTTTACCATCTCTAATTTTTGCGTCCAATGACTCACTGATCCCTGATGATATAATTAAAAGCTGCTTATTCATAAATTGTAGAACACTTGGCACACTCTGACTCAATAGAATACAAAAAAAGACTAGTCAAAATCTGGAACGAGATTGCACCTAGATACCATAAAAAATGGGCAAAAGAAAATTCAGGGCCGTTTCAGAGCACTGAGAAGCTCATCGCAGCATCAAAGATACAGTATGGCTACAAAGTACTTGATCTCGCATGCGGTACAGGTGCTGTCACAAAAACAATCCTCGCTAAAATAGGCAAGAACGGATTTGTGGTAGGTGTTGATAGTGCTTTCTCTGCAATTAAAATCGCAAAAAGATGGACGTGTGAGAAGAATGCGGATTTTATCGTGACCGACGTGGAAAGCCTGCATTTCAATGAAGAGTTTGATGCAATAACCTGTCAATACGCGTTATTCTTTTTTCCAAATGCACAAAAAGTACTTCAAAACGCAAGGTGCTGCTTAAGAAGAGGTGGAACACTCACGATTGCAGTTCACGGAGCAGGAAACACGGTTCCGTATTTTAGCAGCATCATTGATGTTGTGACAAAATTCATCCCAGATTACATTCCGCCCGGCACTCCAAATCTCGACAGATATGGAACAAAGGCCAAACTGAAAAAAACAATAACCAGTACAGGCTTTGAAAAAATCAAAGTAAACGAATATTGTTTTTCCTTTAGTCCTGGAACTTTTTCAAAATATTGGAATGACTATCTCAAGTACTTGGCAAAACCTCTCAGGGAAAAAATAAACAAACTATCAAACACGCAACGAAATCAAATGAAGAATTTGATCCGGCAAAAAACTCTCCCATACACAAAAAATGGGGAGATAGTCTTCCCTTGGAAAGTTCTCATATTAACTGCAACAAAACTATAACAAAATTGTTGGGCTTCCAATGTTTTCATTGGAAGCACATACCAACAAATGACTCCACTTACTCTATTACGTAGACAATCTGTAATTAGTCTCATGTGTGTATGAAATGAACAAAACTCTCTTAGCTCTGAAACAAAGTTAGATGATTACAAGATCTTTTGTAAATCTGTGCAGAACTTGCGGTCTGTGATTCACTATGACAGAGTCTTCAATTCTAACTCCAAATCTTTTTGGGATGTAAATCCCTGGCTCCACAGTAATTGCCATGTTTTTTTGCAACTTGGATTGACTTTTTTGGCTGATGGTTGGCAGCTCGTGTACCTCAAGGCCTATTCCATGACCTGTAGAATGGATAAAATATTTGCCATAATTTTTTTTGTCGATGTATTCCCTACACGCATCGTCTATGGATTTGCACAACACATTTGGTTTCACAGCTTTTAGACCCAGCCGCTGTGACTCTTTTACAATTGCATAAACCTCCTTTGCTTTCTCACTTAACGTACCAAGACCAAACGTCCTTGTGGCATCACTGACATACCCTTTGTATCTCAAGGTAAGATCAACTACGATAAGATCACCACTGACAAACTTTCTGTTTGTCACTTGGGCATGAGGCAACGCACCGTTTGGCCCACCAGCAATGATCAGGGGGTTCAGGGTGGATCTATAGCCAGTGCTGAACATCTGACGCTCCATGGCAAAAGACATCAAAATAGTCTGAAGCTCAGACTCACGCTGACCTTTCTTTATCCTCTTTGCACAAACCTCGTACATCTCATCAATTATTCTTGAGGCCTTTCTGAGAACAGAAACTTCGGCCGCATCCTTTACCTCTCTTGCGCGATAAAATGGATCCGTTGAATGTTTTATGTCTGGGATCGAGCTTTTGAGAAGCTGCATTGTAGAATAATTCTGGCAATCGGTACAAACTTTTTTTTGCTTCACTTTGTTTGCTACGCTAGAAACAAGCCCAACTCCACGTTCCGCAGTGACAACAGTACAATCGACTGCTTCTTCTCTTGCTCTATCCGCCTCAAGCTCAGGTGCAATGATCGTAGTATGACCATCATTTTCCAGAACACCTATTGCCTCACCCCAAAAACCAGTTGTGTAAAAAAGATTTTCAGGCTCAAAGGAAATAATGGCGTTACAACCTATACCCTGAGCGTGCTTTAACAGATTTTTTCGTCGTTGTTGCATGCGTCAGTTGATGCAAATATAGTAAATTTATCTTTTGCAAAGTTTGTATAGTGGAGCTCAAAATTTGACAATGTTGGAAGAAAAGAAAAAGGTTGTAGCACTACTTTCGGGAGGCCTAGACAGTCAGCTTGCTGTGAAAATGATGCAAAAACAAGGATTTGAAGTATCGGCGGTTGCAATCAAAACACCATTTTGTGATTTTGATTGTGGCCGTGGATGCGGATTTGAAATAAGAGAAAGAGTAGACACATTGGGCGTGAACCTAAAAACAGTTTATCTCGGAGATGAATACATAGAGATGCTCAAAAATCCAAAACACGGTTTTGGATCTGGCATGAATCCATGCATTGATTGCAGAGCCATGATGTTCAAGGCTGCAAAAAAACACATGGATGAGATCGGAGCAGACTTCATAATTTCTGGCGAGGTTCTAGGCCAAAGGCCCATGAGCCAACACGGCCCTGCACTAAAAACAATCGAAAAAGAATCTGATCTAGAAGGATACATAGTAAGGCCCCTTTCAGGCGGATTACTTCCAAAAACAATCCCAGAAGAAAACGGCCTAATAAAAAGAGAAAACTTGGGTATGGTTCGCGGCCGCACAAGAAGATCGCAACTACAAATGGCAAAAGAATTTGGAATTGAAAACCCACCTAATGCCGGAGGCGGATGTCTTCTTACCGATCCAGCATTTGCGATCAGAGCCAAAGACCTTTTCAATCAAACAAACACGCCAACAACAAATGACATTGATCTGCTCAAAGTCGCGCGACACTTTAGACTGGATGAAAAAACCAAACTTGTTGTTGGAAGAAATAAGGACGAAAATGAAATGATAAAAGCACTTGCCTTGCCAGGCGATCTGATATTTTATGCAAGAGATTACATGGGGCCGACTGCACTCTTGCGCGGCCAAGTTACAGAATCTCACAAACAGCTTTGTGCCGCAATAACTCTGAGATACTCTGACGCACCAAAAGAAACACAAGGAACAATAATTGTAGAACAAGATGGCGGTTCGTCCAAATATGAAATCACAGCACACCGCGCAGACGAATCGGATTATGCAAAGTACAGAATTTAGGTAAAAAAGCTAAAAATCTGTTCGTGTTTGATGCGAAAGACTTTTTGAGGGAGTAGTATGGATCTTAACTAGATGCAAAAGCAAGAGAGCCCAACCTATCTAAAGGCGATAACAATTCGGGATCCAAGTGACATCCATTCCATCAAAGAAGACATGAAGAAAAACATGATACTGATTTTGCGAGTAACACCGCTTGCACAAAAAGACGTTGAACAACTTCGTAAGCTTGTTGAAGAATTGTATGCACAGGCAAAAAACTACAATGCAGATATTGCAAGATTGGGCGAAGAAAGAATCATCGTAACCCCACCTGGCGTAAAAATCTGGAAGCCAGAATATGATCTAAAATAATATTAAAACAAAGCGTATCATTCATACGGCCCGTTAATATCAATTGATCTTCCATATTTTGCGAAATGAAAATTCTTGCAGTTATTTCATTATCAGCTATGATCCTGTGTACAACAGGAGTTGCATTGGCAGAAGACTATGGCAAAATAATCGAAGAGTGTGAGGATCTTTTTCCAGAATTAGAAGAACTTGGCAAAGCTAAATTCGAGCAACGCTATCTTCATTTTAAGAAACAGATGTTTATCACTGCATTGTCTTTTTGCTCTGCTTAACCCTCTTTCTCCAAGTTCATCTTTAATTGCATCACGTAGTCTCTGCTTTCTTTCTAGAACCTTCTTTCCTGCAGTAGCTAATAGAGGACCTCTAATCACTATCTTGCGAAACGCAGGATCGCTTTTTTTTCATTAAAGTAAATTGTTTATCAGGAATTTAATCAATTATGTGACCTATATCATAACATTTGTTACATTTCCACATCATGCTAGGATCGAAAATATCTGCTCTGATTAACTGAATTTTACCTTGTTCTATTCTGTGAATAGTTGGATTTACCAAATCTAGTTTAAAGAACACAATTTCCACATCATCTGTTTTGCAAAAGGGGCATAACAGCGTCTTTTTTGGTGGATGATATACGATTTCAACCCTCATAATCTTCGAAATCTTGCTCCAATCAAGTCATTTCTAATGTGTCTCTCAATGTGGTCCTCAAAATCAACTAGGATAACATAGTAACCTTTCCGGGGTTCGCTCTCATATCGGTATAACACCAAATCCTCGGCCCAAAAAGAGCCAAGAACTATGCCTTTTCTACCATCTTTTGTCCAAACCTCGTCTCCGGTCTGAAATGTTACATCAATTCCATTGATTTTTGAGACATTCCTGCCGACTTGGTTCTTCGCTAATCTGTGCCTGTTTCTCTCTTCTAAATAATCAAAACTAATCTCGCCCTCTGGAGTAATACAAAGTGCTGCTTCCTGATTGTATTTGCTCAGTAACTCTCGTAGCTCTTCAGACGAAGAACCACGTGTAATTAGGTAATCTTCTGTTGATTCTACAACCTCAGAATCAGACTTGCTTGTTTTATGCATGATATCTTTTTGTTTTGAGAAAACTTGATTTTCGTGGTACGCAAGTGTTAAAAAATCTTATTAATTACCTATTTTGTGGAACCTACTCGACTTCCCGATCTCAGACAAATCAAATCTTACAGGAAATCTCTTGGAATCACATTGATCCAACTTGAAAAATGTTCTGAGGTAAAACGTTCCTTATTAAGAAAAATTGAAGACGGTGAAACTTCAACTAGCTACGAAAAGGCATCCAAAATATTTCAATGTTTGAACAAACACATCAAAATCTCAGAACAATCTGTTGAAAAGATAATGTCGCCAATAGTGAGTTTGCTACCCTCAGATTCAGCAGAAAAGGCGCGAAATATTCTGATAACAAGAGAATTTGACGCCATACCGGTGCTAGACAAAGTCGGAAATCTAAAAGGAATCGTCACAGTCTATGGTCTTAATTCTCATAAACTATCTGATGAATCTAAAGTAGAACTCAATACCGTTCTTGAAGACTTACCACCTACTTTTCCACACGATACTCCAACCTCATGGATTAAGAATTTCTTTAATGAATTTGGCAAGTGTGTTCTAGTCACGAAAAATAGAAAATACGTTGGAATAATTACAATGTGGGATTTTATTCAAAGGTAGTTTACTTTTTGTGATTCTTTCTATATGCCTGGACCATGCGTGAAATGGTCTCATCCATACTGGTAAATTCGCCAGATTCTGCCTGGATTTCACCTTGAATCTTCATTACTTCTTTGTGGACCTCATCTGAGATTCGAAGTGTTTTACCATCAACCACTACATCATATATGCAATATATAACGATCTTGAAAGTCAGTCTCTCATAACAGAAATCTCTAATTCCATTCGTTCTTCTTCAGGTGGCTCAATAATCTCTTTTTCACAGCAAATTCCAAAAATATCTTGGTCATCTTTAATCAAACCCAATCCTTTAAACTCCTCGGCTTTACTGTGTTGAGCGATATAGTCAGGAATGACATCAAATAGAATTTTTATCAGATTATCTAGGTCTTTTTGGGAAGTGCCAGCCACTGTAGTTTTCAACAAATAATACTTGACATTAAGAATCTTAGAAGCTGCTACGTACTGTATAACGAACCAATCTGGTATTCTGTTGGGCCTGATCGCGCAGAGAAGCTAATCGAAATACTGAACAAGCCAGAGCAAGACAGACAAATAAGAAACAGGTTTGTGCAAAGCGATGCTATTCCTGAGTGGATCAAAGATGACGCAATACGTTGGTATCAAGGAAAAGAAAAAGACAGCATTCTCTCATATGGAATACGATATCTCATCAATTCAAAAATGATACAAACGCCGATCGGTGTTTTTGATCCACAGAACTGCGATCCAAACACGATCTGTGTCGCAAAAAATGATTACATCAAACACTCGATAAAAAACACTCAGGCCGATGATGTAATCACATTAACGCATACGGTTGAGGGTGTGGATGACATAATTATACTGAGTTCCACCGAAGTTTCAAAGAGCGGCAAAAAAATTGATAGACTCGGCATACATAAAGACGGCTTAATCAGAGGTGATCAGAAATACTATCAATTTGCTCACAAAATACCAATCGAGATCGGCTCAACAATCAGGTCAGCTTTTGATATCAAAGTAACAGATGAGATCCTTTTTCCCATTAACAATGCAAAAAGAGATGCCTTTCTAGCGTGGGATAAAACCAAGCAATACTACGAAGTAATAGACAAACAGACAGGAATAGTCCTTTTTGTAAAGCAAGAAAACAGAATTCTAAAGTCTGAATGGACTGCCACCCTTGTGGACACTAACGTCTTTACTAAAGAAATTAGGATTCAATACGAAGACATGCGGATTCCGCCTTGGTTTAGATCCACAGTCAAATGGTGGACAGAAGACAAGGTATCGGATGCGGAATATCTGGCAGGAATCAGTTACTTGATCAAAAACAGAGTAATGCAGATCTAGCTACTAAAATAATCTGATTGCTTCTTGTACCTGTGGGTAATGGGCAGGAACCCTGAACTGCCTTCGAATGTTCATGGCTAGGTTCTCACACTTTCTTCTCTCTCCATGGTTAACAAGAACGCGCCTCAATTTTGGCCTCAATTTGTGAACAAACGACATTAATTGGTTGTAGTCGCTGTGACCTGAAAATCCGTCAAGCTTTACCATTGAGCAGTTGATTGTGACCACTTCGACTTTCCCGTCTTTTCCCAAAAGCGATACCTGTCTTGCACCATCCAAAACTCTGCGTCCAAGTGTTCCATTGACTTGGTATGATACAAAAATTATCCTGTTCTTGCTTCCAGGCGCTATGTTTCTAAAGTATTCCAAGACAGGACCGCCCTCCAGCATTCCGGAGGTTGCCAAAATTATGCATGGCGTGCCATCCCTTAGCGGCTCCTCTCTTGCATCAGAATGCTCTATGTTTGTGAAATACTCTGAATCAAATGGGTTGTCGTCTGTTTCCAGAATCTTCTGTCGCAGCTCGCGTGCCAAATATTCTGGGAATGCTTCGTGAATTGCAGTTGCCTCTGATATCATCCCCTCCATAAAGACTGGCGCCTCTACCATCTGGCCTGCCTTCATATAATGATCAATCACCATCATTATCTCCTGTGCACGACCGACTGCTGGAATGGGAATAAGCACCTTACCACCGTCTACCAGCGTGTTGTTTACCGCATTGATGAAAGCTGATTCTACTTCTTGCCTTGTTGGCTGTATGTCCTCTCTTGCTCCATACGTGCTCTCAATAAGCAAAGTCTCAACACGTGGATAGTTCCATGAAGCACTCTCAAACAAAATGCTTTTTCCAAATTTGATGTCGCCGGTATACACAAAATTATGATCCCCGTTGCCTATGTGGAAGTGGCACGTTGCAGATCCCAAAATATGTCCTGCATTTGAAAACACTAGCTTGATGTCTGGCGCAATGTCCGTTACCGTTCCATAAGGAATCGTAACCGTCTGCCTCATTATCTGTTTGACATCTCTTTCCGCATAGAGTGGTGCTCTGCCCTGAGCAGCGGCCACTTTGACTGCATCAAGCTGGATCAAGTTCATCATCGGAAGTGTTGGCTCTGTGCAATAGATTGGCCCTTTGTAGCCATACTTGCACAAAACAGGCAAAAAGCCAGTGTGATCCAAGTGTGCATGACCGATCACTACCGCATCAATTTCGTCAAGTGTAATATTTGCCCAATCGAGTCTTGGGAATGACTCTACCGGTGTGCGGGCCCCAGGGTTAATGCCACAGTCAACCAAAATCTTACTTTCTGGTGTGGTAAGAAGCATACTTGAGCGCCCAACTTGGCCAAATCCGCCAAGGGTGAGCAACGAAACTTCGGATCTTTGTGCAAGACGCGGCCGAAATATGCTTTCGCCAATTTGCTTAAGGTGCTTTGCCCTGTCTGCAGATGACACCTTTAGGTTGTAGTTTATTGCCTGAATGGTGCTTGATGGAATGGTCGTGGCCTTTCTTATGCGCAGACGCCATCCTGTAGTCTCCGTTAGCTGAGCCGTGTTGAACTCTGGATTGTTGTGCAAAAGCCATGGCCTCTTTACCTCTACTGAGACTTCTCCAGTAGCAGTGTCAAAAAATGTCCCACCAATCTCAGCATCCTTTGGCAGCGCCTTTGCGATTATCTGCCTTGCGTCTTCTTCAGTCTTTCTAATTGATTCCTCGGTTCTAACTACGATTCTTTTTTTGATAATGTTAACAAGGTCTGAAATGATCTCGTTGTGCTCCATGAGATACAATGGTGACTTGGTGTACAGGGCAATCCTAGGTCCCTCATAATCGATTTTGCTTACTTGGGCCTCTTTTGGGATACTTTGCAGTATAGTTGCCATTACATTTTGGACTGTTGATGATGTTTCCTTTTCCTGTTGTCTTTTTTGCATTAAATCACTACAAAGCTATGATGGCTTTCTTTTGCTCTTTGGTTAAGAGACGAAATCCATCTTTATCCATAACTGCAACATTGATGCCGTCTCCAGTACCAATGTTTCTAACTATTGCCGCCTTTACGGCACGCAGCGCAATAACCTTAGCCTCTTCGACTTTGAGATTATCGCGGTATTCGTCTTCCAGCGTTCCATATGCCACCGGTGAACCACTGCCGGTTGTGACATATTTTTTCTCTTCCACAGAGCCAAACATGTCTATGTTGACCAGCGCAGGGCCATCTTTGTCATATCCACCAATGAGTATGTCCGCAATGAACGGGTATCCTCTGTTCTGGTGAAACAAAAGTGAGCACAATCTTGCCAAGGATCTGATCGGAATGTTTTCGTTTTTTTGAACTCTGTGTATGTTTGCATGATATCTCAACACATCGGTAATGTTCTGCGCATCAGCCACACCGCCTGCCATTGTCATACCTGCATGTTTTGCAAGCTGCTGAATCTTCATCGTGTTGTTGTTTGCAATGAAATATCCTGCACTAGCACGCATATCTGCACACAAGACTACACCGTCGCTTGCCTTGATGCCTACGGTGGTCGTTCCATGCAGAATCTTCTCTTCTACGTTATTAGCTGACAAGAAAATACTCCTAGATAATCTGCAATGGTTCTTCCCCTTTTAAATAACTTTTTATCTGAAGGGAAGTTGATAAGGCATGATTTCATCAAAAGCGTAATGCAAAACACTCCATCGCACACAATGGAGCTTCCGCGCCTGATCGTAGTGGGCGAAAAAAACATCAGCCAAATTGGAAGCTTTTTGCGTTCTTTGAGTGGACCAAAGAAAATCTCAGTCATTGCAGGCAATCATGTGCAAAAAATTGTCAAAACGCAGTTCCAAAAGGCTCTTTCTGCATCCAGAATACATTCTGTCTGGCACACGCCAAAAGGTAATGACGAAAAATCGATGACTCTAGTCAAAAACGAGGTTAGAAAGGACAAAAGCGACCTCATTGTCGGCATTGGCGGCGGGCGTTCAGTTGATGTTGCAAAAATGATTGCGTTTAATCTTGGCAAGCCGTTTGTGAGCGTACCAACTGCAGCATCACACGACGGAATAGCAAGTCCGTTTGTTTCGGTGAGAGGAGAAAAACCACACTCCATTGTAGCAACCGCACCGCTTGGAGTGTTTGTCGATATTGATATAATCAAAAAGGCACCAAGAAAGCTTTTGGCAAGCGGTTGCGGCGATCTTGTCGCCAAGATTACAGCCGTTCGGGATTGGGAGATAGGACGTGACAAGACAGGCGAGTATTTTGGGCGATATTCTGCAAACCTTGCATCAATGAGTGCAAAGATCCTGCTGGAAGCTACAAAAAAGAAAAAACTTCCCGACGTACGTGAGATCGTAGAAGCATTAATCAGCGCAGGTGTGGCGTCATGCATTGCTGGTAGCAGCAGACCCTGCTCCGGCTCAGAACACCTTTTTTCTCACGCACTAGACAAGATTGCTCCAGGGGTTGGGCTTCATGGAGAAAAATGCGGGATTGGCACTATTTTGATGGCAAAATTGCAAGGCCAAGACTGGAGACTCGTAGCAAAGACCCTCAAAAACATAGGTGCTCCAACCACTGCAAAGGAAATAGGGCTAAAGCAAGATCTACTTGTACAAGCACTAGTCATAGCCCAATCTCTGAGGCCTGAGAGATACACCATCCTAAAAGAAGCACATCTCACAAAATCGAAGGCACTAGAGCTAGCAAAAGCTACACATGTAATATAACATAACAATCTTCGTAGAAATTATCCATACAAAAGCTACGCGCGCATTAAATACAAAATTCCCATCTATATCATCATGACAACAACAGCTTGGAAATGTTACAGATGCGATCTAACATTCAAAGAAGAATCTGTCGCAGAATTGCACAAAAACATCTGTAATCACCAATCGCGCCAAATCCGAATTGTAGTAGCGTAACCGCCGCAAAACGGATTAGGAGCATAATCATAATCAAAAATTATGAATTGTAAAAACATACATGCCGGCTGTTTCCATGACTCCAATCTACATGACAACGGACGTAAATGCCTTGTTAGGGGATGCAAATGTACTTCATTTTGCAGATGTTAAACTGGCGTTGTACTGTTTGTGACAAGCAGTGAGACTTGTGCCAACAAATTCAGAAACGGTTCACCAAAAAGCAAATCTAGAATCCTGTCCGAGAATTTGTCTAGCACGTGATTTGTGGCTTCGGTCAAAACGGTAGATTCGACGATGTCAAAAGTTTTGTTTAGTGCCTGATCTGCAACCACCTCTGATGGCACTCCCTGATCTAACTGTGCAAGAAGATCCGGAATGAACCCTTGCACTTGTTGTGGCACACTTTCTCCCAGCACTGAAGATGCCCCCACCACCCTTGGGTCTCTTATTGCCTCCTTTACCAGATCCTCGAACATCTGGACGCCTTCGAATCAGTTTTACCTTTAATCTCTGTGTACTTGGTATATTAAGCGACACAAGCCACACTGGCATCAAATGAAAAATTCTATTCCATCTCGGCATAATTTGTGCTCCATGGCGATGAGCTGTTTGTTGACAAACACTGTAGAACAAATTATTAGTAAGGGTTTAAGACTAAATATGAAAAGGTTTCATGGTGAAAAAATGAGTCAAACACTAGTCAGCTTGTATAACTCAATGCTAAAGACGTTAATCGATAGGCGAGCGGAGCTCGTAGAAGAAATAGAAGACATCAACAATCAGATAGTAGAGTTAAAGCAAGAAGCTAAAGAAAACGGAATCAATCTCGCCAACTAAAGCAAAATACAATGGATCTAGTCTTTTCTGACATTCATGCAGATATTGAAGGGTTAGAGACAATTCTAAGTGTAGCATTCTCATCCAAGTTTGAAGACAGATATGGAAAAGTTGATAGAATAATCAACTTGGGGGATCTTTTGGAGCGAGGAACAAGTCCAAAAGAAGTCATACAAAAGATGAAAGAGCTTTCAAACTCCTACCAAGTAATTTCTGTGATGGGAAACCATGACGAGGGTTTTTTGTACAAACGATTTCTTAGCGGAAGCTCGCATGCAAGCATAAAGGCGCACGATCTGTTGTCAGACCAAGACATCGAATTTTTCAAGAAAAACAAAGACGGAACATATGGTGATCAACTAGTGGTTGATGAGAAAAACAGGATGTTGTACGTACATGGTGGACCAATCAATCCTGAAAAAATCACCAAACATGGGGATGATCCATGGTTGTACCAGCGAACTTGGCAAAGACTATCAGAAGAAGATTCCGAGTTTTACAGCTATTATGGATATCACTACAAGCCGGCTTCGGCATTCAACGAAGGTAAATCCTACTTTGATGGTTTCATCATCCTGTGTGGCCATCAGCATGTAGAGGCGGCAATAAAACAGCACAAAAACCAGATCACAAACATCTGGTCATTTAGTCATCAAAGAGAAGAATACTCGTCACATATCCTGAAAAAACACGAGTTTCTCATAGAGCAAGACAGCAATTACCTATTTCGGGTTGGGCTTGGCGGCCCGCAGGGGCATCACAACGGCGGATTTGCAAATCCACACTTTGCCATAATTGAGCATGACCCAAAAAAAGCAACTCTCTTTGAAATCGAATAAATCAGTAAATTAAAATCGATTGCATGCCAGAACCAAATAATGAAGGCAATCGTTCTTGGCGGCTCAAAAGGAATCGGCAAAGCTATAGCAGACGCGCTTGACTCAATTGGTTGCGACGTTGTGGCTACCTCAAGAAAGGACGTCGATACATCTAATCTGAACAGCGTCAAAAACTTCATCAAAAAACACAGACAAACAGACATCTTGGTTTTGAACACGGGAGGTCCACCACCAAAACAGTTCCATGATGTGACAGAAAAAGAATGGCAAAAATACCACAATCAGCTATTTTTGGGATTTTGCATCTTGCTGAAAAAACTTAAGGTGAGAAATGGTGGCTATATTTTTGTGATAACTTCCAGCGTCATAAAAGAGCCAAGCCCAAGACTTGTCATCTCAAGTGCATACAGATTGGCATTTTCGGCCGTCTTTAAACTAGCTAGCAAAGACCTGGCCTCAAAAGACATCAGCTGCATAAACATTGCACCAGGACTAATCAACACCGACAGACTCAGAGATCTTGGAAATGTGGACGATCTTGCCAAAACAATTCCAATGAAGCGACTGGGAGAACCAAAAGAAATTGGAAATTTTGTGAAATCAATGATTGAAAACAAAATCAAGTATCTCTCAGGAGTTACAATCAACTTTGATGGTGCAAATTCGAATTTTGTTCTCTGAGCCAAAACGATTAAACTATCTGAAATCAAGGCAAAACCATGGTAACCTGCCACAAGTGTTTTGAGGAAAAACACGATCAGTGCATGGCAAAAGCTGGCATGATGAAATGTTCCTGCAGTACCTGTTTCCCACAATCATGAGCGCAACAGAAATTCTAAGACAAGACCATCTCAAGATAAGAAGACTTGAAAACCTAATAGAGAAATGCTACAAGGCACTATACGCAGGAAAAACGATTCCGCTTTCTGACATAGAAAAAATAAACTATGTAATTTCGGAATTTCTTGACTCGATTCATTACTCCAGAGAAGAAGACTCTTACTTTGCGTGCGTGGCAAGCTATGACAAACTAAAAGACGAAATCAGAAAATTCATGATCGAGCACGAGTTCAGCCGGAGGATCGCAAAAAACATCGCAAAGTATCTCCAACAATGGAAAGAAGGTACGGACGCAAGAGAGCCAGTGGCAAGATACATGCGAACTTATTTTATCTATCTTGAAGACCACCTAAAAAAAGAAGAGGAGTTTTTCACCAAGGCACAAAACGAGGTACTCTCAAAGGAAGAAGAACAGGAAATGTATCAGCAGTTCCAATCAGTTATGGCAGTATCAACAAAAATTGAATTAATCCTAAAGGAAATAGAGTATCTGGAACAGCAGAGCTGGGCTACGTCGTAAAGTCTTTAAGAACTACAAAATTGAGGTAAACTGAAAATGGGATTCGTAATATGGATGACAGGCCTTCCCTGCTCAGGCAAGACAACAATCGTTCGCGCAATGCAAAAACACGTGCCAAACTTGGCTATACTGGATGGCGACGAGCTCAGAGAGTGGCTTTCGCCAAAGGACTTCTCAAAAGAAGGCAGAATCGAGCACAACAAACGAGTTGCACACCTAGCAAAACTTCTCCTAAAGCATAATGTGCCGTGCGGCGTATCCTTGGTAAGTCCATTTATCGTAAACAGAGATGATGCAAGAAAAATCATTGCAGACGACAGGCGATTCTTCGAAGTCTACGTAAAGTGCTCACTTGGGGAATGCGAAACCCGCGATGTCAAAGGAATGTACAAAAAGGCACGTGCAAACGAGATCAAAAACTTTACCGGAATAAGCGACCCATACGAAGCACCAGAAAACCCAGACTTGATACTTGACACCGAGAAAGAGACACTGGAACAAAGTGTCCAAAATCTTTTGAACTTTTTAAAATCAAAAAATCTAGTTTAACTAGAACCATACTGCCTGATTATCTGATCGTGTACCAGTCCATTTGTCACAAGCAAGCCGTTTTCGTGGTTCACTTTTTCGGTATTATACAAAATTTCGCCTCCAAACATGTCAGTCATTTTCCCACCTGCTTCTGTGACCAAGCAATACGAAGCGCAAGTATCCCACTGCTTTATCTTGTTTGATGTAGTTAGATACAGATCCGCAAGACCCATGCAAATTTCTGCAACCTTGAGCGAACTGCCCCTGCTCTCAAAGCTAGATACCCCAAGACTCTTGAAAAATGCCTTTTCCTGCTCTGATAGATGAAATCTGCTTCCAACCGCCTTGCATTTTCTGAGATCTTTAATTTTGCTTACTGCCAGCTTTTGCCAAGAGCCATCTTCAAGTTTGTAAGCACCACTTCCTCTCTGTGCCAAAAACAACGTGTTGGTTGTGGGCCTACAAATCAGCCCAAGAATCGGCTTTTTGTTCTCGACTAGTCCAATCATGATGGTAAACTCGTCAGTCTTGTTTACAAAATCGCTTGTTCCATCAAGAGGATCTACAATCCATATCTTGTTGTGGCTGAGACGAGATGAGTCGTCTTCGTCTTCCTCTGAGAGAATTGGCAGACCTGAAGAAGAAAGAACATGCTTGATGATCTCGTTGCTTTGCAGATCTGCCTTTGTTATGGGAGAGTCGTCATCTTTGAGCTCAGACGTGAATTCTTCTCCGTATATCTGTAGGACAACCCTGCTTGCCTTTGTTGCTGCATTTACTGCAAGTGCAGCCTCGCTAAGTGGGTTTGAAAATGGAAGTTTAGATGTCATTTTATGTGGTAAGCTCTGGCTTTATCGTCCAAACCACAGCAAGCACGATAAACGGAATTGAGATGAGGCCTATTATCTGAAGTAGTACGAAAAGCTGTGTTTTTGCCTCTTCGGGGGTTGCATACAGCCAAGGTAGGGGCAACGAGATGACAAACCAAATTATTGACAAAAGCACAATGGTCTGGACTCGTTTTTTCTTTCTTGATTCCAACGCATTTGGCTAGTTATTTGGACATTAAATTGATTTGGGATTGCTATTTTGCAGACTCGCCGCCATCAAGTGCCAAGACTGCGCCAGTCACCCATGAGGAATCATCGGAGGCAAAATACAGGGCTGATTTTGCTACATCGTCAACCGTGCCAAATCTGCCGATTGGATATTGGGAATTCTGTATCTGCCGTAGCGCAGGTGTCGCAAGGAACTCCTGTGTCATATCTGTTTCAACAACACCGGGGCAAATGCAATTTACACGGATCTTGTCTTTTGCATATTCTAAAGCCCAGGTCTTTGTCAGCATCACAAGCGCTGCCTTTGATGCTGAATATGCATCCGCACCAAAGCCCTCGTAAGCCTTTAGGCCTGCATTTGACGATATGTTGATTATCGTTCCGCCACTTTTTTGCAGATATGGTATTGCTGCCTTGGTAAAGCGAAACTGACCCGTAAGATTCACATCCAAAACCTCATTCCACTCTGATTCTGAAATCTCGTGCAGGGGTTGTATCTTTGGGAAAATTCCTGCATTGTTTACCAAAACATCCAACCTCCCATACTCTTCGATTGTCTTTCTTATTACATTGTGAACCTCGGATTCTTTTCTAATATCAGCTGGAACGAACAAAACCCCCCCAAGCTCTTTTGCTGTTTCTTGCAGCTTGGCTGGATTTCTTGCGGTGATCACAACATGAGCCCCCTCTTTTGCAAAAAGATCAGCAATAGCTTTTCCAATCCCTCTACTTGAGCCAGTGATTATGGCCACTTTACCTGCAAGTTTCACTGTCTTTGTTTTAGAGTGAATTTGTAATATTGCTTTGTGAAAAACCAGCCTTAAGATTTTGATTATATGTAGATCTTTTTTGTAAAAATCTACACTAATTCTTAAATAAGATAAATTCCTATATAAAATAATGCGAAAGGACATAAATCCTATCGACTGAGGACGCGTGGCCCAGTAGAACAGTTAGGTGGTCCGCTGGCGCATTGACGCCGTGGCAATGAGAGGTGTTCTCTCAACGTTCTACGTTTGGGGTCACGCCCACCCTTTATTCAGTTATGTAGACGGAGACCGGCCCCATGATGTTTCCATGAGGGTTGATAACTATCTCTAGTTCTTGTGCCTCTGGGATTTCGATAGTGTCTCGTCCGAGGTATTTCCATGTGTAATACGTAGAAATGCCTGTTTCGTGTGGCGTTCCCTCCAGCTTGAAATCTTCCGCAAATGAAAATGTGGCCCCCTTTAAGGCAATGGACAAAACATCTGGACTGTCTCCGTTTGGAACAAAACGAAAGTGATAGCTTCCTTTTTCGGCCGTAAAGGTGTCATAAAAAATCCCATCGTTGTACAATTTTGGATCTGCGAGTCTTGCATGATAGATTTGCTGGCGTTCAGTCTTTTCTGAGGGTATTGAGATCAAAATGGCTATTGCCCCAATTGTTATCGCAACAACCAATGCAGCGGCTAAGATCTTCTTCATTATACCAAAACTAAATCTATGACAAACAAAAAAGGGTTTAGAGTTTTAGTGCCTCTTTGAGACCTTTGTACCTGTTTCGGATTGTGACTTCTGTTACGCCTGCTGCCTGGGCTATGTCCTTTTGCGTCTTGTTCTCGCCAAGCATCACGCAAGCCAAGTACAATGCAGCTGCTGCAAGACCCATCGGATCTTTTCCTGCAGAGACCTCTATTCGGCTTGCTTCTTTTAGGAACTCGAGTGCTTTTCTCTTGGTTTTTTCGCTTAGATCTGCAAGGCTTGCAATCCTTGCGACTCCTTTGATGGGGTCAACTACTGGCATCTTGAGATCCAGCTCCCTGAGAAGTAATCTGTAGCATCTCGCAACGTCCTTTCTTTTGATGTTGATTCCGTTTGCAACATCGGTAAGGGTTCTTGGAGTTTCAGTGTTTCTGCATGCTGCGTATAGTGCTGCAGCCACAAGCCCTGGAATTGAGCGTCCTCGGACAAGACCCTTGTCAAGAGCCTTTCTGTAGATGTATGCGGTCTTTTCAATTACAGCATCAGAAAGCGCCAGCTTGTCTTTGAGTCTGTCAAGCTCGGAAAATGCCTGCCTAAAGTTTCTGTCGACTGGTTCGTGAACCTGACTTCTTGAGTCCCAAGTTCTCAGTCGTTCAATCGTGCTCTTCATTGAAGAGGTAAGTGGTTTTCCCGACGCATCTTTGTCTGCTTGGCCAATTATGGTGGCAAGTCCCATGTCGTGCATAGCCAACGAAGTCGGCGTTCCAGTTCTGGTTCTGTTCTCGCCCTCTTCTTTTGAAAATGAACGCCACTCTGGGCCTTCTTCTTCTACTCTCTCAGTTGCAACAAATCCACAAGTGTTACAAAACATCTCTCCGGTACTTCCGTCTGTCAACATAGCACCTTTGGCGCAACGTGGACATCGATCGCTGCTTCGTTGAGTTTGTGTCATAAGGTGCAATCCATTTTTTGGTTCTATATATAAACATTTAACAAAATTTATCTATGATAAACGATTTTTTGAGCCTAAAATCGGAGCTTGCACCATCTGATGATGACATTCTTGAATTCTCAAACATCAAAATGGAAATTTTTTCCATCTTACCAAACATGCAAATTTCTGGATACAGTTCATCTACCATTTTTTCAAATTAATTTTTTTACGAATTAATTCAAAAAAATTTTCTGAAAAATAATTTGAAAAAAATTTTGGAGAAATTCTCCAAATCTTTTTTATTAAAAATTTTGTTTGTCCCGATCGTCAACACATTAATTTTTGTCCCGATGGTTCTACAGAATCAAAAAACGTAAACCTTATATAGTATTTGCTTGAGGGACTACTATAAAAATGGAAACATGTCCATTATGTGGTGAGCACGTCACATCCGCACACGGAGTACACGTTCACATAAAAAAAATCCACCCACAAAGCATTCTAGCCCAATAAACTAGAGGTCGATTTTGTTTTTTATTTCATACTTTTGCTAGTGGATTCTATCTTTTGGTGAAATAGATTTTACACCTTTTAATTTCAATAAACTACAGAAGACCAGCCATGGCAAACTTCCAAAAGTCATGGTCCAGACCGCCAACACCGGGAATATCTGAGAAGATCAACGACGTAATCAAGCCAAAGGGAGCACTAAAACCAAGAATTGAGCAGGCTGTAAGAAACCTTCACAACCAGATCTCAAAGCTTGACGGAATGCTTACTAAACTAAAACAAAGGGAGGAAAAACTCTTCCAAAGAATAGTAGCTGCAACCCAAAAGCATGACACTCACACAAGCAAAGTTCTAGCAAACGAACTAGCCGAGGTGCGCAAGGTCTCAAAAATGCTGGGCAACGCAAGAACCGCACTTGAACAAATCGAACTAAGACTAACCACATTCCACGATCTAGGAGACACCGTAGTCACAATTGGACCAACAATCGGCCTAATGAGAAGCCTCAAGTCTTCACTTGGCAAATTCATGCCAGAAGCAGACAGGGAATTAGGCATGATGACAGAGATGCTAAACGGCCTAATGATGGAGTCATTCCAAGGTGAATCCGCATTTGGTATGGATCAATCCCTCAACGAAGAATCAGAAAAGATTCTAGAAGAGGCAGCAGCCGTCGCAGAGACATCTGTGGGAGACAAATTCCCATCTATGCCGGTAAGCACGCAATCTGCATCATCAACAAGATACCTCTAAAGTATCTCCCCTTTTTCTTAAATTTTTGAATACTCGGTTTGGTCGGGCGTTCCGCTATGAAACGACTAAACCTTTGGCCTTGACTCTTTGATGCTTTTTACCCTGTTCTCTTCGCCTTCTACCACACTGTCTATGTTGGCAAGCTTGTTTCTCAAGTTGCTAATTAGGGTACCAACCTCGTCGGCCTCTTTTTCTACCTGGGCCCTTTTGTTTGAGAGATCATGTATTCCGCGGTTCTCTTCTTCTATATACTCGCTGACCTTGACCAGCTTTTCTTTAAGATTCTTGATATCTACCGACTCGTCCTCAATCTCCTTCTCAAGCCTGGTTCGCTTGTCTTTGAGATTCTTTATCATCAGGCCCACATAGTCTATTGCTTCCTCAAGCTTGGCTCTCTTGTTCATCAGTTCGCCAATGCCGATATCGGAATCTGATGTAATTTTGGGCTGTTCCGCTATGCGTTCCGCTATGAATTCAGGCTTTTCTTGCTCCATGACGCCTGAGTCCTGTCCTGATTCGCTTTTCTTGAATTTATCAAACATACTACCACGGATTGAGTGCTATACTGATTTATGCCTAATAAAGGTAGGGCAAAAAACTGCATCTTGGGAAAATCATAATTTGCAAGAACTCCGTTATCCCTCCCCCGCACCAAAATATGCCATTTTTTAGCCATTTCAAACCCTGAAACATCTGTTCCGCTATGCGTTCCGCTTTGCGGTTTCAAAATGTCCCTAATCAAGACGGCTCACTATACTATGGACATGTCGAAACAACAATACCGCTCAGAAATGGGCATAATGGGAGATATCCTAAACGTGACAATGGAAGGAGGCCGACAAGGAACCATCGTCTCTGCAATCTCAAGACGAGCAAACCTCTCGCACTACGCAGTAATCGAAAAGTGTGAAAAACTCTCAACTGCGGGCTTGGTCCAAACTCTTAGAACCGACAAAAACCGACTATACACAATAACCGAAAAAGGCATCGAGTTTGTCCAAGAATTCAGAAAGTTCCAATCGCTTCTAGATTCGCTCAACTTGAGGTATTAGCCATGAATAGCCAAGAGGCAGTACTCTGTAGTATAGAGGACTTTCCAGACGTAGAGGGAATGCTTTTTGTAAGGATTGCAGATATCCTCAATAGAATGCTAAAAGCGCCCCTCCTAGCAATAGGCATAATTTTGGCAGTGGTATTACCTGCCCAGCATACCTTTGGACAGCTGAGAACTTTAGATTTTACGATTTATCCTGATGGTACAACCCACATCTCGCAAGAATCTACGGCGGATCCACAAGAGCCGGAGCTTGCAGTAACGCTTTTTGGAGGCGCAATTGATAACTTTGTAGCCCAGGACGAAAACGGGGTTTTGCTATCTTTTGATATTGGCGAAAACCAAGCCATAATCCACACATTTGGTGCCACCGCGGTCTCTATCGATTATGACAGTTATGATCTTGTCTCAAAAAAGGGCAAAATATGGACATTTGAAATTGATTCGCCTGCTGACTATACACTCATCATGCCAGAAGACACCGTGATTGTAGGAATGACCAACTTTCCAGAACTTGTTGAAACAGTCGACAACAGACAACGACTCACATTACCTTTAGGCCAAAACGAAATAGATTATTTCTTTGGCATCTCAGGCCCAGCCCAATCAGCCCAAAAGGCAATCGATGATGTAACATCCTTGATTGCTCAGGCAAATAACAACGGAATCAAAGTCACATCTGCGCAAGAAAAGCTGGATCTGGCTATATCGGCATATGAGGGAAAAAAATACGACGATGCAGAAAAACTAGCACTTGAGGGACAAGAATTAGCAAGAAATGAAATAGAAACAACTACAAATCCGCCACCAAATCCGTCGATTAGCTGGTTTAGTCAAAACGTTATCAGTATCGCTACCTCAATTGTGGCAATAGGCGGTGCGATTACCACTCTAACGCTAATCCTCAAAAAAACAAAGAGCGCAGTCAAAAAAACAATCGAGCCACTCCTGAACAAAAACAACGGCTCTGAGCCGGAAGAAACGGAAATGGACGAGGTGGAGACTCAACAAATGAGAGAAGATGACAAACAACTCATCTCATTTTTGGAGCAAAACGGTGGACAAGCCTTTGAGCGGGATCTAAGAAAAAAGTTCCTCCTGCCACGCACAACTATGTGGAGGGCAGTAAAACGACTTGAAAGGCAAGGTATTATTGAGATTGAGAAAAAGGAATTCCAAAACTTGGTAAAACTCAGAAAAAAACCGGAGGAAGGACAATGAAGACACTCCTGTCGCTTGTATTAATTGCCTTGATCGTAAGCGTAGCTGGAACATCAACAGCCTTTGCTGACATCAAACTAGACTCTCTGGTGAATATTGCAATGCAAGCAAGATCACAAGTCAAGATACAACTGGATAACTCCCCAGGAGCATCAGACGAGATAAAATCTCTCTACGAGCAGGGCAACAGCGAGACAGACCTCTTAATTTCTGCAGCAAGGAGTGGCAACGTAAATGAGGCAAAACAACACTTTTTGGCTGCAATGAAAATATTCAAACAAGTGAGCGTAAGCCTTTCTGAACCACAACTAGCCACATTGCAAAAAGCCCAAGTGGATCCAGCAGTCCTGACCAACTACAAAAACGACATCAATAGAACTGAAAAATATGTTGGCATGCTAAAGGATCTGGCTGCAAAGAACGGCTTCACAATAGACTTTTCAAAGGTTGACGGGCTAATACAAAATGCAAGATCAAGTATTGCGGAAAACGACATACAATCCGTTGAAAGAATCGTAGGAGAGCTGAAAACTGCGTTAGCCGAACTCCAAAACGCAATCAGAGAACAAACCATACGGCAGCAAAATGAAAGAGCAAAAGCGTTCGCAAATAGCTATGTCGCAAAAATTGACACAATGCTTGCCCAAGCAAACCAGCTAGGACTATCTGAAAATGACATTGCAAAACTGGTCAAGGCAAAAGAAGACATAGCATCAACTAATGATCCAAATCAGATCATCATCAAAGTCAAACGATACTCAATTAACTTCAGCATCGTAGAGCCGCAAAACCAGATCCAACGTATATTGGCCGAGACCTCAAAACTGGACGCAAAACTCTCAGAGCTTGAATCAAATGTGGATGAAAACATCCAGCCAAAATTCACAGCTGCAAAAGAACTGGTGGCCCAAATAAAAAGCCAGACATCTGTAGATGAGGCCACAAAATTGCTAAGATTGCTTGATTCCACAGTCAAAGAAATCGAAAACTACATCCAATCGCAAAGCGATCAATTAGCCACTCAAACAGAGACCGCATCAAAACCGATAACAAAAGAGGAACAAAAATCCAGCCCATCACAAGAACGCGAACAAAAAGAGACCACAAAGAACCAAAAATCTCCTAGTGAAATATCACGATTTGAGGCAAGGCTTGCCTACGTTGAGTCGCATCTTGATGAGGATATCAAACCAAAATTCGACAGAGCCGTACCACTTTTCTCTAAACTCAAAAACCAAGAAACCGCAAGCAACGCAGATTATCTTAGAACAGTAAGAATGCTTGATCTGCTACTTGATCAAATGGAGCGGCACATCCAATCCACACAAGATTCTGGAGATGACGCAAAAACAGATCAAAGTAAAGATAAGCAGAGTCAAGATAAATCTGAGAAAAAACGATCTTCAAAATAAAGACCAAATAGAATCGCAAAACTTCATATACATTTTCTAAAACAGCAAGACTGAATGGCTTCTAAGCAAATCAGTGCTGGAGTTGGCATCCCAATGATAGTAGTTGGCGCACTGATGGCCTTTCTGTGGGCTCCAACAAATACTGAGTTTTTTGAGACCATCGAATTTGTAGGCGGCCTAATTGGCATCTTGGGAGTCATCTTCTTTGTAGCAGGCCTCATGTACACAAAAGAGCCTGTCATTTCCTAAAGTGCTGAATTAAATAATGAATCAGACAAGACTGTCTACTTGAAAGTCAGGCTATTTGAAATATTCACATCCCTTGAGGGGGAAGGAATACTGTATGGGACAAAGACGCTTTTTGTGCGTCTTGCAGGATGCCCCTTTACATGCTTTTATTGCGACACAAAAGAATCACTGCCTCTTGATTCGGGACAGGAATACGAGCTCACAGAGGCGTGCCAACAAATAGACAAACACTTGGAAAAAAAAACATACAAAGTAAATTTTACCGGCGGAGACCCGCTGATTCAAGCAGAAGCAGTGGCCGAACTCGCAAAACATGTTCAAAAAAAACACATACCGACTTATCTGGAATCATCCTGTTTTGATGCAAAAAAATTCAATCTTGTATTGCCGTATATCGATTTTGTCAAAATTGAGCTAAAAACAAAGGACTCAGAATTTGTTGATGCAAAACATTATTCCACACTCATAGAAAATGCGCTTCAGTGTCTTAAGTCCGCAATTAAATCAAAAAAACCTACCTACATCAAAATCGTAGTGAGTGCAAAAACGGAACTAGAGTCATTTGAGAGTCTAGTCAAACAAATCTTCGAAACTGTAGATTCAAAGGATCTTAAGGGTTTTATAATACAGCCGACCTATGGAATAGCAGAACCAACTTTGCATAAACTTTTGAGTTTTTATGATGTTGTATACCAATTTTATAACGAGGTGCGCGTAGTGCCACAGCTTCACAAACTGATAGGTGCGCCATAATGAACAAAGATAGAGTAAGGAAACTAGTACGGGAACTAATCATTGAATTGGGCGAAGATCCAACACGCGAAGGCCTGCGCGGAACGCCCGACAGAATTGCAGACATGTACGAGGAAATATTCTCAGGATATGACTCGGACTCGGAACTCTCGATTCAGTTTTCCGAGGACGCAGACTCGGTAATACTTAAAGACATCAAATTCTATTCAATGTGTGAGCATCATGTACTCCCATTCTTTGGCAAAATTAGCATAGCATATCTTCCAAACGGCAGAGTCTTTGGCGTATCGAAGCTTGTACGCCTGGTAGAAAAATACGCAAAACGACTTCAAATCCAAGAAAGGATGACAAAGGAAATTGCAGACGAGTTGTACTCACAAGGCGTCAAAGGTGTAATCGTCATATCGGAGGCAGAGCATTTTTGCATGAAGATGCGTGGAGTCAAAAACGATGCCACCATGACTTCGACTGCCTACAGGGGAATCTATAAAAAGAAAGAAAACCGTGAGGATGTTATCGCAATGATCCGCAGCACAAAATCATCCATACTGTAACAAAAATTAAATAATCACACAAAAAGGTAAAAGCTGTCTTGGGAGTTCACAACAATGTTCACATTCCAAAAGAGTCATGGCCGTACTGGACATGGCTTGCAATTGAATTCTTCATCGTGATGGCAGTTGCCGCTCTGAGTTCACGGGAAATAGTCAATCTAGTTGCAAAAGATGCTACTCCAGACATGCAAAACTGGTACTTTTTTGGAATAATTGGTGCAATCTACCTTGGTTGGTACATTGGCATCAGATGGATGATCCTCAAAAAGAAAGTTCTAGAAACACGCTGGTAAAAGTTCAGTTTTGATAGTGGGTCTTGTCTCTGATCTTTGCTTGTGCAAAGGCAAGTTTTCTGTTATTGCATGATTCGCATTTGCCGCACTGGCGATCTGAGCTGGAGTAGCAGCTCCAGGTTTTGAAGATAATATCGCCAAATTTTTTGTAGCCTGTCTTCGTCAAGGATCTCTTTGAGATTCCTGCAGAATACGGTGTCCAGACTCTTATCCTGTTTCTAATTCCAAGCCTTATACCGTCTATCTCTCCCTCATTGAGCGCAGATTCGAGCTTTTTGGAAAACGCAGGCCTGCAGTCAGGATATTTTTTATCGTCGGTATGCGCGCCATACGCGACAAGGGAGGCCTTTAATGAAAAAGCCCACGCAGTCGCGATGCTCAGAAATATTGCATTTCGTATTGGGACAACTATGGAATAATCGAATTTCTTTGGCAGGACCTTCTTTGTGCTTGTTAAAACATTGCTTTGACCATACAATGACTTCATAAATCCAATATCTACCGTCTTGTGCTCCTTCAGTTTTAGAGCCATCCCTACAAGCTTTGCGGCGTCAAGCTCACGTGATGCTCTTTGCCCATAAGAAAACGTGATCCCATACAAATCATATCTAGAATCCAAGTATGCACCAAGGCACAAAGAATCCAGCCCGCCACTAAGAATCACAACTGCCTTTTTTCTCAAATTGCACCATCTGGTTATTTTATTTTTGTTCCTTGGGCTGGTTTGCAGATCACAACAGTGCAATCTGTCTTTGCAGAGGCAAATCCTGACTTCATTGCTCTAGCAATTTTCTCAAGGTTGGATTTTTTGGTGGTAAACGCAATAACTGATGGTCCAGCCCCACTAATTGTGACCCCAAGCGCTCCAGCTCTTAGAGCATTTTTCTTTACCGCAGAGAATCCTGGAATCAAGTGCTGTCTTGATGGCTCGACAATTACATCCTTAATCGATCTGCCAATAAGTTCAGAGTCTTTTTTTACAAATCCAGTCACAATTGCGGCTGCATTTGATAGATTCGTGACAGAATCAGATAGTTTTATGTGCTTTGGAACGACGCCTCTTGAAACGGCCGTTTTTTTTGGAGGCACATCCAGTTTTGGAACTGCAATGCAAAGCCTGAGATCAGCTGGAGGTAAAATTCTGATCACGTCTAGTGGTTTTGTGCGTACAATTACAAATCCCCCTAATACAGAAGCTGAGACATTATCATAGTGAATTGCTCCAGCACTTGCCATTTCTCCAACCGCCGCACATTCTACCAACTCGTTTGCGTCAAGATTCAACCCAAATAGCCTGTCAAACGCTACGGCCGTTGCTGCAGCAGATGCAGCGCTACTTCCCATTCCAAATCCGGCAGGAACTCCTTTTTTGATCCTAATCTCAAGGCCGCCCTTTACTCTGAACCTTTTTTTCATGTATTTTGCCACAAGGCCGGCAGTGTTTTTTTGGGGCGAGGTGGGAATCAAATCTCCTGTAACTATTGTAATTCCACTCTTTGTCTTTGTTAAAGTGATTTCATCAAAGAACGCGTCCAAAGCAAGTCCAAAGACGTCAAACCCAGGGCCAAGGTTTGCAGTAGACGATGGCGCCCGCGCCGTAATGGCTCTCATTAATCCTCTATCTCCTCTCCTAGGTTAAGAATTCTGCTCAATGCGGCTTCAAGATTCGACATGCCGTCTCCGGATGCATTTGAAATGGGAATGAGTCCTTGTGCAAACCCTGCAAGGTTTAGGCTACGCAAAACGTTTGTCAAAAGAACGTATGTCTCACCGTCAGATTCGGCAGAAATTGCGCTTTCCAAAACCTTGATGTTTGTAGTCCAGCGCAGAATCTCCGAAATCTTGTCTGCAATCAAATCAGTCTTTGTTAGAACATTGATAGTTGGCAGGCCCAATCGAAGCCTAATCGATGTTGCCAAAAGCGCCATGGAGACAAAGTTTATCGCAGTCGTTACAAGCGCGCCGTCGTACAAAAACAGCACAGTTTTTTGATCCGCATTAAAATTGTTAAGAAAATAAGGGCCGCTAGTTCTGTACGCGAAAAGCTCGATTTGCCCAGGAGTGTCGACGATCAGATAATCAGGATTTACGTTATCTACTTCTTTTTGAATATCATCTATTTTTGAGGCAATTAGATCATTTGCCATCATAAGCGCACCGTTTGGCCCAAGATCGTATTGTTTCATGATGGATACAATATCGACAAAATCTCGAATATCGATATCCGGTGTGTATGGAAGTGAAATGACTCCAGGATCAAGATTCAAAATTGCTGTGAAGGCGCCATTTCTGGTATAGTACTCGTGAATCTTTGAGCTCAACAAAGATTTTCCAGATCCAGCTGTGCCGGCAACAAAAATCACTTTCAATTTCTCAGCTTAATTGTTGATGGCTTATATTTGAACCAATTAAAAGCTCTCTAAAATGAACTGGAGAGTTGTAGCTTTTCTAGCTAGTGTTGTACCGTTCATAATAATTGCAATCCAATTCAAGGTAAAACCGGAAGACATCTTTGCAGTGGGCATGATCAACTTTCTTGCAGCATTTGCCGCAATGATGTGTAAGCTATTCCTACAGGGAATCAAATTTCACTACATCATAAACAAGTTTCATGGCTCACTGGAATCTCTTTGGAGAACGATCTTTGTTCGAATCGGTTCTGAGTTTGTCACGCTTACCACGCCAATGTTTGTGGGGGGCGAAGTGGTTCGAATCTACTGGATGAACAAAAGGGGTGTTTCCACCGCAAAAGCCTCATGGATTGGCATATTTGAGATTGTCACCGAGGTTTTGGCCGCAGGATTCCTATCTATTGCCGCAGGCCTATTTGCAATTTTGAGTGGATATACGATTATTGGCATTGTAGTTCTGGCAACGGCAAGTCCAATCATTGGAATGTGGGTTGGCCTCTTTATTCTGTCTGCAAAGAAAACTTTTCAGGTGCCACAGGTATTTTCTAATTTGATAATTAGATTTAGAAAAGAAAGGGGGCTACATTATATTGAAAAAACAAACCAATGGATGAACGACATTTGCACAATGAGCAGAGAGAACCTACGCTCAAAAGAAGCAAAAAAGGCATTTGTTGTTAGCCTGTTTATCTCGTTTGCATCTTGGGCCATCTTTGGAATATCATTCATGTTGATTTCCGCTGGGACCGAGAACACGGTTCATGCAGTAGAATCGATCTTTGCCGTGATGGCTGGAAATGCAATAGGAAATCTACCAATAACTGTTGGCGGATCTGGCCTTACAGAATTTGGTGTCTGGGCATACTTGAACCATCTCAACGACTTCAAACTGGAGCTGCCAAAAAACAGCGTAGATTGGAACACAATTATCGCGTGGCGAATAGCTACGTATCAATTGCCAATTCCGATTGCCTGGTTCTTGCTGATGAAAATGGCGCTTCGAAAGTACACCAAGCCACAATAGAAACCACTTTATTTTTGCAACCTGCTTGAACAAAATATGTCGCTCAAAGACAAAGTAGTGGTGATAACTGGCGCCTCAAGTGGAATAGGTGCTGCATCTGCTTTAGAGTTTGCAAAAAAGGGTGCGAACCTTGTACTTATTTCAAGAACAAGAAAAAAGCTGGAAGATCTTGAGTCAGAACTAGAAAAATTTCACGTCAAAATTCTTGTCTGCCAATGCGATGTTTCGCAGAAATCACAAGTAGAAAAAATGAGCAAAGAAGTCCTTGACAAGTTCGGCACAATAGATGTTCTTGTAAATAATGCGGGATTTGCAATCTATGGTCAAGTGGCCGATCTTACGGTGGAGCAGATAGAGTCGCAAATGGCGACAAACTATTTCGGGATGGTTTACTGCACAAAGCAGTTTCTGCCAACAATGCTTGGGAAAAACTCTGGCCACATAGTGAATGTAGCATCGGTTGCAGCCTCGTTTGGTCTTCCAGGAATTGCGTCATACTGCGCATCAAAATTTGCCATGCTTGGATTTTCTGAGGGATTAAAACACGAACTTTTTGGCACCAAAGTAGGAGTGACTGTAGTCAGCCCAATTATGGTTAGAACCAATTTCTTTGATCACCCGTCGTTTTCTACGATGCCAAAATATTCGCCGACTTCACTCAGTGCACAAAAAGTTGCAAAGGCAGTAGTCTCTGCGGCAACTTCTACACGACTTGAAATAATTGTTCCATCTGTAGTACGAGGAGCGGTATGGGCAAAACACACAATACCATTTATCATTAATCCAATACTCGGAAGGGCCTTTAGAAAACAATTAGGAAAATAGTCATTCTTCTGATTCGCTTGCGCCAGCATCATCTGAGGCTACATCAATTAGCTCCATTTTTTGTATCTCAAACTGATAAATTGCATCCATTTCAATTTCTTTTTCTTTTTTGAGAAAATCGACAGTCTTTTTGGATAGTGGTGCCTTTAGCAGGTCAAATGCAAAATCATACACCACTCCTCGCTGGCAGTCTGCAGGCTTGACGTTTTTTGGAAGATCCATTGTGATTATGTGACGGCCATCTGCTACTTCTTCATACAACTGCACATCGATCTTTTTGTCACTATCGTATACCTCTAGAATGTAACCAGTTCTTGTAACTGGCTCCGGCTTTCCAAATTTGGCGTTTTTTATCTCATCTATTACCCAGTCTGGAAGATCGTCCTTCTTTTTTACCATGAAGCATCAGCTCTACGTCTTGTCTTTTTTGCTTTTTTGCCACCAATCAAGGTAGTCATACTGTTTATCTTCTCTAGTTGGATCCCTGCGATTTATCTTGTCACGAATATCGCCTACCTGTTCTCTTGTGGCATAAAGGCCGCATCTTTTGCAGATATAGTGCTTCGTAACAGGATCAAATTTCATGGGAACCTCGATTTCCTCGATGAGTTTCTGGATGCTCTCTTGGCTTCCACTTGCAGCCTGGCGCTCAATAGCTGCCTTTCGTTCTTTTGCTACACATTCTGGGCAATTTACCAATGCCTTTGTCAAAAAAATTTTCCATAAAAGCGTTCCCACCCTCTATTTGATCGCAAATCTGGTACGCGGATTATATCGTCATCCCTTTCGGTCAGTTCGCCCATCGAAATACCGCGTACCAGACATTCTGACGTAGCCAAAAAAGCTATTATCTTTTTGTCTCGTCAAGCATCTCGGATGCAATCTTTGCAGTCTGTCTTGCGCCGTTTGAGACAAAGTTTTGCTGGAACTCCTTTATTGACTCCTCAAATTTGAAATAGTTGGATTTTAGCTCAAGTATTGCATAGATGACCTGCCTTGTGCTATTTGCGCCAATTCCAAGATTGTGCTCCTGCGCCCAGCGAATCTGATTCGTCTGCTCATCATAGACTGGAATCCCAATTATCGGCTTGCCCTTGATGCCAATTATCTCACCCATGACTGTGTGGGAACCATTTATCACCGTGTAATCACACATCTCGAGCGCTGTCTCTTTTTGCTGCTCTGAGAGAAACCCGATGTCGATTTGGATCCAGTCTATTTTCTTTTCATACGCGTCAGAAATTGAATACGTCTTGCCATCCTTTCCAAGAACTCTGTCAATTGAAGGATCTGCAGTTGCATGAGAGATGACGCGTTTTTCATTTTTCATTTCCTCTGAATGGAATACTGATTCGTATTTTTTTCCAGTGACTTGGTTTGTGGATTTGTTTCCAGTTCGCATCCAATACCCAAATTTGTTTCCTTCCAAAATCTTTTCAAGATCGGTCTTATGATCCGATTTTTGCATTTTTTTGGATGCAAAGTGGCCAACGTACACCACCTTCTGCTTTATTTTCTCTGGAAAGTTCAGATTGTATTCACACATTGTGTATGGTGGGGGGGAATCTGCTACCACTATTTTGGTTGCCTTGGCAATCTGTTTTGCAATAAAAACCACACCTGGATAAAAATAAAATCTGGATTTCCACAGCTTGGGCATAAACTGGTTTGTGACAAAAATTGAGTTGATACCCCTTATTTGTGCCAAAACATTTGGGCCCATGTCTCCGTCATTTATTACCAGATCAAATCCTATCGAGTTAAAAATCGATGCCTCTTTTTTCAAACAGCGCTTTACTTGGCTTATCACTGGAGGATTACCATGGATTGGAAGAGCCAAATTTAACATTGATAGAAAGACGCTTGGGCCGTATTTGCCGTCAATTGGAATTGGCATCAAAACTTCGTGGATGTTCTGCTGCTGCTCCGGGAACCTTTTCAAGAGTTTCTGGTAGATTTCATCCCTGCTAGAATAATGAATCTCATACTCTTCTTTGATAAAGTTTGGAAGCTCTTCGTTTAATGACATCATTCGGGAATAGTGACCATTGCCCCACGAATAGATGAACTGACCTATCTTTTTCACAAATTCACATCAAAAACAGCTGCCATAAATTTTCAATGCTTTAATCCATCTAACATATCGTGAATATTGTTCGGCCCAACCTTGACTGTAACCGTCTTTCTTGATCTCAGTGCCTTGTTGGTTATTTCTCGAGTGCCCAGTACATTCTTTGAAAATTTGACGAGGCTAAGTTTTTCGATTCGATGGAGATATTTGCCAAGTCCAATCTCCCTTGCGGTATTGATTATCTCATCATCGATTCCAGAAAGAGCAAGCCAAGGCACAAGATTGCTCTTTTCAACAATCTGTATGTTTTGATCAATGAACCATATAGGGTAAACAAGTGGGGAAAGAGGCAAAGATACACGTTGTATCTTGTCACGTTTTGCTATAATACACACAATCTCGGTTGCAGCCCTGATCTTTAGCTGTTGTGATTTTCCACTGTCTTTTGTAGGCATTGCAAAAAAATCCAAATTCACGTTAGAGATGAGGATACGTGGTAGGATTCTGTTTATGATCTTGACAAGCTCAAGCAAGTTTGACTCATTGCTATAGCATACTGCAATCCTGACGTCAAACCCCTGCTTGATTGATTCAAGACACGACACTGCTGAGAGCTCGTCATAAATACAACACATTACTTTTTGGCCCTGCGAGTTGTATGGAACACCACCATGACCCTTATCATTGAAAATAGAGACGTAGGAATTCTTTTTTGTCAAAAAGCAATAGATCATTTTGTCGTGTTTTTCTTTGGTTCCTGGCTTGCAGTCTGTCCCTGACACCCTCTCAATTAGAGCGGCAGTTGCAGCCACTTCGACATCTTTTGGAAGATAACCTGAAGATTCTCCCTCCACTTGGATAAAAAATCTGTCTCCCCTCAGCAGAAGATTTGAACCAATTTTTGCAATCTCAGAGACGACCACATCAAACTTGTTTTCGACTCGATGTGCAATTGATACCATCTCAATTCCAAAAAGCAGGTTAATGGCAGAAGAGGCAAAAACAGGATCGTTTGCATCGATTATGATGAGATCATCATCTTTTGCTATCTGACCAAACTGCTGGCCTTGAATCTTGAGAACCTTTTTGATGTTGCTAATTAGGGCACTTTGCTTGTTTTTGGCAAAAACCGAAGGAAAAACAACCACAAAAGAACCCGTAACCATTTGTCTTCCTTGATATAAGCTGTTTAAATTTTGAATGATTCTAGCTATACCTCGTAATAATTATAAAACAAATTTCGTCCACGAATTGTGTGGCAAGATTCACACAAGAAGAAATTGACAAAGTTAACTCAAAGCTAAAAACACCTGAGGATGCCCTCAGATGGGCATATGACACCTTTGGCAACAAGATTGCAAAGGCATCAAGTTTTGGTCCAGAAGACAGCGTGGTTACAGATATGATAATCAAAGTAAAGCCAAAGGCTCGATTTTTTACACTCGATACAGGCAGATTAAACCAGGAAACGTATGACGTAATGGATCAGATTGCAAAAAAATACGGCATCAAGTTCGAAGTCATGTTCCCGGATGCAAACGAGGTTCAAGAAATGGTGCACATAAAAGGAATCAACCTGTTTTACGAAAGCGTGGAAAACAGAAAGCTTTGCTGTGAGATAAGAAAAACCCACCCGCTAAACAAGATACTTTCGACACTGGATGCATGGATAACAGGACTCAGACGAGACCAAAACGAGAACAGATCAAAAGCATCAATGGTGGAAATAGATAACTTGCATGGCGGCATAGTCAAAGTTAATCCTATAATTGACTGGAGCTGGGATCAAACCCTTGCATATATCAAAGAACGCAAACTGCCGTACAACAAGCTCCTAGACAAGGGCTACACAAGCATCGGCTGTGAACCATGTACCAGAGCAATCAAGCCAGGCGAAGACCTAAGAGCAGGCCGCTGGTGGTGGGAATCTGACGCACACAAGGAATGTGGTCTCCACATGGATCACTCAAAAATATGACTTCGTATGAGGGAGTTATCAGACCACATGGTGGCAGGCTGATAAACAGAGTCAAGCAACAAAATCCAAGTGGAACATTTTCTATTTCGATTAGCGAAGATCTTGCAAACGATGTGGAAAACATCGCAGATGGCATATTTAGCCCACTAGAAGGATTCCTTGGGCAGCAGGACTTTGAATCAGTCGTCTCAAAAGGAAGACTTGCAAACAATCTAGCATGGACAGTACCAATCGTGCTTGACGTAGACAAGGAAACTGCAACAAAGGCAAGACAGGCAGGAGATATCACACTCAATACTGTAGAAAATGGCGAGTTTGCTATATTGCATGTGGAGGAGACATACACATTTGACAAGCAAAAAACTGCTCAGGCAGTATACGGAACAACGGACACAAACCACCCAGGTGTGGCAAAAACGTTTTCGATGAACGAATATCTGATTGGCGGCAAAATCGAGTACATCAAACGGCCAAAAGATGATCCCATCAGAAAATACAGGCTGACTCCAACTCAGACAAGAAAAGCTTTCTTAGATGCAGGATGGAAAACGATCGTCGCATTTCAGACAAGAAATCCGCCACACGTTGCACACGAAATGCTACAAAAAGAATCACTCACAACACACGACGGCGTATTTGTAAATCCACTCATTGGCAAGAAAAAATCAGGCGACTTTGTAGACGAAGTCATTTTGGAATCATATCTGACAATGATCGAAAACTATTATCCAAAAAACAGGTGTAGACTTGCCACCTTGCATACAGAAATGAGATATGCAGGGCCAAAAGAAGCAATTCACCACGCAATAATGCGACAAAACTATGGATGCACCAACATCATCATTGGTCGAGATCACGCAGGAGTGGGAAAATACTATTCGCCTTTTGCAGCTCAGGAGATATTTTCCGATTACCAAGATCTGGAGATAAAGCCCATATTCTTCCCTGCATTATATTATTGTAGAAAATGCCTCAACTTTACACACGAACGAGCCTGCCCTCATACTCAAGACTTCCATGAGCAGATAAGTGGCACCAAGCTTCGTGCTCTAATTGATGAGGGCAAATCGCCTTCGGAATTCATCATGCGTCCCGAAGTAGTCAAAGTGATCATGAATCACAAAAAACCGTTTGTGGAATAGATGAAACTAGTACTAGTCTTGTTGCTGTCTGCGTTTATCTTTGTGCCAGCATTCGGCCAAGAGTTTACCAATCCGTCGCTTGTGCTTCAAAAAATAGACATCAAACCGGAAGATTTCAACAGGATAGAAAGTGATGCAACTGCAATCCCCTTTGAGCAAACACATGCAGGTAGCTGGCAGATAACCATTCAGAACGATCTGCTTTATGGGAACCCAAAGGGTAACGCTGTACTCAGAATCTACGACGCAAACATTGAAGGCAAATTCATGGAAATTGGAATGGGTAGCCCACCCGATCGCAAATTCTGGGTCACAATAAACTATCCAGATCAAGGACTCCTTCCTGCTACCAGACTGGACAAAGACGGCTGGTACCAAGGATCAAAGATCATAGCAGCAAACAGCGATGCACAAGGAATCTCAATAGGCAACGGAAAAAGAATCGTGGTAAGCAATGTAAACTTGCACGAGTTTGTCATCGGCAGCTATGCTGTATATGGGATGGATCAGCTGACGGATCCTCCAGCAATAAACTCTGGCAGCTTTTCATTCGAGGTGCTCTCAGGCGACGTCTCAAAGAACCCCATTCACTACTATCCGTTTTATGTCACCGGTGTGGTTGGTGCAATAATTGGCGTCCTGCTTATCCTGAAGAAACGTTCCTAGTCTTGTAGTATTTGCACAGTTTTTTTATTTTGCACACATGGCACATTGGAGAAATCGGCTTGCAGATATTTTGGCCGTACATGACAAACGTATCATTGATTTGTAGCCAGTATCTTTTTGGAATCTTTTCAATAAGCTCAAATTCGGTTTCTTCCGGCGTTTTTGTCTTGACCAATCCAATTCTGTTTGAAATCCTGTGAACATGTATGTCCACTGGGATTGCAGGTTTTTCAAAGGCGTACACCAAAACGCAATTTGCAGTCTTTCGCCCGACACCTGGAAGGCCAACCAACTCATCCAAGTTGTCTGGAACCACTCCTTTGTACTGTGACTGGATTATTTTTGCCACCCCGATTATTCTTCTTGACTTTACGTGGTAGAACCCAATCGGCTTGATTATCTTTTCAACGTCTTTTATCTTTGCAGCAGCAAGTTGTTTTGCAGTCTTGTACTTGGAAAACAACTCTTTTACCACCTTTGTCGTGTTTTCGTCCTTTGTTCGTGCAGAAAGAATAGTGCCAATAAGTATGACAAACGGATCTCCCTTTTCCACGTCGTGAAGCTCACGTAGTGCAGTAATTCGTGGCGGCTTGACAGAATTCATAGTCTCAACCATGCCGCGAAGAATTTCCTCCATTGTTTTTCTGAGTTGTATTGTTCCAATAATAAACTATGAAATAGTGCTCAGATACAACCATACTTGTGGAGCTAACAAAAGAAGAAGAGCTCGCGCTAAAAGGAGAATATGGCGAGACTCTGGAGACAGCATACCGAATTCTTGTAGCAACAGGCGAGGCAACAAATGCTGAAAAGCTAGTTCCAATCAAATGGGCCCACCTTTCTGGCGTGAACTATAACACGATTGGTGACGCGGGAGAGGAGTTTCTCTCAAAGCTCAGCCAAGATGCCAAGGTAAAGGTCATGACTACGGTAAATCCGATGGGTTTTGATTTTGACAAGGTATCAAATTACAACCTTTCAGACGAATTTATACAAAAACAACAGAGCATAAAAAATTCCTATGAAAAAATGGGCGTAATTCCATCTTTTTCATGCATCCCGTATGAGATTTTTGATCTGCCGGAAAAAGGAACCCAAGTGTCGTTTGCAGAAAGCAATGCAGCGATTTTTGCAAACTCGATCAGCAATCTTAGAACAAATAAGGAAAGCGCATTCTCCGCACTGGCTAGCGCACTGACCGGAAAAAGCCCTTACTCTGATCTTAGGATTAACGACAAGCCAAGCCTCACAATACGAATGAAAATCGAAAAACCAGACGAGATGACCTTTGGGATGCTTGGATTCTTTGCAGGCAAGATCGCTGATAACTCGGTTAGGATTGCAGGTGTTTCAAAAATGGACAAGCGAAGCTGCAAGTCATTATGCGGTGGAATGGGGACATCTGGAAGATGTGGCAAATTTGTTCTTGAGGATGAAACCCCTGACTCTGAGAAAGTCGATTTTGACAAAAAAGAATTGCAAAATGTCTACGATGAGCTAAATACATCAGACAAGGGAGACATCATAACGCTTGGCAGCCCACAGCTCGGGCTAGAAGAAATGGCAGATCTCTCTTCAATGCTAAAGGGAAGATCGTTTAAGAAAAGATGCATGGTTTTCTGCCCAAGGGCGGTTCAAGAGCAGGCAAGGAAAATAGGATACACAAACGAACTGGAGCGAGCCGGATGCGAGATCCTATCTGACTGCTGTACCTGTCTTACTCCACTGGTTGACAAAAATGACATAGATTCTGTTACAACAAACAGCATCAAAGGTGCATACTATCTAAAAAATTCAAACGGAGTAGATGTAAACCTAAAACCGCTATCACAAATAATCCAAGATGAGACAAAATGACACTCAAAATCATAGTCAGGGGAAAGGCCCAAGGCAAAATACTCAAAACAAACATTCCAATTAATTTTCTTGGCGCCGTTGACAAAAAAACCGGAATAATTAATGACAGAAAGCACGATCTTGCAGGCAAATCAATCAAAGATTCCATCCTTGTCTTTCCACACGGCGTCGGCAGTAGTGTTGGGGCCTATACAATATACTCGCTAAAATCAAGCAATGCGGCACCGACTGCAATGATCTGTAAAAAGACAGATCTCACTGTTGCCTCAGGATGTGCACTGGCAAACATACCTCACGTGATTGCAACAGACGATGAATACGCAAAGCTCGAAAACGGAAAGCAAGTAACTTTGGATGCAGAGTCAGGCAAAATACTATAGTTTTTTTCGAGTAATCTTTCCATTTGGCTGTTCCTCGCCAAAAACGATCCCTTCAAAAGAAAATACTCTTGTCTCTTTATCCTTCCAACATCCGGCAGGCAGGCCTGCTTTCTGACAGGTATGATCAAGAAATTTTTCCTCACTCCAACCATATTCGAGGGGAACCTGGGGTAATAACAAGCCGGAATTATAGCCGTGCTTGATGATCAGGCCATCTCTGCCCACCTTGATCTTTGATGGTATCTGAAGCGGATCATCTATTTTGATCTCGACAGGCGGAGTAAGAACAGTTACCTCAAAAGTAATCACATCCAGCTCTGAAGCATTGACAGGGGGAAATCTTGGATCCTGCGTTGCTGCGGCTATTGCAGCCTCAGGTAATGCATCATGCATCTTTTTTGGCAATGGAAATCCAATACAGCCGCGAAGATCTTCTTTAGAATTTATTGTAACAAATATTCCAGCCTCAAAGGAAAATCTTGATCTTAATTGTTCATCAAGTACTAGTTTGCGGCCATTTTTAATAAACTCGGTTGCTATCTTTCTTGCAGTGGAGACAAGTAGCACCCCATCTTCATCTGACAAATCATAGCTGGCCATTTATTTCAGCAATGAGTTTTTCCAAGTTTCTAATATGGGTTCCCTCCCAATAGACATGTCCACAATCGTCACAAATCCAAAACTTCTGTATGTTCTGTGCTATTCTTGGTGGCACTTTGTCAACAATCTGATCCTTTTCAACTGATGACAAATTACCATTGCATAGTGAGCACTTGGCATTTTTTACGTTAAATTCAAACTTCTTCCAACCCATGCCTTTTGCAATTTCGATGATCTGTTCCTTTTCAGTATGCGTCGCAAGCTCAATTGTTATGATGTCGTGTTTCTTGGCATTACTTCCAAGTTGATGGTCTTTTGTTATTATTATGCGGTTTTCTTTTATTGCAGCCAAAATCAGTTCCTCATCATCAATTGTAGCAGAATATGCGCAATCAAATCCTAAAATCCTCAGCTTTCTTGCAACTGTTCCAAGCATTGCATCAATGATGAATCTAGATTGGCTCAATTTTTGTTTGGCCTGCGTCTGTTATGTGACTCTCACCTGCGGGCAAAACCCGTACATAGTCATCTATGGTGAACTGTTTTGCGACATCCTCGTTTAACTTTATGAATTCGATTCTGAGTCTTTTTGCAACGTCCGTCATGTCAGAGCCTCCAGGCTCAATTACCGCATAACAAATGCAGATCTTTTTTACTGGTTCTGGTGGGCCGCACATGAGCATGTAATGATCATCTCTGTACAATATTCCTACTGCCAACCGGAGGGTTGGTGCCTTGATGAAACTCTTCTGGCCTTCTAACACAAATGAGCCTTTTGCGAGGAACTGGCCGCTCGGGGCTGCCTTTTTTACTTGATCGGGATTTATCCAGTATGCACTCATGCCGTACATTGCCTCGCGCCATGCCCTGCTAAAACAAACAGTCGCATGAGCCACTTCATTTAAGGAATCAAACGGCAAGTTCTCTGGGACATTTTTTAGAACAAAAAATGGCGAACCAAATATCTCCGCATGAAACACCTTATCATCTTTTGTAAGCTGCTTTCTGATTATGGCAGAATTTGATGAAGAGTCACGTCCGCCAATGGCAAGAAGGCCATCCGAAGTGTAAAACCATCTGTATCTCTCGAACCATTCCTTTTTTCTAAATTCAGTAAAAAAAACTGCATTTTTTGTTGTTTGTGATTTTGATTTTAGTTTCTCGATTTCTTTTTGATTCTTTTTCCGCAGCGATTCTATTGATTCTATTGCGGCTGTCTGTCGTTTTGATTCATCAAACAAGGTTGATGCAACCGCAGGGACAGATGATTCTGGCCGTACTTGGATCTTCTCACTGCCAATTTTTAGATAGGAAACACCTTTCTCTTTTATCAGCTCAGTATTTTGTGATTTCAGTTTTTCAATAGTTTTGGGATCATCAATCGCAGATATTCCACTAGAGTTTAATGAAAAAAGTAATTTTGCCACGTTTGCTATCTTTTCAGCCTTTTCTTTTACCTGCAGGATTGCCTTGTCTTGTTCATCGATTCTGCTTTGCAAGTCGCTAATTTTCTTATCAAGCGAACTTGTCTGTGTTGTCTTGCCTTTTTCAACTAATATTTTGGAAAATACCCTATCTAGGCCTTCCATAAAGCTTGGAATTTTTTCAGACTCGGAGTCTGGTATGATGACTGCAATAGGGTATACATCAAAACTTTCTTTTGATTTTACAATTACCGGTTCATGATTTCCACCTACAATTCTGCGAACAAGTGTTCTTGCAGCAGAAATTATCCTCTTGATGTCATCGTCCCCAAGGGTATTACCAGCGGAATCAAAATTGATCTCTGCAGAGCGGAGGATCTCTTCTGCGTACTTTGCAGGCAATCCAAACGTTCTTCCAATCCAACGCACAACTGGTATTGATGCGGATTTTAATTCATCAAAGTCTTTTTCATTGATATCAAAAATGTTGAAACCTTTTTGGGGAGGAGGGGTATAGGTGGACCCAACATGCAGCTCCCTATGTCTTACTTGGATCGAATGCAACAAGGCCAACACCTTGAGTTCCTTGTTGCAGTGCAACATGTTGCCATCACCAAAAAACTCGCAAATCAAGACAAATTCTTTGTCAAAACTAGCAAATCTAAGATACGCAATTCGCTCAACTCCTATTTGTTCTATTTTCACGAGTTTTAATCGCAAAAGATCATCTCTAAGACGCTTTACCAACTTGTTTTCCTCGATCTTGTCGATCTTGATTGAAGTTAACCACATTCCAATTGATGATACCACTAAAAATAGATCGGGTTTTTCTGGATGGTGAAGTTTGATGAGTATGCTGTCTTGATTTATTGAATAGATGTTGTTGACATAGTATCCATCTACTGCCTTTGATATCTCGCTGACAAGAAACGTCAGCTCTATTCCTGCAAGTGCCACACTGAACCGTCAGGAATCTGAAATATACTCTTACTGATGGCTGTCGTGACCAAACATTTTAAACCCGATGTAATAGAGTCAACCTAGAAATTTCATTGAAACACCCAAAGAAAAAGGCGCCAAATCCAGACGAGCCCAACAAAAACGATGATCAGCCAAAAACAGAGCCAGTTGACAATCAGGATGACATTACGCGACGAAAAAAACTACTAGACAAGCTGTTTTGGATTCGCATAGGACTTGCTGCAATTGCAGGCGTTGTTGCCACATTCTTGTTTGAATCAGTTGAGGGTGAAGAAAGGAGGTGGGCATCTATTGGGTTTATGATTGCAGTTTTCATAGCTTCTACAGTTATTGGAAAAGGAATGAAAATAGGGCTCCCCCCATCAGATAGAAAAAAAATTGTCACAACAGGAATTGGAAGCTACGTATTCATCTATTTGTTCATGTGGATCCTCTCATACACCCTGATACACCATTCTGGAACAGGAATCAACCCACTAAACCCGCTCTAGAGTCATGTGGAAATACAAAACCCCTGGAATTCCAGATGAGTTTTTTGAGAGAGCAGAAGAGGTCCCCATCACAAAAGAAGAGGTAAGAGCAGTCCAGATTAGCAAGGGCCGACTCTCATCTGGCAACACTGTCTACGATATTGGGTGTGGAAGCGGTTCTATAACGGTGGAGGCCGCACTACAGGTAGGTCAACAAGGAAAAATTTACGCAGTGGACATAGACCCCAAGGCAGTAGATCTCACCAAAAAAAATCTGGAAAAATTTGGCATTACAAACGTAGATCTGATTCTTGGTGATGCCAAACAAAAAACATCTGATCTGCCATTGGCAGATGCTATATTCATAGGTGGGACTGGTGATGACACAAAAGATATCGTTAAGCTTTGCCATGATAAGCTAAAACCGGGAGCAAGAATAGTTATAGGAATAATTCTGATTGAAACACTTTATGCTGCCCTGGATGCAATGAATAAACTTGACTTTGCAGATGTAGACATTACGCAAATCACAATATCAAAGAGCAGAAAAACATCAACTGGTACAATGATGCTTGCAAGAAATCCAGTCACCGTAATCTCTGCGACAAAAAGGTAGACAATTCGCTTTTAACTAGGAATTTTTGATTCATAATATGCATGATCTTGTTTGCATAGGATGCGGTCCAGGAGATCCTGAATTACTCACAGTCAAGGCAGTCAAGGCAATACAAAGCGCCGAAGTCATTGCATGCCCTACAGCAAAGGAGGGCAAGCCAAGCATTGCACTGTCTGTCGTGGAATCACTAATTGACAAATCAAAAAATCTAGAAATAGTAAATCTGGTTTTTCCAATGGTCAAAGACAAAGAAACACTTGAATCGACATGGGAAAATAACACCAAAATCCTGGCACAAAAAGTACATGAAGGAAAAAAAGTTGTGTATCTGACTGTGGGTGATCCATATCTTTACAGTACATGGATATACTTGCACAGAGAGCTGCAGACAAAACATCCTGAGATAAAGATCTCAGTCATACCTGGAATTGTTTCAATGTTTACATTTGCATCAAAGGTTGGGATCAGCTTGGCGGAGGGTGCTGAGACCATGGCAGTAATACCATCATGTTATGATTTATCCAGAGTAAAAGAAACTGCAAAAAATTGTGACACGATGATATTTCTAAAGGATGGCAGGTACTTTGATCAGGTGATCAAGCTTCTCAGGGAGGCCGGATTCTCCGATGATTCCATTTTTGCCATAGGTCAAGACCTTGGAACACCAAACGAAATTGTAAGAAAGATGAGACTTGGCGATGTAAATGAAAACACGATGACTACAAAATATTTTTCGATAATGGTGGTAAAGCGTGTCTAAGGTTTACTTTGTGGGGTGCGGTCCCGGAGACCCCGATCTGATCACAGTCAAGGCAAAAAAACTTTTACAAAAAGCGGATGTCGTTGTATATTCGGGATCTCTGATCCCGCAACAGATACTCCAAGTCTGCAAAAAAGCTAAATTGCATGATGCATCAGGCTTGGTGCGTGAAGAGATATTTGATATTTTAAAAAATAGCGCACTGCAAAACAAGCTTGTTATACGATTACACGATGGAGATCCTGCCATATATGGTGCGATACGAGAGCAAACAGACAATTTACAAAAAGTAGGAATTGAATGTGAAATAGTTCCAGGAGTTACGTCGTTTTTGGCCTCATCGGCAGCACTGGGCCTTCAGCTCACACTACCAGGTGTTACCCAAACCATAATCATAACTCGTGCGGAAAAGCGCACCAAAGTGCCACCGCAGGAACGAATCTCTGAGCTTGCCAAGCACAAATCGACGATGATATTCTATCTGAGCGTGCAACTCTTACCGGACATAGTAAAGGAGGCACTCAAGGGTGGATACATAAAGTCTACTCCTGCCGCAGTGGTATACCGAGCAAGCTGGCCTGATCAAAAAGTGATAACTGGCACACTGGAAGATATCGTCAAAAAAGTCTGGGCTGAAAAAATAACTAGAACCGCCATAGTGATGATCGGTGATGTCATACAGCCAAAGTCGTACGAATATTCAAAACTATACGATAAAACATTTAGTCATGGATATAGAAAAGCGAAGAAAAATCCACAATAATATTTCACAATATCTGATAAATTAAAATAAAAAAGAAGAGGTAATACAGGATGGCTTGACTCGTGATCAGATTTGCTCGGACAGGGCAATACGTGATATTGATTCTACTCTGAACTTGTTTTTAGTTCTTGCTGATGCTCACTTTTCAGCCATTATGGAGTTTTTTGATTTCTTCCATGTGTTGGATTATGTGTTCCTCAATCTTTTCATTTATCTCTTTGAGGTTTGGCGAATTGTGCATTACTGCTATCGAATACTCACGATAAAGACTTTCAATCCTCTCAAAATTCTCATCTGACATTGAATGCAAAACTCTGCCAACATCCTCATCCTTAAAGTTCATACCTCTCAAATAATTCACGATAAACTGACCTTTTCTTGTCGTCATTTTCTAACCCCTTTTCATCCTTCTATCTGCGAGCCTTGCTGAGACATTTACTAACTGTTCCCTTTTCATTTCCAGTTCAAACCAAATCCTCTCGGATTTTGTCTCATTGTAGGCTTTATCCAGTCTTTCTATGTCATGTTCCAAATCATACTTCATAGCCTCTAGTTTGCTGGTCATCCAGTGATCAACCTCGTCTTTGAAGTATTGAAGAATCCTATTCATGGTTAGATATGGCAATTGCAAGTTAAAACGTTTAGGCTTGGTTCTGTCTGTAAAGGTGAGCGAGTTTTCAATTATTCATGCACCCCTCGATAACCCGACAGAACCTGGAATTTTGTCAAATAAAATCGTGCCAAAGTGGTAATTTTTGGCTTTGAACCGACCGAGTATTTATACAAAAATATACCTGATCTTCTGAATATAACATGTTGAAATCACTAGTTATTCTTCCTTTCATTGCATTAACATTTGGTAACGTCCATGCTTTTGAGCCCATACCAATAACCGTTTCTGGCACAATGGATAAGATTATCTTTGATGGAAAGTGGACGCATGAGTTCGAATGGAAAGCATCCAGTCTTGATATATATCATTATGAAAATGATACGGAAATCATTCTAAGAAGTGCGCATCAGGGCGACTTTGTCTATATCTTCTTAGATCCAACAACAGATTATTCTCCAGATAAACTAGATGATCATGCAATCATTTGTTTTGATACAAAAAACAACAAATCACTAGTGGCTGACGCGGATGACTATTGTTTTATGACATATCTAGACAGCAAAAATGGCTCTGCATATCAGGGAGGATATGACTCAGAAACTAACTTCAACAAAATCACAAGTCCTGATGGATTCATTGGAATAGGCACAATATCGGATGCAAATGATAGGTATACACCCGTACCACACCCAAGCTACGAATTCAGAGTTCCCACCAATTTAATTGGGAGGGAGAGCGTATACGGCTTTTATTTCTTAGTCTATGATGGTGATACGCAAAAAGCGTACACTTACCCACAAAATTTGAATCCAGAAAACTTTGTTTCAAGTCCAAGTCAATGGGGCGAAATATATTCTCCAGACAAGTCATTACCTGAATTTGGAATCCCATTATTCTCTCTAGTTTTGTCTATTCTGGCAGTTGTATTTTTTTCACGAATAAAACAAAGAATTTCAGACACAAATCACACATGAAAATAGACACACTTTCCAAACTAAATAAACGAATTATTCGATGCAAAAGATGTCCACGACTTGTGTCATATATAAGAAAAGTGGCTAATGAAAAGACGAAACGATACAACCAGGAAAAATACTGGGGAAAGCCACTAAGCGGTTTTGGTGATCCTAGTGCGAAATTATTGATTATAGGATTGGCACCTGCCGCACACGGTGGAAATCGAACAGGAAGAATGTTCACAGGAGACAGCTCAGGAGATTGGGTAGCCAAAGTCTTATTTGAGAACGGATTTGCCACAAAAGCCACAAGTATGCATGCCTCTGACGGCTTGGAGCTTATTGACGCGTATATCACAGCAGCGGTCAAATGCGCACCACCTGACAACAAGCCTACTAGTGAAGAGGCCGATACCTGTTCTGTGTATCTTGAGCAAGAAATTGTACTTCTGAGAAACGTCAAAGTAATAATTTGTCTTGGGAAAATAGCATTTGACAGTTTAAATGGTATCCTCGGAATAAAACATCAAAAATTTTCTCATGGAAACAGCTTTACTTACAAAAATAAGACTATTTTATCTAGCTACCATCCAAGCAGACAAAACACGCAGACAGGCAGATTAAAGTGGGATCAATGGAATGAAGTATTTGTAAAAGCTAAACTGCTGCTAAATAACTGAGTTTTACTATGTAGTTTTTAGTAGCGTTTGAATGATATTACAATGAATAAGAAAACAAAGAACTTTTCGTCCTCAAACTCTATTCATATGTTGAAGAGCTTGACTGAGACGAAAGTCCAGAGGGAGAGGGAACTGATGGGAATCTTTCCCCGATCTGCTGTTCTGCAACTGCTGAAGCTTCCTGCAAGATTCTTTCTGTTTCTTCGCTCGAAACATCCGAGTTGACACTGAATGCGTCGCCTGCAAGTGAATCCATCATGAGGCCACCTAAGGTCTGTGTCATTGCATTGAGTTCTGCATCTGCTTCTGGCATGAATCGTCCAAGCGATGATCTCAAACCTTTCATGGTTGACATTGCTGGACCAATTGCTACCATAGCATCGCCCAAGTCGTGGATAGTAGTCAAGCGCAGCTGTACTTGTTCTAATGCTATTCGCGCATTGCTTAGCATCTTTGTTACTTTGCGTATTTCAGCTAGTTCGTTTGACAATACGCGACTTGCACTGGTATCGTGTTGTTGCATTGCAGCTACGATTCGTTTAAAAAGTTGAGCATCACGTTCATGCAATTTATTTAACATTGAATCCATTTTGGAAATTTGTAGTTGCAGTTTGTTTACTGCTGTCTGAATTCTTGGTTTCAATGCTCCTTGTGGTTTAACAGAGTCTTTGATTTTGTCTGTAAAACTTGCAGTTTCTTGATGTGCCCAATTCTTATCGAAGCTGGTCATGCGCAACTGTTTTGAATTTGATTCTTAATTGATATTGTGCATTATAATCAACTGAAGAGTAAATTTAGCTGACAAGACGTAAATTGCACAGGTGGGGGGTAAGGAGGTATATTGGGGAAAATAGCTGTCTTTGATTCAGGTTTTGGTTCATTATCAATAATCAAGGCAATACAAAAACATACAAAGGCAGAGATAATCTACTTTGCAGATCAAAAGAACTATCCATATGGAACAAAATCTAAAAAAAATTTGGAAAAAATAATAAAGAATTCAATTAAGAATTTACGAAAAGAATTCAAACCGGATTTGATAGTCATAGGATCCAATACGCCCTCATTACTCTTTGACAAGATGATTCATAATGATCCCATGGTGATAGGGGTGTTACCCCCCCTGATAGAGGCACAACAGCTTACGAAAACAAATTCAATTGCACTTCTTGTTACAAGATTAGTCAAGCAAAGCGACATGTTAGATGCTTTTATAAAAAAAAACTCAACTCATAATGTCAAAATTTTGAAAATAGATTCAAGTATACTTGTTGATCTTGTTGAATCTGGCAAATTCATTCACAAAAAAAATTTGTGTGTTAAGAAAATAACTGCGGTTTTATACAAAAAATTTCTTACAAATAATGTGGATGTAGTAACACTGTCAAGTACGCATTTACCATTTCTTCTCCCCTATCTAGAAAAAGTTTTTCCACACATTCGATTTTTGGATCCTGCAGAAAAACTTGCTTGTCAAATAAAGAATCATAAATTATTTTCTCCATCAAAAAGAAATACGTTGAAAATATTCAGCACAGGAAATATTGAAACTTTTCAAAATGATTTACATAAAATCGGTGTCAAAAAATCTGTTCATCGAATTGATTTCTAACACACTACAGCTAATTATAATTTGAATTAATCATCAATAATTTCCTAAATTTTTGTAATACAAATTTAATTGAATTTTTCAAAAGTTCGATTCAAATTTTGCTAAACCAGAGTGGTATCAACAAAATGGCAATTTGCCATAGTGGTATTGATTTTATCTGATAAATTCCTCATATCTTATCTGATTTTTTTGACAGATCAATCATACATTGAATGACACAAACTGTAACGAAATTGGAAACATTCTGTTGTATACTTGTGGTAACTATCACACTGTAAAGTCAGTTACACTTCAATCCATGCCAAATTCTGGATATCGAACTTTGATGAGGTAAGCAACTTTGAATGGTACAAAAATTATTTCATTATCATTAATCTTCATAATCATCTTATCATTTGGTTCATACAATGTCATAATCGGAACCGAAGGAAACGACATACTCATAGGTACAAATGGTAACGATTTGATACTAGGCATGGGTGGAAACGACAAGATCTACGGAAAGAAAGGCAATGACTGTATCGTTGGTGGGCCTGGCAACGACAAGATCTGGGGCGGAGACGGTAATGACACCATATTCGGTGGAGACGGTAATGACACCATATTCGGTGGAGACGGTAATGACAAAATCTGGGGCGGAAAAGGCAATGACTACATCGATGGTGGCGCAGGCAATGACAGGATAAATGGAAATCAAGGCAATGACACAATACTAGGCGGGGATGGTGACGACTTGATTCATGGAGGAGTAGGTGATGATATAATATATGGTGGGGCAGGCAATGACAGGATTTTTGGAGGTCAAGGAAATGACATCATCGATGGTGGTGCAGGTGACGACTTCATACACGGCGGTCAAGGCAATGATACAATAAACGGCGGAGACGACAACGATAAAATCTACGGCGGTCAAGGCAATGACATTCTAAACGGCAATAATGGGGATGACTTGATACATGGTGGTCAAGGCAACGACTACATCGATGGAGGAAATGGAAAAGATACGTGCTTTGGCGGTCAAGGAAACAACACAATCGTAAATTGTGAAAAAGAAGACAAAAAGATGAAAGAGGCAGAAGAGGAAAATGACAATGAGGGAGAACCAGAGGATGATGACAACGATAAAGACAAAAAAGGCAAGAAAGACAAATAACTAAATTATTTTAATTACTTAATCTGTCAACTATGGGAAAGCAGTAGCCTGTAACAAGACAGATTCGAGTTCTGAAATTCTGACCCTGTCTTGTTGCATGGAATCACGGTGTCTTAGTGTTACTGTGTTATCTTGCAGTGTTTGATGATCTACAGTGATGGCAAAGGGAGCGCCAACCTCATCTAGTCTTCTATATCTTCTGCCTATGGCGCCAGAATGATCCAAAAATGCGTCATATTTTCGCTTTATTTTCATGTAAATCTCATCGGTTTTTTCTTTGAGGCCATCTTTTTTGACTAGAGACAAAACCCCAATGTGAATTGGAGCCAAATATGGTTTGATGGAAAGAACTATTCTGTCATTTTGTTTGTCTTCGTGTAATCCGTGCTCAAGGATGGTATAGAGACTTCTGTCTATTCCCATTGATATCTCAAATATGTGAGGGAGGACTTTTTGTTCGTCGTCAAGAACCTCGAATTTCTCTCTGCTTTTGTTTGCATGGCTTGATAAATCATAGTCTGACCTATAGTTGCAGGCAACTAACTCGAGCCATCCAATGGCGGTTTGAATCTCAAAATCAAACGCAACTGTGGCATAGAACGCCTTTTCTTTTTCTCCCAATCTTCGGAATCTACTCTTTGTCATATCGATTCCTGTTTTTTCATAAAATTCAGTCAGTATGCCAAGGTAATATGCAACAAACTTGTTTGGTAATGCTCCTGACTCTACAGCCTCTCTACAACTCATCGTCTTCAAGTTGTCATTTATCCATAGTCGAATTGCCGTGTCTTGAACTTCGGAGAATCTATCTAGATCATCTAGATTGTTTGGATTACAGAAAACCTCGATCTCCGCTTGGTAAAATTCGCGCAATCTGAGCAGACTCTGACGCGGTGAGATTTCATTTCTGAAGCTTTTGCCGATCTGTGCTATGCCCAATGGCAATTTTCCACGCATCGTCTTGAATAGACGTGGAAAATCAACAAAAATAGACTGACATGTCTCAGGCCTAAGGTAGGCTGCCTCTGCTTCCGGTCCAATTTCCACTTTAAACATCATGTTAAACTTGTGTGCCTTGTCAAACACTCCCTTACATTTTGGACATTGGATTTTATTTTCAGAAATTATCTTATCAAAATTATCTAGATCTGCACTTTCTGGAATCTCAATCTTTGAAACCTCAAAAATAAGCTTGTCTGCCCTGAGGTTCAATCCACACTGCTTACATCGTACAACCGGATCTGCAAAGCTTGCCAGATGCCCTGATGCCTCAAACACAGATTGCGACATTATTTGAGAGCCGTCTATTTCCAGCATACCATCGCGACGCACAAGCTCACGTCTCCACAACTCGATAAATTTGGTCTTCATGCTGACCCCAGATGGCCCATACTCCCAAAATCCAGCCTGCGCATCAGAATAGATCTCACAGCTTGGAAAATAGAACCCACGCTCAAGTGCAAGCTGCATGATATTATCGTAATTCAACGACTCAACACCAGAGTATGGAAATAAATTTCAAGCTATGCAAGTTCTTTGACCTTCTTTATATTTCCAAAGTCGTCTCTTGTGTTATCTATTGGCGTCTCCAGAATTATTGGAATGTTGTGTTTGTTTGCCAGCTTGATTGTTGCACTCATACCTTTTTCACCTATCTTGCCAAGACCTACGTGCTCGTGCCTGTCTAGGTTGGATCCAACCTCTCCTTTTGAGTCATTAAGATGCAAAATCTTGAGATTCTCAAATCCCACCGTCTCTTCAAACTTTTTGAAGGTTTCCGTAACATCTTTTTCGGTTCTAAGATCATACCCATATGCAAATGCGTGACATGTATCAAAGCAAACACCAAATCGGTTCTTTGGTTTTAGTTGGGAAAAGATCTCTGCCCATTGTGCAAATTCGGAGCCAACTGAATTTTTCTGACCAGCTGTATTTTCAAGTAAAATGACAACGTCGTTTTTCACGGATGCTGCCTTTGAAAATGCATTGATGAGCTGCTTTATTCCCTTTTGTTCTCCCTCACCCATGTGGCTACCTAGGTGTGCAACAAGATATGGTATGCCAAGCTGCCCGCATCTTTTCACTTCCTTGATTAGAACATCCACAGATTTTTCATGAGTGGCAGCATTTGGGGACGCAAGATTTGGCAAATAGGGCATGTGTGCGACCGTTGCAAACCTGTCGATCTTGCTTGAGGCGAGTTTTTCTCTAAATTCTGCCGAGTCTTTTTCGGGAATATCCTTTGCAGTCCACATACGGGGGCTGCGAGTAAATATCTGAAACGCTGTGCACTCACGCTCTATTGCGTTATCGACTGCGGCCCCAAGGGAGCCAGAGATCGATACGTGAAGGCCTACACGCATATCGATGGTCATATTTTGAACAATTTAAACCACTGTCGATCAGACTCAAATTTTTAATGTCAAATCGTGCGATTACTTGTGTGTTAAAGTTAGGAACAGAAGAAATAGCCAAGTACCCTTTTTTGACAGAAGCAGGAAACTATCTAAGAGAAAAAGGCTTCACACTTGAGCAGTTTGACAAAGACGAGGATCTAAAGCCAATAATGGAGCTGGCAGTATCTAGAATAAAGACTGCTGCGGACGGCAAGATCTTCAATTCCGATTTTACAATAAAGAACCTGGATGTTGAGGTATTTTCCTTTCTTATTGCGGTGATCATGCTCAGGCAGAGCAACATGTCCACTTTGATAAAACGATTCTCTCTGGCAGAGGCGCGAAGAGCAGAAAAGTTCCTAGAAAGAGACCTTTCTGACATGACCAACAACACAAATGAGCAACTCGCAATCAAAATAATCAGGGATCTTTTTGCGATGGAAATTCAAAAGATTGATGATTACTTTGTCATCCCCGTCCCAGATTACCTGAAACACTCGGTAAACTTTCATGAGCAAGAATGGAAACTGGTCAACAGGTTGGTGGACAACGGAAACGTCTTTCTCTCAGCACACGAGACAGTCAGACTGATCAGAAAGGAGTTGGACAACTATATCAGCTCAAAAGTCCGTTCCGTAAGCATCCCAACAATACCTAATTCTTTTAAAAAACATGTGGACGAGCTTGTTAATTTGGCAAAAAAATTCTCCGTGCAGTTCATTGAAACAACGGAATATCCGCCTTGCATCAAGCACGCTATGGATGTACTGAGCAAGGGTGAAAATCTCCCACATTCGGGGCGCTTTATGCTGGCAACATACCTACTCAACAAGGGACAAGCAATTGAAGAAGTCGCACCACTTTTCAAAAATGCACCAGACTACAACGAAAAGATAACACTATACCAGCTCAAGCATCTGGCTGGCAATTTTGGCAGTGGTACCAAGTACGCCTGTCCGTCTTGCGAGAAGCTAAAGAGCGAAAATCTTTGCTTTGCGATACCAGAATGCAACAACATAATCAATCCACTGCAATTTGGAAGGAAAAAGGTAACTAATGCTTGAAAAAGACGCAAAGATTCTAGAAGAGTCTTTCAAAAAATATTATTTTGATCATTTTGATCTGATTCACACCCCAAAAAATCCAGAAATGCGAGAGTTCGGATATCAAAAACTTAACTCTGGAATGAGCAGGCACCTATCACTGAAATCTGATAAGGAGCTGCATCTTTTGCTCATGACCCAAGTGCCATCAGACGTATATTGTTCAAATGCGCGTTACTCCTTCCCAAATCTTCCGATGGCAGAAAAAGACTGGCAGGACGCCAATCTGATCTTTGATATAGATGCAAAAGATCTGCATCTTCCATGTAGGGCCAATCACACATACAGGAAATGCACTAGCTGTGGAAATGTCTTTGCCAACTTGGATCAGTGTGACAAATGCAAGGCAACAAAATTTGAGACTGTATCTGTACTATGCTCTGATTGTATCTCTGCTGCAAAAGTGGAGGTAAAAAAGCTGATTGCAATCCTGATTACGGATCTTGGAATAAACAAGGAAAACATCGCTGTGTACTTTTCTGGCAACGAAGGATTCCACGTACACATAACAAGCTCCAACTATGAAAAACTCGATTCAAGGCAAAGGGCGGATCTTGTGGATTATGTGATGCTCAAGGGTGCTATGCCGGAAACATTTGGCGCAAAATACAACTTTGCAAAATCCGAGTTTGCAGACATTGATGACAAAGGTTGGCTTGGACGTGTCTCAAAGCACATCTTTGGCTCAAAGTCAAACAAATCCAAGATCTCAAAGCAGATAATCTCAGAAGGATACACTTCATTCAAACAAAGACTGGAACAAACCCAAAAAGAGATAGGAGTTCGAGTCGATCCAAACGTAACAATCGACGTTCACCGAATCTTTAGGCTTGGTGGCACGATTAACAGCAAAAGCGGTCTGACCAAGACGTTATGCAAGGATGTAGAAAAATTCAACCCCTCATCCGATGCGTGCTTTATTGATGATGACAAGGTGACTGTAACCGCAAACTGCCCACTAGAATTCAAGCTAAAATCCAAAAAATTCGGCCCATACAAAGACGAGCAGCTGACTGTTCCCAAATATGCAGCTGTTTATATGATCTGCAAGGGATGCGCCACAATAACATAGTGGGTAAGACATTAATTCACCTCCAAGGGAAAAACTGTGATTTTGTATTCCTCTACCGAATCTAGTTCGCCACAGCCAGATGCAGGCAAGTTCATACGCCTAGGCATAATCGCGGTAATAGGCATCATAGTCCTGGTGATGGTGGGAAACCAGGGAGTCATTTTGTCAATGAATATGACTGAATTTGGCGACCAGTTCACAAAGCCACTTCACTATTCTATAATCTCCGCACTGGTTCTCTCGGCCATCGCACTTCTTAACGTGGACATCAAAAACAGATCCTCGATTGTTTGGTATTCCATACACATAGTGATCACATTTTTGAATCGCGCAACGCATGATCCTGTCTCAAAAAACATCTCTAGCTTCAAAGACTACAAGCTAAGCGTCCCACAATTTGTGATATGGCAGATAACCAAGGTCTTCCTCTTTGGCGCGTTTTTTGTCAACATCATGTTTGGACTTGCTCTTGCCTACATGCTTGACGGCAATGACTTGGGCATTGGTAGCATACCGACAATTTTCTCACTACCATTTATCACTCCAGAGTCGTCTAATCAGGCGCAAACCGTAATAGAACTTATCCCAGCTCTGACGATCGTCATCCCGCCACTACTTGGCGTAATAGGAATAAGACTCGCCTTGTATGTAGGCCTTCACTCCATCATACGAGTAATCACATCATACATTTACGATTCCTCACAGGGAAAACCAAAATTCCTAAACTATGTCTCCACAATAGAAGCAATAATCGGAATCGGTGTGATCTGGGCAGGCATCAACTTGTTCTTTACGGAACAAATTGACTATAACACGCGTTATGTAATCGGGGGAACACTTGCTGCAGGATTTGTCTTGATTGCGTTTTCCATCCTTGATCGAATCCGCTCCAAAGTCCTGACACACCCAATAAAGCGCGACATCTACATTCGCATATTTGCGCTGATCGCAATAGGAATCATAGCTGGCTCGATAATGGCAGTAAACAACAGCATCGCAGACACGCGCAAAATAGAGTACCTTGGACCGTACACGCAACAACAAATCTCTGTAAACAGGTATCTTGGAGAGCTAGACAAAATCGCCCAAACAACGAACGACGTCAAACTCTCGTCGATTTCGCCAAACAACATCGAATCATACATAGAAAAAAATCGTGATGTACTTGACTCCATACGTATCTGGGACTGGGAGGCTGCTTATGCAAAATTAAAACCAGAAATCGGTCTCATTCCGTATATAGATTTTGAAGACAACGACATTCTCAGATTCAATAGCACGTTATACTGGACTGCATCAATGAAGCCGGTTCTTCCGTCAAGCGTGAGCTTGGAAAATAGGTGGTACAACGAACACCTAGTATATACACACGTTCCAAATGGATTTTTGACGTTGGATGCTACAACAGGTCAGTCGGTAGAAAGCAACAACCTATTCTCACAAAAGTCGATCTATTATGGAGAAGGGGGACTCTTTAGCGAAACTTGGTCTGCGTATCCAACAAATCGAGGCAGCATAAGCGCAGAGCTAAACGGCGCACTATATTCGGGAGATGGCGGCATAGATGTATCTCCACCGCTAAGCTGGGTTTTTGAGCCCAACTTTCTTTTGTCGTATCCTGGAACATCTGTGCACGTGATGCGATACAAGGACATCTATGACAGAATGGCTATACTCTACCCGTACTTTCTGTATGATCTGTTTGGGCAAAAAGTGGACTTTTATCCTGTAACTGACGGCACGAACACGTATTGGCTAGTCCCACTAATTGTGGGGTTTGATACACATTCAGTTCCATGGTCAATTGGAAACCCATATCTCAGACTGGTCGGATTCGCACTGGTTGATATCTACGATGGAGACGTTACGTTACTCAAGTATGGCGATGATTATTTTGCCAAAATAATTGAAAGCCAGTACGGCTCAAAATTTCAGCCAATACCATCTTGGCTAAATGAGCAGATAAGATATCCGCAAGAATTATTCACTTGGAAAACCGAGATGTTCAACATATATCATGTAACAAACAAAGAGACATTCATTCAGGCAAACTCATTTTACGAAATCCCAGACAAGCTTGAAGCATACTACATGGAGGCAAAGCCGCCTGGATACGAAAGCACCAAGTTCTTGGGGCTCTTGTCTTTGGAGCTCCGTGGCTCACAAGGAAAGAACCTCTCAGGGTACATGATAGTGGAAAACGATCTGTCGACTCTTGGAAACATGCGTTTCTACCAAGTTCCGCTCAACTCGACTACAAAACTAATCGGACCAACAGCAGTACGGGAAGCGCTGGACAAGGACAGCGACTTTGCACAACTAAAAACGCTTCTGAGGACTCCGCGTATAGGGGACAACATCCTCTACAAAGTGGGAGATCACGATGTCTACTTTATACCGGTATATACTGCCGGATCAGGGGGTGTAGTTGCAGAACTGGGCACAATCGCAGCAGTAGGAGCTGCATTCAACGGAGAATACTATGTAGGCCTTGGGAATACCCAGCAGGAAGCATTTGAGGCATATCTGCAGAAACTTGCAGGGGTTGTACCGACATCAACGTCTACGACAGAACCGGGATTTGACAAAAACGCAAGAATTCAAGCAATAAAATCAGTATTTGAAGAAAAGAACATAGAGATTGTAACCCCAACATCGCTTTCCATCCCGCTTTCATTTAGGGAAGGCGAGGTTTCGTTCTTCACACAATCCGATCTTGATGCAACAAACGATCTACTTGACAAATTCGCAAACGACTTTGTCATCCCAAGATCAAAGCGCGTCATCATGTGGCAAGATGGAGACATCGTGAACATTGGAACAATCATAACAATTGATAATATAGCCGAGCTGCACTACGTATCAGTCGAAGTAGGCAAGTAAATTCCAAATGCTGTTGCTAGTTGATAACGGCTCGATATTCACAAAAAATCTAGTGGATTTTCTCACAAAAAACAAAGTTGACTTTGTAGCCAAGCCGTTTGAGCAGATAGAGTACCCAGAAATTGCCAAGTTTGAATCATTCATTTTGTCTGGGAGGAAACACAACAACAAGGAAATGAATGCGCTAAACTCTAAAATAATCAATCATGCCATCTCTAAAAAAAAATCATTGCTTGGTATTTGCTATGGCGCAGAAATCTTGGCACTGACAACTGGCGGCACAATTAGAAAAATGGATTCACTGCAAAAAGGAAACAGCACAGTCAACATCACAACTGAAAACCCATTATGTGGTGGAACCATTCAGGTATATCAAAGCCACAACTATGAGATAGCGCAGCTAGGCAAATCGCTGATTCAGATTGCAAGATCTGTCAGCTGTAACTATGAGATAGTCAAATACAAAAACTCCAAGATCTACGGTGTGCAGTTTCATCCAGAAATGACACAAGACGGTCTGTCAATAATTGAGCGATTTTTTACGCTCTGATTAATTTAATAATAAAGAGAAAAAAATCAAACCATGAGCGAGCATGAGCTCCTACTTCCGCCAGTCACTGAAGAGAATGTTTGCCTGCCTCTGGCAGTATCGGCCGTATCAAAATACTGGGATGTGAATCTTCCATTTACAGAAGCAAAAGAGATTGCAAAAAAATATGCAAATGTCCGCGGAAGTATCCTGATTGAGGGCATAGAGCTTGCGGAACGACACGGACTTGGCAGCCTGGTTCTCCATTCTTCGCTATCTGAATTAAAAAAAGTAATTGACATGGGAATCCCACCAATTGTTATTTTGCCAGGCTTGTTTGAAGTTGTTCAACACGCCTCTGTAATCTCAGGATATGACGAAAAAGAAAAATCGATCATTCATTACATGCCACAGCCAGACCAAATAGGAGTAATCCCAGAAAAACAGTTTGACAGACTCTGGGAAGAAGACGGAAGGCTTGCAACACTTGTGGCTCCAACTGATATCATATCCACCATACGAGTAGACAACAGATCAAAAGAAAAATCAAACCGGTTATGTTTTGTTTCAGAAAAACTAAACCTCCAGGGAAAAACAGACGACGCGATAAAGACGCTAAAGGAGGCAATAGATCTTGATAAGACTAACTCAACTGCACTGTGCCTTCTTGGTGGAATATATAATGAAAAAAACTCTCCTGAATGCGCCGAATATTATGAGCAAGGCATAGCACACAACAAAAGATGTTACTTGGCATACAGGGGACTTGGAAACTATTATCTAAAGACAAAACAGTATGAGAAAGCAGAGTCGTACTATACCAAAGCAATTGACATCAATCCGGGCCGATTTGGACCAATTTACAAAAATCGTGGCTTGGCAAGGCTTGAGCAAAAGAAAAACAAAGAAGCGAAACAAGACTTTGAAAACTATCTAAGATACGCACCAAACGCTAATGACAAAGAGAGCATATCGCAGGCAATAAAGGAGCTTTAGATGCGGAGTGCGGGAATTGAACCCGCGACCTTCAGCTTGGGAAGCTGACGTCCTGCCAGGCTGGACTAACTCCGCGTAAATCGAGTTTTTGAAACTAGCATTATTATAGTTTCGAGCACTAGGAAAATCATGGATGCTCGCTGTCCGGAATGTGAAAAGGTGGCAGTTCTTGATGACGAAATGAAATCCATAAAATGCCCGCACTGCAACTTTGAGACGGATTATGACACTTACTTGGAAATAATGAAAGACAAGGCAGTCAACATGGCAGCAGACTACATCCCAAAAAGGTCAGGCCTGTAATCACCAAAAAGAACCCTTATCTGAGCAGTCAAGGTGCGCTCCACAATTGCTACAAATCATGTGGCACGCCTGCATGTCAGTCATCTTGTTGCTGCATCTTGGACAGGTGATCTCTTCTTTCATCTGCATTAAATGCGCAGATCAACCTTAAAGATTTTGTCCAAAGGTTAATTAGCCTCTCAAAATTCTTGAGCAATACTTGGCTAACTTTAAGCTGACAATATCGGACAAAAAAGGAAAATCCCTATCAAAGGAACTAAAAGATAGGGAAGCAAGCGCGTTGATAGGCCTTCACATAGGCAGCGAAGTTGATGCAGCATTAGCTGGACTTGGTGGCAAACTAAAGATTACTGGTGGAAGCGACAAATCAGGAATCCCAATGCGTTCAGACATTTATGGTTCTGCAAGAAAGCCCGTCTTGATTTCAAAAGGAGTTGGCCTGCAAACCGCTGAAAAAGGACAACGAAGACGACGACTGATCCGTGGAAATACAATATCCGAAGAAATCTATCAGCTAAATTGTTCATATGATGGAGAAATCAAAGTAGAAGAAGCTCCTGCAGAAAACAAAGAAAAGGCATAACTTAACATAACAGAGCTTTTGAAGTTTGATAATGCACTGGCGTGACACTTTACCAGATTGGTACGTAAAAAAATACGGCTATCAACCATGCGTCAACATTGGGACCGCAGGACACGTAGATCATGGAAAAACAACTCTGATTCAGGCACTCACCGGTCAGTGGACAAGCGTTCACAGCCAAGAGCTCAAGCGAGGAATCACAATACGCGTGGGATATTCCGATGCGGCGTTTTACAAGTGCAAAAGCTGCGAAGTACCACTTGGATACTCGACTACTCCAAACTGTCCAAATTGCGGACAGGAAAGCGAGCTATCCAGAGTAGTTAGTTTTGTGGACAGCCCAGGACATGAGAGTCTCATGGCAAACATGCTGTCTGGCGCCGCACTTATGGACGGAGCAATGCTCTTGGTTGCAGCAAACCAGAAAGTTCCACAGCCACAAACAAAAGAGCACCTATTAGCACTACAAATCCTTGGAATACAGCAAATTGTGATCGTCCAAAATAAAGTCGATCTTATCTCATACAAGGAAGCAACTGCAAACTATGCAGACATTGTCAAATTCGTCAAGGGAACAAAGGCAGCAAAATCTCCAATCATACCGATCTCTGCACAATCAAGACTGAACATTGACGCGTTGATTGGCGCAATAGAAGAAACAATTCCAACGCCAAAAAGAACCGAATCGAAAGATCCCGTAATGCACGTGCTACGATCTTTTGATGTGAACAAACCTGGAACAAAGATCAAAGACATCAGGGGAGGAATAATTGGTGGAAGCCTGACTCAAGGAACATTCTCAATAGGTGAGGAAATTGAAATAAAGCCAGGAATTTTTAACTCCAAGAAAAATACATACGAGCCAATCAGAACGCAGATTGTCTCGTTGGGAACTGCTGCCGGAATTGTGGATGACGTAAAGCCGGGGGGGCTTGTTGCAATTGGAACAAAACTTGATCCATCAATGACAAGGAGTGACTCCCTTGTGGGCTCAGTCATTGGCAAACCTGAAACGCTTCCCGAAAACTCGGCTACGGCAAAACTTGAAGTTAATTTGTTTGATTCTGCAGTCGGAACAGTAAATGATATCAAAGTCACACCAATTCAGGTGGGAGAATCATTAAGGCTCAACATCGGAACGGCACCCGTCCTTGCCAAGGTAAACAAAGTCAAAGCGGAAAAAATTGAAGTTCAGTTCAAAAGGCCTGTATGCCTCTTTGAGAGCAGCAACGTTGCCTTGAGTCGAAAAATCGAGGACAGATGGAGACTAATCGGTGCAGGCATAGTTGGTTGAGGTAATATGCGACACGAGTTTTCTTATTCATATAGCTAACAATAGGATCAAAAACCTTTCAACCATTGAGACAGAAATAGGAGACATCAGATTTGTGGTTCCAGATGTCGTAGTAGATGAGCTAAAAAAACTGGGACAATTAAAAGAAAAAAAACAAGCAATAGAAACCACATTGCAACACATCAGGCCATTCAAAACAATAAATCTTGGAGGAAATTATGCAGATGACTCTTTTGTAACATATGTCAAAAAAAGCGGCGGAGTTGTCGCAACTATAGATAAGGATTTAAAATTGGCAATAAAAAAGGCCGGAGGTTCAGTTCTGTCTATTTCAAATAACAGAATTGTGTTGGAAGCCAGCACAGTTTAATTAACTTCTATTGAAACTAATTTCACAATTCGTTGCTTAGCACTAAAATCACGTTCTCTATGGTGCAAAAGTTCCAGATAATGAAGTTTGAGCTATTATGTGGTTTTGCATTGCTTCTTCCACTTGTTTTTTCGTAGCTCCGCTCTTGAGTATAATCTTTGAATTCAATGCGTACAACTTGAAGACATATGTGTGTCTTTTATCTGGAGGAGCTGGCCCACCATATCCAATCCCACCAAAATCTGTAGTTCCCTGCATTGCATCTTTTGGCAAGGAAGATTCTGAAATATCTGATTCTTTTGGCTCTAGGTTCCAAACTACCCAGTGAACCCACAACTTTCCTACCGCCCCCATTGCGTCTGGATCATCCATGATCAGCACTAAAGATTTTGCACTAGGAGGTATCTGTCTTATTTTCAATGGCGGACTGACATTATCGTATTTGTACCCGTACTTTTTTGGAATTTCTCTACCATCCTCAAAGCTTGGACTCTGTAAAATCAATTTACATAAAAGTTTGTTTTATCCCTAGAGTTAAATTTTTCTAAAATCAAATTCCAACTAGGATTACAATCTAACAATTAACACTAATCAATTAATGACTGATATATGCCTGTAACTAAAGCCCAAAAGAGTAATAAGCGGACTTTCTGGAAAAATAGCGTTTGATTTCTAATAAAAAATTATTTTCTATAGGAAGCTTTGAGTTTAGCCTACATCATCTGTTAATAATTGGAATTCTCTCACTTTCATTTTCAATAACTGCAATGATTCGCTCACAGCCAACAGGCTATGGATTTCAGCTAAACGAATTTGATCCATTCTTCAATTACAGGGCAACAAAATTCATCGTAGAAAACGGCATTCCAGCTTATTTCCAGTGGCATGACGACATGAGCTGGTATCCGTTCGGCAGAGACGTAGCCAATACGTCACAGGTAATGTTGCACATTACAGCGGCAGTACTGTATGGGGCATTTGCAGGTGGCTCTGATCTGTATGGCTTTACAATCGTGCTTCCAGTTATTTTTGGCTCTCTTACAACAATTGTTATATTTGCACTGGTACGACTCATTGGTGGTACAACTGCTGGACTGTTTGCATCCTTGCTTTATTCTATATCGCTGCCGATAATCACTAGAGGAACTATTGGCTGGTTCAAATCGGAACCTCTTGGATTATTTTATGGATTGCTTGGAGTTTATCTATTTTTGAGTGGAATTAAATCATCGTCTAGCAGGATTGCCTTTGCCAAATTAATTGGAGGCGGCATATTTCTTGGATTTGCATTCTCGGCTTGGGGTGGAACGGACTTTTTTGTTTTACCTTTAGGATTATTCCTTCTTTCACTACCGTTTGTCAGAAAAGATATTGGCTTTCTGAGATGGGCATTACCAGTATTCGTTCTTGGTCTATTCATATCTTTATTAGCATTTGAAAGGCCAGGTATTGCTTTTTTTGTAAAAGCCAGCGGATTCATGATAATAGGCCCGACAATATTTGTTGTGGCATGTTCTTTTATTCAAAGATTGGGAGGTGAGGAAAAGCGAAAGAGAAACAGCGCTCTTCTCCTAATCGCAACAATAGTAGCAGGAATTGCGATATTGTCAGCAAATGTTTTCGGACTACCTAGCTTCAGGTATCTGAACGCGATAAATCCATTTCTGACCACGATAGATCCTCTAGTGGATTCAGTTGCAGAGCATTCCACCACGACCGTATTTCAATCATTTTTGTTCAACTCTGGTTTTATGGTATTTGCAGCCATAGGTGTGTGGCTTATCTTCAAACACCTCCATAGTGATTCTAATGAGAGACGTGATCTACATATCTTTGCATTAATCTTTGGATTACTTGGCGTCTACATAAGTTCAGCCTTCATAAGGCTCGAGTTATTCTCTTCATTATCGCTTGCCATACTTGGCTCAGTTGGCCTCGGCATGATCACAAAAGAAATGTTTAGACAAGATAAAAAAGAAAATAAAAAACTGTTCAAGTCGCACCCAAGAACTTTGACAATCTCTTATTCGGCAATAATTGCAACTCTGTTAATAATTCCATTGATGATCCCAGTAAGCGCAAATTGGATCAATGGTGCAAATGTGCCTCCGACCATTCTTAACGGGGGAAGCAACTACAACATATCTACAACCGATTGGCTTGACGCAATGCAATGGATAAAAGAAAACACACCAGAGGATGCGGTTGTTGCCTCTTGGTGGGACTATGGTTATTGGATTACCACGCTTGGAGAGCGTAGATCTATAGCTGATAACGCTACACTGATTGATTGGAGAATCAAACAAATGGCACAAGTATTTCTGAGCACACCAGAGAAAGGATGGGAGATTTTGAACGAAATGGATGCTGATTATGTTCTAGTCTACGTTGCTGCACAGCGAATTAACAATGAGGAACCTCCATTGTATCTTGCTCAGGGTGGAGGTGACGAAAGCAAAAAACAGTGGTTTATGAGAATCGCTGGCGTACCTGTAGAAAAATACCTCTATGATGACGGTCTTAGCTCCACCCCTGAATTCTGGAATGAGACGCTACTTGGCAAGATGATCCCATTTACTACTTTTGCCTACATAGACTTGGCAAATCAAAAACAAGCAAATGCGTATGTGTCTGGGTTCACTCCTGTATATCTTGATGATATCAAGTTTCCAGAAAACGGAACCGGCCCACTAAAACTGGCTTACATGTCATCAGGTTTTCTGCGAGAAAATTCAGGCCCAATTAATGGCGTCTTGATCTACGAGGTAAACAAAGATTACAAACCTCAGGAAACAGTAGTACCTACGTCGGAATTCACTAGCGGTGAAAGCGAAAACCAGATTGCAACAATTTCAACAAGCTTTGGCAATATTGTTATTGCATTAAAACCAAACATCGCGCCAAAAACAGTTGAAAATTTTGTCAAGCTAGCGGATTCAAACTTCTATGACGGAACGCTTTTCCATAGAATCGTGCCTGATTTTGTTATCCAGGGAGGAGATCCAAACACCGTTGATGGGCCTCCTGGAACATGGGGTACAGGAGGGCCTGGGTACACAATTGATGCTGAACTAAGTGATCTGAAGCACACAAAATACATGGTTTCGATGGCACGCGGCCAGGACATTAACAGTGCCGGTTCACAATTCTTCATAATTGTTGGTGATGCACCATGGCTTGATGGACAGTATACCATATTTGGCAAGGTAATTGAAGGCAAAGACGTGGTTGATAAAATAGCTGCACTTCAGACAAACCTAAATGATCAACCAGTAGATTGGGAAAGCGCTAGAATCAAAACTATAGATATTTCCTAATTTTCTTCTCTGAATTTATCCATTATGCGATAGCGAGCATACTTGTCATCAGGCGAAAACTTGGCAGGATGAGCAGTCGTCGTCTTGGAATCACACTGCGGGCATTGTTCCTTTAGTGTGTATCTTTTGCAATCAGGACACTTTCTAAGCTGAAATTTCAAGGCTATCCCTCTCTGGTTTTCTTGGATTCCTCTCTTGCAAAACTAAATGTACCGTTATTTTTCTCAATGACTTTCTGAATCTTGTCCAAAATCGGCTTGAGCATTCTTTCCGCGGTTTTAAAGTCCTGTCCCTTGACACTTATTCTGTATTTTGGTGCACCAATGTAGGTCACAGATATGTTAGAGGCCTGATCCCCAATTGAGTCCAAAATTGCATTCTTTATCAGCTCTACACCACTAGACTGGTTACAGGTAATTTCGCATATTCCGCGTATCTCAACAGATGGTGGTTTTATCTTTGAGCTGGCCTCTTCTATTGCGGACAGGGTTTTCTTTGCAAGTTTTAGATCATCAAGAACAGATATTCCCTTTGTTACAACGTCCAAAAATGCGTCATAAACAAAATCATACTTTGAAAAAATTGCGTCTTCCAGCTTTTCAAGTTCCTTGTCTGAAAGTGCCGCCGTGTCCTTGACTGCTTGTAAAAGAGTCTGACCCTTCTCAATTCTCTTTACCTCCAAGAGCTTTTTCTTTTGTTGTTCCTTTGAAACCTGTTTTAATGAAAGATCAATCTCAGATCTGTTTGGGTTTACTTTCTTCACAAGAAGAACTTTTTTTTCTCCTTCCCTGACGAACTTGTTTACGGAGCGAACCCAACCTGGCGCTATCTCAGAAATATGCAAAAATCCTTGCATGCTATTATATTCATCAAGCGTTACGTATGCTCCATGATCAGTAAGCTTTGTTATGGTTGCGATTACTATTTCTCCAATTTCTGGAAGCTCTTGAGATTCGGTAGCCAACGTAGCTTTGGCTTGAGCTACATAATTTAATGTTGTTGCTTAAAAGTCGATGCCTTTTTTCGCTCGTATTCCGCGTTGAAATGGATGCTTGATCTCTCTCATCTCAGTTACCAAATCCGCAACATCGATTATTTCCTGTCTGACATGATTTCCAGTCAAAACAATACTCACTTTTTGCGGCCTGACTTTGATCAGCTCAAGTACTTGCTGTAACTCAATTAGGCCAAGATTTACGGCATAGTTTATCTCATCTAAAATCACCAAGTCATATTTTTCCGAGAGAATTTTTTCCTTGCTGATCTGAATCGCCTCCTGAGCAATTTTTTGATGTATTTCTTTTGGAGTCCTGTCGTCTAAAATTCCAACAAAGCCTTTGCCTACTGCTGTCAGCTCAAACTCCGGCTCGAGTTTTTTAGATGAGCTCATCTCACCATAGTGCCAAGAGCCTTTGATGAACTGGATCATGCAGATCCTATGATTGTGTCCAATTGCTCTTAGGGCCATTCCAAGTGCCGCAGTAGTCTTCCCTTTACCTTTGCCCGTGTATACAATTACAAGGCCGCTTTGTTTTTCCACAACCAAGAGTCGCAAACGAATACTAAAAAGATTGGTATAGTTCCTTTTTCAGAGGCTAGATGATATAAAATTGAAAATACCTCGAATCGTCATTGCGGGAGCAACAAGTGGTGTCGGAAAGACATCAATCACATGCTCCATCATATATGGGATGAAAAACAGAGGGTATTCTGTTCAGCCATTCAAGGTAGGTCCTGATTATATAGATCCGATGTACCTTTCTGCAATTTCTGGCAATTCTGCAAGGAATCTTGATTCTTGGATAATGGGCAAAAATTCTGTAACTAGAAGTTTTGCCAAAAATTCTACATCGGATATCTCAGTCATTGAAGGAGTGATGGGTTATTACGATGGTTTTTCTGGAGCCTCAAACTTTTCAAGCACTCACCACATTGCCAGCATTCTTCAAGCCCAAGTGATTCTAATCTTGGATGCAAGCAGGACAGCACGCTCCATTGCGGCAACCGCACTTGGATTTGCAAAATTTCACAGAAATTCCAGAATTAAAGGACTGATTCTCAATAAACTTGGAAGCAAAAAACATGAGCAAATGTGCAAAGTGGCACTTGAACCGCTGAGAATTCCAATACTGGGCTGCATCCCAAAAAATCAGGATATTTCCTTAGAGTCTAGGCATCTGGGATTGATACCTGTAGCTGAGCAGTCGGATCTAAAACAACGAATAAAAAAAGTCTCTAAAACAATCTCGGCATATCTTGATGTCGATAAAATAATATCAATTGCAAGACAGGCTGGGCCGTTCTTGCAGACCAGCAAAATCAGTCATGAAAAAACCAAAACCACGATAGGTGTGGCGCTTGACAAATCTTTCAATTTTTATTATTATGACAACTTTGACGCACTACGTCGACAAGGCGCGAAACTAGAGTTTTTTAGCCCAATCTTGGATTCCTCTCCTCCACAATGCTCAGGCATTTACATAGGTGGAGGATTTCCAGAAGTGTTAGGCCAACCGCTCGCAAAAAATCATGCGATGAAAAAATCAATCAAAAAATTAGCTGAGGATGACATGCCAATCTATGGGGAATGTGGAGGCCTAATGTACCTGACAAAATCGATTGATTATGGCAATAAAAAATACCCAATGGTGGGCCTTTTTGATGCGCAGACAGGCATGGAAAAAAAGATGACACTTAACTATACTAGAGGCATTGTAACTTCTAACTGCCTCATTGCAAAAAACTCCACAAATCTTTTTGGCCACGAATTTCATTATTCTGAGCTCAAGTCAGTTCCACATGATTCTAAATTTGCATATGATTTATCGATCGGAGTGGGCATCAAGAACAAAAAAGACGGTCTAGTTGAATACAACACACTTGCTTCATACATGCACCTTTATTTTGATCGCGGCCTACATGCAAGAAACTTTGTCAATAAATGCGTAGAACACTCAAGAAGATGATTCGCGAACAATCTTGAAGAGGGCATTAATTATGGCCGCAGCACACGGCGTGCCGCCCTTTCTGCCCTTGTTGGTTATGTATGGGACATCTATCGATTGTAATTCGTCTTTGGATTCTGCTGCGGCGACAAAACCGACAGGAATGCCGACTATCAGGGCAGGTTTTGCCACCTTTTCCTTAACCATTTGAATCACCTCCAAGAGTGCAGTTGGAGCGTTTCCTACCACAACTACGCCACCGTTCATCTCATGAGATCTGATCCGCATGGCTGTCTGCGCGCGCGTCTTGTTAAGTTTAGTGGCCTCTTTTACAACATCTGGATTTGAAATGTCACAAATTACATCGTTCTTAAAATCTGCCAAGTTCTGTTTGTTAAGCAACCCTGTGATCCCATTGACGTCAACTATGATGTTTTTGCCAGCTTTTAGCGCATCAAGGCCAGCCTTGATTCCGCCATTGTGAAATATCATCCCATTTTGTCGTGCAAAATCAAAATCAGCGGTAGAGTGAATGACTCGCCTCACTACCTGCCATTCATATCCAGTATATGGGTGAGTGCCAATCTCTCTTTCAATAATTTCCATACTCTCATCTTCTATTGATTGTCCTTTCCTAGTTTGCATTCTCTACCTCCCTTGCTCTCTGTATAATAAAGTCAATCATTTTCTCATCCGTTCCAATGTGCTTCGTTATCACAATTTTTTTAATCGAGGACTTTTCAATGGCTGGATTTAGATCCTCAAAAATGTCTCTTTTTACGTGAGCTCCCTCATGCAGAAAATAAAACACGATAACTAAAACTTCTGGTTTCTTTTCGTCGCATTTTTGAACTCCCTGATGTATGTTTGGCTCTTCGATTTCAAGAAAACAATAATCTGTGTTTCGGTATTTTGCGGCCAAATTATTGGTTATGTATTTTATTGAGATCTGCGCGTTGGGATCTTTGCTACCATGACCTATGACTAGAACATCGATTTTGTCTTTTGGTAACGAAATGCTGTTTTTTGCAAGCGCGGACGAGATTTTGGAATCTACTATGTCGACCATGGTCTTGTGCATACTCATTGGTTTTGTGACCACAAATCTAATGTCTGTCTTGGAATGGAATTTTATTGCCTCGTTTACCGCAGCCTTGACTTTTTTGCCTGGATACAGAAAATATGGCACGATTGTTAACGCATCAATTTCCGTTTTAAGACAATTTGTCATACCTTCCTCAATAAAGGGGGGGAGAACCTCCAAAAAGCAATAATTTGCAAATGAATAATCGCCTAACTGTTTTACCTTATCGCAGATAAAGTCAAGCTCGTCTCTTACCTCCTTTTCCCTACTGCCCCTGTCAATAAGCAATAAACCGCGTTTCATTTTTCAATCCGTGCTATGGCTATGGTGAGATCTGGCGGAAATTTCTGTTTTTCAACAATCAGTGTTCCTTGCGAGCTCTTGATTGCCGCGGCTTCTGACACACTGGGCGTTCCTTCATAAGCTTGTACCATATCGGATGGATTTGGAATATTGATCTGAGCAAGCTCGTCCCTTTCAAAATACTCGACTGGAACCCCAAGATCGATTGCAGCGTCGATGAGGCCTTGTACGTCGTTTGGCTTTTTGAGTGAAACAAGCTTTGCGACAGATTTGGAGCTAAGCCTGTATTTTGAGAGACAAAAATCAAGTGATTCTTTTATTTTTGTCTTGGTGGTGTCTCCATGCAGACCAATCCCAGCTACAAGCGTTTTTGGCCTGTACACTACAGAATTTTTATAGATCTCATCATCTAGTACCTTGTCTGAAATTATCAAGCAAGCCTTGGAATCAGACTGCTTTAACTTTTCAATTGTCTCGTAAATGGTCACGTTTTTTGGAAGCTCCCCCCTCCACCAGTTTTTTTCCCCGGCGTCTTGGTAGATGCCAATTTTTTCTTCGTTTACCATCAAGGCGCTAATCCTAGTCACATTAGAATCACCGTCAATTTTCCAGCCAAACTCCTTACCAAGTAAATCCACTGCAATTGTTTTGTTAACATCAGCAGCAGTAGTAACTACTGCCGTAGCGCCAAGTTTTTTGGCAATCTCTTCGGTTAACACGTTTGCACCACCTAGATGTCCAGACAAAGCAGAAATCACAAAACCTGCTTTGTCATCAATCACAATTATTGCGGGATCTGTCTTTTTGTCTTTCAAGTAAGGTGCAACCAATCTGATTACGGCACCAAGAGAAAACAGACATACTATGCCATCGTATTTGCCGAAAAGCTCAGCCATCTTTGTTGCGGTTTGATCTTCATACCATGTTGCATCGATAGTGCTGTTTTGAAATTTTGATGGTGCAAAGATCTCCCAGTCTGGGAAGAACTGCTTTATCGATGATGCAATTTTGAGGCCATTCCTTGTAATCGCAAGAATGGCTACGTTTTCCATGTTTTGATGGTTTTTTAGTCAAATAAAATTTCTTTCTAAGGGTACCTGCCCAGCACCGAGCCCTCGAAATCGAAGAGAATCACGTCAAACTCAACTTTGTTTTCAGAGTGAGCACGCATTTGATTGTAGACCTGAGAGCAAATAGTAGAGAAAAAATCCCCCATCTTGTTTTTAGTAACTATCTCTTGTACATGTCTTGCAGTATTTGCTTTTCTTATTTGATCTTGTATGTCTGTGGATGCGCCACAACTTGCTGCTATTTTGGCTAAAAAACCCATGTCGACTTTGGAGCCTTTGACATGGGTCTGTTTAACTCCCATTGCCATTTTTGTTAGCTTGCCAATGAATCCAGCTACGTGTGCTTTTTTGATACCTTTTTTAGCGCACTGTTGAATTGTATAGCCAGAAAAATCACCCATCTGAACAAAACAATGATCAGGCAGATCAATCTCTTTTTTTGCAAACTCTTCACTTCTACCACCGGTTGTTAGAGCTACCGTGTCACCTTTCATGGCTATTGTCACATCGAGGCTTTGCCGAATCGAGGCTGCAAACGACGCAGTTGAATATGGTATGACAATGCCAGTAGTTCCAAGAATTGATATGCCATCTATGATGCCAAGTCTTGGGTTATCTGTTTTTGGTGCAATCTCTTTTCCTTTTGGTACAGAAATTATGATGCTGATTCCATTTTTCTGAAGGATTTGATTTCCTATCGAAGTCAGATTCTCAATAATCATCTTCTTAGGAGTCGGATTTATTGCGGCTGATCCAATCTCTAGTCCAAGGCCAGGCTTTGTTACCCTACCAACACCCTGACCACCGTCAATTTCGATTTTGTCTATCTTACTCGTAAGATGTAGTTCAACTACTATTTCAGCACCATGTGTAACATCTGGATCGTCGCCACCATCTTTGATCACAGAACATTTTGCAGTTGTCGAATCAAACTGGCAATTTGAAATGTTAACAGAGAGTTTTTTTTCTTTTGGCAACAAGACCTCCATTGTCTCTACTTTTTTTTGTGTAATGATGGCAACAAGTGCTGCTTTTGCTGCTGCGGCTGCGCATGTTCCGGTTGTATATCCTGTACGAAGCTTTTGTCTAGGCTTTTCTGTTTCACTCACAAGATGATTTATTCATATTTGCGTAATAACCTTTCACACCATATCTACAGTGCCTTGCCTTACAATGGAATTTTGACAAAATCTATTTTAAAATTTCAGAAATAATTATCCACAGGGCAATCGCGCCAAGACCACCATATAACAACAAATGCGTCATTTTGTGCGAAACCACTCTCTCTACATTGTGATTTTCAAAACCTCCATTTGCTCCAAAATCTCGCTTAAATCTGTCGTAGTAATCCTGATACTCTGCTCGAAATTCTTCACTCGCGTTTTTATCATAATATTTCCAAAATTCTGTTTGTGTCGCTTCGACGTCTTTATGTCTGGCGTTTTCCTTCTTTTGCTCCAGTTTAAGTGCCTGATACGCCTCGGTTATTTCCTTGAATCTCTTGTCTGCATTTTTGTCCTTGTTTCTGTCTGGATGGTATCTGAGTGATAGTCTCCTATATGCTCGCTTTACGTCCTTAAATGATGCATCTCTTTGTAATCCTAGAATGTCGTAGCACTGCGATGCATCCAACATCCAGATTGTCGTGTTAATACATTTAAAATTATATTTATGACTCCTAAACTAATGGGCGAACAAAAACTCAGAGTAGCTATCTCTGGTGCAAACGGTTTTGTGGGAACAGATCTCAGACAATTCTTATCAAGCAAAAACATCTCAATAATCAGTCTAACTAGAAAAAAATGCAAAAGTTTCAAGTCTGAAAAAAACATAATTTTTTCCGATCTGGAAAGCAAAAATCTTGCTAAGAAGCTAAGGAACTGCAATACACTGGTGCATCTCATAGGCACTGGCGTACAAACAACTAGTGCAGATTACCAACTGGTAAATGTGGAACAAACGAAAAAAATCATCTCACTCTGCAAAAAAGCAAACATAAAAAAAATTGTTTACATAAGCGGCCTTGGAGTCAATAAATCAACAACTTTTGGATATTTCATTTCAAAGCTGAAGGCAGAGCAACAAATCGTCCGATCTGGTCTTGATTACACGATTCTTAGGGCGTCGTACATATTGGGTAAAAATGATCCGCTGACAAAAAATCTGCTAAAACAACAAAAACGACGAATTATAATCATACCGGGATCTGGTAAATACAGGCTGCAACCGATATCTGCATCTGATGTTTCACGGGTAATTCTTTCTTGCGTCACAAACAAAAAGCTCTCAAACAAGACAGTCGATTTGGTTGGACCTCAAACAATAAGCTTCGAGAGATTCATCAGGCGATTCATCAAAGGAAAAAGAATTGCTGTCAAAAAAATACCTCTTGAGCAAGCCTACTTTGATGCCCTGAATAATCCAAAAAATGCAATTTATGGATTGGACGATCTAAATATCCTGCTTGGCGATTTTACGTCCAGCCACAAAAGACTCGAGAAGCTTTGTGGTTTTAGGCTACAAACACCGGATATTCTATAAGCCAGCAGCCTTTTTGAGCAGCTCCGCCTTGTCGGTTTTTTCCCATGGAAATGCAACATCCGTTCGCCCAAAGTGGCCAAAGGCTGCAGTGTCCTTGTAAATCGGTCTCTTGAGGTTCAGCTGAGATATGATTGCAGCAGGTCGCATGTCGAAGTGTTTTCTTACTAAATTTTCAATGTCTTCTTCTGGAATCTTGCTTGTACCAAATGCGTTCACCATCAACGATACTGGCTCTGCAACGCCTATTGCATACGCAACTTGAACCTCGCATTTTTCTGCCAGTCCTGCAGCAACTATGTTTTTTGCAATGTACCTGCACATGTAACAGGCCGATCTGTCTACTTTTGATGGATCCTTGCCAGAAAAGGCTCCACCACCATGTCTGCCAGCGCCGCCATACGTGTCTACGATGATCTTTCTGCCAGTCAAGCCAGAGTCACCAGGCGGACCGCCAATCACGAATCGGCCTGTGGGGTTCACATGAATCTTGATCTTGTCGTGCCACCACTTTCCACAAACCGGCTTTATGACCTTGTCGATTATCTGCTGTTTTATCTCCAAGTTCCCAATATCTGGCGAGTGCTGGGTCGATATCACAATGGTCTCGATTCTTTTTGGCTTGCCGTCTTCATATTCTACAGAAACCTGTGATTTGCCATCTGGTCTTACCCATGCAAGTTCTTTGCTTTTTCTGGCTTCTGATAGCCGCCTTGTAAGCTTGTGTGCAAGCAAAATTGGAAGAGGCATAAGCTCATCTGTTTCATTTACAGCATAACCAAACATCAGGCCTTGGTCTCCTGCTCCCTGATCTTTGTTTTCAGTTGCAGTAACTCCTTGTGATATGTCTAGGCTTTGTGCATGAATTGATACTAAGACGCTGCATGAATCTGCGTCAAAACCGTACTCTGGTTTGTCATACCCGATTTCTTTAATGGTGTCTCTGACTACTTGCTGAATGTCAAATTTTGCCTTCGTTGTTACCTCGCCTGCAACAACCACAATTCCAGTGGTGGTCATGGTTTCTACTGCAACACGCGAGTCGGGATCCTGTCTAAGGTATTCATCCAGAAGTGCATCCGAAATCTTGTCGCAGATTTTGTCTGGGTGTCCTTCTGTTACGGATTCTGAAGTAAAAAGAAAACTTCGTGCCATTGGACTCTTTGCCTATAACTCGTTTTCTAGCCTGATAAATAATACGTTATTTCCTCTAACTATCACTCGACCGTAATTTGCGACAATTTTTCCATCGTGAAGCTCTTCGGCGTCAGTCATAATCAGATTCATGTAGGAATCGACATTGTCCATTTTGCCCTTGTATTCAACTTCGTTCTTTAGTCGTACAGTGACTTTCTTTTTGGTATTTTTTTGTAGTGTTGTTAAAGGTTTCTTGGCGCTTACTTGTGACAATGGTTGTTCTCTTGTGTTGCTAGCTTGATAACCTGAATAAAAGCCTTGCCTATGCTGTCAATCTTAAGACAAGATTTGTTTATTTTTGCATTTTTCTAAGGAACCATCATTATGATCAAGACAGGAATTGAAAAACTTGATACTCTTCTTGGCGGAGGTCTAAGAAATGGAATAATCACAGATATCTTCGGTGTAAGTGGTGCTGGAAAAACTCAACTTACATTGCAAATCGTATCAAACTCTCTAACTCAAGGCGGAACCATCTTTTATCAAGACACGACAGGAAGCTTTCGGCCCGAAAGGTTGGTGGAACTACTCAAAACAAAAGGCCTTGACTCCAACCTTCTTGACAAGGTAACTGTAGGAAGGATAACCAATACTGCAGAACAGTTAAGGAGTATCAAAAAAATCAGCGAATCAAATTTTTCATTGGTGGTTATTGATAATGTAACGGATTTGTTTTCATTTGAGTATTCAAAAGAGGATCAAATGTTGGAAAAGACAACACAGTTCGCAAAATACATGAAAGAATTATCCAAAGTTGCGCTTGAGAAAAAAATCCCAATAGTTATTGTAAACATGATGCGAAAAACAGCCGATACGGAGCAAGAGAATATGGAGGCGGTAATTTCTATTTTCACTCATGTCAGAATCAAACTTGATAAAAAATCAGTCAACTATGAAGGTCAAGTTTTCTTGGATCCAATGAAAAAAAATCAGTTTTTGTACAAAATCACAAAAGATGGGTTAGTTGACCTAACTTAACCTATTTAACCATGGCAAGCGACTAATCATGCATGGCAGACATTTTTGATTCCATTCCAGCTATCTCAGTAATCTTGTTTGCAATTGGAATCATTGGAATAATGGTCTATGAGCGAGCAAAGTCAAGAAAAGACGCACAACAAACAACTTGATTCGGTTTTAGCCAAATTCCATTCGCTTGGTTTTACACAGCTAACAGAAATCCAAAAAAAGGCAGTTCCCTCAATAATTCAAAAAAAAGACTCGCTAATCATTGCTCCGACGGGTTCGGGAAAAACCGAATGCTCTGTAATTCCAGCGTTTTCATTTATCTCAGCAACAAAGAAGGCTGGCAAAATAAAGGCGTTGTATATTACCCCACTTAGGGCACTAAACCGTGATGTCTTTAAGCGAATAATCAAATACGCAGAACTAGAAAACCTCACAATAGAAATTCGACATGGCGATACATCTCAGACTATCAGAAAAAAGATCACGGCTTCCCCCCCAGACATACTGATCACTACTCCAGAAACTCTAGTGATCCTGCTGACCCAGGAAAAAATGCTATCTGCGCTATCGGAATTGGAATGGGTCATAATTGATGAGATACACGATCTGCTCTCCAACGAAAGGGGCTCTCAGCTCTCATTGAGCCTTGAGCGGCTGCAGATCAACGCCACTCAACCAATAACGAGAATCGGGCTTTCTGCCACCGTTGGAAATACAGACGACGCTGCCAAGTTTCTAGTTGGAACAAAAAGAAAATGCCAAGTCATACGGGATAACACTATACGAAAATACGATGTAGAAATCAAGCACGTAAACGGAACAATTCATGACGTGGCAGACGCCATAATTGACTATCTGGTAAAGCTAAACCTTGATTCTCCAGTCTTACTTTTTACAAATACAAGGGGCGAAGCAGAGTTTCTGGCATCGATTCTGAGGGAAAAATCGCCGATATCTGTGGAGCTACACCATGGTTCACTCTCACAACAAGTGCGTGAAGAAACCGAAGAAAATCTCAAGACAGGAAAATCACGGCTGGTTGTATGCACCTCGTCACTTGAGCTAGGCCTAGACATCGGATCGGTTGAGCTGGTCATGCACTATGGTTCGCCGAGGCAGGTTTCCAAATTCATGCAGAGAATAGGAAGAAGCAAGCACAACCGACACTCTTCTGCAAAAGGGGTAATCATAACTAACAATGTGGATGACGAGCTAGAAACAAAAGCAATCCTGGAGCGAATTCAGGAAGGCTCAATCGAGGATCAAATAATCCACGACGGCTCACTAGACGTTCTGGCTCACCATCTTGTTGGATTATCAATGCAGCTTGGAACAGTACCTGTAAGCACAGCGTTTGACATCTTTAGAAACTCGTTTCTTTTTAGAAACCTGACACTTGAGGAGCTAAGTGATGTTCTTGAGCTCCTTGACTCTAATTATCTGGTGTTTTTTGACAAAGAAAAAATGATTTTCAAAAAAACCGCAAAATGCTATAGGTATTATTTTGAAAACCTTTCCACAATCCCTGATATCTTAAAATTCAAGGTGTTTGACACCATAACCAAAAAAATAATCGGCAGCCTAGATCAGAGGTTCGTGGGTGATTTCGGTGAGGCGGGAAACATCTTTGTCTTGCGTGGCTCACAATGGAGAATAGTAAACGTTGACGAGTCGTCTCTCAAGGTAAATGTTGAGCCGATTCGATCTGGAGGCATAACGGTGCCGTACTGGGAGGGAGAAAACATACCTGTGGACTACAAGACAACCTCCAAAGTGGGCAAATTTCGGACGAAGATACATGATGGATCACTTGAGCTTCCAGATAATGTGATTGCACACCTGATCTTGCCTGTCATTCCTGATGAAAAAACACTAGTGGTTGAGTCTGTTCGTGGCCAGGGGATGGTTGTAATCCATTCGTGCCTTGGTACTAAGACCAACGCCACTTTGGCAACAGTATTGTCATCGATGCTTTCATCAATGACTGGCTTTCAAGTAGACGCAAGATCAGACGCATACAGGATAGCTCTCTCATCAAGAGGAAGAATATTGGAAAGTCACGTGCGACAGATATTGGCCGATAAATACGATCTGTATGAAATAGTCGTTGCGTCACTAAACGGCACACACAACGTAAGCTGGAGAACTTGGAATGTGGCAAAAAAATTCGGCGTTGTCGGGAGAGGTGCCGTATATGAAAAAAAGTCTGCACGATTTCTCTTTGAGCGGTATTTTAAAACACCACTTGTCAAAGAGGCGCTTCGAGAACTCTTCCACGACAAGTACGATCTAGAAAATACCACAAAAATTCTAGAGAATATTTCTTCAAGCAAAATCCAAATTCACTGGTTTGAGGAAAACAAGTTCTCCAAGCTCGCAGAGCCTATACTTGATCACACCACTAAATACTACTCATCTCCGGCTAACATTGACAAAGGTATTCTGGATCTGGTCAAAAACCGGCTTTTTAAGACAAATCACAGATTGATTTGCGCAAGATGCGGAAAATGGGAAAAAGTGATCCAAACAAACGAGATAGAAAAAATTCCAAACTGTCCTCGTTGCAAAGGGCGGCAAGTCGCGACCACTTTTTACTCTGACTATGATCTCGCAAAAATTGTACAAAAAAAAGTAGCGGGAAAAAAGATCTCTGCCGAAGAAAATCATAGGTTTGTTCGCGCTTGGAAGACGGCGTCACTTTTGGCAAATTTTGGCAAGACTGCCCTGATCGTTCTCTCTGGCTATGGGATTGGTGCAGATACAGCCTCAAGAATACTGAGAAACATGGTTGACGAAGATGCGCTTTACAGGCAAATCTACGAGGCAGAAAGGCAATACGTAACTACGCGTGGATTCTGGGACTAGTTTTTCTTTTTGATGCTGGAATACGGCGTCAAGAATAATTCCGTCCTTCCCTCAAGACCTGGCTTTGCTACAACACCGCTTACGGAGATTATTTCACCAATTGAACACTCATCCAAAAGTCTTGCTTGATTTCGCCATCCCTTTATCCACATCTGTGCAGTGTCATCTTCTACGAACATCTCTGAAAGTGTAACTGTCTCGCCACTCTTTGTCTGCACATTTCTCCTTTCTGGGGCCCTCAGTATTATGGCCTCGATGCAGTAGTAGTTGTTGTCTGGCTTTATGTTTGAAATCTTTGTTCTAAGGTCTGCCAAGGTTGGCAGGTTCTCGTCATCTATGTTTCGAACAAAAGAATCCGCATCTATCGTGATGTTGCTTCCATACAATTTTGATGGCATACATTCTAGCACATCGTCTTGGCCGAAAGATTTTGTAGCTTCGGAAGTATCAATTATGTTGAAAAGCTGACTTTCCTTGTTAACACCAAAAATCATGCGCTGCCCGTTTTCATTTTTTGCAACGGAAAGCACCCTGATGACAACCGGCTCAACTTGTTTTTCTGCTTGAATTTCAAGAACCGTTGATTCATTTCCGTGAATCTCCAATTCCTGCTGGTTCATCTTTATTTTGACACCTAAGAGCCTGGCTTGTGTTCCGCTCGGTATGACTTTGGGAATCTCTGAATCGTTTTTGTTCCACAGTACGACTCGCATTGATCGGCCGTCCTTGCCCTTCAACCTAAATCGTAATGCAGTGCCTGGCGTTCCCTTAAAATTCGTAAATTCAGAAAAATTGATGCTGCCGTCTATTATCCCAGAAACTACTGTGTTGCTTTCGCCCTCTTTGACTTCTGAGACGTCTTTTGTGAGAGTATCGATTGACGGAATGTTGCTTTCTGTGCTTGTGCGCTCTATTGTGGAGCCTGAACCAATGTTGATGGTGAGCTGCCCGTTGAGGTCTGATTTGACGTAGGCTTTGATTATCCTTATGAGGTCGCCTGGGCTTATGTTTGTCATCTCAGGCAAGTTTGCCTTCTCATCCCACAGCTTTACGGTAGCTGCAGATTCATTATCATAAACTGTCATGTTTCGGAGGAAAAACTGGGAACCGTCCTTTCTTGAAAACTGTTTTTTTGGAGATACGTTGAGGACGCGTGTCTGCAAGGTGACCTCTTTTGCCCCCGCATACAAATCCTTGATGCTGATCTCACTTTTGATCGGCTCTGAAATCATCACTCCAAGATCCGATGCAACCAAGAACAACGCACCCTGATCGGTAAGATATCCTGCGCCGATCTTTTCTTTTTTCTGTGCGATCAGACCTTCAATGTCTTGTCTTGATAACTCTGGCTTTTGCTCAAGAAGCTTTGCAAGCAATGAATCGTATTCACTCAAGTTAATCTATGTTAAAATGATGTACTAATAAAAATTTCAGATCACCTAAATTAGAGCCCAGATCGCAGAGATCTGTGTTGAGCATATCTGCAAGATCGCTTTTCAAATCATATGGATCTCTGGTGGCAGTAAATGGAATAGATCTGGATGTGAAATCTGGGCACGTCTTTGGTTTTTTGGGACCAAACGGCGCTGGCAAATCTACAACCATGAAGCTCCTTACAACACTAATCCCTCCAACAAGCGGCACAATAGAGATCCTTGGAATAAACACGATCAAGCAACCACTCGAGGTAAGAAAAAAAATTGGGGTCGTAATACAGCAACCAAGCTACGAGCCAAACCTCTCAGTGGAAAAATCACTTGAGAAATACGGAATGATGTGGAATATAGAAAAAAAGACAAGACAAGAAAAGGCAGAAGAGCTTATCGACATTTTCGATCTACAGGAAATAAGAAAGCGAAAAAACGAGGATCTCTCAATAGGACAGCGGAGGCGTGTCCAGGTGGCACGGGAGTTCATGCACAAAATGGATCTGTTGTTTTTGGATGAGCCAACCGTAGGCTTGGATCCCAGTGCAAGAAGAAGTCTGCTTGATTTTCTCAAAAACAAGGCAAAAACAGGTCTTACCATCTTTTACACAACACACGTCCTTACCGAAGCAGAATACCTTTGCGACGATATTGCAGTCATAAATAAGGGCAAAATTCTCGCAGTTGACACACCAGACCAGCTAAAAAACACCTTTGGGCAAGAAAAAACGATAAAAATTCATCTTTTGTACAGACATGACAAGATAACCGAGCTTCTCTCTGGAATTGCTGACTGCAAAATTGACTTTAACACAGGAACAGACATCATCATTCAGTCAAGTAAATCGGAGCTTGTACTCTCTCAAGTGCTTCAAATACTAATTGAGAATAACATTGCAATTGATGACTTGTCCGCGATGCCGACTACTCTGGAAGAAATATTCCTCAAAATGGTAAAGGATACAAATGCACCCAACAATTAGACTAGTAAACAGGAACCTGACAATTTCGTTAAATCCGGGCTTTCTTGTCTGGCAGGTGATTTTCCCTATAGTATACATCTTTGTTGCAGGCTTTGCATACACGGCACTGATAAAATCAGTTCCATTTGGAAATGTAGATCTAGATTATCCGGCATTTATTGCATCTGGGATGATCGGCTTTAACATCATGAACAGCACTCTGGTTTCTGGAATCATAATTTGGAATGACAGAAGGCATGGTATGTTTGAGCAAATTCTGGTTGGGCCATTTACAAGAAGCAACTACATTCTAAGCAATGTCTACACAATTGCGATTGTTGGCCTCATCAGCGCCGCTTTGATCACCGCAATTGGGTATCCGTTGTTTTTTGAATCGGTGGAATTCAATCTATTCACCATACCGTTTATGGTTTTTGCATCAATTGTTGGCTCTATCTTGTTTGGCTCGATTGCGTCGATAATATCTACTAGACTAAAATCAAGCGAGGGCTTTAACGTAATCATAAATACGGTCTTTTTGTTTTTTGCATTCGTAAGCACCGCATTTTACCCAGCTCAGGGTGCACCAGAGCCCCTTGCAACGGGATTCTACCTTAACCCCCTTACGTACCTTGTGGATATAATCCGGGCGGGCATTTTTGGTACGTTCAATGAATTTGTCATGCTCGAGATGCTGGTGCTTGTAGGTGTCGCAGCAGTCTTGTTTGTGGTAGCAATAAAGCTCCTTACAAAACTTGATTTGTAAAACCAAGTAGCCCGGCCCAGATTCGAACTGGGGTCAAGGGCTCCAAAGGCCCCTATGCTTGACCGCTACACTACCGGGCTTCCTGTTAACCACCTTCAAAAACTCCTATTATTGTTATTTTCTATTTGGAATTATCTTCTTTTGATAACTTGGATCAGCTTCTTGTAAGGATCTTCCATTGACGCTAATGTGTCTCTTGCATTTTTTTTCAGCATTATGTTATCAGAGTACAGCATTTTATCAATAATGGAGACAATTTTGTTTGGATCTGACTGTAGTATTATCAATTTCTTTCTGACAAGATAATCCTGTACCAAATTGGGTACGGCGTTGTATGAAATTGTCGGAATTCCAAGCAAGGCTGCCTCTGCAGTCATGGTGCCGCCAGAGCCTACAAAAATGTCTGTGTTTTGCAACAGGGAGCTTCCAACCACCACTTTGTCTAGAATTTTTATTTTTTTTCCTAAATTTCGTCTGAGTTTCAAAATCTGAGATCTGTACCGTGGAAGTACCAACACATTTGCATCATAAAACTTGTCTGCAATTTTTCTTATTATCTTCAGTATTTGCTCATCGCTTTTTTGTACGTATGCTGCTTGAGCCTCTTCAATTCTAATCAAGATATTTTTTTTACCTGGCTTTCTGGAAACGGTTTTTGCCTTTCCATATTTGACGATCACTGAGGCATCAATTGCCTTGTAAGGTATGATGTCTTTTTCATTAATCCCATATTTTGTAAACTCTTTTTTTGGTATGATCCATGGAATCAATAGTCTCTGCACTAGTGGGATCGAAAGCCGCATGACTGCTTGGGCATGAGGAGAATCACAAAAGGCAATGTGCCTTATTCCCAACCCGAATGCAACCTTGGCTGCTTCAGGGGAGCAAAAACTAACCACAAGATCAGGCTGAAATTTCTGAATCTGTCTTGTAAGAGCGCTTGTTCTGCCCAGTCCTGCATTCAGCTTGCCGATCTTGCTTTGGCCTCCATGCTTGCCAATCAAAACAAGCTTCATCTTTCGCAATTTTGCAAGTTGTGTTGCCTCTCTATAATTTCTCGATGTGCAAAGAACGGTATTGTTTTTCTGTAGCTTTCTGATCATCGGCTCGAAAAACAAGATCTGTTTTGGTGTTAGAATGTCAAACCAAATCTTCAAGATAGGTGCTGTGTGATAACTGATGCAATAAGTTTTTCTTAGTCCTTTTACTTAGCACCAATGAATTGGCATCTGATAGAGTGGTTGTTTATGGGCTGAGTACAGAGGGATACTCTCTTGCGTGTCAGATGGCGATAAATGGTGCAAACGTGTTCATCATTGACGAGTCATCCCAATCTGCTATATCGCTGAAAGCAGAGATAGCAAAAACCTATCCAAACGTATCTTCACTAAAAGAAGACGAGCCACTTTTGGCAATGGAACCAATAGATGTGGCAATATCCAAAGCTCAATACCTCTTTTTTGCCCCGAGGATCAGAAAAGCAGGCCAAGAGACAAAAACCGAGGTTCACTCAAAATTCAAGGATGCCACATCGTCTCTAAAAAAAGGAAGCTCTGTCATCTACACACTTCCAACTGGCATTGGAGGAAACAGTGAAAATATTTCACTTTTGGAGCATGTAGCAGGATTAGAGGTTGGCAAATCGATTTTTTATTATTATTATCCACTGGGCGGGGGAAACCAACCACCAAAAATAATTGGCTCATACAACAACAAACAAGACAAGAGCCTTGCAAATTTGCTAAATCACAAAAAAGAAATCCCCTTTGTTGGAATCTCGTCAGCAGAACACTTTCATGCAATAAACGTGCTGTCTAGATTTTCCACGCTCTGTAGCGTACTTGAGGTATGCAAGTTTGCTCAAGATGAAAATACAAAAATAGACCTCCAGTCAGACGATTTTCAAAACATATTCTTAGATGACATGGTAAACGGCCTCTACGACTTACGTTCCCTCGGAACCTCCTTTGAAGGGGCCAACACACTGATGTATCTAATTAACGGTAGCCTCAAGGGCATAGATGGCTACATAAAAAGACTGATCGACGAAATCAGGGCCACTTTGAAGAAAAATGATCTAAAGGCAAGTCGAACTAAAATCGCGATTTCTTGGGCACTTGATCAGCATGAGATGCGTGGTGACAAAATTGAGATGCTGCAAAACCTCATCACGCGGCTTCGAGATTATATTGGGGACGTTGAAGCGTTTGATGATCCAAACTTGGATCTATTTCACAACGACAAGACAACAATTCTGGTCATATGCTCAAAGTCGGACTATGAAAATCTCCGAAAAAAGCAGGACAATGATCTCATAATAATAAAAGGAAATCCCCTCTGCGAAATATCGCACAAAGAATAAAACTAGAATCATAAAAAAATCTGTATCTTGTCTGAAAACGATGAAAACCTAACATCAAAGGACATACAAATCAGTAGCAAAGAAACCCCAATAGAAAATGAAAAGATTGTAGAAGAGCTGAAACAGCGTCTTGCATCGTGTGATGACAAACTAAAACGCTCCCTTGCAGATTTTATCAATCTTGAGCGCAAAATGAAAAATGATATCGAAAACAGCGCAGCCTACAAAATAGACAATTTTCTGCTAAAGTTTTTGACAATTTATGACGATCTGGTGAGAGCAAGGGAGATCCTCAAAAAAGAAAACACTGACGTACATGGACTCGATTCCATTCTAAAAAATATTGATTCTTTGTTATTGGAGTATGGGGTCACTCAGATTGATGCACTAGGTGAGGTGTTTGATCCTAATTTGCACGAGGCAATATCAGCAGTGGAGGACTCTAGCTTGGATGATAATACAATTACCAAAGAAATAAGGAAAGGATATATTTCTCATAATAGAACCCTTAGACCGACGCTAGTGGAAATATCAAAAAAACCACAATCAAAATAATCTAAAGGTGAAAAAATGGCAAAAATAATTGGAATAGATTTGGGAACAAGTAACTCTGCGGCAGCAGTAGTAATGGGTGGCAAGCCTGTGCTGATTCCTGCAGCAGAGGGCACCTCGATCGGGGGTAAGGCATTTCCTTCGGTAGTGGCATTCACAAAAGACGGTCAACTCTTGGTTGGTGAGCCTGCACGTAGGCAGGCAGTTACAAATCCAGACAACACAATAATTGCAGCAAAAAGAAAGATGGGCAGTGATTTTGTCTTCAAAATACAGGGCAAAGACTACAAACCGCAGCAAATATCTGCCCTCATTTTACAGAAAATAAAAAAGGACTCAGAAGCGTTTCTTGGTGAAAAGGTGGAAAAAGCAGTCATTACCGTTCCTGCCTATTTTGATGACAACCAAAGACAGGCAACAAAGGATGCAGGAACCATTGCAGGACTGGATGTTGTAAGAATAATCAACGAGCCGACTGCGGCATCGCTTGCATTTGGACTCGACAAGGCAGGCCAAGACATGAAGATTCTTGTATTCGATCTTGGTGGAGGCACACTTGATGTAACAATCATGGAGATGGGCGGAGGGGTCTTTGAGGTCCTAAGCACGTCTGGTGACACACAACTTGGTGGCACAGACATGGACAAGATACTAATAGACTATGTGGTAAACGAATTTCGCAAGACAACAGGCATCGATATCACAAAAGACAGCACCGCAATAACAAGAGTAAGAGAGGCATCAGAAAAGGCAAAGATCGAATTATCAACCGTAATGGAAACCGACATCAACCTTCCATTCATATCGTACGATCCGTCAGCAGGCCCAAAGAACCTCGAACTCAAGCTGACCCGAGCAAAGTTTGAAGAGCTCATTAGGCCAATAGTAGAGAAATGTCGCACTTCAGTCGATAATGCACTGCGTGATGCAAAACTTGGCAATTCAGATATTTCAAAAATAGTTCTAGTTGGGGGTCCGACAAGAATTCCACTGGTCAAAAAATTCGTAGGCGATGTGATAGGCAAAAACCCAGAATCTGGTGTGGATCCAATGGAGGCAGTCGCAATGGGCGCTGCAATCCAGGCGGGAATAATTGCAGGTGATGTTACAAGCGATATAGTATTGCTTGACGTGACACCACTCACTCTGGGCGTTGAAACACTTGGCGGTCTGCGCGAGCCGCTAATTGAGCGAAACACAACCATCCCAACATCAAAAACTAAAATCTTTACAACCGCCGCAGACAATCAAACTGCTGTGACCATTCATGTGGTACAGGGAGAACGACCTATGGCAGCAGACAATGTGTCGCTTGGCAGCTTTAATCTCACCGGACTTCCGCCAGCCCCAAGGGGAATACCACAAATCGAAGTAAAATTCGACATTGACGCAAACGGAATTCTAAACGTCACCGCAAAAGATCTTGGAACCAAAAAAGAAGCAAAAATAACAATCCAGGCAGGCTCCAAATTATCAAAAGACGAAATTGAAAAACTAAAGCAGGATGCAGAAAAATTTGCACACGAAGATAAGAAGAAAAAAGAGTCAGTGGATCTTAAAAACGAAGCAGAAAGCTTTGTTTACACCACTGAAAAGCTTCTAACCCAAGATCTCAAGGACAAGCTGACCCAAGAGCAGGGAATCAAGATCGCAGAAGCGGTCAAAGAGCTAAAAGAAGTCTTGGACAAAGAACCAGAACAAATACGACCAAAGCTTGACGCGCTAAAAACTCTGGTGAACCAAGTGACTACCGAGCTCTACAAGAATGCAGCACCTCCTCCAAACCCAGAGCAACAATCAGCGGGCCCAGAACAGTCAACAGGTCAAGAGCAGGGCAGCAAGGGCGCAGGCACAACAAGCTAATTTATGCACAGACGATATTAGAATGAGAAATGTCCGCAAAAAGAGACTATTATGAGGTATTGGGAGTTTCAAAATCAGATTCTACAGATGCCATAAAGTCGCAATACAGAAAACTTGCTCTGAAATTTCATCCTGATAGAAACAAGTCACCAGAGGCAGCAGAACACTTTAAGGAGATTTCCGAAGCATATGCGGTACTATCAGATCCAGAAAAGAAAAAACTCTATGACCAGTACGGCCATGCAGGAGTAGAGGGAAGATACTCAACTGAGGACATTTTTCAGGGTGCACGTGGAAACTTTGATGATGTGTTTTCTAATTTTGGATTTGGCGGCTTTGATTCTATCTTTGAGTCGTTGTTTGGAAGGGGTGGAGGATTTGGCGGCTTTGCAAGGCAGAAAGGCCAGGACATCCTGTATGAAACTAGCATAACGCTTGAGGATGTTTTTAGCGGGAAAAGACTCGAAATCGACGTAAAGAAAAACGTTGACTGTGGGAGCTGCAATGGATCGGGGTGTGCTCCTGGCACCACATCAGAAACATGTCCAAGCTGCAGAGGACAAGGACAGATACGAATTACAAGAAACATGGGATTCTCTACTTTTGTCACTGTGCAGCCATGCACCAAATGCCACGGCCAAGGAAAATTCATACCAAAACCGTGTTCAACCTGCAAGGGCTCAGGCCAGACAAAAGGAACAAAACACCTTTCATTCGATCTACCGCCTGGAATCGACAACGGTGACTATGCGCTGACAGGAGAAGGTGAATCAATCCAGCATGGGGCAAGCGGCGACCTGATTGTTCGAGTACGCGTCAAACCGCACCAGCTCTTCAAGAGAGATGGCGCAGATATCTTCTATGATGCAAAAATCTCAATTGTTGATGCCTGCATCGGAAACACAATCGAGGTTCCAACCCTAGAAAAAACCGAAAAGATCAAAGTGGAAGAAGGCACGCAGCCAAACGCCATCGTAAAGCTGAAAGGAAAAGGGCTACCACACTTACACTCGCGCGGACGTGGTGATCAATACGTAAGGCTGATAATTGAGATCCCAACCAAGCTAAGCAAGCAACAAAAGGAGCTTTTGCAAAAATTAGGCCAGACTCTGGATTAGGTCACTTTGTGATTCTACGTATGGACAATTCGTGACCGTTTCTATAATGTGTGGTGTAGCTTGATTTTATCAACTCTGCAATCTTGGACTCGGAAAAATACTTGACGTTGTACCGTCCAAGTGTCTTTTTGCAATTATTGCAGTAGATCTCCTTAAATTCCAACTATCACGCTAAAATTGAATGATATTTTTCTCTTTTCCCGACTGTAAAGAACTTATTTTGGCATCAAAAACCCTTGTTTGCGGGAGTCGCCAAGCCCGGTCAACGGCGTAAGGTTCAGATCCTTATCTCCTAGGAGTTCGTGGGTTCAAATCCCACCTCCCGCATAAATCATAAAACAAAACCATTGTCAGGAACAACTTTAAACCATAGTAAAGTATAATATCCGTAATGGGAAAAATCGTTAAAGTCGGTGGAAGAGGTACCTCAAGAAAAGAAGTAGAATCTGACGAAATGAAATGGTCCGGCGAACAGTTCAAGGAATACCAGAAAAAGATGAAGGAAAAAGCAGGCAACGAATACGTATCAACAGGACGCGGTACCGGCAAAAGAAAATTAAGTGATACCACAGAGACCACCAGGCCTTCTGCAAAAGGTCGTTACGTTTCAATGGGTAGAGGAACAGGCAGAAGAAAATTAGACTAAACTAGTTTTCTGAAGTTTTTTATTTTTCTAATATTTTTGCAATTTTGGATTCCAAAAGAGCACTCAGCTTTTCGCCCGAGACTTTGCCGCGTAGTGATTTCATGGCAAGGCCCATCAAAAGCCCTTTTGAGTGGAGTCCTTGTTTTTGGATTGCCTGCATGTTATCTTTAATCAAGGCGTCAAGGAGCATATCCAACTCTTTATCATCAAATACGGACGAAGTTTGTACGAATTCGTCTGGGTTTTTGATCTTGGCTGACATGATGTTCTCAAAAATCATCTCAATTGATTCCTTTGTTATCTTGCTTTCTGCCAAAAGCTCAAAGACTCTTGCGATGTGTTCTTTCTTTAGAAGTGTCGAATCCAGCCCACGTCTTTGAAGATTTGTTATGGTAGAACACAGCACAGAAGCTACAAAGTTGGGATTTTGCTTGTTTGCGCAAATCGACTCGAACAAATCCAGATAGTCTGAATCAAAGATCTGCTCTGCCAGCTGTGCATTTAGACCGTATTTTCTCTGCAAATCCAAAATTGTCTCATTCCAAGATTTTGGTATGTTGCTTCTTGCGAATGCCATCTCATCGTTGCTGACCAGAACCGGAGGTATGTCAGTCTCTGGATACATTCTGGACGAACCGGGTCTTGGCCTCAAAAACACTGTCTCGCCTGACTGTGTAGCTGCACGAGTCTCTGCTGGAACTCCATTTTTTGCATCCTTTATTCTGTTTATTACTGCATCAAGTGCAAATTCAATTTTTTCTTTTGGCCCTGCCATTACCAAAAACCCATCATCTTTTTGCAGCTTCAGCAGCTCTCGCAATTTTTCGACGTCATCCTTTTCGATACCATAGTTTGGTAGCTCATCTGAATGAAATATTCCGCCAATCCCAAAAAATCTCACCTGTTGTCCAAGCTCCTTTCCAAGTCGTATTTCCTCGTACGGCTCATATCCAAACATGCCTGCAAACCCCCTGACTCCAACTGCCCTGATTGTGGCGCCGTCTTTGAGCGATTTTTGGATTACTTTGGAGTTGCATTTGGCAAAAAATTCCGTCACATCGATATTTTTCTCCTTTGATAAATCATCCAGTTTCATACTCTGGAGCTTTTCTGCAATAAGCTGCAAACCGTGCTGACGCTTTGCCTCATACAAAATCACCTTTTCAAGCTGATCCAACTGTTGCACACCTTTTACCTCAACAATGCCACCACCAGTGACTGAAACATTAACGTCCTGCCTGATGGAACCTATTCCCCGTGTAACACGACGAGTGACCCGCAGTAATCTGCCAAGATCAAGCGCGATTTTTTTTATCTCCGCAGGCGATCCGCTCACTGGTTCTAGCGCTATCTCAACAAGGGGTATTCCAAGTCGATCCAACGAATATTCCCTAGAGTCCTCGGCATCTTTGAGCAGCTTTGCGGCGTCTTCCTCAAGACAGATCGTCTGGACTCCAACTCTCCGATCATCTACCTGCAAATATCCACCATGAGACACTAACATGGTTCTCTGAAAACCAGAGGTATTAGAGCCGTCTATGACGATTTTTCTCATGACATAGCTTTCATCAAAAATGGTGGAATGCAGTGCAGATGCAATAATCAATGCTGTCTTCTTTGCATGCGGATCCAACTCATGCGGGGGCTCGTCGTCATATTCCACAAGGCAGCTGCTCTGTGGGTTTGCGTTGTAGTAAATGGTCTTTGATTTTGATGATTCAAAAAGAGCAGCAGGGTCATACCTACCAAACTCGCTTTTTGCCAGCCTAAGCTTTCGGGAAAACCGCAATGGAAAAACATCTGACTCAATTGGCTGGCATCCACAAAACAGCTTTTTGTTTGTTGCAAGCTGTTGATGTATCTCAAGGCCGATTTTTAATCCGATCTTGTCTATCTGGGGCTCTGCCACAACAAATCTAAACTATGGTTGCCTTAAATCTCATTCTGTAATCTCTGATGCTATATTTTTGAGCATTGTCTCTTTCAGATTTGATTTGTTTCCCAGTGCCCACATCGCCTTTACCAGAGCAATCTCCGAGATCATGTCTGACAACGGTGTGATTCCAAGATGCATCAGATCACGCCCACTCTCATACACTGCCATGTTGACTTGGCCATCCAAACACTGAGACGTCATGCCCAAAAAGACGTCTTGTTCTTTTGCTTTTTTGACCACATCGTACATTGTTTTTCCCACATGTCCAAGACCGGTTCCTTCAAAAATTATCGCCTTGTAGCCATGGTTTAACAAATCCTCGACTAATTTTGGGTCGTATCCGGGATGGTACTTGACCAGCGCGACCTTTGTATCGATGTTAATCTTTGGCATGTATTCATTTTGCGCAAAATATGGTTTTTTGGAATACTGAACTATCTTGTCTTGTATAATCACAAATGCGGGTTGTGCGCCTATTGTCTCAAACGCGTTTCTCCTGCTTGTGTGGTTTTTTCTAACTCGTGTACCAAGATGGCAGGCAATATCGTCATCACTTTCGGAATTGTGCATTACAACAAAGACTCCGTTTGTATTGCATTTTGTGATGAACTTTGCAGCTCCGATGAGATTTAGTGCAGCATCAGAAGATGGCCTATCGGACGATCGTTGCGATCCGACAAGAACTATGGGCTTTGGAAATCCAGCAAGCGCAAAGGAAAGAAAAGCCGCAGTGTACTGCATGGTATCAGTTCCATGCGCGACCAAAATTCCGGAATAGTCTGATTTTGATAACGAATCAAGCTTCTGCGCTATTTTCATCCAGTGATCTGGGGTGATGTTTTCTGAATACTCGGAGAACAAGACCTCCGCATCAATGTTTGCTATCTCTGCAAGCTCTGGCACGGATGCATTAAGCTCCTGTGCGGATAGAGCGGGTGTTACACTGCCAGTCCTGTAGTCAATCCTGCTTGCTATGGTTCCACCCGTGGAAAGAAGTAGAATCTTTGGCAGTGCCTGATTGTACTTGACAACTTGAGTTTGTTCTTGGTTTGCCTGGGTGGCTGAAATGTATTCAACTTTTTTTATCTGATCTAGCTCGAGGCCAACATTGTATCCATTTTTGAGCTTGATTGCGATGTGTCTGTCGTCACTGCGCTCGTATCTTGGCATAATTGTACCTGTTTGATCAGAATCGGTTGTGATCTTTACAGTATCGCCAACTTTGAGCCTATTTTGTTTGAGAAAATCTAGCGCCTTACCGTGATATCCTCTGTATTCAGACATTTATGAAAAACTAGTCGAGTTGTTGTTTTAAAATTATCTGTAGTATGGAACCGCTATCTTTTGACCTATCTTTAGATCCTTCTGGGTCTTTACCTTCTTGACTGCCTCCTCAAAGTGTCTCATTGTGACCTTGGCGGTGTTTGTTGCTTTCTCTAATTCTTCCTTCGTTGGGTGTTTGTCAAGGCACTCATGTATTACTATGGAAACTGCCGTGTTTGCAATTGCCGCAACATCTGCTCCACTCATTCCATCAGTTATCTCGGCAACTTTGTCCAAATTGACATAAGCTATCTCATTTTTGTCAGTTACTATTGGTATGCTCTTTGCATTGATCTCCAAGATTTGTCTTCGGCTGTCCTTGTCTGGCATTGGGATCTGGACAATTTTGTCAAATCTGCCCGGCCTGAGAAGCGCAGGATCTATCATGTCTGCCCTGTTTGTGGCAGCAAGTACAATCACGCCATGCATGTTTTCCATTCCATCGAGCTCTGTCAATAACTGGCTGACCACGCGTTCTGTTACCGCCGTTTCTGCACCCGCTCCCCTGATTGGGGCGATGGAATCAATCTCGTCAAAGAAAATAACACATGGTGAGGCCTGTCGTGCACGTCTAAAGATTTCTCTTATCCCCCTTTCTGATTCTCCAACCCATTTTGATAGGAGCTCAGGGCCTCTTACTGAAACAAAATTTGCCTCACTCTCGGTAGCAACTGCTTTAGCTAGCAACGTCTTTCCAACTCCACTTGGTCCGTGGAGCAAAATTCCGCGTGGCATCTTGTGACCCAGTTTGTCATACAGGGCAGGATACTTCATTGGCCACTCGACTGCCTCTTGCAGCTGCTGCTTTACCTCCTTTAGGCCTCCGATGTCGTCCCACTTGACATCGGGGTTTTCAATAAAGACCTCACGCATGCCTGAAGGCGTAACCTCGATTAGCGCCTTTTGAAAGTCCTCGTTGTTTACAATCAACTTGTCAAGTGTCTCTGGAGGTAGCTTTTCATCTTCCATGTTTAGTTCAGGTAGCAGTCGTCTCAGGCACTTCATGGCTGCTTCTTTGCACAAGTACTCCAAGTCGGCGCCGACATATCCGTGACTCACTGCTGCTATTTTGTCTATGTTCACATAATTAGAATCACCTTCCTCACTGACTAGCGGCATGTTTCGTGTGTGTATGTTGAGTATGTCCTTTCGTCCCTTCTTGTCTGGAACTTTGATCTCAATTTCCCTGTCAAATCTGCCAGGTCTTCTCAACGCAGGATCGATTGCGTTTGGCCTGTTTGTTGCCGCAATGACGATGACCTTGCCTCTGGCCTCCAGGCCGTCCATGAGGGAGAGCATCTGCGAGACGACTCTGCGCTCTACCTCTCCTGTGACTTCTTCTCTTTTTGGTGCAATGGAATCAATTTCGTCTACGAAAATTATGGAGGGCGCCTTCTCTCTTGCCTCTTTGAATATCTCCCTTAACCTGGCTTCGCTTTCACCGTAAAACTTGGACATGATCTCAGGACCTGAGATGCTGATAAAGTGGGCGTTGCTCTCGTTTGCCACTGCCTTTGCAAGCAGGGTCTTGCCTGTTCCTGGGGGACCATACAACAAGACGCCCTTTGGAGCTTCAACACCGAGTTTTTCGAATATCTCGGGGTGCCTCAGTGGAAGCTCGATCATCTCTCTTACCTTTTTGATCTCATCAGTCAAACCTCCGATGTCTTCGTATGTGACTTGGGGGACTCCCCTTAGAGTCTCGCCTTTCTCTGCAATGTGGAAAACAGTTTTTTGTGTGACTAGTACTGCATCAGTCGCAGGTGTCACACCAATTACCTGAAATGTTAATCGACCGCCAAAATAAGGAACCATCACGTTGTCCCCTTTGATGAGGGGAACACTCTCAAGTGCGTCTGCCAAATATCGCTCATCGATTGGAGGTATTGCCTCAAGCGGGGCAACTACTACCTTTTCTGCTGCGACCGCCTTGATCTTTCTTACCGAAATCGTATCGCCTATTGCAATGCCGGCGTTGTTTCTCCCTAGTCCGTCTATTCTGATTATTCCCTTGCCCTCGTCTGATGGATACAACGGAAGACACTTTGCAACTGTTCTGCGCTTACCTTTGATCTCAATTACATCACCAGTCGATGCGTTTAGAGTATCCATAGAATCATAATCGATTCGAGCCACACCGCGGCCAACGTCCCTCGTATATGCCTCAAGTACCTTAAGTGAGAGGGCGCTCTGACTCATAACAATACCTTCTCAGCGTATTTTTTATATCTTTGTCAGTTTTGATCCATACAAAGCCTCTGCATTCTGAATTGTCATGAAATCGCTATAGATCTGGAAAACAAAGCTTAAAATCATAATGACTAGACATCACCAAAAATGGGTAAGCGACCATTAGTTAGACGACGTGGCCGGGGAGGCACACAGTTTAGGGCAGCCTTTAGCGGCAAGTTAGCACCAGCTAAATACCCATACTTTGATCTAGCCGAAGACCATGCAGGCAAGGTAATCGATCTAGTTCATGAAAGAGGCCGAGACGCACCGCTTGCACGAGTCAGATTTGAAAATGGCTCGGTTTCCCTGGTACCGGCAGTGTTGGGAACCAAAATCGGCTCTACAATCAAGTTCGGCCTTAATGCAGATATAACTAACGGAAATGTAATTAGTATTCAAAACATTCCAGACGGAACGATCGTGTGCAATGTGGAAAAACACTTTGGTGACGGAGGGGCCATTGCAAAATCAGCAGGAGGATCTGCTACCGTATTTTCACATACAGTAGATGGCGTAACACTAAAACTACCTTCAGGCGGATTTACAACTCTCAATCCAAAAAACAGAGCCATGATAGGCGTTCTGGCAGGCGGCGGAACATCCGATCGACCGTTCCTTAATGCGGGAAACAAGTGGCGAAGATACAGATCAAAAGGCCACAAATACCCAATAGTCAGAGGTGTGGCCCAAGCAGCATATGTTCACCCACACGGTGGTGGAAGACACCAGCACATGGGAGGAAGCGGAACAGTATCAAGAGATGCACCACCTGGTGCCAAAGTTGGAAGCATTGCTGCAAGAAAGACTGGACGAGCCAGAGTCAAAGAAAGAGCATAAGATCCAAACTTCATACGACCCGAAAATTGATTAATACCAAAACGAGACTGTTTTCTAAATGGGAAAGCAGCGTGTTCATCTTTTCATAAAAGGCAAGGTGCAAGGCGTCTTTTTTCGCCAAGCGATGAAGGTAACTGCAAAAAAGAATCATGTATCTGGTTGGGTCAAAAATCTAAAGGATGGACGAGTTGAGGCCATATTAGAAGGAGAAGACATGGATGTGAGTAATGTGGTGGAGTGGTGTCACGCTGGCCCTGCAAATGCCCGGGTCGAGGACGTTGTAATAAGAAACGAAAAATTCAAAGACGAATTTGCAAAGTTTGAAGTGCTGTACTAGCGGATTGTGTTGTACGCATCAGATATTGCCGATTTTAACTCGTCAAGGTTTTGATCGCGTTCTACTTTGATGGTTCTAAATGGTTCCTTTCTGTCTCTTTGAATCTTTACAACTATTGTTTTTTGGTCTGGCTCCAAGTCGGCAAACCACCTAAATGAAAGCGATTTTCCAAAAACTATCCTGTGAGCGCGAACATCTTCGACTACGTTTGGGCCCAAAGACAAACAAAACTGTCTTAGCGAATCAAAGTTGGGCATAGTCTCTTGGGGAATCTGTTTTTTAAAATCGTCATAGCTTCTTTTTGGGCCGAGAAACAATCCATCCATGAATACCTTTCATTTTTTGCACATATGTATTGTGAACTACTCACTAAAACTAGCGGTTTCCTGTTTCATTGACCTCAAGATCTTCACAGGCGTCAATTCCCGTGGTTCCCACGGTACTGATTTGCAGTTATGATTCAAAATTCCAAAAATTTCCATTCCTTTTTTCAAAATATTCATTGCGGCGTTGTGATCTCTATCCAAAACTAGATCACATTTGTTGCACCTGTGGATTCTGACTGCAAGCGATTTTGGCACGGCGTTGCCGCATCTTGAACAATCCACGGTTGTATTTCTTGCCGAAACTTCTATCATCATGGTTTTGTAATCAAGCATGTTCAGGAATGTGCCCCAACCAGAATCCAAGATATGTCTTGCCAATAAATGATTTTTGACCATGTTTAATTTTTCCAGCCTTTCCACGAATACGACATCGTATTTCCTTGCATATTGAGTTGAAAGCTTGTGCAAAAAATCCCTGCGTCTATTTCTGACTCGCTCATGGATTATCTGGTAGAATCTTACCGCTTTCTTTCTGTTGTTTGATCCTTTTTGTCTTCTATCCATCTTTCTTTGAATTCTTCTCAATGGTTTGAGCATTTTTTGCAAGTTCAGCGGATTCGGAGTCTTATATCCATCAGAGTCATACGCAAAGTTTCGTATTCCGACGTCAATTCCGATTGCATTTCTGAGGTTGATTTTTGGAAGTATGTAATCAACATAAAATGTAACACATGCATGCCACTTGTTAGATTTTGATTTTGATATTGTTATCTGTTTGATTTCAGAATTTTCCGGAATTTTCCTGTGTTGTATTACCTTGATCTTGCCTATTTTTGAGAGGTGCAAAAAACCACCGTTGATTTCAAATCCTGATTGATTGTATGTGATTGTGTTGTATTTTGATAATGTTGCAAATTTGAGATTGCCTGTTTTGTGGCCATTTTTTCTTAACCCTATCAATGCTTTTTGGGCGCCATCGATATGGACTGCTACCATCTGGAGCATCTTAGAATGATACAAGTAGAGCCATTTTTCTGATTCTTTAAGTTCCATTAGAAAGTAGCACAGATCATTTCTTGTACAGAATCCGTCTTCGTGTATCTTTTGTATCATCTTGTTATAGACCCATCTGCAGGCGCCAAATGCATCGTGAAGCTTTTTTGCCTGATCTAGATTGGGGTGCAGTTCGAACTTGTATGTCCTAGTTGGCACATCATCAATATTGCATAATAATCTAAAACATTTTTTATTAGCCGACAGCTACCTATGGTGCACTTGTTCTCATCACAACGTTGGGGAATTCAAAATTTCCCACTCTATTTTAAAAAGTGGTAGTAGACCTGCTGGTTCCAGTCCAGACAGGTAGCCCCATCTCAAGATGCACAAGATCCGCCACGTTGACGAAGTAGCGTGGGTGCTTTGCCTTAGGATTGCTCCCTCCCGGACCTCATCCATTTCGGCAATTCGAGCTTGAGAGTTGCCCCTTCGGACAATCTCGGACCTGCATCCACCCGCTTCGGCGTGATTTCATTTCAGTACACCAAGCGGGAATTACTCATCTGGAGATTTATCCAGCAGTTACTGACCTCTGCATAGAGCCGGTTTCAGAAAAGGGCACGGCTAGCGCCCCGATCCTACCTACTACCAGATACCATACGATCCGATGATATATTTGAGTTAAGGTCGATCTTTTAGATTCACAATCATCTTGCACACAGAGCAAACTTTGCCTGTGCATTCGGCCCCGCAGTTTGAGCACTCTGTCTTTTCTTTGTAGTTTGCCTCTTTCATGACTTGAGAAACCTTGAGAACCGATCTGTACATGCTGTTTTTTATTCCACTGTGGCTGCTCTCAAGCCTGTTCAAAAACTCGCGAATCTCCGTGCGTATTCCCTCGTTCATGTGTGGACATGGTTCGGTCTGAAACGGCAAATTGTTTGTGAATGCATAAAACACAATCTCGGATTCATAAATCTCGCAGAACGGCTTTACCTTGCGCAAGGAATTAGCCGAGGTATCTGGATCCATCCATCCTATTTTGTTTGTATCGCCAGAAAGGGTGTTGATGACAAAAGTCTGCAGAGCATCGTCAAGATTGTGGCCTGTGGCAATTACACTGGCCCCAATTTGTTTTGCCGCGTGATCCATTGCCCTCCGCCTGAATGTGCCGCAAATCGAACACGAAGACAGCTTTTCGTCTTCTCTTAGCATGAGGGATTCATCAAGTGTGAGATCGAATAGATCCTTGTAGCTATAGATGCTGTGATCGACTCCAATCCCCGAACAAAAATTCTTGACAATTTCTAGGGCTTCATTTCTATATCCTTCAATCCCCTCATCAATTGTTACAGCGTGAATTTTGAAATTATGATTTTTTGACATTTTTGACAAGACATGCAGCAAGGCAAGTGAATCCTTTCCGCCAGACACTGCAACGCATACAAGCTCGCCGCTTTGTATCATGTTGTATTTTGAGATGGTCTTTGCGGCCTTGCGCAAAATCGAGTTTGAAAAACACTCAGAGCACAGATTCTCCCCAGAATATTTTCTAGAGTATGCCGCAGTGTTTTGGCATCTATCGCATTTCACGGAGTTGGTTTTGCAAGCCCAAATTTAACCATACTTGGGATTAGATTGTGAACCAGCCTGATTTCATGTATGATAATGCGATGTTTAGGCCAAAGAGGACAAATGTAAACGAGTAGATTGCCCACATCGTTCTGTTCACTGCTATTTCTGAGAGCTTTTTGTCAATTATGCTGTGGATGAACTTGCCTCCATCCAGTATGGGAAGCGGAAGCATGTTGATTATGCCAATGAAAAACGATATCATCCAAAGCCACAACAAGAACATGGACAGCTCAGGACTCTTCCACTCGATGAAATTGTAGATTGGCTTGTATGTTCCTGAATTATCACGGATTATTCCAATGAGGCCCTTTGTAGGATCGTCTGGGGACGGTGTGATTTCTATTTGAAATTGCATCTGCTGGCCGTTTCTTAGCAATGTTATCATGGCAGTGTCCCCTGGCGCAAGCTTGACCTTTGCAAAGTCAAACGGCGTGACTATGGGTATGTCATTAATCGAAGTTATGATGTCGTTTGACTGCAGTCCTGCCTTTTCTGCGCCTGTGTTCGGCATTATAGAAATTATTGTGACACCTTCTGGAATCTCATAGAACGCACTTCGCATTGGTTCTGGTACAATGATTGCAAAAAATGGATTGGTGAGCAAAACAGCACCAAGTGCAAGCGCAAAGATAACATTTGATGTAGCACCAGCTCCAATGACTCTGAGCTTTGAGATCTTTTTTGCCTTGTTGAATTCCTCATCGTCTGGCTCTACAAATCCCGCAAACATTGCAATGAAGATGGCAAACCCTCCTGTCTTGATTTTGATCTTTTCAAGTGTGGCTACAATTCCGTGAGCACCTTCGTGTATCACAAGCACTATTGGAATTGAGAGAAGAAAGTACAGAATTGCAGACGACGAGGTCAGCGTCACGCCAGGTATGAGTACAGTAAGCTCTGAGAACTCTGCAGGCCTATCAAAGAACTTTGTAATGTTGTCAATCAAAAACCAAAAGCCAAAACCCATCATGATGAATCCGGCAACGACGCTTACATCTGCAAATATGCGTATGCCCCTTCTAGTTCTTCCAAGCACTTTGGTAAGAGCTGCCTGGACTTGGGCGTTTTTGTAAGTGAGGCTGTACGGTTTTATCTCAAAGCCGTGCTTTTCCAGTTTGAGGGCCTTTGTTACTCCAAGTATGATGCCCCAAGCAATTAGAACGTAAATTATGGCATTTTGTGACAAAAAGTCTAGGTTCAAATTAATTGCTACTTTTTTTAATGACGCACATTTATCAGTTACTATGGAACCAGTAGTGATTGTATCGACATATCCTGACAAAAAATCGGTTTCAAAAATTGCAAACAAGCTTGTGCAAAGCAAGATTGCTGCATGTGTGAACATAACAAAGATCTCATCGATCTATTCCTGGCAGGGAAAAATCGAAAACGCAAACGAGTATCTAGCATTCTTCAAAACGACGCAAAAAAACAAGCAAAAGCTAAAGACTCGGATAAAAAACACACATCCATACAAGGTTCCAGAAATAGCAGAGTTCAAAGTAAGTGATATCAACAAACCGTATCTGAAATGGCTTGTAGAATCTACAACCTAGGATTCGACAGGAAACCTGAGAAGGGAGACCATTCCGCCAAGTCCTGAGACCTGCAGGCCAATATCGGTGCTGGAGTCAAGCGCATATACTTTGACTCCTTTTGACTCTGCCTCATTGAGGAACTCTATTACCTGTTCTTCATCGTGAGTCTGGATTATCTTTTCTGAGAAAACAAGTGACTCTATTGCGCCAAACTGGTTTGCCTTCTTTGTCTCCTCAAAACCCATCGTGAATCTTCTGCTTTTTTTGCTCGCCTTTACCATTACTTCTTCCAGAATCGACGCGACCTTTGCAAGCTTGCTTTGACCAAGTATCTGCTGCATTGACTTTGATTTGATGAAGGTGTATATTCCGTCTTCGCCTCCGGAGTCAATCCCATCAATTGTCTCGATTTTGTGCTTTTTTGCAAGAGGTATTTTTTGCAGGAAATTGCCAAATTGCCTTTTTGTTTCGCCAGGGCCAAATATGATTATCAGATCATTCTCGCGAAGAACAGTTTCCAGGGCCTTTGCAACGCTTTCAAAAAACGTCTGTATGTTAAAACTAGTCTTGTACTGCTTGCCGCTTGAACCAGAATATAGGTTCTGCATCAGCTGAAGGTGAGTCCCTTTCAGCTTTCCAATGCCGCAATCGCCTTTGTCAATGGCAATCAGCGCAAATCCAAAACTCTCGTCTCTGCTTTTGATCAGTTTCAGCTCAAATGGCTGCCATTTTTTCTTTACAACATTAAGCGAGTCTCCGATGTTGACTAGGAGCGAATGATGGACCCCCTTTGAGACTGCCTCGTTGCTTGATTCAATTATTGTGCCAAGAATTCTCAATCTGTCAAATACTGCATCCAATCCGACTTTTTCAACCTCAAGGGATATTCGAATTTTTATGCGCTCTCCCCTGTCTGGCCTTGAAAAGTCTTTTTCCTGCTTGATTACTCGAGTTGTGTCTGATGTGATCCTGTCTTGTTTTTTTATTACTCTTCTAAGGATTAGCAGATCGTCTGGCTCTTCGACTAGAAAAGAAATTGTCGAGTCGTCGATAATTTTTGTAATCATTGAATCGTTATTGATTGGTAAAATAATTAAACAGTGTTGCTCTGCTCAAGATTCTTTTTCTTAAGATAGCTGTCAACCCATTCTGGGGTTATCACGCCGCCCTCTGACAGGTTCACAAGTGAGTTTGGTGACGCCTCGCCTGTCACCTTGCCGCCTCTTCGTCTGAGTTGTCTCCACTTGAGTGTGGTGTTGCCGCTCTTTGAGTTGTAAATTATTCCAAGTACGTCTCGGGCATTCACAAACGTGATGTCTCGAATTTTTTTTAATGTAACTTTGTCTGCTGCCTCCACATATATCGAACCAAGGGATTCTTCTCGCTCTGGAAAGACTTCTGTGTCTTCTACATAGCTTCGGGGAATGTATGAGCTACACGTGCTTGCAATTATGAATCTCCTAAAGCTTTCAAGTGAGGCTGGAACGTCTATTGCAACCATTTCTTTTATAATGTTAATTTGCCATTTATCAAGCTTGAGTTAAAAATCCCTTCAGCTAATTACGATATGAAGGCGTTGATGACACTATCCCTTTGACCTTGATGAGATAGATCTTGAGTTCTGAGCCTCACTAATTGAGTATTTATTTGCAAAATTATTTTCTAAATTCATGGATTCATTCACAGAGTACCTGACATTTAACACAAAAACTAGAGTTGCATTCGTAAATCTGACACCACAGATAAGGCAGCTTGTAAAAAAAAGTGGAATAAAGGAAGGTCTTTGTCTTGTCAATGCAATGCATATCTCTGCAAGTGTTTTCATCAATGATAACGAATCAGGATTGCACAAAGACTATGCAAGATGGCTAGAAAAATTGGCTCCACATGAACCAATAGAGCAATACGATCACAACAAAACAGGAGAGAACAACGCGGATGCACATCTCAAACGACAGATCATGGGACGCGAAGTTGTAGTGGCAATAACTGGAGGCGAGCTGGATTTTGGGCCGTGGGAACAGATCTTTTATGGTGAATTTGACGGAATGAGGCCAAAAAGAGTTCTAGTCAAAATAATTGGAGAGTAATCATCCAAAATCTGCGTCACGTTTCTGACTCTGCCCTTCGTTTTTTCTTGCAGCCGATCGGAATTCCTCATCGTGGTTTTGTGGACCATGACTGCACTTGACACAACCGACTTTGAATCCATTTTCGTCTTTGACATATGTCTGACAGCCGCAAAAACACGCCATGTCTGATAACAATGATTGTATGATATATTCTTAATTAGCACAACATGCGCCGCGAGGAATTGTGTGGCCATGCGGACACTTTATTGGGTGCTTTAACATTGTACATAACGCATCCGTGAACTGCTGACTCATGTGGTGCTCTATTCCACAGACCATCTCCTCGTCTATTTCCACCTTCAAGGCGCTATCCATGAGAACCTCCAAAAGCCTGCTGTTTCGCATCATACTGGAGCCTACCTTCTCACCGCCTTCTGTAAGCGAAACCCCAGCCTTGTTGTAGTTTACCAAATTCTGTTCGTTTAGCTTTTTTAGCATCTGAACCACACTTGGCTGCCTGACGTTTAGCATTTTGGCAATGGTGCTTATCTTTACCGGCTCGTTTCTTTCCTTGATGTGCCATATTGCCTTTAGATACATCTCTACGTGCTCTGCTTCTGCAGTCCCAACAAACAGTATCTCATCATTCATTGAATCCATTATTCTACACTCTTTGCATCCTTGAGCAAATATTCAAAGTATTCCCTCGCAAAACCTGCAAGGCCTGCATGGTCTGCCCATATTGCTACTGCCTCACCTTCTGAAGACTCGGAAATTGGGCCAAGCAAGATCACCACGTATCTCTTGTCTGATATTATTCCGCCCCCAAAAAGTCCCTTTTTTACCTTGACTGTTGCAACTCGAGTCAAGGCCTTTAGGGCGTCTTTTTCCATCTGATCAGACATCAAAATTGTAATCACAACGCCCTTGTCGTGAAGCTGTCTTAGTTTCGGCAAGGCTTGCTTCATGAGAGTCTCATTTGCCTTTGGAAGTGCGATCAAAACCTCGCTTCTGCAGCTTTCCACCATTTCGAGGATCTTTGACGCTATGTTCATAATTCCTGACAAGACCCAGATGTCTGGACGCTCACTTACACCGCTTTTTTCATACAATGGCACTAGCTCACGTAGAACCACACTTTCGTTTTCCTTGAAATCCGATTCTACCTTCTGTTTTGTAACTTCCAGTGCGGTAGCAGGCGACTTTGCAAAATATTTCGTAGGCCTTGAATCATCTGAACCTATCCATCCTTTTTCCTCAAGGGAGCCAAGCACCTCGTAGATCTTCGAGTACGGAACACCCGATTTTTGGCTCAGATCAGATGCTGTGAGCTCACCTGCCTTTAGGAGCGACGAGTACGTCCTTATCTCATAGCTTGTGAGGCCTATGCGCTCAAGCGACTTGCGCGTGTTGTCTGAGATGCTCATCCGATCTAATCGTATTTTTTTGCTATTTAAACACCATACGCCTGTATCTCCTTAATCACACGGGGTGTAGTGGGAAATACATTAAATACAATATCAGAAAAATCCAGTTTGATAAGGTAAATGTCGCTAATTCAGCTCTCTAGGCAATCTAGCAAGTCTTTGGGAAAGAAATCCACTATTAGATTTACTCAGAGTATATGCCCTGACTGCAACATGATTCTTGATGCAGAGGTCTTTGAGAGAGACGGCAGGGTCTTCATGAGCAAGACATGCCCGACACATGGAGAATGCGAGGAGCTCTACTTTGGATCTTATGAAATGTACAAGAAATTTAGCACTTACTGGGCGGACGGCAAAGGCGCACACGCACCAAATGTGATGATTGAGAAATGTTCGTGTCCAAACAACTGTGGATTGTGCTCAAACCACCTCTCACACAGCGGTCTTGCAAACATGATAGTCACAAACAGATGCGATCTTACGTGCTGGTATTGCTTCTTTTATGTAAAGAAAGGCCTTGAAGGCGCATACATGTACGAACCATCGCACGACCAGGTTCGCGCAATGATGAAAACGCTCAAGGCAGAAAGGCCAATTCCTGGAAACTCGATCCAGATCACTGGAGGAGAGCCGATGCTAAGAGAAGACATCAGCGATATCATCAAAATAATGAAAGAAGAAGGAGTCGACCATGTCCAGATGAACACAAACGGCATCAGACATGCAATGGATCCAGAAGCAGCAAGAGAGGTCAGACTGGCAGGATGCAACAACCTCTATCTGAGCTTTGATGGCGTCACCGCAAGAACAAACCCAAAGAATCACTGGGAGATTCCATATGCACTTGATAGCTGTAGAAAGACAGGAACGACAGTTGTCTTTGTTCCAACCGTTATCAAATCAATTAATGATCATGAGCTAGGTGGAATCATCAGATATGCCCAAAAGAACATGGATGTAGTCCATGCAGTAAACTTCCAGCCGGTCTCATTGACAGGCAGAATGGGCAAGACGGAGCGTGAAAAATACAGAATCACCATTCCTGACTGCATCCAGAGAATCGAAGAGCAGACACAGGGCGAGGTCACAGTTGACGATTGGTTCCCAGTCCCAAGCTGCATGCCTCTGACAAACGTAATCGAGGCGTTCTCAAGCAAGCCAAAATACGAGTTGTCAATCCACTTTGCGTGCGGCGCAGGCACCTATGTCTTTGAGGACGCAAAGACAAAGAAATTCGTTCCGCTTCCAAGATTTGCGGACATCCAGGGAATGCTGGAGCTGTTTGAGGACAAGGCAGAAGAGATCCGCTCAGGCAAAAACAAGTACTTTACCATGCTAGAAGTTGTAAGAAAACTCTCAAGCTTTATTGATAAAAAGAAGCAGCCAGCCGGATTGGATCTGGCAAAGATGTTTGGAAATATTCTCATGAAGAGATCATTTGACGCAGTAGGATCATGGCACGTCAAGGGCTTGTTCTTGGGAATGATGCACTTCCAGGACAAATACAACGAAGACCTAGAAAGACTGCAAAGATGCGACATTCACTATCTGACACCAGATCTCAGAATCATTCCGTTCTGCGCATTCAACGTCATCCCAGAGTGGTACCGTGACAGAATTCAAAAGAAATACTCTATCACAGTTGAGGAATGGGAGCAAAGAGAGGGTGTCAAACTGGAAGATGGTTTGTACCGAGGCCTCATGAGAAGGGGAGCAGGCGACGAGCTTGCAGCAGGCTGTGCAAAAAGCCAAATGTTCCACCAAGCAGCACAGGCTGTAATGTAAAATTTAATCCAAGACCTTTTAAATTCACAAATTCAATTTTTGTTCGTTGAAGATTCTTTTCATCTCTCCACGATATTCTGGTGGCATAGGCGGACATGCAGCTATGCTTGCAGA